>SESG01001209.1_pt1 | contig 61576 bp, 48 predicted proteins | sample 3171421 | NCBI WGS metagenome assembly SESG01 (sample SAMN10866946, study PRJNA518727) | freshwater metagenome | biome: subpolar coniferous forest; feature: holomictic lake; material: water; isolation source: holomictic Lake 227, 6 m and 8 m depth | place: Canada: near Kenora, Ontario | collected...
GCTTCCGCTACCGCCGGGTGCTCCTGCCCACGCTGGAGCGGCTCGAGGTGGTGGAGCGGGGACTCTCCTCCGCGGCGCTCGCACAGGTGCTCAAGTTCGTCGAGCCCGGGTCGGGCGAGGTGGTGGCCATCCGGCCGGACATCACACCGCAGATCGTCCGTCTCTACGCGGCGCGCCCCGACGCGCTGCCCGATCCCGCGCGGCTCTGCTACGACGGGCCGGTCCTGCGGGCGCGCGAGGCACGAGCCGGGCGTCCGCGCGAGGTCTACCAGGCCGGGGTGGAGCTGCTGGGCGCGGGAGGGGCATCGGCCGACGCCGAGGCGCTCGTGGTGCTGCGCAGGGCGCTCGACCGCGTCGGGCTCGACCAGGCGGTGCTCGAGGTGGGGCACGCCCGGTTCGCCGGGGCGGTGCTCCAGGCCGCAGGGCTCGGGCCATCGCTCCGCGCCGAGGCGGAGGAGGCGCTCTCCCGGAAGGACCAGGCCTCGCTCGGCCGGCTCGCCGGGAAGGCCCGGGGAGACCGCGCCGCGCGGCGGGTGATGCCCGAGCTCGCCACGCTCTACGGCGAGGGGGCGCTCTCCCGGGGGCGGCGGGTCGCGGAGGTGGTTCCGGCCGCAGCGCAGCCGCTGGCCGAGCTGGAAGCTGCCCTCCGGCTCGCAGCGCGACGGGGCGTTCGCGAGGTGGAGGTCGACCTCGGCGAGGGGCGGGGGCTCGGCTACTACACCGGCATCACCTTCGCGGGGTACGCGGCCGGTGCGGGGAGCGCGGTCGCCTCGGGGGGGCGTTACGACGGCCTGCTCGCCCGCTTCGGGCGCCCAGGTCCGGCCATCGGTTTTGCGGTCGATCTCGAGTTCGCCACCCAGGCCCTGGAGCGCCGCTCCCCGCGGAAAGCCCGCCGGGTCCGCCGATGACGGTGGCCCCCGCGCGCCACCCCTGGTAACGTCGAACATCGCGCGCGCCGAAGGGACGGCGCAACGCTGCGAGGAGCCAGCACATGCCGAACGTGGTCGTCGTCGGCGCCCAGTGGGGCGACGAGGGTAAGGGAAAGATCGTCGATCGCTTCACCGAGTTCGCCGATGTCGTGGCGCGCTACCAGGGCGGGAACAACGCGGGACACACGCTGGTGGTGGGGGGCGAGAAGACGGTCCTGCACCTCATCCCCGCGGGCGTCCTCCATCCGGGGAAGACCTGCATCATCGGCAACGGCGTCGTGGTCGATCCCACCGTCTTCATGATGGAGATCGACCGGCTGAAGCAGAAGGGCTACCTCGCCGACGACTCGCAGCTCGTGCTGTCGCTCGACGCCCACGTGATCATGCCGTGGCACAAGGCGGTGGACCTGGCCCGCGAGGCCTCCATGGGTGCCGGCAAGATCGGCACCACCGGCCGGGGCATCGGCCCCACCTACGAGGACAAGGTGGCGCGCCGGGGCATCCGGGTCCGCGACCTGCTCGATCCGGCCAAGCTGGAACGGCGCGTGAAGGCCCGGCTCCCCGCGGCGCTCGAGGAGCTTCGCCGCCTCGGGGCGGACGCGAGCCTCGACGCCGACACCATCGTGAAGGACTACGCCGCGCTCGGCCGGCGGGTCGCGGTCTACGCGAAGGACGCCTCCCGCGTCCTCTACGGCCTCATCCAGGAGGGGCGGTCGGTCCTCTTCGAGGGGGCACAGGGGACGATGCTCGACGTCGACCACGGCACCTATCCGTTCGTCACCAGCTCGAACACCGTGGCCGCCAATGCCGCCACCGGCACCGGGGTCGGTCCCACCTCCATCGACGAGGTGATCGGCATCGCCAAGGCCTACAGCACGCGCGTGGGCGGAGGCCCGTACCCCACCGAGGAGAAGGGCGAGGTGGGCGAGGAACTCAGGAAGATCGGCCAGGAGTTCGGAGCCACCACCGGTAGGCCTCGCCGCACCGGATGGTTCGACGCGGTGGCCATGCGCTACGCCGTCCGCGTGAACGGCCTCGACGGGCTCGCCATCATGAAGCTCGACGTCCTCTCCGGCTTCCCCGATCTCAAGGTCGCGGTGGCCTACGAGCTGGACGGGAAGCGGCTCGACGAGATGCCGGGCGATCCGGAGGACCTGGAGCGCTGCATCCCGGTCTACGAGACGCTGCCCGGATGGTCGGAGCAGCTCCGGGGAATCCGCACCTGGGATGCGCTGCCCGCGACGGCGCGCGCCTATCTGAAGCGGCTGGAGGTTCTGACCGGCGTCCCGGTGATGGCCGTCTCGGTCGGGCCGGACCGCGAGGAGACCATCCTGCTCCGCAATCCGTTCGCGGAATAGCGGCGGCGCTATCAGGCGGCGCGGCGCGAACCCGGCTCCGGTCCGAGGAGCTCGGCGATCCGCTTGCGCCGGTGATCGAATACGCGGGCGAGCGTCCGGCGCACCATGATCGGGTGGGCGACCTCGCCGAGCGGCCCGAGCGGAAGGCGATACTCCACCCGGTCCTCGACGCGGGTTCCACCCTCCACGTCGGCGAAGGTGTGGGTGTGGTGCCAGAGCGCGTACGGACCCCGCTCCTGGACGTCCACGAAGCGAACGCCCGGCTGCCAGGCCGCGATGCGGGTTCGCCAGTGGAACGGGAAGCCGAAGAGGGAGAGGCGGTAGTTGATGATCGAGCCCTCCCGGATGACCTGCGGCGCCGGCGGGATGATGGCGAAGTGCAGGAATGTCGGGGTGATGGCCTCCAGATTTCCCGCATCGGCGAAGAAGGCGAAGACCTTCTCCCGGGGGAGGGGGACCAACTGGCTTCGCTCGAGGATGTGGATCCGCATGAAGGGGGCTCCCGGCTTGAACGTCCGTTGACTTTGTCATATGTTTGTCCAGGACAAACGCAAGACAAAGGGATTTCCCGTGGACCTGACACCCTCGACAGCCACCGGCGGCTACCCCATCCGGGTCGTCGCGAGGCTCACAGGGATCCCCGTTGACACGCTGCGAGCATGGGAGAGGCGCTACCAGGCGGTCGAGCCCGTCCGGGACGAGCGTGGACGGCTCTACGGCGATTCGGACATCCGCAGGCTGAAGCTCCTCCGGCGCCTGGTCGAGCGGGGGCACGCCATCGGGCGGGTCGCCAGGCTCGAGGAGGCGGAGCTGGGCGCGATGGCCGAGGCGGCGCTCGACGTCGGGGACCGAAACCGGCGCGCCGACGTCGTGGACGTTCGCGTGCTCCTCGACGCGCTCGACGCCTACGACCTCGCGGCACTCGAGCGAAGGCTGGGGAAGTTCGCCGCGGTCCTCTCCACCCGGGAGCTCGTCCACGAGGTGGTGCTTCCGTTCATGCACCAGGTCGGGGAGGGATGGCAGGTGGGGCGTTTCCGGGTCGCGCAGGAGCACCTGGCGGCCGTCGCGATGCGGGACCTCCTCGGCGGGATGGTCCGGACCCACGCCCCTCGGGACGGGCGGCCCGGCATCGTCTTCGCGACCCCTCCCGGCGAGCGGCACGAGCTCGGACTGAACGCCGCCGCGATGCTGGCCGCGGCGGGAGGGATCCCGGTCATCTGCCTCGGAGCCGACCTGCCGCCGGACGACGTCGTCGAGGCCGCGCGGCGCACCGGGGCGCAGGCGGTGGTGCTGGCAATCACCATGGGGGAAGGCATCGCCCGGACGCTCGATGCCGTCTGCCACATCTCGAGTTCCCTCCCCGAAGGAGTGCCCACCTTCGCGGGCGGCGCCGCGGCGGAGTCCCACCCCGACGATCTCCGCAGCGCCGGCGCGATCCTGGTCCGGAACTTCGACGCCCTCGAGCAGGCCTACCGCTCGCTCGGCGCGCGCTACTGACCCCGTTCCGTCAGCCGAGCACGAGAAGGGCGGCGACGATCGAGACGCCGGCGGCGGCGAGCAGCGCGGCGCGCGCCCCGGACCGCGCCGGACGGGAGGGTGGTCTCGACGGAGGCCGGGCCACCGGGATCTCGGCGAGGAGTCCCAGGGAGAGCACCGTCTGCCCTGCGCGCAGCTCGTCGCCCGGCCGGAGCTCGCGGAGCCCCGAGAGGCGCTCCTCGCCCACGAAGCAGCCGTTGCGACTTCGCAGATCCGCGATCCGGATGCAGGAGCCGTCCACCTCGATCCGGGCGTGACGCCGGGAGACGGCGGGGTCGTCGAGACGGATCGTGGAGCCGAACGCCCGACCCAGGACGCCGGGCCGGACCGGGTACCGACGCCCCGCCGACGGTCCGGAGAGCGCGACGAGCTCCGCCCCGGCCGAAGGCGCCTCGCCTCGGAGCGCGGCTCGCAGGATGGCCCTGGCCTCCACGGCGGTTCCCGGGTCGTCCCAGCCTCCCACGATGCGGGCCTCCCCGACCGTCGCCTCACCGCCCGGGCGGAGGAGCCAGCGCTCGCCGGGCCGGAGACGCCTTCCGTTCACCCGGACGGCGCCGGCCACGCTCTCCACGACGACGCCGGCGGCGTCGGAGCCGTGGAGCACCACCCCGGGGAGCGGCTCCTCCCGGGCCCCGGGTGGAATCGAGAACTCACGGGACGGCTCTCCGGAGACCTCGATCGTGGCGCGGGACGGCACGGGTCACCTCCCCCCGAGGAGCGCCCAGGCGTCGAGTGCGTCCTCGGGCCGGGCGCGCCAGATCGAGACGCCGTCGGAGCGGAAGCGCACCGGCCCCGCGTCGGTGCGAAGGAGTTCGGCGCCCGAGGCGCGCCAGCGCTCGACGGTCTCGGAGTGCGGGAAGCCGTAGCGGTTCCCCGCCCCGACGGAGAAGATCACCCAGCGAGGCCGGGCCGCCGCGATGAGACCGCGCCCCGAGCTCGTCCGGCTCCCGTGGTGCGGCGCCTTCACGACCTGCACGGGCGGCAGGCCCGTGTGGAGGAGCGCCGCCTCGCCTGCGGCCTCGATGTCCCCGGGGAGCAGGAGGGAGACCCGACCGTGGACGACGTGCAGAACGAGCGACGCGTCGTTCTCGACGAGCCGCCGCTGGTCGCGCGGAGGGCCGAGCACCCGGAAGCGGACGCCCGAGAACTCCAGCTCGTCCCCTGCCGCCACCTCCTCGACCCGCGGGAGGCGTGCCAGCGCGGCGCGGGCCGCCTCGTCGCCCCGGTCGTAGGAGGCGAGGACCCGATCCGCGCCGAGCCCGGCGACGACGGCCGGGAGCCCCTGGACGTGGTCCGGATGGGGATGGGAGACGAAGACCGCGGCGAGGCGGGTCACGCCCATGTCGCGGAGGAACGGCAGCACGTCGCGCGCCCCCGGGTCGTAGCGGCCGCCCGGGTCCCCCCCCGCGTCGATCAGCACCGCCGAACCGTCCGGGAGGCGAACCACGGTGCAATCCCCCTGGCCGACCGAGACGAAGACCACCTCGATCCCGGTGCGCTGGCGCGCAGCCGCCTGCCGGAGCGGGCCGGGGAGCAGGAGCGCGGCGATGGCCACCGCGGCGAGCACCCGGCGCAGCCATCCGCGGGCGAGCAGCGCCGCAATGCCGGCGGCGTAGCACGCGGCCACGAGGGGCCATCCCGGCGAGGCGATGCCGAAGCTGGCGAAGGAGGGGGCGGCGAAGGCGCTGTTCACCCAGAGGAAGAGAGTGGCGAAGGGGGCGCAGGCGTGGAGGAGGAGGGGGGCGAGCGGAGGGGTGACGGCGCTCGCCAGGAAGGCGAGGGCGCCCAGCACGGTGAGTGCGGACGCCACGGGGAGGGCGACGACGTTGGAGGCGACCGCCACGGTGGAGAGGTTCCGGAAGTGGAGGGCGAGCAAGGGGGCCGTGGCGAGCGTGGCGGCCAGGCTGGCGGTGGCGCCCTGGAGCGCCGCCTCGACGGCGCGCCCGTGCCAGCGGGAGAGATCGGGACGAACCGGGACCGCCTCGCGGAGCGGTCGGGAGAGGACGAGCAGTCCGGCCACCGAGGCGAAGGAGAGCTGGAAGGAGACGTCCGTGAGCGATCCCGGGTCGAGTGCCACGAGCAGGAGGGCGGCGCTTGCGAGCGCCGCGCCGGCGTCGCTGCCCCGGCCGAGGAGGAGCGCGAGGAAGAACAGGCCCGTACCGAGCGCAGACCGGAGCACGGGCACGCTCGCCCCGGTGGCGACGGCGTAGAGGGCGGTGAGCGGAAGGCAGGCGAGCGCTGCCAGGGGGCGGACGTCGCGCCGGGGCGCGAGCCACGGGGCGCGCAGCAAGAACCCCTGCAGCACCTTCCACGCGCCCAGCGCCACCACCGCGAGATGGAACCCGGAGACCGACAGGACGTGGGCGAGCCCGCTCCGCGCAAAGCGCTCCCGCGTCGTCGCGTCGACCGACGAATCGTCCCCGGCCCCGATGGCCCGCACGAGCGCCGCCTCTCCGGCCGGGAGGGCGCGGGTCGCGGCGATGCCGAAGGCGACCCGGGCCGCCGCCACCCTGGAGAGGGAGGAGGGGGGCGAGGTGCGGACCGGAGGCGTGCGGCTTCCGGCCTGGGCCGACAAACCGTGGAGTTCGAGCGCCAGGGCGCCGTCTCGCCCCCCGGGGTTCCGGGGGCCGGGTACCTCCCGCACCTCGGCCGAGAGGAGGAGCTCGTCCCCGGGGGCGAGCGGGACGGGGAGGTCGGGGGCGGAGACCGAGATGCGACCCAGGCCGGGGTCGGAGAGCACGAATCGGGCCCGCTCCTCCTGGCGGACCGGCATCGAGACGACCGGTCCGCGGAGCACGGTCGTTCCCGGCGGCACGCTCCCACGGACAGCCCGGGCCGCCCCTCCCACGACCAGGCCGGCGCCCGTGAAGGCCAGGACCGGGGAGGAGGCGACGACCCCGCCGGCGGCGAGGACACCCCCCATGAGGGGCGCGAAGGCGCCAGGATCGAGGGAGACGGCGACTCCTGCCGCCGCCGCGAACGCGGCCGCCGAGACCTTCATCCGCCGGGAAGGGGGGATAAAGGTCATCGAAAACAGCCAATTACAACCGTATTGACGCGGCTCAATCCCTGTGGTAGGGTCCGCGCTTCAGGCCCAGCGCCCGCCCGCCCGATCATCCGGGTGGAGGCGATACCGGCAGCCGGGCGGAGGAAATAATGGCAGCGTCTCAGAATCCATCTGGCCCGGCCTTCAAGGTCGGGGACAAGGCGGTCTACCCCGGACAGGGGGTCGGCGAGGTCATGGGGATCGAGCACAAGGAGGTGGCGGGACAGCGCCAGTCCTTCTACGTGCTCCGCATCCTCGACAACGGGATGAAGATCATGATCCCGATGAACAAGGTCGGCTCCGTGGGCCTGCGCGAGATCATCGGCGACAAGGAGGTCCGCAAGGTCTACAGCATCCTCCGGGAGAAGGAGGTCTCGGTCGATTCCACGACCTGGAACCGCCGCTACCGGGAGTACATGGACAAGATCAAGACCGGCTCGGTCTTCGAGATCGCGGAGGTCCTGCGCGACCTGTACCTGCTCCGGTCGGACAAGGACCTGTCCTTCGGCGAGCGCAAGATGCTCGACACCGCCCGGTCGTTGCTCATCAAGGAGCTGGCCATCGCCAAGGACTGCGACGAGCAGGACGTGGAGTCGGAGCTCCGGAAGATCTTCAACATCGCGGCCTGATTCGAGAGGTCCGGGGCGGGATGCCGTTTCGGATCGCAGGCGAGGATGTCCGCCGCGCGGCCCAGGGTTCGCGCGGCGGTCTCGTCTCGGGGGCATTGGCCCCGGAATCATCTGCGGCACGGGCATGTGAAGTGGGGCAGAGCACGCGGAGTGCCAGCCCCGGGGAGGGGCCGTGATCGGCGGCGAGCGCGTGGGCGGCATCCTGGCGGCGGGCGGATCGGGAATCCGTGCGGGCGTGGCCAAGCAGTGGGCCTCGCTGGCGGGTGAGTCGGTGCTGCGCCGCTCCGCTCGGGTCCTGGCCGACAGCGGCGTGGTGGACGAGCTCGTGGCGGTGGTCCCCGCCGGGGACGAGCCGCGCGGGGCGGCCGAGCTCGAGGGGCTTCCGGTCCCGGTCCGGGTGGTGGCCGGGGGAGCCGCCCGTGCCGACTCGGTTCGCGCGGGGCTCCTGGCGCTGCCGGACGTCGCCCTGGTCGTGGTCCACGACGCGGCGCGCCCCTTCGCCACGCCCATCCTCGCCCGGGCGGTCGCCGAGGCGGCGGCCGCGCGCGGGGCGGCGCTCGCCGCGATGCAGGCCACCGACACCGTGAAGCGCGCCCGCGGGGACGCCGTGGAGGAGACCCTCGACCGGCGTCTCCTGTGGATGGCCCAGACGCCCCAGGCGTTCCGCGCGACGCTCCTGCGCCGCGCCTTCGAGGCGGCCGGCGCCACCGCCGCCTCGGCCACCGACGAATGCCAGCTCGTGGAGCGGCTCGGGGAGGAGGTCGTGCTCGTGCCCGGGGAGACCGGAAACTTCAAGATCACGGGGCCCGAGGACCTGGCCCGCGCCCGCTCGCAGGTCGAGCCCGGAATGGCCATGGGGGTCGGCTACGACGTCCACGCCTTCGCGCCCGGGAGGAAGCTCGTCCTCGGCGGGGTCGAGTTCGAGGGGGACGGCCTGCTCGGCCACTCCGACGCCGACATCTGCGCCCACGCCATCTGCGACGCCATCCTGGGCGCGGCCGGCCTGGGGGACATCGGCCGCCACTTCCCCGACACCGACTCCCGGTGGAAGGGGGTCTCCTCGCTCGTCCTCCTGCGCGAGGTGGCCGGGAAGGCCCGCGCGGCCGGGTGGACGGTGGGGAACTGCGACGTGACGCTCGCCGCACGGCGCCCCAGGATCGCCCCGCGCGCCGCGGAGATGCGGGAGCGGCTGGCGGGGGCCATCGGCTGCGCGCCCGCGCAGGTGAACGTGAAGGGCACGACCGGGGAGGGGCTCGGGTTCGTGGGGCGCGGGGAGGGCATCGCCGCCCACGCGGTGGCGCTTCTCTGGCGGAGGTAGGGAAAAGGCATGGCGATCCAGATCCACGACACCCTGGCCGGCGAGAAGGTGGAGCTGCACCCCATCGTCCCGGGCAAGATCGGCCTCTACGCCTGCGGCCCCACCGTCTACGACCACGCGCACGTCGGCCACGCCCGCTGCTACGTGGTGTGGGACGTGGTGGTGCGCCACCTCCGGGCCCGCGGGCTCGAGGTCCGCTACGTCCGGAACTTCACGGACGTGGACGACAAGATCATCGCGCGCGCGAACGAGCGGGGCGAGGAACCGGTGGCGATGGCCGCGCGCTTCGCCGACTCCTTCCTCGAGGACATGGACGCGGTGGGCTGCCTGCGCCCGGACGCGGCGCCGCGGGTGAGCGGCAGCATCCCGGGCATCGTGGCCCTCATCGAGCGGCTCGTGACCCGCGGATTCGCCTATGCCCCGGGCAACGGGGACGTCTACTACGCGGTCCGGAAGTTCCCGGCGTACGCGCGCCTCTCTCGCCGCAACCTGGACGACCTGATCGCGGGAGCCCGGGTCGATCCGGGGGAGTCGAAGCGGGACCCGCTCGACTTCGCGCTCTGGAAGGCGGCCAAGCCGGGGGAGCCGGCCTGGGACTCGCCGTGGGGGAAGGGGAGGCCGGGCTGGCACATCGAGTGCTCCGCCATGACCCTCGAGCACCTGGGGGCGCCCTTCGACATCCACACGGGGGGCAAGGACCTCGTCTTCCCGCACCACACGAACGAGATCGCCCAGTCGGTGGCCGCGCTCTCCGAGGGGCTCGAACCCGAGTCGTTCGCGCGCCACTGGATGCACAACAACTTCGTCGAGATCGACCACCAGAAGATGTCCAAGTCGCTCGGCAACTTCTTCACGGTGAAGGACCTGCTCGTCCGGCACGACGGTGAGGCGCTCCGGCTGCTGCTCATGGGCACCCACTACCGCAACCCGATCAGCTTCACCGACACGCTCCTGGCCGACGCCGAGCGGCGCCTCGCCTACCTCTACGAGACCCTGGAGAAGGGCGACCAGGTTGCGGCGGGCGGCGCGGCCGCTGGCGAGCCGGCGCCCTGGGCCGAGGCGGCGCGCGCGGCGCTCGACGACGATTTCAACACCGCCGCCGTGCTCGGCATCCTGGCGGATGCCTTCACCGCCGCCAATGCCACCGCCGACCGGAAGGGCAAGAGGCCCCCCGCCGACCGGGAGGAGATGGCCCGCTTCGGCCGGGACGCCAGGGCGGTGGGCGCCGAGATGGGCATCCTCCAGCGGGAGCCGGCTGCCGCGCTTCTGGCGCTCCGGGAGAAGGCCGTGGCGCGCCGCGGCATCGACCCGGCAGCCGTCGAGGCACGGATCGCCGAGCGGACAGCTGCACGGCGCGCGAAGGACTTCACACGATCGGACACCCTCCGGGACGAACTCCTGGCCATGGGGGTCGTTCTCCAGGACGGCCCCGCCGGCACCACATGGAAGGTGGAGTAAATCGACATCCGATGACGCGCCGCGCGATGCGGTCTTCGTCGGCATGGAATAGGCAGAACGGGTCAGGGATACTCCCACGCTTCCCGCGGGACGGCCGGCCCCCATGGTGCTGGCCTCGCGCATTCAACTCGAGGTGAACATGACTCGCAGAGCACTCCCCGCGCTTCTCCTCGCCGCCTTCGCCATGGCCTGCCAGTCGGCGGCCACCCCCACCGGCCTTCCGGTCGCTGCAGTCGTCTCCGGGGTCCCAGGCCTCGGCGCCGAGGTGACGGTCGTCTACGACGGCCTGGGCATCCCCCACGTGACCGCCGCCAGCGACAACGACGCCGCCTTTGCGACCGGTTACGTCCACGCGCACGACCGGCTCTTCCAGATGGACTTCATGCGCCGCGCCGCGCGCGGCACGCTCGCCGAGATGCTCGGCTCGGCCGCGGTCTCGCAGGACATCGCCATCCGCACGGTCTTCACCGCGCAGACGCCGGTGGCCGCCGGCCTTCCGAACGCCGGGAGCTACCGCATCGAGAACGTCATCGCCTCCACCCTCCCGGCGGACTTCCAGGCCTACCTGCAGCGATACGCCGACGGCGTGAACCGCTTCCTGCTCGATCTCGCAACCGGTCAGAACGGGGCCTGGATGCCAGCCGAGTACGTGGCCCTCGCGTCGCTGCCCGGCACCTACGTGCCCAGTCCCTGGACCATCCAGGACTCGATCGGAATCGCCCGGCTCCAGTCCTGGCTGCTCTCGGAGAGCATGGGAGACGAGATCAACTACGGCACCCTCGCGCAGTCCTTCGCCGCGGCCTGCGGAGCCACCCCCGCGAACCAGTGCCCCATCTTCGCGCTCTATGCCGATCTCACCCGGTTCGTGCCGGCCACCCAGACCTCGATCCTCACCCCGGTCACCACCGCCCCCGCCGCGCTGCTGGCGGCCCCGGCTCCCGCACCCAGGGAGCCTTCCGCTGTGGTCGAGGGGCTCCGCGGACTCCGCGAGATGCTGGGGTACCGGACCGGCGATCCGGCCGGGTCGAACAACTGGGTCATGCGCTCGCCCCTCGTCGGCCATGCGATGGTGGCGAACGATCCGCACCTCGCGCTCCAGAACCCGTCGGTCTTCTACCTGATGCAGGTTGCGTCCAACACGCACGTCGCGGGCGGTGTGGCCTTCCCGGGCGCGCCCATCGTCGCCATCGGCCACAACGACTACGTCGGCTGGGGCGAGACGGTGGCCTACTACGACGTGACCGACGTCTACTTCTTCCCGAAGGCGCTCGGCCTGCCCGGGAACACCGTGCCGGTGCCCGAAACCTACAAGGTCCGCGGAGGCTCCCCGTACACCCCCGCCACGCCCATCCTGCTCGTGCCGAGCTACGGACCGGTCGTGGGCGCCGATTCCTCGGCCTACTACACGGCGCGCTGGACGGGCCAGGACCCCTCGAACGAGCTGCTCGCCTTCTTCCAGCTCAACAAGGCGAAGACCGTGGACGAAGCCATGACGGCGGTGAAGACCTTCGGCGTCGGCGCGCAGAACTTCGTCTTCGCCGACGTGAACGGCGACATCGGCTACTCCCCGCACGCGCTCGTTCCCATCCGGAAGACCGGCTGCTACTCGCCGGTGGCGCCCCGCCCGGTGTTCGGCGGCGCGCTCAACACCCAGGTCATGCCCTGGGCACCGATGCCGGGTGACGGCTCCTGCGTCTGGACCGGCTACATCTCCGACGCCAACCTGCCGCAGGCGAAGAACCCGGCCGCGAACAAGATCGTCACGGCCAACAACGACATCACCGGTCAGCTGATGACGAACAACCCGCTCTCCCGCGGCGCGGATCTCTACCTCTACGCCTACACCGACCTGGGCTACCGGGCCGCTCGCGCCACCGCGCTGCTCTCCGCCAAGAACGGCGCATACACCCTCGACGACTTCACGGCCGTCCAGGCCGACAACTACTCGCTCTTCGCCGCGGACGTCGTGCCCGGGCTGCTCGCCTGGTTCGCCGCGGCCGGGTCCCAGGTTCCGGCCCGCCTCCAGCCGGCCGTGGACCTCCTCACCCGCTGGTCCAGCGCCACCAACGCCCGCCGGTACACCACCCCCACCGGCCTCGCCACTTCCGACCCCCAGGGCGCCCGCTCGTCCGACGCCGAGGTGGTCGCCGCATCCAACGCGTCGATGCTCTTCCACGCACTCGTGCCGCGGCTCGCGGCGCGCCTGCTCGACGTTCCTCTCTCGGGGGTGTCGGTCGGGGGCAGGCCCCTCTCGACGAGCACGTTCCTCGACATGACCGGAGGCCAGACGGTGGCCAAGTACATCGCGGCGCTCGCCCAGTATGCGACCGGGACGGTGCCTCCGGTTCCGCTCAACACCTGCCTGGCGAGCCGCTGCCCGGCCTCCGTCTACGCCGCCGCCGCCGTCGCCGCCCTCGACGACACCGTGACCTTCCTCTCCTCGGCGTCCGGCTTCGCGAGCGCGCTCCCCTCCGACTGGGTCTGGGGGCGCAAGCACCGGGCCACGTTCGACAGCCTCATGGCGAGCGCCGGGGTGACCCTGTTCAACTACGGCCCCTTCGCCAACGACGGCGGCCTCTACACGGTGGACCCCGCCAACTTCGCCTGGACCGACGCGGGCGGGAACGGATTCTGGCAGCACTCCGGCCCGAACGTCCGCTTCGCGGCCGAGATGATCGGCCCGGGCAACGTGACCTGGCGGGCCGTCATTCCCGGCGGGGAGCCCGACAACGTGATGAACTCCAACTACGAGAGCCAGATCCCGCTCTGGCTCTCGCATGCCCCCGGGGTGCAGCCCTGGACGGCTTCCGAGGTCATGTCGGTCGCCGTGGATCGGCTCCTCTTCCAGCCGTAGGGTGACCGGAGGGGCGCCGGGCGTTAGAACCTCCCGGTGCCCCTCGACATCCAGACCGACTTCGTCCCCCGAGGGGACCAGCCCCGTGCCATCTCCGAGCTCGTGGCCGGGCTTCGCCGTGGCGACCGGTCGCAGGTGCTGCTCGGCGTCACCGGTTCGGGGAAGACCTTCACCATCGCGCAGGTGATCTCCGAGGTGAAGCGCCCCGCGCTCGTCCTCGTGCACAACAAGACGCTCGCCGCCCAGCTGTACGGGGAGTTCAAGGAACTCTTCCCCTCCGCGGCCGTCCACTACTTCGTCAGCTACTACGACTACTACCAGCCCGAGGCCTACGTCCCCTCGACGGACACCTACATCGAGAAGGACTCGTCCATCAACGACGAGATCGACCGGATGCGCCACGCGGCGACCCACGGGCTGCTCACGCGCAACGACGTCATCATCGTCGCCTCGGTCTCCTGCATCTACGGCCTGGGCACCGCCGAGGCCTACTTCGGCCTCCTCCAGCAGATCGCGGTGGGACAGGAGTTCCTGCGGGACCGCTTCATCCGGTCGCTCGTGGACATCCAGTACGAGCGGAACGACACCGACTTCCACCGCGGCACCTTCCGGGTCCGGGGGGACACCGTGGAGGTGTTCCCTCCCTACGAGGAGTCCCGCGCCGTCCGCATCGAGTTCTTCGGCGACGTGGTGGAGCGCATCGCCGAGTTCGATCCGCTCCGGGGCGTGGCACTCGCGCCGCTCGACAAGGTGTCCATCTTCCCGAACAGCCACTACGTCTCCGCGCCCGAGGTTCGCCACCGGGCCATCCAGGGGGTCCGGGACGAGCTGCTCGGGCGGCTCCAGGAGCTCCGCGGCGCGAACAAGCTGGTGGAGGCGCAGCGGCTCGAGCAGCGCACCATGTTCGATCTCGAGATGCTCGAGCAGATGGGGTTCTGCACCGGGATCGAGAACTACTCCCGCTGGCTGTCGGGGCGCCGGGCCGGGGAGCCGCCCCCCTGCCTCCTCGACTACTTTCCGAAGGACTGGCTGCTCGTGGTGGACGAGTCGCACCAGACCCTGCCGCAGGTGGCCGGAATGTACCGGGGCGACCGGAACCGCAAGGAGACGCTCGTGGAGCACGGCTTCCGTCTCCCGTCGGCCCTCGACAACCGGCCGCTCCGCTTCGAGGAGTTCGAGGGGCACGTGGGGCAGGCCATCTACGTCTCGGCCACGCCTGCGGCCCTCGAGCTCGCCAAGGCCGGCGGGGTGGTGGTGGAGCAGATCATCCGTCCCACCGGGCTCGTCGATCCCGAGATCGAGGTGAGGCCGGTGGGCACCCAGGTGGACGACCTGCTCGGCGAGGTGCGCCGCCGCGCCGAGGCGGGGGAGCGGGTGCTCGTGACCACCCTCACGAAGCGCATGGCCGAGGATCTGACCGAGTACTACACCGACGTGGGCGTGCGCTGCCGCTACCTGCACGCCGACATCGAGACGCTCGAGCGGAGCGCCCTGCTCCGCGACCTCCGGCGGGGAGAGTTCGACGTGCTGGTCGGGATCAACCTCCTTCGCGAGGGGCTGGATCTGCCCGAGGTGTCGCTGGTGGCCATCCTCGACGCCGACAAGGAGGGCTTCCTCCGCTCGGCCGTCTCGCTCGTGCAGACCATCGGCAGAGCCGCACGCAACGTGAACGGCCGGGTCATCCTCTACGCCGATACGGTGACCGACTCGATGCGGCGCGCCATGGAGGAGACCGGACGGCGGCGCGAGATCCAGCGGCGTTACAACGAGGAGAACGGGATCACGCCCCAGACGGTGAAGGCGAACATCCGCGACCTCTCCATGGCGGTGTACGAGGCCGACTACCTGACCGTGCCGGTGAGCGGCGACGGGGCCGACTACACCCCGGAGCAGGTGCCCGCCATCGTGGCCGAGCTGGAGTCGGAGATGCGCAAGGCCTCCGAGGCCCTGGAGTTCGAGCGGGCCGCTCAGTTGCGCGACCGCATTCTGGCCATGAAGGACCTGCAGCTCGGGGTGCGTCGCAGCGGGGTGGGAGTGCGGGGGATGCTCGGGAGCGGGGCCTCGTCCGGCGCGGTCGCGCGCGGAAGCGGGGCGCGCCGTCCGCAGCGGGGGAAGCGGCACTAGCGCTCCGGCCTCGCCATGGACCCATCCCTGCGCCGGAAGATCGACGAGCTGCCCGCCGCGCCCGGCGTGTACCTCATGCGGGACCTGCGCGGAGCGGTCGTCTACGTGGGCAAGGCCGCCTCCCTGCGCGCGCGGGTGCGGAGCTACTTCGACGCCGGGGGAGGGGACGACCGGCACTTCATCCCGCTCCTCGACGGGCTCCTGGGCGACATCGAGGTGGTGGTCACGCGCTCCGAGAAGGAGGCGGTCCTCCTCGAGAACGAGCTCATCAAGCGTCACAAGCCGCGCTTCAACGTCCGGCTCCGGGACGACAAGGACTTCATCGTCCTCCGGCTCGACCGGCGCCACGCCTACCCCCGTCTCGAGGTGGCCCGCGCCAGGCAGCGGAAGGACGACGGCGCGCGCTGGTTCGGACCGTATTCCAGCGCGAGCTCCATCCGGGAGACGCTCAAGGTGGTGAACCGCTGGTTCCAGCTGCGCACCTGCACCGACCACGTGCTCGCCCACCGGAAGCGCCCCTGCATCCTCCACCAGATCCACCGCTGCCCGGCCCCCTGCGTCCTCGACCTGCCCCGGGAGGAGTACGCGCGAAGCGTGGACGACGCGGTCGACTTCCTGGAGGGGCGCGAGGGGGACCTGCTCCCGCGCCTCCAGGCCCGCATGCGGGAGTCCGCCGAGGCGATGCGATTCGAGGAGGCGGCCCGCCTGCGGGACCAGCTCCGGGCGGTGGAGCGCAGCCTGGAGACCCAGCGGGTGATGATGGAGGATCGGGCCGACCGCGACGTGGTGGGCATCCACCGGGAGGGTCCGGATCTCGTGATCCAGGTGCTCTCCATGCGCGCCGGCAAGCTCGTGGACTCCCAGGCCCACCCGTTCTCGGGGCAGGAGTTCCCCGGCGACGAGCTGCTCTCGTCCTTCCTCTCCCTCCACTACGAGCGGGTCGAGCCGCCCGACGAGATCCTGCTCCCCATCGAGCCCTCCAACGCGGAGGCGGTCGCCGACGTGCTCTCCGAGCGCCGCGGCCGGAAGGTCCGCTTCCTGCTCCCGCAGCGGGGGGCCAAGGTGGACCTCCTCGACGTGGCGCAGCGCAACGCCGAGCAGGCCTTCCGCGGCTGGAGGGAGGAGGGGGTGCGGCGAACCGACGCGCTGGCCGCCCTGGCCCGGACGCTCTCGCTCCACCGGGAACCGCGCTGGATGGAGTGCTTCGACATCTCCACGTTCCAGGGCTCGATGGCCGTGGGGTCCGGCGTCTCGATGCGCGAGGGCGAGCCCGACCGGGCCGGGTACCGGCGCTACCGGGTGAAGGGGGTCGTCGGGCAGGACGACTTCGCCATGCTGCACGAGGTCCTCACCCGGAGGCTGCGCCGGGCGCTCGCCGAGGGATCCATGCCCGACCTGCTCGTCATCGACGGCGGGAAGGGGCAGCTCGCGGCGGCGCTCGCGGCGGCGCGCGATCTGGGCGTCGCCACCCGGCCCGACCCGGGAAACCCGGGCGTTCCCTTCGTCCAGATGGTCGGGCTCGCCAAGGCCCGCAACCTCGACGCCGCGGCCCTCTCCACGACGCGGGTGGTCTCCCGTCGCTCCGCGCGCAGCGCCAGCCTGGCCGACGCGGCCGAGCGCGCCGGGCGAGGGTTCGTGAGCGAGGCGGCCCGGACTCCGGAGCGGGTCTTCCTCCCGGGCAGGAAGGACCCGGTGATCCTGCGACAGAGCTCGGCCGAGATGTACCTGCTCGTCCGGTTGCGGGACGAGGCCCACCGGTTCGCCATCGAGTTCCACCGGAAGCTGCGCCGGGCGCGGACGCTCCGCTCCGGGCTCGACGAGATCCCTGGGATCGGGGAGCAGCGCCGGAGGGCGCTGCTCCGACACTTCGGCTCGTTGCGCCGGGTCCGGGAGGCCACCCCGGAGGAGCTGCAGGCGGTGGAGGGAGTGGGGCCGGTCCAGGCCCGCGCCATCCAGCAGTTCTTCGAGCCGGAAGGGGGAACGAGGTTGATCGCGGGGGAGGGAGAACGTATGGATGGCCCTCCCGGAGGAGAACATGACGCAGCCCGATGACTTCGCGATCCTGCCCGTCGTGGACGCCCTCTGCCGGGAGGCCGAGCCGGTGCTGGCCGGCCACTACCGGATGGTGCTGCCCTCTCGCCAGCGCGTCATCGCCATCGTGGAGGACGTCCGCTCGCTCTTCTTCCCGGGCTACTTCGGGACCCAGGACCTCCGCGGAGACACCATCCGCTTCCACGTGGGCGCCACGCTCGATCGGGTGCGGGTCGCCCTGGACGAGGAGATCCGGCGGGCCGTGGCCTTCGCCGAGAAGCACGACTTCGACGCCTGCCAGCACTGTGCGGTCGCGGCGGCCGAGGCCTCCCGGAAGTTCATCTCCCGGCTCCCGGCGGTACGACGGTTGCTGGGCGGCGACGTCGAGGCCGCCTTCGAGGGGGACCCGGCGCTGCGCACCCGGGACGAGGCCATCTTCGCCTACCCGGGGCTCTTCGCGGTGACGAACCAGCGCATCGCCCACGAGCTGCACGTGCTGGGCGTGCCCCTCATCCCGCGCATCATCACCGAGCACGCGCACACCATGACCGGGATCGACATCCACCCCGGGGCCCGCATCGGGGAGCGCTTCTTCATCGACCACGGCACCGGCGTGGTCATCGGGGAGACCACCGTCATCGGGAACGGGGTGCGGCTCTACCAGGGGGTCACGCTGGGTGCGAAGAGCTTCCCGCTCGACGGGGAGGGCAAGCCCATCAAGGGCATCGACCGCCATCCCATCGTGGAGGATGACGTGGTGGTCTACTCCGGAGCGACCATCCTGGGGCGGATCGTCATCGGTCGGGGTTCGAGCATCGGCGGAAACGTCTGGTTGACCCATGCGGTCCCGCCGGGCAGCAAGGTGACGCAGGAAGCGCCGGTCGAGCGCGGCGAGAGAGCCGCGCTCCCTTCCCGGTAGGAGATCCGCATGTCCTTCCATCCGTGGCACGACGTCGAGCTGCCTCGCTACGTCGAGGAGACGATCCCCGCCATCATCGAGATCCCCACGGGGTCGAAGGTGAAGTACGAGCTCGACAAGGCGAGCGGGCTGCTCCGGGTCGATCGCATCCTCTTCAGCGCGGTCCACTACCCGGCCAACTATGGATTCGTGCCGCGGACCTACTGCGACGACGGCGATCCCCTGGACATCCTCGTGTACTGCCAGGAGCACATCGTCCCGCTCGCCATCATGCAGGCCAAGGTGATCGGCGTGATGCGGATGCGGGACGACAAGGGGGAGGACGACAAGCTGGTGGCCGTGTCGGCCGACGACCCCGAGTACGCCGACATCTCCGACATCTCGGAGATGCCCACCCATCGGATGCGCGAGCTGAAGCGCTTCTTCGAGGACTACAAGGCGCTCGAGCACAAGAAGGTGCTGGTCCGGGAGCCGCAGGGTCGGGGCGAGGCGCTCGAGGTCCTGCGCGGCGCCATCCGGCTCTACGACCGGGAGGCCGACCGGCTCCGGGGCGACATGGCGCCGCCCCCCAAGAAGCGGACCAGGGCCAAGTCCAAGTAGGAACGGATCGGGGGCGCGAACCCTTTTTGCCCCGCCGGGCTCCCACGCCCGATGCCCATCTACGAGTACACCTGCAAGCCGTGCGACCGCTCCTTCGAGGAGCTGATCCTGCGCCGATCCGACGAGGACGAGGTCCGCTGCCCGCGGTGCAAGGGGCGGAAGGTCGAGAAGCGCATGTCCCGCCCGGCCGCGGCCCGATCCGGCGGGGACGGGGGTGGTGCGGCGGCCTCGGCCGGTTGCGGACCCGTCGGTTGAGCGATCTGACCTCCGCGCGGTCGCGCGGAACCTACCGATAGCGCCGGTCGGACGTCTCCTCGCCCCCAGGGGCGGGGCGCGTTAGGATCGGTGAACCCATGCGCACCCGGCGCGCCAGCGACTTCACGCTGGAGTACGTCCTCGACGTGCTCCAGCGGAGTGGCGTCCTCCGGGAGGAGGACCGCCGGACGGCGGTCGCGCGCGAGAGCGTCCAGCGGGCCAGGCTGCTCCGGGACGCGTCGGGTCGCGGCATCCGGGCGCTGAAGCGGGCCGACATCTCGCCCGTGGAGCTGCTCGCCTCCTACGGATTCCCCGACGCCCGGCGCGAGGGGGACCGGCTCGACGAGGACCGGATCACGAAGGAGCTGGCCCTGGGGATCGGCATCCCCCACGTGAAGATCGATCCTCTGAAGCTGGACGTGCAGCTCATCACCCGCACGCTGTCGCGCCCCTTCGCGCGGAAGCATGCGGTGCTCCCGCTCTCCCGTCGGGACGCGACGCTCGTGGTGGCCACCGCGAACCCCTTCGACCGGGAGCTCTTCGAGAACCTCCAGGGGCTGACCGGCCTGATCATCGAGCCGGTGCTCTCGGCCCCCGCCGACATCCACCGCGCCATCGCCGAGATCTACGGATTCCGGGAGCAGATCCAGGAAGCCCAGATCCAGGTGAGCGGCGGCACGACCGACGTCGGCAACCTGGAGCAGTTCGTCAACCTCTCCGGGCTGGAGGCGCTGGAGGCGTCGAGCGAGCCCATCGTGGCGGCGGTGGAGTACCTCCTCCACTACGCGTTCGAGCAGCGGGTGAGCGACATCCACGTGGAGCCGCGCCGGGAGGAGACCATCATCCGGATGCGGATCGACGGGGTCCTGCACCCGGTCTACCGCGTGCCGAAGGGCGTGCACGGGGCCATCGCCAACCGGCTCAAGATCATGAGCCGGCTCGACATCGCGGCCCGGCGCCCGCAGGACGGGCGCATCCGGACGGCCCGCGGCGACAACGAGATGGAGCTCCGCGTCTCCACCATCCCCACCGCCTTCGGCGACAAGATCGTGGTGCGCATCCTCGATCAGCAGGTCCTGGTGCGCGACCTCTCCGAGCTCGGCTTCCTCCCCGACGAGCGGGAGCGGTTCGAGCGCTGGCTGGACCGCCCCCACGGGATGGTGGTCGTCACCGGCCCGACCGGATCGGGCAAGACCACCACGCTCTACTCGGCGCTGGAGGCGCTCGCCTCGCCGGAGATCAACATCGTGACCATCGAGGATCCCATCGAGATGGTTCACGAGGAGTTCAACCAGATCGCGGCGAATCCCAAGACCGGCACCAGCTTCGCCGAGGCGCTGCGCCACGTCCTGCGACAGGATCCGGACGTGGTCATGGTGGGGGAGGTGCGCGATCCGGAGACCGCCTCCCAGGCGGTGCAGGCCGCGCTCACCGGGCACCTCGTCCTCACCACACTCCACACGAGCGACGCGGTCGGGGCGGTGGCGCGCATGCGCGACCTCGGCGTCCCGGGATTCCTCATCGCGGCCACCCTCACCGGCGTGGTGGCGCAGCGGCTCGTGCGCGGGGTGTGCCCGAACTGCGCCCAGGACGTGCTGCTCACCGCCGACCAGGTGGCCGAGCTGGGCGTCCGCCACCCGGAGGAGCACGCCGGCAAGCTGATCGCCCGGCGCGGGGTGGGGTGTCCGCGCTGCCGCTTCACCGGCTTCTACGGCCGAACCGGCATCTTCGAGATCCTCTCCGTGAACCACCGGCTCCGCCACCTCGTCGCGGAGGGGGCCACGCCCGAGGTGCTGGCCCGCACCGCCCGCCAGGACGGGCTCCGGACCCTGCGGGAGCACGCCGTCCTGAAGGTGGCGTCGGGTGCGACCTCGTTCGAGGAGGCGATGCGCTCCACCGCCGACGCGGAGGGGAGCGCATGAGACGACCCGAGGTGGAGATCGGCGAGCTGTGGGCGGCCGGGTCGCCGGTGCTGTACCTCGTGACCGTGGAGGAGGTCCGGGCGGTGGCCGCGTGCCGGCTGGCCGCAGAGGCGGCCGACGGCAACCTGGCGGTCTGGTCGAGCCAGCGCGGACTCGAGCCCATCGCCCCCGATGCCCGGACGCCGATCGCCGCCATCCAGGCGGCGCTCCAGGCTCCGGCGCCGCTCCTCGCGGTCCTGCTCGACTTCCACGACGCGCTCGGCGATCCGGACGTGGTCCGGACCCTCCGGGACGCGCTCCCGCGCCTCTCCGCCGAGGGGCGGTGCCTCGTCATCGTGGCGCCGCGGCTGGCGCTCCCGGACGGGCTCGCCTCGGAGGCCTCGGTGATGCGGTTGCCCCTGCCGGGCGAGGAGGAGCTGTCGGCGCTGCTCGCCTCGGTGGACCGCCCGGGGAGTGCGAGCCCGGCCGATCGGCAGCGGGTGCTGGTGGCGGCGCGGGGCCTCACCGAGACCCAGGCGCGTCGCGCATTCCAGCGGGCGCTCCGGATCGACCCGGCGTTGGGACTCCGGGCGGCGGAGCTCGTCCTGGGGGAGAAGAAGCGCGTCCTGTCGCGCGACCTGGGGCTGGAACTCGTCGAGACCCAGGAGGCCGCCGATTCGCTCGGGGGCCTGGAGAGCTTCAAGGCCTGGATGGAGGAGCGTGCCCTCGCCTTCGCACCCGACGCCCGCGCCTTCGGCCTGCCCCCGCCGCGCGGGGTCCTGCTGGTCGGCGTGCAGGGCTGCGGCAAGTCCCTCGCCGCCAAGGTGGCGGCCTCCCAGCTCGGGGTGCCGCTCCTGCGGCTCGACCTGCCGCGGGTGATGGGGTCGGCGGAGGGGGCGGAGGAGAACCTGGCGCGCGCGCTCTCGGCGGCCGAGGCGGTGGCCCCGGTCGCCGTCTGGGTGGACGAGATCGAGAAGGCCTTCGCCGGGAGCGGTCCCGGGCAGGGGGCCGACGCCCGGGCGGCGCGACTGCTGGGGTCCTTCTCCACCTGGCTGCAGGAGCGCGCCGGCGCGGTCTTCGCGGTCGCCACGGCGAACGACGTCTCCCGGCTCCCTCCCGAGCTGCTCCGGCGCGGCCGCTTCGACGAGCTCTTCTTCGTGGACCTGCCCGATGCAGCGGCCCGCCGGGCCATCCTCGCGCTCCACCTGCGCAAGCGCAGCAGGGAACCCGACGGCTTCGACCTCGCCACCCTGGCCGACGCCTGCGAGGACTTCTCCGGCGCCGAGCTGGAGCAGGTCGTCGTGGGGGCGCTCCACCGCGCGTTCGCCCAGAAGCGGGATCTCGAGCTGTCCGACCTGCGCCGCGTGGCGCAGGATCTCGTCCCGCTCTTCCGCACCTACGAGGAGGAGATCAAGGCGCTGCGCGAGTGGTCGCGGGGAAGGGCGCGGGCGGCGGGGCGGGAAGGGGCGGTGGTCGACCTCTTCCGGCGCGCCGCTCCGTAGACGTCACGCGCCGGCGGCCGGGCCCGTGCCGAGCACCCGAAGCACGTGCTCGTGGACCCGTCCGTTCGAGAGCAGGCAGTTCCCGGAGGAGGCCGTCGGACGCCCGGCGAGGTCGGTGAAGCGCCCCCCCGCCTCCTCGGCCAGAACGAGGAGCGGTGCGATGTCCCACACCTGGACCCCGGCCTCGATCCAGGCCTCGGCCCGTCCGGTGAGGACCATCGCCGCGCCGGCCAGGTCGCCGTAGCAGCGGGCCTGGGCCGCGGTCCGGGCGAGCCCGAGCACAGCCTGCTCCCGCTCCGGCGCGAAGACGCCTCGGAACTCCCCGAACGAGAGGCTCGACTCGGACCAGTCGGAGATGCCGGACACGAGGAGCCGGACGGGCGTCTCGCCGCCCCGGGACATCCAGGCCCCGCGCCCCCGCGCGGCCCAGTAGGTCTCCCCGAGGGCCGGCATGGCCATGGCCCCGGCCACCACCGCACCCTCGTGCTCGAGCGCGACGAGCGGCCCCCAGAAGGCGCCGCCCCGGGTGAAGCCGCGCGTGCCGTCGATGGGATCGACGATCCAGCGGGTGGCGGCGTCGCCGGCATGGGTTCCGGACTCCTCCCCGAGGATGGCGTGGGCGGGGAAGGCGGCGCGAACGACCGCCACCACGGCGGCCTCCGACTCCCGGTCTGCGACCGTCACCGGCGTGCGGTCCGGCTTCACCTCGACCCGCACGCCGCGTAGGAAGTGGGCGAGGCTGGCGGTGGCCGCCGCCTCCACTGCGCGGCGGGCGGTTGCGAGGGCCAGATCGAGGTCGAGCGACATGCGCGGACGATACCACCGCACCCGCCGTGGCCACATCCGCTCGACCGGGAAAAGGAAACGGCCGCCCCGGTTTCCCGGAGCGGCCGTCGGATGCAGCGTGACCGGTGGTCCTACTTCTTGGGGCGCATGTCGCCCGTCTGGAGGAACCGGGTGTGGAACGAGAAGGCCTCGGTGAACATGTGCGGCGAGTGGAGGCCGGCCGAGGGGTTCTTCATGGCGCGCTTCACGTAGTCCCAGAGGATGGGGCGGTACTCCGGGGCGGCGCACTTCTCGATGACCTCCCGGGCCTTCTCCTTCGGGCTCTTGCCGCGGAGGTCGGCGAAGCCGAACTCGGTGACGATGCCGTTCACCTCGTGCTCGGTGTGGTCGATGTGCGACGCGAAGGGCACGATGGCGGAGATCTTCCCGTCCTTGGCGGTCGCCGGGGACATGAAGATCGTGTAGGCCGAGTTGCGGGCGAAGTCACCCGAGCCGCCGATGCCGTTCTCGATGCCCTTGCCGGCGATGTGGGTGGAGTTCACGTGCCCGTAGATGTCGGCCTCGACGAAGCCGTTCATCGCGATGCAGCCGAGGCGGCGGATGATCTCCGGGTGGTTCGAGATCTCCTGCGGGCGCAGGATGATCTGCTGGCGGTACCGGTCGATGTTCTTGTTGAACCGGACCTGCCCCTCGGGCGAGACCGAGAAGGCGGTGGCCGAGGCCACGGTGAGCTTGCCCGAGTCGAGCATGTCGAGCATGCCGTCCTGGATCACCTCGGTGTAGCTCGTCATGTTCTCGAAGGGCCCCTCGTTCAGGCCGACGAGGACGGCGTTGGCGATGTTGCCCACGCCCGACTGCAGCGGGTTCAGGTGCTTGGAGAGCCGGCCCGCCTTCACCTCGTTGGAGAGGAAGTCGATGATGTGTCCGGCGATCCGCTTGTGGATCTCCTCCGGGGCCTTGAAGGGCGCGTTGCGGTCGGCGTTGTCGGTCTCGACCACCGCCACGACCTTGTTCACGTCGAAGTGCCAGACCTTGGAGCCCTTGCGGTCGTCGGTCTTGAGGATGGGCAGCGGGACGCGCGTGCCGTGCTGGCCCGGGACGGAGATGATGTCGTGCATCCCCTCGAGCCGGTCATCCTGCCAGCTGTTCACCTCGAGGATGATCTTGTCGGCCATCTCCAGGTAGATGTTGTTGGCGCCGCAGGAGGAGGAGGGGACGGCGGTGCCGTCGGCGTTGATGCGTGTGACCTCGATGACGGCGAAGTCGATGTTGTTCTTGCCCTTGCCGTAGTACCCGTAGCGCACCAGGCTCCCGGCGTGGGACAGGTGCATGTCCTGGTATTCGATGATGCCGGCGTTGATCTTCTCGCGGGTGATCGCGTCGCCCTGGTAGGGGAAGCGGAACCGCTGTGACTCGACGAAGCTCATCATCGAGTCCTGCTCGGGGCCGGTGGAGGCGCCGGTGAGGACGTCGAGCTTGAGCGGCTTGCCCTTGAGCTTCTCGTCGATGGCGCGCTTGGCGAGCGCGACCGGGACGGCCTTGGGATAGCCGGCGCCCGTGAAGCCCGACATGCCGACCACTGCGCCGTTCGGGATCAACGCGGCGGCCGCCTCGGCCGACATCACCTTGCTCTTCAGCCCATTGTGAAGGATCCGATCACCCATCGTGTGTCACTCCTCGCGGACCTTGGGGTCCGGTAGCGTTCGTTGGCGGACAGCGAGCTCTCGCCCCCCGGCGGCGCCGGAAGGGAGGCGGGTCCGGCAGGATAGCCCGAACGCGCCGGGCTTTGAAAGTGGAAGACGCCCGGAAACGAAGGGCGTGACTGCCGTCAAGCCGGCAGGAATCGGTCGATCTTTTCGACGAGCTGCGTCGAGGCGGTATCCCGCCACGTCTCGGTGACCACCCTGCGTCCGTCCTCGGTGCCTTCGAAGGCCCCCTGGCCGCCCAGCCACTCCATGGCGTTCTCGAGGGTGGCCTTGGAGACCGACTCTCGCATCCGCACGAGACCCGAGAGGAATTCGGCGTGGCCACGCTCGAGCCCCTGCTTCACGAGGAGCTTGCGTTCGGCCGAGCCCCCGGCCAGCCCGGCCGCCCGGACCGTCTCGGCTGCGATCCGGTAGGCCTCCAGGTAGGGGCGGGTCATGTCGGCGAGGAAGTCGAGCCGCCCGCGGGCCGGCCCGGGGCCGATCCGCCCGTCCGCCTCGATCACGGCGCCGAGCCCCGCCAGGGCGTCCAGCTTGGTGCGGAAGACCGCGTCGAAGGTGGATCCCACCGGGTACATGAACTCGAGCCGGAACAGCCGCGAGAGGAACCGGACGTCGTCCCGGATCTCGGCGAGCGTGGCGCCCGGTCCGCGGGCGCGAACCGCCATCGACACGAGCGAGAGCCCCACGTACCGGTTCAGGATCGCGTTGCGGTGGTAGTCGAGGTAGATCCGCTTCGGATCGGGGACCTGGTAGATGACCTGTCCGCCCGCCTCCTGGACGTCCACCAGCTTGCTCGCCGCGAAGGTGACGACCGCGTCGTGCACCGGGCCGGGCGCGAGCGGGTCGTTCGTCGCGCCCGAGAGCGCCGGCGCGAGCCTGGCTCCCTCCCGGACGGCGATGTCGAGGAGCAGCGCGACCCGGTCGGAGACCTCCGTCGAGGAGATGCCGCGCCGCACGTGGGACAGGAGCGCCGCCGCGACGAGGCTCACCGGGGTGACGGTGACCACCTCCGCGATGCCCCAGGCGATCCGGTTGGCCAGGTGCTGGACGAGCGACCGGCGGTCGTCGGTGTTCCGCTCGTCGGCATCGAGGGTGAGCGAGGGGGACGACGCGCCGGCCTGCATCCCGGCCACCTCCTTCAGGGAGACCGGGGTGCCGAACTGGAGGTAGATGCGACCGTAGCTGCGGAGCAGCGCCCGCGGGGTCTGCAGCAGCGCCCCGAACGACTCCTTCTTCTTCTCGCCGCCGGCGAGCTCCTGGGCGTAGGAGGTGCCCTCCACGAGCCTCTCGTAGTCCACGGCGATGGGGATGAAGAGCACGTCCTCCGCCGCTCCGTCGGCCCAGGCGTCCACCTCCATGGAGAGGAGCCCGGTCTTGGGGAAGAGCAGCTTTCCGGTGCGCGAGCGCCCGCCCTCGGGGAAGAACTCCTGCGTGAATCGCTCCCGCAGGAGGTACTTCACGTAGGCGCGCAGCGTGGCGCTGTAGATCTTGTCCCCCTTGAAGGTGCGCCGGATGAAGAAGGCGCCCGCCCGCCGCGCGATGGAGCCGAAGGGCCAGAAGGAGAGGTTGATGCCCGCGGCGATCTGCGGCGGGATGAGCCCGTGCTCGTAGAAGGCCCACGAGAGCAGCATGTAGTCGATGTGGCTCTTGTGGCTGGGGGTGAGGACGAGCGGCTTCTCGGCCGCCAGGCGCCGGATCTCGGCGAGCCCGTTCTGGTCGATCTCCACCCGCTCGTACATCGTCTGGAAGATCCAGCGGAACAGCGGCCGGATCATGTCGATGAAGAGCGGGGAGTAGCGGCTCGCGATCTCCCGGAGGTCGCGCAGGGCCTCCCGCCGAACCGACCCGGCCGACCGCCCCTTCTGGCGGGCCACGTGGTCGAGCACCTCCTTCAGGTGCCGGTCCCGCATCACCTTCTCCTCGACCCGGGTGGGGGTGCGAAGCGGCGGCCCCACCGCGGCGCGGAGCTCGCGGGCCAGGTGGTGGTGGATGGTGCCGCGTACCTTGCGGGCCACCAGCGCGTCGGGCTCGTCCAGGCGCTCGTCGACGAAGGCGGCGAGGTCGATGGGGCGCCCCACCCGGAGGAAGGCGCGCTTGTAGTTCCGGAGGAAGGCCACCGCGGCCGAGAGCGTGTTCGGCGACTCCGGTGAGCCCCAGACCAGTTCCCAGATGGGCGGAACGACCCGCTGGGCGCGCCGGCTCCAGACCAGGATGAGCGGGACGAGGAAGACCGGGCGCGCCTGTCCGCGCTGAAGCTCCACGAGCGCCTCGAAGGGCGGGCCGGCCTCCTCGTGCGAGTTGAGGAAGATGACGGCGGTGGACTGGCCGCGCGCGGCGGCGTCGACGAGCGCCCGGGTGCTCCTCCAGACCGCGGCGAGCCATCCGAAGAGCCCGACGAAGTTCACCGCGACCCGGAGCGGTGGGAGACCGAGCCGCCGCACGAGCCAGTTCACGTAGAGGTAGTTGACGAGCCCCGAGGAGCGGGCCACGAAGACCACGCTGCCCTGCCCGGCCAGCGCCTCCATCTGCTCCTCGAGTCCAGCCGGGAGGTGGATGGGCTCGAACCAGCGATCGAAGAGGAGCCGCCGACGGCGTGGAGGGCGGGGCGCAGGGGCGGTGGACGGTGCAGGGTCCAAGGTCTCGGATTCCTCGGTCGACTACGTGCCGCGGCGCTTCACGCGCCCCTCGCGGTCGAGGTACCAGGGCTCGACGAGGAGGGCCTCCACCTCGTTGCGGTGCCCCTTCACGTCGGCGGAGAGATCATGGAGCGCCTGGAGCACCTCCCCACGAACCCGCGCATTCTCCCGGTCGCGCAGGAGCAGTGCGATGAGGGCGTCGCGGGCCGCCTCGGTCGGCGTCCCCACGGTGAGGGCGCGCGCCGCGCCGATGCGGACGTCGTCGACGAAGTCCTCGAGGAGCGGGAGGACCGCCGCATCCCGCATCGGTCCCCCCACCGGCGTGAGCGACGCCAGATCAGGGTGCTCGCGGAGCCAGGAGAGGAGGACCAGCTTCTTCTCCGGGTCGCGGGTGTACTGCCGGCCGAGCTCGACGAGGAGGGTGTGGACGGTGCCCAGCAACTCCTCCGGCGGAGCGAGGGAGGCGAGGACCCGCAGACCCCAGGCGACTCCCGACTCCTGCTCGGCCAGGAACTCCCGCACGGCGGGGAGGGCCGTGGGGCCCGCGGCCACCAGGACCGCCCGGGCCTGCTCCTTCTCCTCGTCGTCGGTGATCCCGACCTCGGCCCGCACGGTGAAGCGGAGGCAGAGGGTCTTCAGGGCGGCCTGGGTCCCGATCTCGCCGAGCTGCTCGATGCCCTTCTGCCGGTTCTCGGCCGGACCGTACTTCTGCGTGATCTTCTGACCCAGCTTCCTCAGGGTGGCCTGATCGCGCGACGCGCTGCTCCCGAAGAGGTCGAGGATACCCATGGCGACCTTCTACAACGAGATGCCGGCCCGCGGGTCGGACTTGTAGAGGTCGCGGAGCGGTTCGACCGCCTTCCGGAGGGCCTCGCTCTCCTCGGGGAGGACGATCTTGGCCACCGCGTAGAGGTCGCCACGCGGGCCACCCTTGAGATCGGGGAGCCCCCGGCCGCGGAGCCGGAGCTGTCGTCCCGACTGGGTGCCGGCCGGGATCCGGAGCTGGACCTGCCCCTCGAAGGTCGGGATGACCACCTCGGCACCCGCAGCGGCCTCCGGGACGGTGAGGGGGAGGTCGAGGTAGAGGTCGTGCCCCTCCCGCCGCACGCCGGCGTGCACGCGCAGTCGGACCACGAGGAAGAGGTCGCCCGCGGGTCCGCCGTTCATCCCCTCGCCACCCTGGCCGGCGAGCCGGATCCGGGAGCCGTCGGTCACGCCGGCCGGGATCTTCACCCGGAGCGTCTTCCCGTCGACGTGGAGGTCGCGCTCGGCCCCCAGGGCGGCGTCCCGGAGTTCGACCTGCAGCTCCGCCTCGGCATCCTGTCCCGGCCTGGCCTTGGGGGCGCCGCGCCGTCGTCCTCGACCCCCCCCGCCGAAGAGGTCTCCGAAGAGGTCTCCGAAATCGAAGTTGCCCACCCCGCCCACGTTCACGGTCTCGTAGTCGCCGAGGTCGAAGGGGACCTCCTGGCCGGGCCGGCCCCCGTGCTGGCGCCACTGCCGGTACTGGTCGGCCGCCTTCTCGTCGAAGCCGGTGCGAAGCGCGTCGGGGCCGAATTCGTCGTAGAGACGCCGCTTCTTCTCGTCGGAGAGCACCTCGTGGGCGGCCGTGATCTCCTTGAACTTCTCCTCGGCCTTCTTGTCGCCGGGGTTCATGTCGGGGTGGAACTTCTTCGCGAGCTTCCGGTAGGACTTCCGGATCTCGTCGTTCGTGGCGCCGCGGGCCACGCCGAGGACGTCGTACAGGTCGCGCTGGGGCACGGCGAAAAGCTAATGCATCCACGCCCGGGGTCAACGTTGGTTGTCGCCCGGACGGGTACAGGCGGCTAGAATCCCCCCGTGAAGAACGCCCTCCGGGTCCTCGCAGCCCTCGTTCCGCTCCTTTCCGCGGCCGCCGAGGTCCCCTCCGGCGAGCGGGTGGTGGACGAGGTGGTGGCGGTGGTGGCCACCCGGGGCCGGGAGGGGCGCGTCATCACGCTCTCCCAGGTGGCGGAGGAGGGGAGGATCGCGCTCGTCTCCCGGGGAGGGGTGGAGGCGGCCTTCGCACCGCTGGGCGGGGCGGTCCTGCGTGCCTCCCTCGACTGGTACGTGGACCAGATCCTGCTCTTCGACGAGGCGGTCCGGCTGCAGGTCTTCGAGGTCGACCGGGCGGCGGCCCAGGCGGAGCTGACTCGGTTCAAGGCTGCGTTCCGCTCGCCGAAGGATTTCCAGGCCTTCCTCTACCAGATCGACTCCAGCGAGGACGACCTGACGAACGTCCTCCGGCGCAGCATCCGGGTCCGCCGCTACCTCGAGTCCCGCTTGGGTCGGACCCGCCCGTCGGCGCGCGACATCCAGGCCTGGTACGACGCCCACGCCACCGAGTACGGCGGCCTGCCGCTCGCCGACGTGAAGGACGACGTCGCCTCCCGGATCATCGCCGCGAGGGCCGATTCCGAGACGAAGGCGTTGCTGGCCGAGCTCCGCAGCCGCGCCGACGTCCGGATCCTCGTCGATCTGGGCGCCCGACCGTGAGCGTCGAGATCGGAGCAGGGCTCCTCTTCCGGCGCATGCGGGAGGCGGACCTGCCGCGGGTGATGGAGATCGAGCGGGCGGCGTTCTCCCACCCCTGGTCGGAGGACATGGTCCGGCGCGAGCTCGGGCACGACTTCTCGACGGTCCTCCTCGCCACGGCGGGCCCGGACGGGGAGGTTCAGGGCTTCGCCGTGGTCTGGCTCGTCCACGACGAGCTGCACATCCTGAACGTCGCGGTCGCCCCCGAGGCGCGGCGTCGCGGCGTGGGGCGTTCCGTCCTCCTGCGCGTCGAGGCCATGGGTCTCGAGCAGGGTGCCCGTGTGGCGATGCTGGAGGTCCGGCGGGGGAACGCCCCGGCCATCGCCCTCTACCGGGCCATGGGATACCGGGAGGTCGGCGTGCGCCCCCGCTACTACGCGGAGGACGGGGAGGACGCGCTGGTGATGGACAAGGACCTGGCGTGGTGCGCCGCTCCGGGCTCGTGATAGAGAGCGAAACATGACGACGGCGCTCCTGCTCGGAATCGTCCTGCTCGCCGCTCCCCCCCCCGCAACCTCCGCTCCTCCGTCGTTCCTCCGGGAGCTGGCGGAGACCCGCAGCTACCGTTCCGGCTTCCCCGCCCGGCCCACGGTGGTGAAGGGCGGCGACGAGGTCATCTTCCTCCGATCGGGACCCCGCTCCGGTGTGATGTCCCTCTTCGCCACCGAGGTGGCGACCGGCAAGACCCGGGAGCTGCTCACCGCCGAGGCCCTGCTCGCCTCGGAGCCCGGCGAGCTCTCCGAGGCCGAGAAGGCCCGGCTGGAGCGGCAGCGCATCACCGCCCGCGGGATCACCCACTTCGAGGTGTCGCGGGACGGGCGCACGCTGCTCGCCTCCATCGCCGGCCGCATCTTCGCGGTGGACCGTTCCTCGGGGGAGAAGCGGCGGCTGGCGGTCCCGCAGGGCTCGCTCGACCCGCGACTCTCCCCGGACGGCAAGTCGGTCGCGTACGTGTCGGGCGGCGAGCTGCACGTGCTCGACCTCGCGACCGGCACGGCGAGGATCCTCACCCAGGGTGCAACGGAGTGGAAGACCCACGGCCTGGCCGAGTTCGTGGCCCAGGAGGAGATGGATCGGAGCGAGGGCTACTGGTGGTCGCCCGACTCGAGCCGCATCGCCTTCGAGGAGGCGGACGACGCCGGCGTGGAGAAGCTCTCCATCCAGGACCCGGCGCGCCCGGAGAAGGCGCCGGTCCGCTTCGCCTACCCCCGCGCCGGGAAGGAGAACACCCGGGTCCGGCTCGGCGTCGTCCCCGCGGCCGGGGGGGCGACCACCTGGATCGAATGGGATCGGGAGCGCTACCCCTACCTGGCGAAGGTTCGGTGGGAGAAGGAGAACCCGCTTCTCCTGCTCGTCATGGACCGGGCCCAGCAGGAGGAGGCGGTCCTCCGCGCCGATCCGGAGACCGGGCGCACCACCGTGCTCCTCGTCGAGAAGGACGCGGCCTGGCTCAACCTGAACGAGGCCTCGCTGCGGGCGCTGCCCGGCGGCGCCGGCTTCCTCTGGTACACGGAGCGCAACGGCGGATCGGAGCTCGAGCTGCGCGCCCTGGACGGCACGCGAAGGGGGGACGTGGCGCCGCTCGCCTCGGGGTTCACGAGCCTTTCGGGGGTCTCCGACGACGGGGAGGTGTGGTTCCTGGGCACGGCGGGGGACCCGACCCGCGACCGGCTCCACCGGGTGCGCCCGGGTGGAGTGCCCACGGAGGTCGTGCTGCCCGGCCCGGCGCCCACGGGGCTCTCGGCCCGGCTCGCAGACGGGGGGCGCTCGCTCCTCGTCACCCTGTCCCGGCCCGGGGAAGGTCCCCGCACGGCCGTCGTCGCGCCCGATGGCAAGGAGCGGGCGGTCCTGCCGTCCGTGGCGCTCGAGCCCCCCTTCCGCTCGTCCCCGGAGGTGCGCACCGTGGGAGCGAGAGGGCTCTGGACCTCCCTGGTCCGGCCCCGCGACTTTCGACCGGGGGTGAAGTACCCGGTGATCGTCGAGGTCTACGGAGGCCCGACCCGGCTCTCGCCGCTCCGGCTGCGCGCCGGCTCGCCGCTCGCCCAGTGGAAGGCCGACCAGGGTTTCCTCATCGTGAAGATCGTGAACCGGGGCGAGACCGGGCGGCTGGGCAGGACCTTCGAGCGGGCCATCCGGGGCGACCTGGCGGGGCCGGCACTGGAGGACCAGGTGGAGGGGCTCCGGGCGCTGGCCGCGCTCGTGCCGGAGATGGACCTCACGCGGGTCGGGATCACCGGCTGGTCCTTCGGGGGCACGATGGCGGCGCTGGCGGCGCTGCGGCGCCCCGACGTCTACCGTGCCGCGGTGGCGGGTGCGCCGGTGACCGAGTGGCGCGACTACGACACCTTCTACACGGAGCGCTACCTGGGCCTCCCCGGCGAGGACCCGGCCGCCTACGACCGGAGCTCGCTCGTGAAGCTGGCCGGCAAGGGGCACGCCCCGCTGCTCCTCGTTCACGGGACGGCCGACGACAACGTCTACCTCCTCCACTCCCTGAAGCTGGCCGACGCGCTCTTCCGCCTGGGCGATCCGGCCGGCTTCGTGCCTCTCGCCAACGTGACCCACCTCGCCTCCGATCCGGCCACCTCCGAGCGGCTCGAGGAGATGCAGGTCGGGTTCTTCCGCCAGCACCTCGGCGCGCCGCGCCCCTGACGTCATGGCCTGGTCCAGCGCGCGAAAGCTTCTCTTCCACCTCGACCCGGAGCGGGCCCACGCGCTCGCCGCCGGCGCCCTGCGCGCCCTGGGGGGCGCGGGCGCGTCCCTGCGTCCCCGGCCGGATGATTCACTGCGAGTGAAGTGCCTCGGCCTCGACTTCGAGAGCCCGCTGGGCATGGCGGCGGGTTTCGACAAGGGGGAGGTGCTCGTCCGGGGGCTACACGCGCTGGGATTCGGCCACGTCGAGGTGGGCACCATCACGCCTCGGCCGCAGGCGGGGAATCCGCGCCCTCGACTCTTCCGCCTGCCCGAGCACCGGGCGCTCCTGAACCGGATGGGCTTCAACAACGCGGGCGTGGCCGCCTGCGGGGAACGGCTGGCCCGGCTGCCCCGCACCGGCCGGGGCATCGTGGGTGTGAACGTCGGGAAGAACAAGGACACGCCGAACGAGCGCGCCGCGGACGACTACCTGGCCGCGATCGACGCGCTCCACCCGTACGCCGACTACCTGGTCGTCAACCTCTCGTCGCCGAACACACCGGGCCTCCGGGACCTGCAGGACCGGGAACCGCTCGCACGCCTCCTCGGGGCCTGCGTGGACCGGGCCCGACCGCTCGGGAAGCCGCTCCTCGTGAAGCTCGCCCCCGACCTCTCCCCGCAGGCGCTCGACGAGGCGGTGGATGTCGCGGTCGACTCCGGGGCCGCCGGGGTCATCGCCACCAACACCACCATCCAGCGCCCCGGTCCGGTGGCCACGCATCCCCGCGCCGGGGAGGCGGGCGGTCTCTCCGGGGCTCCGCTCGCGCCGCTCTCCCTGGCGGCACTTCGCCGGGCTCACGCCAGGGCCGCGGGGCGCATCCCGATCGTCGGCGTGGGCGGGATCATGGACGCGGCGGATGCCTACGCCCGGATCCGGGCGGGGGCGTCTCTCGTGCAGGTCTACACGGGGTTCGTGTACGGGGGTCCGGGCCTGCCCCGGCGGATCCTGGACGGGCTCGCGGAGATGCTGAAGCGGGACGGCTTCGGGAGCGTCGCCGAGGCCATCGGCGTCGATTCCCGCCCGGGTTGACTGAAGAATCATTCGGGGGTTGACGGGGATGACGCGATGCGTTACATGTTCCTCGCATCATCCCCCTCGTGAAGAGGGGTCAACCCCACGGAGGTCGCGATGAGCGAGGGACAGAAGAGCCGAAATTCGAAGAGTACCGCCCGGGTGGAGGGATTCCTCCGTGAGTCGGTCGAGGTAGCCCAGGCCCGGATCGAGGTTCTGGAGGCCGAGGCCCAGAAGCTGCTGCACGACCTCCAGACGCGGATCCAGAAGGTGTCCGGGAAGGACTGGGCCGAGGTTCGCGAGCGGATCGAGCACCTGCGCGAGGTCGGAATGGAGCGGGCCGAGGAGTGGAAGGACAAGGCCCAGGAGTTCCGGGTCGACGCGGCCGAGAAGCTCGAGACCCTCCAGGTGAAGGCCCTCAAGTTCCTGGGCGTCGCAACCCGCGAGGAGGTCGCCGAGCTCTCCCGCGAGATCAACAAGATCCTGAAGCGGCTCGACGAGAGCCGGAAGCGGAAGGGCGCGAAGCCCGTCCGCCGGTCGGTGGTCGGACAGGCCTAGGCCGAAAGGGGGAAGAGATGGCGGATCTCCAGGCGAAGTTCAAGGAAGCTTGGTCGCACGCGCTGGCGGGTGTGAACGCCGCCGAGGCGGAGGCGGAGAAGGTGCTGGCGCGACTGGCCGATGCCGCGGGACTCAGCCCCGCCGACGTGAAGCACCACGCGCGCGAGTTCGGCGAGCGGTTGACGCAGCAGCGGCGCGAGGTGGAGCGAGCCATCGACGACGGCGTCCGCCGAGCCGTCGCCCAGTTCCGCGTCCCGTCGCGGGACGAGGTGGCGGCGCTCCGCCGCCGCATCGAAGAGGTCGCAGAACGGGTCGAGGCGGTCGCCCAGGCGCGGGCGCGCAAGGAGTAGGTTCCGGGACCGTTCGTGGCCATGCGGGTCACCGAGATCTTCTTCAGCATCCAGGGGGAGGGCACGCGCGCAGGTCGCCCGTGCATCTTCGTCCGCTTCACTGGATGTGACCTGCGCTGCAACTACTGCGACACCGCCCACGCCTTCACGGGTGGGCGGGAGATGGGGCGCGAGGAGATCCTGGCCGAGGTGGCGCGCCACCCCTGCCGCCTCGTGCTCCTCACCGGAGGGGAGCCCATGCTGCAGCGGGAGCTCCCCGGCCTGGCGCGCGACCTCCTCGAGCGAGGATACGAGGTCACCGTGGAGACCCACGGGCAGGCGCCGCTCGGCGCGCTCCCCGCCGAGGTGGTGCGCATCGCGGACGTGAAGACCCCGGGTTCGGGGGAGCCAGCCGGCGACCTCGCCTGGCTCGGGCGCCTCCAGCCGCACGACGAGGTGAAGTTCGTGGTCTCCTCCGAGGAGGACTTCCGCTGGTCGCTGGAGGTCATCCGGCGCCACCTCCTCCCGGGACGAGCCACTGTCCTCGTCGGCCCGGTGCTCGGCCGGGTCGACCCACGCGACCTCGCGCGCTGGCTGCTGGAGAGCGGGATCGACGCCCGGCTGAACCTCCAGCTCCACAAGGTGATCTGGGGTCCGGACGTCCAGGGCGTGTAGCGTCCCGGGGCGCGCGGGGGGAACTTGACGGGCGCTCGTGGGGAGCGCTAGCTACCGATGGGGCGATGAATCGGTGTTCGCCGCCCCGTGCGACGAGGAGCCGCGTGTTCCAGCCCGACCCGAGCATCCGCTACGTCCCGGCCACCCGCGAGCAGATCGTGGCGCTCGTGGAGAGCATCAACCAGCCCCAGGTCTCCATCCCGGGGAAGGAGCCCCAGGCCGTGCAGGGGTTTCTCTGCGGCCTGCGCAACCCGTCCGGCACCTTCTCCATCTTCGTCGCGCTCTTCCTGCCCCGCTCGAACGAGAACGTGGTCTACGTGAGCGATCGGAGGGAGGTGGCCATGGAGGAGTACCGTGACGTCGAGATCGAGGGGCTCCACTTCCTCGAGTCGATGGGATTCATGCTGGACAACCTGAACTTCCGGAACCTGGCTGCCGCGCAGCAGGTGGAGACGCTGAAGCGGGCGCCGCTCTTCCAGGAACCCCGTCCGGTCGTCCCGGCCCCGGTCGAGGAGAATCGGCGCTCGGAGCGCGTGGGTCGGCTCCTCGCGAGCCTCTGAGCATGCGCACCTCCGCTCCCCTCGCCGCAGCGCTCCTCCTCCTCGCGTCGGCCGGCGCGGGCTGTGCCCACGGCGCCAGCGCGCGGGACAAGGACACGGCCATCGTCCATGCCGACATCGGGGCCGAATCGGTGGCCGCCGGGCGAGCCCAGGACGCGCTGCGCTCCTACGACGAGTCCCTCCGGTACGATCCCGATCTGGCCGAGGCGCATCTGGGGCGAGGCGTGGTGCTCGAGCTCGGCTTCGGCAAGGTGGACGAGGCGGAGGCCGAGTACCGCAAGGCCATCCAGCTCAAGCCCACGTTCGCCGAGGCCCACAACAACCTGGGGCAACTCCTCGCCAGGACCGGACGGCTGGAGGAGGCGGTGAAGGAGTTCGATGCCGCCACCGCCATCATGCTCTACCGCGAACCCTGGGTGGCCCGCTGCAACAAGGGGCAGGCGCTCTGGCAGATGGGAAAGAAGGCCGAGGGGATCGCCGAGCAGAAGGAGTGCCTGAACTTCGCGCCCAAGTACTGCCAGGGATGGCGGGAGCTCGGGCGCATCCAGCTCCTGGACGGTCAGACGAAGGATGCCGTCACCTCCTTCGAGGCCTACGCCCGGGCGTGCGACAAGTCGGCCGACGCGCAGCAGCTCCTCGGGTCGGCGCTCCTCCGCGGCGGCCAGCGCGCCAAGGCTCGCGAAGCCTTCCAGCGGTGCGCCGAGCTCGGCGACGGCACGGCGATCGGCACCGACTGCCGGAAGAGCAGCGAGAGCCTGCGGTGAAGCCCTCCTCCGCCGAGCCCGCCGCCGACCCGCGTCTCGAGGCGGTCCGCGCCTTCGGCCGCTACCTCCTCCGCGAGCGGGAGCTCCGCGGCCTCTCCCACGAGGACGTGGTCCGGGTGACGCGTCTCGCCGCCGGCGTGGTCGAGGCCATCGAGTCGGGGGAGCCGGAGCGGATGCCACCCCGGGGCTACCTCGTCGGATACCTGCGCAGCTACGCGGGCGCGGTCGGGCTCGATCCGGACGACGTGGTCCTCCGCTTCCAGGAGGCGGCCGGGATCGAGGAGCCGGAGGCCGCTCCCGGAGCGGCGAGGGCCAGCGCACGCGCCCTGGCGAGCCATTCGCCGACCGGGCGCCGCTGGATCGCCATCGGCGTGGCGGTGGTGCTCGTCGTCGCGGCGATCGCCGCGGTGGCTGCGCGACGCGGGCGGGGGGACGCCGGGGAGATCCGCGGACGGAAGTCCACCGAGCGTGCACCCTACCGTGCGCCGGGCGCTCCGTAGGGGCGGCCGTGGCGCGCACGGCGAAGCTCTGGGCGGTCGTCCTGCGAACGGTCGACTACGGGGAGCGCGACCGCGTGGTCACGCTCCTCAGCCGGGAGCGGGGCAAGCTCTCGGCCTTCGCGCGCGGCGCGCGCTCCTCCCGGAAGCGCTTCGGCGGGGCGCTCGAACCGTTCACGCTGCTCCGCGCCGAGGTGGCGGAGCGCAAGAGCGACCTCTGGTCCCTGGAGGACGCGGCGGTGGAGCGGGGCTTCGGGAACGTGCGGGGCGATCTCGCCCGCATCGCCTGCGCGAGCTACGCCGTGGAGCTGGCGCGGGAGATGGTCCGCGACGCCGAGCCGCTCGAGGAGCTCTTCGACGCGCTGGTCGGCTACCTCGAGCTCCTCGACGCCGGCCCGGCCCGCCCCTGGGACCTCCGTGGCTTCGAGATGGACGCCCTCTCCACGACCGGCCTGCAGCCCTCCATCGACCGGTGCGCCCGCTGCGGCCGCGAGGCCGGTGATGGCCCGGCCCGGTTCGATCCGGGACAGGGAGGGGTGCTCTGCGACCGATGCAGTGCCACGGGCGGGATCGCGTCCCGGCCGATCAGCGCGGCCGTGCTGGCGGCGTTCCGGAGCCTGCAGCGCGGGGAGCGGGTGGAGGGGGACCGGGAGGGTGCGGTCGAGGCCCGGGCCCACCTCGGCGGTTGCGTCGAGCACCACCTCGGAAAGCGGCTCCAGTCGCGGCGCTTCCTCGACGAGATCGGGCCGATGCTCGGGTAGGTACCGTTTGACAGCACGGGGCGTGGGGCCCTAGGTAGGAGGGCCCGGCAGCTGCCGGGAGCCAGAAAAGCGAGGGCAGCGCGTGACGTTCCAGGACCTCATCCTGAAGCTCCAGTCCTACTGGGCCCGCCAGGGCTGCATCCTGGCGCAGGGTTACGATCTCGAGGTCGGCGCCGGGACGATGAACCCGGCGACGTTCCTCCGCGTTCTGGGACCCGAGCCGTGGAAGGTGGCCTACGTCGAGCCGTCCCGCCGCCCGGCGGACGGCCGCTTCGGCGACAATCCGAACCGGCTCTTCCAGCACCACCAGTTCCAGGTGATCCTGAAGCCCAACCCCCCGGACACCCAGGAGCTCTACCTGGGTTCCCTGAAGGCCATCGGGATCGACCCGCGCGAACACGACATCCGCTTCGTCGAGGACGACTGGGAGAGCCCCACGCTGGGCGCCTGGGGGCTCGGCTGGGAGGTGTGGTGCGACGGGATGGAGATCACCCAGTACACCTACTTCCAGCAGGCGGGCGGGTTCGAGGTGAAGCCGGTGGCGGCCGAGCTCACCTACGGTCTGGAGCGGATCGCGATGTACCTCCAGGACGTCGAGAACGTGTTCGACATCGAGTGGGTCCAGGGGATCCGGTACCGCGAGATCTTCCATCGCAACGAGGTGGAGATGAGCGAGTACGCGCTCCGCCAGAGCGATCCGAAGATGCTCTTCGGACTCTTCGACGTCTACGAGGCCGAGTGCCGCCGGCTCATCGACCTCGGCCTGCCGCTGCCGGCCTACGACCACTGTCTCCAGTGCTCGCACACCTTCAACCTGCTCGACGCCCGCGGCGCCATCAGCGTCACCGAGCGCGCCGCCTACATCGGACGCGTCCGGGCGCTCGCCCACCGCTGTGCGGGGGGCTACCTCGCCTCCCGCGAGGCGCTCGGGTTCCCCATGCTGCCCGCCCGGGAGCGCAAGGCCGCCGTCGAGGCGGCGCGCGCGGCCCGCGAGGCCGCCCAGGCCGGAAAGTAGGAGACGGGAATGGCGGACCTTCTTTTCGAGATCGGCGCCGAGGAGATCCCGGCGGGCTTCGCCCCGGCGGCGCTGCAGCAGATGGCGCAGGACCTGGCACGGGCGCTCGACGACGCGCGCCTCCCGCACGGGGAGATCCGGGCGGTGGGAACGCCGCGGCGCCTCGCCGTGTGGGCACGCGACGTGGCCGGACGGCAGGGGGACGCGACGAGCCAGTCGCTCGGCCCGCCGGTGGCCCAGGCCTTCGACCCCGCGGGGAACCCCACGCCGGCCGCCGCCGGCTTCGCCCGGAGTCAGGGGGTCGAGGTCGGCGCGCTGGAACGGGTGGAGACGCCGAAGGGGCTCCGCCTCGCCGTGACCCGCGTGGAGAAGGGGCGAAAGGCCGAGGCCGTCGTCCCCGCCATCCTGGAGCGGCTGATCGCCGGGATCCGATTCCGGAAGGCGATGCGATCCCGGTACGACGAGGTCACCTTCGCCCGGCCGGTGCGCTGGATGGTCGCGCTCCTGGGGGGGAAGCCACTGACGGTTTGCCTCGGCGAGGTGAAGAGCGGCAAGGCCACGCACGGACACCGCTTCCTTGCACCCCGGGCCATCCCCCTCTCGGGTACGCCCGAGGACTACGTGGCGAAGCTGCGCCGCGCCTTCGTGGTCGTCGATCCCGTGGAGCGGCGCGCCGCCGTCGAGGCGGAGCTGGCCCGGGCGGCGAAGCAGGTGGGCGCGGTGCTGCGCCCCGACGAGGCGCTCGTCGAGCAGGTGACCTGGCTCGTGGAGCACCCCACCGGCATCGCCGGCACCTTCGAGAAGTCGAACCTCGAGCTCCCGCCCGAGGTGGTGATCTTGGAGATGCGCAACCACCAGCGCTACTTCGCCGTGGTCGACGGCAAGGGGCGCCTGCAGAACCGGTTCATCGCCGTCTCCGGAACGCCGGTGAAGGACCCGGACGTCGCCCGTCACGGCTACGAGCGGGTGCTGCGGGCCCGGCTCGCCGACGCCCGTTTCTTCTTCGAGGAGGACCGGAAGCGGAAGCTCGCCGACCGCATCGAGGACCTGGGGCGCCGCACCTACCAGGCCCGTCTCGGCAGCGAGCTCGATCGGGTGCACCGGATCGGCGCCGTGGCCGGGGAGCTGGCACGGGAGCTCGGTCGGGAGGAGCTCCTCTCCGACGTCCTCGAGGTGGCCCGGCTCTGCAAGACCGACCTGACCACCGGGATGGTGGGCGAGTTCCCGGAGTTGCAGGGGACGATGGGCGGCCACTACGCCCGGCTGGAGGGGCTCCGCCCCGCCGTCGCCGACGCCATCGAGGATCACTACAAGCCGCTCGGCGCCTCCGAGGAGATGCCCCGCTCCGACCTGGGTGCGCTGGTGGGCGCGGCGGACCGGCTGCACCAGCTCGTCGGCATCGTCGGGGTGGGGGAGAAGGCCACCGGGGCGGCCGATCCCTACGGTCTGCGTCGGGCCGCCATCGGGATCCTCCGGATCGTCCAGGCCCGGGGCTGGCACCTCTCTCTCGCCGCCGCGGTGGAGAAGACCCTCGACTCGCTCGCGGGCGTGAAGCTCGCCGCCGACCGGACGGTGATCGCCTCCCAGGTCCGGGAGTTCCTCCGCGGACGGATCCGCGCGCTGTGGGGAGACGAGTTCGACGGCGACCTCGTGGACGCGGTTCTCGCAGCCGGGTTCGACGACGTGGTGGACGCCCGGCAGCGGCTCGAGGCGCTCGCCCACATCAAGGCCCGCCCGGACTTCCTGCCGCTCGCGGTGGCCTTCAAGCGGGTGGCGAACATCCGGGAGAAGGCGGGGGAGGGGACATCGGTGGAGGTGGACCGCTCGCTCCTCCAGGCCGGGGCCGAGACGCTGCTCGCCGACGACCTCTCGCGCGTGTCGGCGGAGGTGGCCGAGGCGCGCCAGGGGCGCGACTACCCCAGGGTCCTTCGGGCGGTGGCTTCGCTCAAGCCGGCGGTGGATCGGTTCTTCGACGAGGTGCTCGTGATGGCCGAGGAGCCGTCCGTCCGGGCCAACCGGCTCGCCCTGATGAAGCGGGTCGCCGACCTCTTCGGAGACGTCGCCGACTTCCGGAAGATCCAGGCCGAGGCGCCGGTCGCAGGTGGTGCCGGACGAGGCGCCTGATCGGGCCGGTTTCCCCTTGACCCTGGGGGGAGGGCAAGCTTAGGTTTCGCGCTCCCGGTGACCAGAAACCTAAAGATTGTCGCGCTCCTCGCGTTCGGAATCGCGGCCGGTTGCCGGGACTCCTACCCGACCCTCGTCCCCCCGACGAACATCCTCTACTACCCGACCGGGCTCGCGGTCCGGCAGATGCCTCCGGATTCGACCGACCCGAAGAAGCAGTACGGGTGGAGCCAGCTCGTCGTCGGCAACGCCAACTTCGACCTCCGCTTCGACTCGACGACCGGCGGAACGGTGGTGGTGCTCGACCCCGACGCGGCCCCCGACAGATCCACGGGCCAGCCGTTCGTCCCGCTGGGGGCCATCCGGACCGGGAGCTTCGTCGGGGAGCTGGCGATGGCGGGTGGCAGCTGCCCGACCGGCGGGACCGACTGGGACGGCTGGACCGACTGTCCGTACGCCTGCGACAACCTCAAGAATGACCCGGCCATCAAGGACGGGGGCACGAAGCTCATCTTCGCCTCCCGCGCCGTCCCGCAGCAGATCTACCGGACAATCCTGAAGAAGGACGGGACGATCTCCTGCGGGACGAACTGCGTCTTCGAGGTGCCCATCCAGCAGCTCGACCCGTACGGCGTGACCACGGTCTGCAGCACCGGCGTCAACAAGCCCCTGGTGGCCTACGCCTTCGTCTCGCAGCTCATGGCCACGAATGGCCTCGGATACATGAACCGGGTGAACCTCCTGCAGGACGCGGAGCCGCCGCTGCCCCTCGTCATGGGCCCCTACGCCACCTACGCATCGGTCTACGAGCCGGAGCGTGAGCTCGTCTTCGTGAGTTCCGTGGCCACGGACGCCCAGTTCCGCTGGTTCAACCCGCTCGTCACCGTCTCCGTCGTCGACGGCTTCGCGGTTCCCGACTACACCGGTCCGTCCTTCTCCAGCCTGGTCCCCGGAGCCGTGGCGCGCGACATGGCGCTGTCGAGCGATGGGACGGTCCTGTACGTCACCATCCAGATGTACGACCTCACGCTGGCCGTCCAGACGGGCCTCTTCTACACCCAGGGTGGAGGACTCGCGATCTTCGATCTCACCCAGTCGAGCTTCGGTTCGCCCCGGATGGCCCTGGTCGGGTTGAAGCCCACCTGTGTGGGAGCCGGGCAGATCCGGCGCCTGCCCGCGCGCGCGGACCCGATCGATCCCGACCTCTTCGTCATCACCTGCGATCAGGACGGGCAACTCGTCCTCTACGACTCCGACAGCCAGCGGGTGGTCCGGACCATCGGGATGAACCCCGCCACCGGCCTCCCCATCCTCGGCCTGCAGCCGTTCGGGATCGCGGTCGAGGCCATCGATCCGCGGCGGGCGACGACGCCGGTCCAGGGGCAGGACTACCCCGAAGACTCCCCCTGCATGGTAGGGGCCGAGTGCCACCGGATCTACGTGAGCAGCTTCATGCAAGATTGGATCAACGTGCTCGAACTCATGCCAGATTTTCCCGACGGGATCGCGCTCGTGAAGCGCATCGGGAACGGCCCATGAGGTGGCTCCTCCTCTCGGCGGCGCTCCTCGCCTCGGCCTGCTCCAGCGGGAGCCCGATCATCCCGGCGTTCTTCCACGGTGCCGTGGCGGTCGTCCCGTTCCGTGGGCTCAACCCCAGCAGTCCGCAGGCGGGTCCGGTGCCTCTCCTCGCGGTCGCGTCCTACCGGGGCAGCGAGCTCCGGATCATCGACCCGAGCACCGACAGCCCGCTCGTCGGGTACAGCGCCGCATGGGCGCTCGCGGTCCCCACCCTCCAGCAACCCGCCTTCCTCGCCTCGGGATCGCTCGACGACGGCCCGACCCGGCCCGACCTGGTCGTGGTCGCGGGCGCCGATCCCAAGATCCAGATCTTCGGCACCTGGCTCGACCCCAGCACTTCCGGCTACGGGATCGTCCAGACGATCGACCTGACCGGCTCCGTCGGCATCGGGGCCCAGATCCTCTCCATGGTGGTGACGAAGGTCCCCGACGTAGGGAAGCCTTTTTCCGGAAAGCCCCCGGTGATGCCCACCGTGAAGGGCAAGGCGTGGGTCGTGCTCGGCCTCTCCGATCCAGGCGATCTCTCCGCCGGACAGATCGCCGTCGTGGAGATGGAGCGGAAGACCGGGGATGCGATCGGCCCCGTGACGCAGCCCGCGACGGTTGCCGTGAAGGTGATCCGCTTCGCCCCCAGCGCGATGACGGGGGCCCCCGACCACGCCCACCTCTACCTTGCCACGCAGGACTATCTCGGGGACTCCACCGACCCGTCGATGCGCGGGATCGCCGAGGTGACGTTCACGGGCGGGTTCGCCGCCCCCTGGCCCGTGCGCAACTTCTCCGCGCGCGGCTCGGGCACCTACGCCGTGGCGGCGGCCTTCGTGGGGGAACGGAGCACGAGGAACTCCTACACCTTCGACGAGCCCCAGCTCCGGGTCTATGCGGCCCTCGACCCCGGCCAGTGCGGTTCGGAGGGAGGCATCCCCTGCGGCATCGCCACCTTCGACCCCTTGTTCGGAACCCTCGCCGCCGATCCCGCCGTGGACGGCCCGGTGCGCTACGGCGTTCCCCGTCAGACCTACCGGACGCCGTTCCAGGTCGCGTCGATGCCCATCGCCATGGGCATCGCGATGCCGCCAGCCAAGCCGGGACCGAACCCGCCGTCGGTGGCCTATGGCTCCCAGGTCTGCTACTCCCCGGCAGACCCGACCGGGTTCCTGCCGCTCTGCCCCAGCGTGACGGAGGTGGCCTCCACGCCCCCCTTCAACGGCAACGGTGTGGCGCAGAGCTTCATGATGCTCGCCCCCCCGATCGGACAGGAATGGACGAGCGCGGTCGGACTCGTCACGGCGGTCGACGGCCTGGCCTACGTGCAGGATCTGGGCAGGTTCGGGCCGGTGAACGCGGTGTCGATGCTCACCGACGACACCACGCGCACGCAGGCCCTGAACGCCAGCGCCGTCGGACCGGGCGGGCCGACCCCGAACTCGGCGGCCTTCGGCTTCCCCGTCGGCACGGCGGCGGTGGGCCTCTACCTCGACCCGCTCGGCACCGGCACCGGCACGGTGGTCTACACCTCCGACAAGCTCCCGAGGGCCATCACCGTCTGGCCGGGGTACACGAGGGACGACCACTGGCTCGTCTCCTACCAGGGGGTACTGCCGGGCCTGGCGCAGCGCCGTTCGGTCCTGGGCTACGGCAAGGACCCGGTCAGCGGGGCCGACTGGCTCTACCTCGCCATCCAGGCCTCGAGCGTTGCCTCCGACAACGGGCAACTGCCCGCCACGGGGTACTGGGTCACCGAAGCCTTCGTTGCAAGGACGAACCTCGGGATCCACGTGACCAGCCCGAGTACCGGGCCCGGTGACATCGGACTCTTCGTGCTCGACAACGACCCCTGTCCGTCCACCCGACCCAACTGGATCCCCGTCGGGGGGACCGCGCCAGCCTTCGACGCGAGCAAGCCCCCGCTGGCGCACGAGACGGTGCTGGCCGGCTTCCTCCCCGAGGACGATCTGCGCTACCCGGGCGGCGCGCTGAAGCTCGGGCCCGAGGACGACCCGACGCTCGCGAGCGAGTACCAGTGCCTCCTCACCTGGTTCCGGAAGCCGGGGAACGACGCGAAGGTACTCACCGCCTTTCGCAACAATCCGCCGAGCACCGACTACGCCCGCGGGACCTGGATCCGCGCCTCGGAATTCGTGATCGTGGGGGCGGTGAGCGGATATGCCGGGCGTCCATCCCTGGACGTTCCGTACATGCTCAAGTGGGCGGAGGAGGACTCCCTCCCGGTGGGGGAGGCCCGGGACCTCGCGCGCAAGGCGAGGCGTTTCTACTACCCCGCGATCTACCCGCTCCAGGCCTACTCGAACTACCCAGGCATGAGGGATCCGATGGGTACCGGCCCGGCGCTCGGGCTGCAGGTCGGCCTCTACTGCCCCCTCAACAGCACGAACGGGTGCGACCCGAACAACCCTGACCTGCTTCCGGCGCGCGACGCGGGCGTCGACTTTTTCACGACGGCGGGCCTCGTCACCCTGTCTCGCCACCCCAGCAGCACCGCCGGTGGGAACTACGTCACCTCCTTCGACCGGAGCCTGATCCCGGGGCAGGAGTACCTGGGCCGGGTCTTCTACTCGACCTTCGTCGGGGACGCGCTCATGATGTTCCCGCCCGGCCTCGACATCGGCCAGACACTCACCATCCGCTGACGGCAGGGGCGTCCGTTGCCCACCCTCACGCTCATCGACGGATCCGGGTTCGTCTTCCGGGCGTTCCACGCCATCCCGCACCTGTCGACGACGAAGGGGCAGCCGACCAACGCCGTCTACGGATTCACCACCATGTTGCTGAAGGCGCTGCGGGAGCACGCGCCCTCCCACGTGGCGCTGGTGTTCGACGCGAGCCGGAAGAGCTTCCGGACCGACCTCGACCCCACCTACAAGGCCCAGCGCCCGGACGCGCCGGAGGATCTGGTCCGGCAGTTCCCGCTGATCCGCGACGTGGCTCGTGCGCTCGACGTGCCGGTCCTCGAGGAGGTCGGGGTCGAGGCGGACGACGTCATCGCCACGCTCGCCCGGAGGGGCAGGGCACAGGGCTTCGACGTCGTGATCGTCACCGGGGACAAGGATTTCGCGCAGCTCGTGGGGGAGGGGATCGAGCTCTACGACCCGATGGCAGAGGCGGCCGGGCGGGGAGGCTGGACGCGGACGGAGGACGTGGAGCGAAAGCTGGGGGTCCGGCCGGAGCAGGTTGTGGAACTCATGGCGCTCACCGGGGACAAGGTGGACAACGTCCCCGGCGTGCCCGGAGTGGGGGATGTCACCGCCGCCGCGCTCGTCCGGCACTTCGGCACGGTGGAGGCGATGCTCGCCCGCCCGGAGGAGATCCCCACGGCGGTGGCTCGCGGTGGCGTGAAGCTGAAGGCCAAGGTGGAGGCGCTCGCCGAGCGGATCCGGCTCAACAAGGTCCTCGTCACCCTGAAGGAGGACCTGCCGCTCCCGCTCGGTCCGACCGACCTGGCCCGCCGGCCCGTGGACACCGAGCGCGCTCGGGCGCTCTTCACGGAGCTCGAGTTCGGACGCCTCCTGCGCGAGCTGCCCGCGCCGGCCCAGGCTCCCTCCCCCCGTGAGCCCACCCAGGTGGTGGTCACCGGTGCGGAGCTGGCGCGGGTCGTGGCCGAGATCCGGCTTGCCGGCCTGGCGGGATTCCGCGCCGCCTTCTCCTCCCCGGCGCCGCGCCGGATCGCTCCGGCGGGGATCTCGCTCGCGGCTGGCGAACGGTCCTGGTACGTCCCGATCCAGCACCGGTACCTGGGCGCTCCGCCGCAGCTCCCCGCCGGCGAGGTCGCGACTGCCCTCCGGCCCCTCCTCGAGGATCCGGCGGTGGAGATCCACGCCCACGATCTCAAGGCGGAGATCCACGCCCTCCGCCATCTGGGACTCCCGGCGCCAGCCCGGGGGATCGACACCGAGCTGGCGAACCGGCTTCTCCTTCCCGCGCGACGGGAGCACGCACTCGCCGACGTGGCGCGGGAGCGTCTGGGTGTCGAGATCCCCCCTGCGCCGGCCGATGCGGGGAAGGGGGAGGGCGATCCGGCCACCTTCCCGGTGGAGGAGACCGCCGTCCACGCAGGTGCCGCAGCGGCGGTCCTCCCCCGGCTTGCCGCCACGCTCGTTCAGGCCCTGCGCGACGCCGGGCTCCTCCGGCTCCACGAGGAGGTGGAGCGGCCGCTCGTGCCGGTGCTGGCCGGGATGGAGCAGGCCGGCGTCGCCGTCGATTCGGCCGCCATGGGGTCGATGAGCGTCGAGTTCGGGGGGGCGATGCGGGATCTGGAGGGGCGCATCCACGCCGCCGCAGGACGCACCTTCAACGTGGCCTCCACGCGCGAGCTGGCGCAGGTGCTCTTCGTCGAGCTGGGACTGCCGGTCGTGAAACGTCTCAAGACCGGCCCCTCCACGGACCAGGACGTGCTGGAGACGCTCGCGGAGGAGCACCCGCTCCCGCGGCTCGTGCTGGAGCACCGGTCGCTGTCCAAGCTGAAGGGCACCTACGTCGATGCGCTCCCGGTGCTGATCGACCCGTCCGACGGGCGCATCCACACCACCTTCAATCAGGCCGGGGCCGCGACCGGCCGCCTCTCGTCGCAGGACCCGAACCTCCAGAACATCCCGGTGCGCACGGAGCTCTCCCGGCGCATCCGCGCCGCCTTCGTGGCCGCGCCCGGGAGCGTGCTCGTCTCCGCCGACTACTCCCAGATCGAGCTCCGGATCCTGGCCCATTACGCCGAGGACCCCGCGCTCCTCGAGTCGTTCCGCATCCGGGAGGACGTCCACGCGCGCACCGCCGCGGAGACCTTCGGCGTGCCGGCCGGCGAGGTGACCCCGGATCAGCGCCGGGTCGCCAAGGTGCTCAACTTCGGGATCGCCTACGGCCTCTCCGCCTTCGGGATGGCCCAGCGGCTCGGCATGCCGCCGGGCGAGGCACAGGCCGTCATCGACCGGTACTTCGCTCGCTACGCCGGGGTGAAGCGCTGGCTGGACGCCACCGTCGCCTCCGCCCGGGAGACCGGAGAGGTCCGCACGCTCTGGGGCCGGCGCCGGGAGCTGCCCGAGATCCGCGCGCGGAACCCCGGGTTGCGCCAGGCGGCGGAGCGGATGGCGGTGAACACACCCATCCAGGGCACCGCCGCGGACATCGTGAAGATCGCGATGCTCCGGGTGGACCGGGTGCTGCGGGAGGAGCGGCTCGCCACCCGCATGATCCTGCAGGTCCACGACGAGCTCCTGCTGGAGGCGCCCATGGCGGAGGCGGAGCGGGCCGAGTCCCTCCTGAGGCTCGCGATGGAGGGAGCGGCCGAGCTCAGGGTCCCACTCGACGTCGAGGTCGGCAGGGCGAGGAGCTGGGCCGAGGCCCACTAGCCCGGCCCTCCGATGCCGTCGATGCCCATGCCAGCCGAGACCCGACGACTTCCACGGAATCTCGAGATGCTGGCGCGAGCCGCCGCCGAGACCTCGGCGTTCCTCGGGCTCGCCATCCTCCTGGGATGGGCGCTCGACCTGCCGCTCCTGCGCACCGGGATTCCGGGCGGCCTCTCGGTGAAGGTCAACTCGGCGCTCGGGTTCCTGGCGGCCGGGCTGGCCGCGCGGACGCTCGCGTCGCGCCGTTCCGGGCCACGCGGCCGGCGCGTGGCGCGGGTCGTCGGGGCGCTGGTGGCGACGGTGGGATTCCTCACCCTGCTGCAGTACGCCACCCGGGTCAGCCTGGGAATCGACCAGGCCCTCTTCCAGGACGTCGGCGCGACCGGTCACCCGGGTCGCATGGCGGCCAACTCGGCACTCGCCTTCCTGTTCATCGGTCTCGGGCTCGCGCTGCACGACGTCGAGACCGGATCCGGCACCCGTCCGACGCAGTTGCTGGCGCTGGCCGCCGCCCTGGTCCCCCTCCAGGCGATCATCGGCTACGCCTACGGAGTCGAGCCCATGGAGGGGCTGGCCGCCAACACCCGGGTTCCCTTCTACGCCGGGATCGGCTTCCTGCTCCTCGTGACCACGCTCCTCTTCGACCGTCCGCAGACCGGTGTCATGCGGGTATTCACCGCTCCGGGACTGGCCGGCTTCATGGCCCGCCGGCTCATCGGTGCGGTCTTCGTGATCCCCATCGGGCTCGGATGGTTCTTCCTCGTCGTGGGCCCGCGGTCCGGGCAGTACGAGGCGCTCCTGGGTGCCTCCTTCGTGGTGGTGAGCGCCGTGGTCGTGGCGGCGGCGGTGGTCTACTGGAACGCGCTGGCGCTCGGCGACATGGAGGCCGATCGGCTCCGGGCCGAGGAGACGGAGCGGGAGCAGCGGGAGTGGCTCCGGACCACGCTGGCGTCGATCGACGATGCGGTGGTCGCCACCGACGTGAGGGGTGTGGTGACCCTCGTGAACGGGGCGGCGGAGAAGCTGCTCGCGGTGGGTCCCGACGCGGTGGGCCGGCCGCTCGCGGAACTGTTCCGCGCCGTGGACGCGGCAGGCCAGCCGGTCCGGGATCCGGTGACCGCGGCGCTCGCCCGGGGGAGTCGAGTCCCGCTCGGGGACGGCATCTCGCTCCTCGCTCCGGGAGGACGCGAGTACTCCATCGAGGGCTCCTCGGCTCCCATCCGTGCCGAAGGCGGCAAGGCGCAGGGGGTTGCGCTCGTCTTCGCCGACCGGACCGAGGCGCGGCGAAGCGAGGCGGAGCGGGCCGCCCTGCTGCAGCGCGAACAGGAGGCGCGGGCCGAAGCCGAACGTTCGAGCCGGGCGAAGGACGAGTTCATCGCAACCGTTTCTCATGAACTCCGCACGCCGCTCAACGCGGTGCTGGGCTGGTCCCGGCTGCTCCGCTCCGGACGGCTCGACCCGGCGTCCACCGAGCGGGCCATGGAGGCGATCGAGCGGAGTGCCACCACGCAGGCCCAGATCGTCGACGATCTCCTCGACGTCGCGCGCATCGTCCGGGGCAGGCTGCGGCTGGACGTCCGGGACACCGATCTGGGCGCCGCGGTGGAGGCGGCCGCCGACACGGTCCGGCCCGCGGCCGCAGCCAAGGGGATCGAGTTGCAGCTCGACCTCGAGCCCGGCGCGGGTGCGGTCCGCGGCGATCCGGCCCGGCTCCAGCAGGTGGTCTGGAACCTGCTCGCGAACGCCATCAAGTTCACCACGTCCGGTGGGCGCGTCGAGGCGCGCCTCCGGCGATGGCCGGATCTGGTTCGTCTCGAGGTGCAGGACGACGGCACCGGGATCGAGGCCGATTTCCTGGCGCACGTCTTCGAGCGATTCCGGCAGGCCGACTCGAGTCCGACGCGGGCGCACGGAGGACTCGGCATCGGGCTCGCCATCGTCCGACATCTCGTGGAGGCGCACGGGGGCAGCGTGAGCGCCGCGAGCGCCGGGCGGAACCGGGGCGCGACCTTCACCGTCGATCTTCCGGTTCCCGCCGACGCCGGCCTTCCGATCCGGCGTTCGTCTCCGGGCTGGGGACAGCCCCGTCCCTGGCACGCGCCCGGCGGGGTGCCGAGCCTGACGGGGCTCCACGTGCTCGTGGTGGACGACGATGCGGACACGCTGGACGCGGTTCGCCACATCCTGGAACAGTCTGGCGCCCAGGTCTCCACGGCCGGGTCGGCCGCAGCCGCCTTCGAGTCCCTCGCGGCGCGGCCGCCCGACGTCCTGCTCTCCGACATCGGCATGCCCGGGGAGGACGGCATGTCGCTCATCCGGAGGATCCGTGCCCTCGAGCCGGGGCGCGGCGGCGACGTGCAGGCCGCGGCGGTCACCGCCTACACGCAGCCGGCCGACCGGGAGCGGGCGCTCGCATCGGGATTCCAGGCCTTCCTGACGAAGCCGGTCGATCCGTGGGAGTTGACGGCCGTCGTGGCCCGGCTGGCCGGGCGGGCTGGATAGGGCTGGATAGGGCGTTCCCGGGCCGGCCGGCTCGGGTTCGCCGTGCTATCTTCCCCGCCCCATGTCCTTCGCGGAGATCATCGGCCAGGAACGGGCCGTCGATGCCCTGCGCGCGGCCCTGCGCCGCGGGGCGCTCCACCACGCCTACCTGCTCTCCGGCCCGGAGGGTGTGGGGAAGGGGTTGACCGCCCGGCTGCTCGCCCAGGCGGCCAACTGCGAGCGGGACGACGGGGATGCGTGCGGGGCGTGCGCCTCCTGCCGCAAGATCGCCCGGGGCGTCCACCCCGATGTGATCATCGTCGAGCGGGAGCGGGACATGGCCCGCGCTGGCCGGTGGGAGCCGAAGGGCGGCAGGACCCCCTCGCGCGACATCGTGGTCGACCAGATCCGTGAACTCGTCGACCGGCGACTCTCCCTGCGCCGGTTCGAGGGAAGGCGAAGGTTCGTCATCCTCGACCCGGCCGACGCCATGAATCCCCAGGCCCAGAACGCCATCCTGAAGACCCTCGAGGAGCCGCCGCCCGACACCACGCTGGTCCTCGTCTCCTCGTCTGCGGACGGCCTGCTCCCCACGGTCCGGTCCCGGTGCCTGCGCCTCCCCTTCGGGCCGCTGCCCGACGCCCTCCTCGCGGAGCGGCTCGCCGCGGAGGGGCGCGCGCCGGACGTCGCGCGACTCGCCACGACGCTCGCCGCCGGTTCGCTCGGCAAGGCGCTGGCCCTCGACGAGGAGGCCATCGCGGCACGGCGAGCGGCTGTCGAGGAGGCGGCCGCGCTTCCCCCGGACGATGCGCGCCCCTGGATCGCCTTCGCAGGCAGGCACGGTGCGAAGCGGGAGCGAGCGCGCGAGGTGTGCGAACTGCTCCTGGTGTGGCTCCGCGACGTCCTCGTCGTGGCCACGGTCGGGGAGGGTGTCCCCCTCGCGCTCGAGGATCTCGGCGAGGCCACGGTCCGCGCCGCACGGCTCGGCCCCGAGGTTGCGCTCCGTCGCATCGATTCGGTGCGCCGGGCGATCCTCGCGCTCCGGCACAACGCCAGCGGGCCGCTCGCGCTCGAGCACATGTTCATCGGGTGGTTCCATGGCTAAGCCCGGTGCAACCGGCGGGCGTCGCCCCGCGGCAGCGAAGGCCCCGGCGCTCGACCTGGACGGCGCCCTCTCGGCCATCCGCGACGGAAAGCCGGCGCAGGTCTACCTGCTCGACGGCGATCCCTTCCTGACGCTCCGGGGAGCCCGGAGCATCGCCCACGCGCTCGTCCCGGAGGAACGTCGCCCCCTGAATCTCGTGGAGACCGATCCGGCCGTCGGCCCGGGCGAGCTGGCCACGGAGCTGGGCACGGGTGGGCTGTTCGGCGGGGAGAAGGTGGTGCTGGCCGTCGAACCGGCCTTCCTCCAGTCGAAGGAGGACCTGGGGGGCGCGTTCGCCAAGGCGAGCGACATGTGGCGCGAGGGTCGGCAGCGCGAGGCGGCCCGACGGCTCGTCGCGCTCGCGGCCCGGCTGGGGTGGTCCACCGCCGACCTCTCCGGAGACGCGCCGCCGCGACCCGAGGAGTGGGAGGAGAAGCTCCAGTCCGACGAGGGACTCCGCCCCGAGGACGGGGTCTTCCTGGTCGAGGCCGGGCGGTACGCCGGGGAGCGGAATCTCCAGGCGGCCAAGGACGACGTCTCCGCGCTCGAGGGGCTTCTCGAGCGAGGTCTTCCGCGGGGACACGTGCTCGTGATCGCCGCCGGGAAGGTGGACGGCCGCTTGCCGCTGGTGAAGCGGCTCGCCAGCGCCGGCTGCCGCATCCCGCTCGCCGTGCAGACCGAGGGGACCTGGGACGCGCAGCGTCTGGTCCTCGCGCCGCTCCTCGCCGAGCTGCTCGCGGGGACCGGGAAGAGCGTGGACGCGGGTGGGGAGGAGCGGCTCGCCGCGCTCGTCGGGGACGATGCCCGGGCGCTCGCGGCCGAGGTGGCGAAGCTCGTCACCTTCGTGGGCGATCGAAAGGTGATCCGGGGCGAGGACGTCGACCAGCTCGTGGTCCGGACCACCGCCGACCCGTTCTTCGCCCTCGGCAACGCGGTCGAGTCCCGCGACCTCCCGGGTGCGCTGGGCGTCCTGCGCCGCAGCCTCGCCGATGGCGCGAGCCCCCACATGCTCGTCGGGTCGCTCGCCGGAGCGGTGCGCAGGATGCTGGTGGAGCGGGAGCGGGGGCGTGCCGCCGCGGGCGCACGCCGGATCGCATCGTTCAGCGACTGGAGCGCCGCCGTGCTCCCCACCATCGACCCGGGCGAGCTCCGGGACCGGAAGCCCTACGGGCTCTGGATGAAGTACCAGGCCTCCCTCCGCTTCGGCCGGGAGGAGCTGCTCGCGGCGCTCGCGGCGCTCGCGGAGGCCGACCATTCCATGAAGACCGGGTCCGATGGCGCGGTACTCGTCGAGCGCTGGCTCGTCGGGACGCTTCGCACGCCGGACCGCGAGAGGAGGACAGCGTGAGCGAGAAGCTGCTCGTCACGAGCGCCCTGCCGTACGCCAACGGCTCGATCCATCTCGGCCACCTGGTCGAGTACATCCAGACCGACATCTACGTGCGCTACCGGAGGTCGATCGGCGACGACGTGACCTACGTCTGCGCAGCCGACTCGCACGGCACGCCCATCGAGGTGAACGCGGGCAAGGCCGGGGTCACCCCCCGGGAGTTCGTCGAGCGCTACCGGACCGAGCAGCACGCCGACTTCCAGCGTTTCGGGGTCGACTTCTCCACGTATTACACCACCGACTCGGAGGAGAACCGGAAGTGGGCCTGGCGCATCTGGGACGCGCTCAAGGCCCGCGGGCTCATCTACAAGAAGTCGGTCGAGCAGCTCTACTGCGAGAAAGACGCCCGGTTCCTCCCCGACCGTTTCGTGAAGGGGACCTGTCCGCGTTGCGGGACGCCCGAGCAGTACGGCGACGTCTGCGAGAAGTGCGGGACGACGTACGACCCGAGGGAGCTCAAGGATCCCCGCTGCGCGCTCTGCGCATCGTCGCCGGTGGTCCGGAAGAGCGACCACGCCTACGTGGACTTGAAGAAGGTCGAGCCCGCCATCCGGGCCTGGGTGGAGGGGGAGGGGCACCTCGACGCGGCGGTCCGAGAGCAGGTGAAGGGCTGGCTCGACGACCTGCAGGACTGGTGCATCACGCGCGATGCTCCGTACTTCGGGTTCCCGGTGAAGGACCCCGACTTCCCGGGCAAGTTCATCTACGTCTGGCTCGACGCCCCCATCGGCTACCTCTCGTCGGCCGAGCACTTCTTCGCGAGCGAGGCTCCGGCGGGGGAACGGCTCGCGCCCTCGGCCTTCGAGGCCACCTACCTCGCCCCGGGCTCGCCCTCGCGTCTCGAGCACTTCATCGGCAAGGACATCCTCCGCTTCCACGCGGTCTTCTGGCCGGCGATGCTGGGGGCGGCCGATCTGAAGCTCCCGGAGCGGCTGGCGGTCCACGGTCACCTGACCGTGAACGGCGAGAAGATGTCGAAGTCGCGCGGCACCTTCGTGACCGCCCGGACCTACCTCGACGCGGGTCTCGATCCGCAGCTCCTCCGCTACTACTACGCCGCCAACCTGGGGCCGGGTGTCTCGGACATCGACCTCTCGCTGGAGGAGTTCCGCAACCGCATCAACGCGGACCTGGCCAACAACGTGGCGAACCTGGCCTCGCGCGTGGCCGCTCTGGTGGAGCGAGCGGGCGGCGAGCTCGACGGGGAACCGGAGAAGGGCATCGCGGACGTCACCCGGGAGGCGCTGCGGCTCGCGCTGCCGTCCTACCAGGCGCTCGAGTACCGGGAGGTCGTCCGGCTCGTGAACCAGGTGGCGAACGCATGCAACAAGCGGCTCCAGGAGGGGAAGCCCTGGGAGGCGCCTGCGTCGGCGGAGTCACGTCGGTTGCTCGTCTCCTGCGCCCGTGCACTCCGCGCCATCTCGGTCATGCTCTGGCCGGTGATGCCGCTCTTCGCCGACGAGCTCTGCGCCGCCTTCGGCCAGACCCGCCCCGGCACCTGGACCGCCGGGTTCGATCCCTTCTCCGGTCCGCCGGTGGTGGCGCGGGCCAAGCCGCCCCAGATCGCCCGGCTCGACGCGAAGCAGGTGGCGAGGCTGGTGGCCGCACCGGAAGCCGCGCCCGCGCCCGTCCCTGCCACGGGCCTCATCGGCTTCGACGACTTCGCGAGGGTGGAGCTCCGGGTCGCGCTCATCCGCGCCGCGGTGCGGGTGCCCAAGGCCGACAAGCTGCTGCAGCTCACCGTCGATGTCGGGGAGCCCGCGCCGCGCACCATCGTGGCGGGGATCGCGGCCTCCTACCCGGAGCCCGAGTGGCTCGTGGGGAAGCGCGTCGTGGTGGTGGCGAACCTGGAGCCGCGCGCGCTGCGCGGCATCACCTCGCAGGGGATGCTGCTCGCGGCAGGGGATCCTCCGCGGATCCTCCAGGTGGACGACGGCATCGCACCGGGCACGCGGGTCAAGTGAGCCTCGTCGACTCCCACGCGCACCTCGACTTCGAGGACTTCCAGGGGGACGTGGAGGGGGTGGTCGCCCGGGCCGCGGCCGCCGGGGTGGAGCGCATCGTGGTCGTGGGGCTCTGGCGCTCGGCCGGCAGCTTCGGCAACGCGGTGGAGCTGGCCCGGTCGCGACCCGGCGTGTTCGCCGCGACGGTGGGGGTTCACCCGCACGAGTGCGCCCGCGTACCGGAGGAGGACTGGGAGGAGAGCGCGCGGCTGGCCTCCGACCCCGTCGTGGTCGGCGTGGGCGAGACCGGTCTCGACTACCACTACGACCTCTCGCCGCGCGAGGTTCAGCGGGAGAGCTTCCGGAGATCGCTCGCGCTGGCGCGCAAGGTCGGCAAGCCGGTCGTGGTCCACGTGCGCGAGGCCGACGCCGACTGCGCCGCCATCCTGACCTCGGAGGGTGTCCCGGACGCGGGCGGTGTCATCCACTGCTTCACGGGGGACCGGGATGCGGCGCGTGCCTACCTCGACCTCGGCCTGCACATCTCGGTGGCGGGCATCGTCACCTTCAAGACCGCCGAGGCGATCCGGGAGGCCGTGCGCTTCGTCCCCCGCGATCGGCTCCTCGTCGAGACCGACAGCCCCTTCCTCGCGCCGGTTCCGTTCCGGGGGAAGCGCAACGAGCCGGCCCACGTTGCGCTGGTGGCCGCGAAGGTGGCGGAGGTCTGGGGGACGACACCCGCCGAGGTGGCCGAGGTCACGACCGCGAATGCGAAGAGGTTCTTCCGGCTCGCCTGAGCGAGCCGGCGTCAACCCTCCCAGCTCGTCCATTCGCTGGCCAGGTCGGCCTGGGCCTCGCGATTCCGCTCCTTCCAGCGCACCACCTGCCAGCCACGCTGCTCGGCCACGGCCCGGAATGGCTCCTTCGGGTTCACCACCACCGGGTGTCCGACCGCCTCGAAGAGCGGGATGTCGGCCGGCGAGTCGGAGTAGAGCCAGCTCCGGGAGAGCGGGATCCCCTGGGAGGCCAGGGCGGCCGAGACCGCCTCCCGCTTGCCCTCCTGGAAGACGATGGGGGGGAGGATCTCGGAGGTGGACCTGCCATCCACGGCCCGGGTGCGTGTCCCGATGGCACCGTGGACGCGGAGGTGACGGGCCACCTCGTCGACGATCGCCTGGGGGGAGCCGGAGGCGATGAGCACGTAGTGGCCGGAGAGCAGGTGCTTGCGGATCTGGCGCACCGCCCCGGCCGTGATCCGCTTTCGGAGATGGCGCTCGAAGCAGGTCTGCGCGTGGGTCCGGATGTCGTCGATCCAGAGCCCCTCGTGGCACTGGGACCCGAGCTCGACCATGTCCTTCTCGCCCAGCCGCCGGCGCGCGAACTCGTAGACGAGCCGCGGGATCCGCGAACGGATCTCCGGGAGCATGATCTTCTCGCTGTAGAGGTACCAGCTGAAGATCGTGCCGGCGTTGCCGTCGAGGAGCGAGTCGTCGACGTCGAAGACCGCGGCGGTTCGGCCGAACGGGACCACGGGTCAGGGAGCGGCGTCCCCACCCGGGGGGGCCTGAGGCTCGCCGGACGAAGTGACCGGAGCGGTCTCGACCGGCGGAACCGGATCCGGGACCGGGGCGGGGGGGGGCGCCTCGACCTGCGGTTCGGTCTGGGGCTCGCTGCGGGCGGCCTCCACCTTGGCCGCCAGGGCGGCGAAGGGATTGTGGGTCAGGCTCTTGGGCTTGTCCGAGCGGGGCTGCGGGCCCCGGTCGCCAGGGAGGCGGGGCCCCATGTACCGGGGCTTCCGGTCGCCGGGACCGCCGGGATGGCCTCCAGGCCCGCGGTCGGGACGGTGGGGACGGTCGTGGCGGGGAGGGGCGTCGGTCCTCTCCGGCCTGGGCGGCGGCGCATCGGCCGGCGGGGCGGCGACTGCCTCCGCGGCGCGCGGCTCGGTCCGCTCGATCCGCTCCGGGCGGGGAGGACGGGGCGGGCGGGCCTTCTTCTCCTGCGGCTTGCGTGCAGGCTGCCCGCTCCCCGCAGGCCGGGGGACGTAGATCACCGGGGTCATGAACTCCGGCGGCGGCCCCTTCTTCTCCACCTGCGCGGTGGGGAGCGTGCCGCGCCAGATGTGGTGGCCGTAGATGTTCTGAGCGTCCGTCCAGCGGCGGGACCCGCCGTCCTTCCCCATCAGGCCGAGCCAGGAGTTGATGCGGCTGTCGAGGTCGTCGATGAAGTGGGTGACGAGCGCCTCGAGCGTGGCCGGTGTCTTCGGGGATCCGAACTCGAGCCGGCCGTGGTGGGAGAGGACGATGTGAACCACGTGCTGCTCGAGTTCGCGCGGCACGCCGACGCGACGGGCCTTCTCGTGGATCCACTGCGCGGCCATCACGAGGTGCCCGACGAGCCGCCCCTCGTCCGAGTACTCGACGTTCCGCTCGAAGGCCAGTTCGCGGATCTTTCCCAGGTCGTGGAAGAAAGCCCCGGCGACCAGGAGATCGCGGTCGAGCTGCGGGTACTGGTCGGCGATGCGGTGCGAGAGCTTGATGCAGCTCACCGTGTGCTCGAGCAGGCCGCCCGCGCAGGCGTGGTGTACGCTCTTCGCAGCGGGTGCACGGCGCAGGCGGGCTGCCACGTCGTCGTCGAGCAGGAAGGCCTTCACCAGGTCCTTCACGTGGGTGTCGGTGATGGCCTCGACGAGTCCGATCAGCTCGGCCCAGGTCGCATCCGTTCCGTCGTCCGCCGGGGTCTTCTCCGGCTTGCGCGGCTCGGGCGGCGGAACCCAGGTGAAGTCGGCCCCGTCGATCCCGGCGACGGCGGGATCGAGCCTGGAGACCGACTCGAGGCGAAGCTGGGGCTTCCCCTGGAAGGACCCGACGATGCCCTCGACCTCGATGAGGTCCTTCTCGTCGAACAGGGCGGAGAGTTCCTCCACGCGGTCGAAGGAGCGAGCCTCGATCTCGCCGGTGCGATCGACCAGCGTGGCGGCGAGGTAGGTCTTCCCGCTCTTGGCGGTGGGGATGGCCTTTCGAGCCACCGCGAAGATGGCCTTCACGCGCTCGCCTTCCTTGATGTCCTTCACCCAGGTCTTCTCCATGGTTCGCGGAAGCTATCCCAGGCCGACTCGGGAGACAACCGCGCGTTCCGGAGTTACGCTGGTGTCCGGAGCGAAGGGAGGCCGACATGTCGAGGCACAAGATCGAGCGTTTCATGACTCCGACGCCGCACACCATCTCCGCGCGTCAGACGCTCGCCGACGCGCATCGCGCGATGCGGGAGCGGGGGGTGCGCCACCTGCCGGTGGTGGCGGATGGGCGGCTCGTCGGCGTGGTCTCGCAGCGGGATCTCTACCTGCTCGAGACCCTGCGAGGGGTGGACGTCGGGCGTGAACTCGTGGAGGAGGCGATGAGCGACGAGCCCTTCGTGGTCGCCCCGGACGCGCTCCTCGTCGAGGTGGCCGAGGCCATGGCCACACGGAAGCACGGGTCGGTCCTGGTGGTGGAGAGGGAGACGGTGGTCGGGATCTTCACGTCGACCGACGCACTCCGGGCCCTCGTGACCCTCCTTCGCGAGGAGGGTGCCCTGGGCGGTGGGTAGGGGGCTGGACGCGCAAGGGATGCGTCTCGCATGGGTCGAGGCGCAAGGGGTGCAACGGAAACCCCCTGATTCGAGCCATTTCCGCTCGGCACGCTCCGTGAAGTGACGCCTTCCAGGCCCCCGTGTGGGGGACTGGAGAGCTGCATCCCATGAGCCGCATCGACAGCGAAGCCCGTTCCCTGCTCCTCGACCGGAGGGAGGCGCTTCGTCGCGCCCATCCGGGCGACGGCGGGAGCCTCCTGTCCGACGGGATTCCAGTGGCGGTGGTGGCGGACCAGGTTGCGCGCGAACTCGCGGAGGTCGATGCGGCGCTCAGCCGGATCGCGGCCGGCAGCTACGGCGCCTGCAGCTCCTGCGGTGGTCCGCTCGGCCTGCAGCGGCTCCGAGCCATGCCGGAGGCGCGCTTCTGCCTCGGCTGTAGTGGCCGACGGCCCGCAGACGATTAAGTCCCCCGGGTGACGACGTACGCGTACGCGCTCGGTGAGGCCCTCTACCTGAACCTCACCTCGGCCTGCACGCTGGCCTGCGTCTTCTGTCCGAAGATCCGGGACGACGACTGGGTGGTCGGGGGGTACGACCTGCGCCTCTCCCGCGCTCCCTCGGCGGACGAGGTCTGGGACCAGGTGCTCCGGGCCGGCCTGGCCGGGCGTCCCGAGGTGGTGTTCACGGGGCTCGGCGAGCCGACCCGTCGACTGAGCGTGTTGCTCGAGATCACGCGGCGACTCGTCGATGCGGGCGTCGCGCGGGTCCGGCTCGACACCGACGGTCTCGCCAGCCTCCGGGAAGGACGGGACGTCATCCCGGAGATGGCCCGCGCCGGCCTCGGCGCCCTGGTGGTCTCGCTCAACGCGCCGGATTCCGCCACCTACGTCCGGCTCTGCCCGAACCAGTACGGGGAAGCGGCCTGGGAGGCCGCGCGTGACTTCCTGCGGTCGGCGGCGGGGTGCATCCCCGACGTGGAGGCGAGCTTCGTCGGGGTACCGGGGCTCGATGCCGAGGCCTGCCGGATGGAGGCGGAACGGCTCGGAGCCCGGTTCCGCTTGCGGCCGTACGACCGGGTGGGAAGGTTGAAGGAGCAGGGCGGAAACGCCTGACCTGGGCCCTACATGGGGCTATCCGCAACCATTTCGCGCCATCCCGGGCCCCGACCGAGTCCATGAAGAACCGTGAAGGTTCGGTCGGTTGAGTGGGGCGGGGCTGGACCCAGGGATCGAAAAGGTGCATATCATGCGGGCCTCCGCAGCGATTGCGCATCCTGAGGGGAGACGAGGGCGTTCGGGAAGAAATGATGCTGGGCAAGAATCCGAGCCGGAGTGCCAAGGAGCGAATTCTCGTCGTCGATGACGAGGGGAACGCCCGAGAGGCGCTCCGGGACATCCTCACCGAGGAGGGCTACGAGGTCGTCGAGGCCGGCGATGGCGAGGAGGCCCTCCTGCTCATGCAGTCGTTCGCGCCGGCGGCCGTGCTCGCCGACGTCCGGATGCCCCGGATGGACGGCCTGACTCTGCTCCTGCGCGCCCGCGAGCTGGGCTCCGACGCCGTCTTCGTCATGATGACCGCCTTCGCGAGCGTCGAGGCCGCGGTCGAGGCCATGCGGGCCGGCGCCGAGAACTACCTCGTCAAGCCGCTCGACGTGAATGCGGTGCTCGTCGTGCTCGAGAAGGCGCTCGAGAAGCTGCGCCTCCAGCGCGACACCCAGAATCTCCGCGAACGGGTGCGGGAGCGCTACCGGTTCCACAACATCGTCGGCGATGCGCCCGAGCTGCAGGCGGTCTACGAGGTGGTGAAGCGGGCCGCACCGACGCGCGCCACCGTGCTCATCCTCGGCGAATCGGGCACCGGCAAGGAGCTCATCGCCCAGGCCCTCCACGAGGAGTCACCCCGCCGAGATCGCCCGTTCATCAAGGTGAACTGCGCGGCGCTGTCGGAGACGCTGCTCGAGAGCGAGCTCTTCGGCCACGAGAAGGGCTCGTTCACCGGCGCCATCGGACGGAAGGAGGGGCGCTTCGAGCTGGCGGACGGCGGGACGCTCTTCCTGGACGAGATCGGGGACATCTCCCCGGCGCTCCAGGTCAAGCTGCTGCGCGTCCTGCAGCAGAAGGAGTTCGAGCGGGTCGGGGGCGTGTCCACGCTCAAGGTCGATGTCCGGCTCGTGGCCGCCACGAACCGCGACCTGGCCGCCGAGGTGAAGGGCGGCAAGTTCCGCGAGGACCTGTACTACCGGCTCAACGTGGTGGCGGTCACGCTTCCCCCGCTGCGCAATCGCAAGGGGGACATCCCCGCGCTCGTGAGCCACTTCGTGGAGAAGTACGGCAAGGCCTACGGGAAGGAGATCCGGGGGCTCGCACCGGGGACGCTGAATGCCCTGCTCGCGCACGACTGGCCGGGCAACGTCCGGGAGATCGAGAACGTCATGGAGCGAGCCGTGGTGCTCGCCAAGGGGCCCGAGCTCAACTCCGACGACCTGCCCCCCACGCTGCGCGGACCCCGCCCCCGCGAGCGCAGCCCCGGTGCGCTCATCCCCGGCGCCACGCTCTACGAGATCGAGCGCGAGGCCATCCTCCGCACCCTGGAGATGGTGGGAGGCTCCACGTCGCGGGCAGCGGAGATCCTGGGCATCAGCGTGCGCAAGATCCAGTACCGGCTGAAGGAGTATGCGAACGGCGGCGGCAACGGCGGCGAGGAGGCGGCCGAGGAGTCTACCGGGTCCGGTTAGGGGCGGGCGTGGAGGTCAGCGTCCGCGCGGGACCCGGAGTGCGAAGCGCGCGCCCCCCTCCGGGGCGTCCTCCACCGTGATCGTCCCGCCGTGCTGGGTGACGATGGCGTGGACGATGGGGAGTCCGAGCCCCGACCCCTCCGCCTTGGTGGTGAAGAACGGCTCGAAGATGCGTTCGCGGATCTCCGGCGGCACCCCGGGACCGCTGTCGTCGATGAGGATCTCGACCGTCTCGGGGTCGTCGGAGACGCG
>SESG01023128.1_pt1 | contig 61260 bp, 70 predicted proteins | sample 3171421 | NCBI WGS metagenome assembly SESG01 (sample SAMN10866946, study PRJNA518727) | freshwater metagenome | biome: subpolar coniferous forest; feature: holomictic lake; material: water; isolation source: holomictic Lake 227, 6 m and 8 m depth | place: Canada: near Kenora, Ontario | collected...
GGTGGCCGCGATGCTAGCCGATATGCGGAAGAAGGCTTTGGAGGACTAGCGCATGCACTTTGCCAGAGCCCAGACCACAACGCCCCACGCAACGAAATTCAGAAGCAGAATTAACGTGCGTTCCCAAGCGAACTTTTTCATTTTAATCTCCGATCTCTCACCAAACTATTTGTTTGCTTTTTTTCCGTCAATCGTCATTTAGGGCGCTACACCCGATTGACGCCGTCGCCATCGTCCCGCATGTGTTGCCCTCGATTATCAGGAAACGAAATGTCATCCTTTGCCGCCTACCAGATCGAACATCTCTCACCGTCGTCCTGCAACACGTTTATCGCCTCCCCGGCCATGTTCGTTTTGCAGAAGTGCCTCAAGATGAGCACGTCAGTTGGCGCCGCCGCGCATCGCGGAACCGCCTCAGAAACTGGTGTAGCGCATGGCCTGCTGTCTCCGTCTGCATCAGTCAAGGAGTGCATAGACAAGGCCGTTTCGCAGTTCGATCAATTGACTGCGCTGCTGCAAGACCCGCGCAAAGACAAAGAGCGCGACGGCATCGCGGGCTTTGTCACGCAGGGCCTGGCTGAGCTTCGTCCGTATGGAGTGCCGACCGAATTGCAGGGTCAGGTTTCGCACGCTGTCGAGGGTCTGGACGTTCCGATTATCGGGTATTTCGATTTCGAGTGGTCCAACCATAATATTCTGGTCGATTTGAAAACGACGCACGCCCTGCCGTCCAAGATCAGCACAAACCACGCGCGGCAGGTCTCTCTGTATGCAGCCTGTCGCGAGATTGCATTGCCGCGCGTGTGCTACGCTACGCCGAAAAAAGTCGCATGTTACGAGCTGGAAAATGCAGCCGAGCATCTCGCCGCGCTTGTCGCGACCGGCAAAGCGATCCAGAAATTTCTTTCGATCAGCGCCGACCCGAGGGAGCTAGCCTCCATGGTCGTGCCTGACGTGGACAGTTTTTATTTTAACGACCCTCTCACGCGGCAAGCCGCATTTGAGGTTTGGGGCGTTTAGAAATCCCCGTCACGGGGTGAGGCGAGCGGTGGGCCAGATCACCGCATCAGGAGAACTACAATGGCTCTGCATGTAAATTATGAAAGTGCTAATTCTGGCGGGGATATTATTCCCGTCGTAAAATACAATGCTAAAGCAGGCCGCTGGTCGCGCGTAGATCGCGCAGACGGCGTGAACGATGAAGTAGATATTACGCGGAACTTCAAGGCCGTTTTTGATTTTGAGAACGTCCAAACGGGCTGGATCAGTTTTGTCGCCGGTCAGGCGCCGGACTTCGATGTGGTCACCTATCCAGACACGCACCCAGGTCGGATGCCGCCCACCCCTAACCACAAGCCGGGGGTGCGTATTCTGGTTAAACTGGGCAAGGACTGCGGCGGCGACGTGCGTGAGATCGCGAGCGTCTCCAAGGCGTTCCTGCGCGGCATCGACAAGCTGCACGACGCCTATCTGGCCGGTGTCAAAAGCAATCCCGGCAAGTTGCCGGTGGTGCTGATGACGGACACGATTCCAATCGTATCCGAGGGCAAAGGCCAGAAAAGCACGAACTTCTGCCCTGAATTTGAGATCGGGGGGTGGGTTGCGCGGCCTGTTGACCTTGTGGCCAGCCCGCGCGCTTCGCAGTCTGATGGGCGCGTAGCCGCTACTCCGCCGTCTACTGGCTCCACTAAAGCGCAGCCGCCTGCGGCCAGCGCAGACGATTTCGGTTAATATTCTGGCGGGCGGTTTAACCGCCGCCCGCCTATTTCACAGAGGTATGTAATGAAATTCCAGATAACGATGAATATGCCGAGCTTCACGGCTGGCAATCTAGTTCACCAGATCATTGCGGATTATCCGTGCAAAAGTCTGACAGAATTTATCAAGGTTCTGTCAGCTAATGACTTTGTCGTCGTTGACGAATGGTATCGCAACGCGGAAACCAAAGAATACTATATAGCCGGGGAGGTGGCTCTTAATCCTTTGATAGTTGGAAAGATCAAAGTGTTTAAGAACTCCGGGGGGTTTTAACCCCCCGTTTCCGTCTGGCTCGATGACATGACGGACTTCTTGTTTCGGTAGGACATGTAGACGCTTACCGCAGCCATGATGCCGCCAATGATGGCCTGAGCCTGGTCAGCCGACGTGTAGCCATGCGTAACCATGGCCGCACCGACGCCCGTCAGGGCGTGCCGAATCAGTGCATTGACCATTTGTTTCATCATAGGATCACGACTCCTGTGGGGGTTGAAGTAACTTTGCGTTCTTTGCGCGCTCAGCTTCAAGCTGAGCTTGCAATTCTTTGACCTGATCCCGCGCAATTTCCATCTGCACCACCAAGTCTCCGATGGTCATACGGATACGCTGCTCTGCATTCAGTTCCATGACGTTCTCCATTTTAGTTTAGTTGCCACGGCGGCAATATAGTAACTCTTTTGGGATTTATCTGGTCGTCAATTTGCATTGAGAGATCATCCTCGATCTTTTGCATTTGCTCGTCGCCCAGATTTTCCGTCAGCCACCCGAGTACGATTTCTTCGGTCAGATCGCCGTACTGAGTAAAAGCATCCTCCGCAACAAACGGCACCGGGCACGACCCATAAACTTGCGCGGTGTGGCCCTGTCCGTCCCCGGCAGAGCATACCCAGTTGATGCCATAAACTACGTCGGGCAGGCCAAAAGCTGACCTTTTTACGTCAAGGCTCGGGAACGTCCAGATACACGCTACGGTCATTTTATGTTCCTCATGTCCACGCGAATACAATAGCGCCGCCCGCGCCGTCTGTCCCGCTGCCCGTAAAGGCGCCGCCCGCGCCGCCGCCGCCATACAGGCCAGCGCCGCCCCCGGAGGTGTCTCCCAGGCCACCCTGAAAAGTCACTGTGGAGCCACCCTGTGTCAGGGATGCGGTGATTGACGTACCTGTGCCGCCCGCATTGCCGCCATTGCCTCCACCCGCTCCGGCGGAGCCGTTGGCGCTGCCGCCGCCGCCGCCCGTCTGTGTGCCGCCAGCGCCCCCCGTAAGTTTCGGCCCGCCCGCGCCGCCGCCTGCCGTTAGCGTTGCGCCGCCCGTTATGGTCGTGCTGGCGCCAGAAGTGCCCACAGTATTGATTGTAATGGCGCCAACGCCGCCGCTCGCAGGCACAGAATAGGTAAACGATGTCGATCCAGCCGTGACACCCGTGGAGTAGATGATAAACGCCCCGCCGCCGCCGCCGCCGCCAAAGTTTCCCGTGTTATCGCGACCGCCGCCGCCGCCGCTGCCCCACATGTATATGGTGACGTTCGCAGAGCCCAAGGGAGCAGTCACGCTGCTACTGCCAGTGACGTACTGGTTCCACGCCACAAAACCGCCAGATGCCAACAGTCCCTGCACTACGCCCGACATCAGGTGAGCCCGTTCCCCGAAATAATCCAAGAGGTCGCGCCAATTTTAATTGCGGTGGCAACGCCATTGGGGCCCAGCGTGCGCGTCCCCGTCGTGCCTGCGGTGTTGGCCAGTGTCATCGTGTCAGTCGTGATTGCGATAGACACGTTTCCTGAGTTGTTCGCGTTCACGAACGTCAGGCTGGCGCCAATGGGATAAGCCACCGAGCCATTGGCCGGAATTGTAATGGTCAAACCCGAATTCGACAGGATGTGCTGTCCGGCATCTGTCAGCACCGCGCCATAGTTAGCGGTTTTGACTGTGCCGCCGCTTTGCGGAATCCCGCGAAATCCAACCGAGTACTGGCTGGTGGGGCTAACCGCCGATCCAAACAGGGCATCGGCGCTCAAGGTCAATGCGCCCGTGAATCCGCCCGTGCCGTTTACGTCGAGCAAGTAGTTGGGCGATGTCGTGCCAATGCCGACCCTGCCTGTGCTGTTGACGATCCGCATGCGCTCGTTGGTGTTCCCGGTCGAAAATACCAGGATGCCGGTATCAAAGCCCGATATACGGGCCTGCTCGCCGTTGGTTATGTTGCCGAGAAATATGTAGCCAGCATTGTTTCCCGAGCCCCGCGCACAAAACGCTCCGTAGCCTGCGCTGCCGCTTGAGTAGACGACAGCATTTGTGTTGACCGCCTCAAAGTCTCCCGCAGGGGAGGCGGTGTTGATGCCTATTTTTCCGTTGACCGTCAGCGACGTGCTGAATGTGCCGGTAGTGGCAGAAACCGTCCCGCCGCTTTGGTTGGTCGCCGTCGTCGCTGTTGTCGCCGAGCCCGCGCTGCCCGTTATGTTGATGCCCCACGTTCCCGTGGCGCCAGAGCCGCCCGGTTGAGGCGGGGTGTAACCTAGTGCAGAGGTCACCTGACCTGATGTGATGGTCCCGGCATATACGCCCGTGATGTTGGCCGCGTTGCCGCTGATGTTGCCGCTGATGTCAGCGCCAGGAATAGTCGATGATGCGGTGAAGGCCGACGTGCCCGAGCCCTTGACATAGCCTGTCAAAGTTGCTGCGCCCGTGCCGCCGCTCGCAACAGCCAAAGTCCCGGCCATCGTTATGGTGCCAGAGCTGGTGATCGCGCCACCGCTAAACGTGAGACCGGTCGAGCCGCCAGATACGTTGACCGAGGTTACCGTGCCGACCGCTGCGGCGATCCATGACGTATTGGCCGAGCCGTCTGTCGAAAGGACGTAGCCGTTAGTGCCGCCGCTTGTTGGAAACGCAAACGTGTATCCACCCGCAACGGGCGCCGACTTGATCGTGAGCGTTCCTGACGTTGAGCCCGCAATAGTGAAACCGCCGCTGCCGATGGCGGGTGTGGTGAGAGTTGCAGAAGATATCGTCGGGCTTGTGCCCAACACGTTCGCGCCTGAACCCGTTGAGGTCGTGACGCCAGTTCCGCCACTTGCGACAGCCAGAGTACCGGCCATCGTTATGGTGCCAGAGCTCGTGATCGCGCCGCCGCTAAATGTAAGGCCAGTCGAGCCGCCAGATACGTTGATTGAGGTTACCGTGCCGACCGCTGCCGCAATCCACGACGTATTGCCCGAGCCGTCTGTCGAGAGGATGTAGCCGTTAGTGCCGCCGCTGCCGGGGAATGCGAACGTGTAGCCGCCTGCGACGGGCGCCGACTTGACCGTGAGTGTGCCCGACGTTGAGCCCGCAATCGTAAAGCCACCACTGCCAATTGCGGGTGTAGTGAGAGTTGCGGAAGATATCGTTGGGCTTGTGCCCAGAACGACGGAGCCCGATCCAGTTGAACTCGTGACACCGGTGCCGCCGCTTCCGACCGACAGTGTGCCGCCTGCGGTGATAGTGCCTGTTCCCGTAATTGGGCCGCCGGTAAACGTAAGGCCGGTTGATCCACCTGCTACGTTGATTGACTGAACCGTGCCGCCGCCACCCGTATTGGTGATCCACGACGTGTTGCCTGCGCCGTCTGTCTGAAGAATGTATCCGTTGGTGCCGGTGTTTGTCGGGAATGCAAACGTGTAGCCGCCAGCGACGGGTGCGGCTTTGACGGTTAGCGTGCCCGACGTTGAGCCTGCAATGGTGAAGCCGCCACTGCCAATTGCGGGTGTTGTAAGAGTGGCAGAGGTGATCGAGGGAGACGACAACGTAGCAGAAGATATCGTCGGGCTCGTGCCCAACACGACAGCGCCCGATCCAGTTGAGGTGGTGACGCCAGTTCCGCCGCTCGCGACAGCCAGAGTACCGGCCATCGTAATCGTGCCAGAGTTTGTGATAGGGCCGCCGCTGAACGTGAGGCCGGTCGAGCCGCCTGCTACGTTGACCGACGTTACTGTGCCGACACCGCCCGCGCTTATCCACGACGTATTGCCTACGCCGTCTGTCGAAAGGACGTAGCCGTTAGTGCCGCCGCTGCCAGGAAACGCAAACGTGTAGCCACCCGCAACGGGCGCCGACTTGACCGTGAGTGTGCCCGAAGTTGAGCCCGCAATGGTGAAGCCGCCGCTACCGATGGCTGGCGTTGTGAGAGTGGCAGAGGTGATCGAGGGAGACGACAACGTAGCAGAAGATATTGTCGGGCTCGTGCCCAACACGTTCGCGCCTGAACCCGTTGATGTCGTGACGCCAGTTCCGCCGCTCGCAACAGCCAGGGTTCCGGCCATCGTAATGGTGCCTGTTCCCGTAATCGGGCCGCCGCTGAACGTGAGGCCGGTTGATCCGCCTGCTACGTTGACCGAAGTTACCGTGCCGCCGCCGCCCGTGTTCGTAATCCACGACGTGTTGCCTGCGCCGTCTGTCGAGAGGATGTAGCCGTTGGTGCCGGTGTTTGTCGGGAATGCGAACGTGTAGCCGCCCGCAACGGGCGCCGACTTGACCGTGAGCGTGCCCGACGTTGAGCCCGCAATGGTGAAGCCCCCGCTACCGATAGCGGGTGTAGTGAGAGTTGCGGAAGATATCGTCGGGCTTGTGCCCAGAACGACAGCGCCCGATCCAGTTGAAGTCGTGACGCCTGTTCCGCCGCTGGAAACGCCCAGCGTGCCCGCCAGAGTGATTGCGCCTCCCGTTGCCGACGACGGCGTGAGGCCAGACAGGCTGGTCTGGAAAGTTGAGACGCCCGACGTGATTGAGGAAAACGACAGCGACCCGGAGCCGTTGGTGACAAGCACCTGGCCATTGGTTCCGTCAGCAGATGGAAGCGACCACGTCACGTTTCCGCCGACAGCGGGAGACTGCAATGCAGAGTAGCCGCTGGTTGATCCAAGCAGCCTCAGTGCAGTCACGCCGACGATAGTGTTACCGTTCGCGGCCAGGCGCACATTAGTGCCATCGCACACGACCATCGTCGCGTAGCCCTGCGGCAGCGCCACCGACGAGCCGCCGCCAGCCGACGAAAAGGTGACCGTGAAGGAACCCGTCGTGTTGTTGTAGATCGTCCAGACGCCGCCAATGCCAGACGGAAGCTGGTAATTCACGTTAGCCGTCAATGTCGCCGTGCCAGCCAGCGAGGCGCCCACAATGATGTTGGGAGCCTGCCACTGCGCGGTAGTCGTATAGGGCTGCGAGCCGCTTGTGCTTGATGTGAGCGTTACCGTCCCCGACAAGCCCGTCGGGTTCAGAAGCTGGTAGCCGCCGAAACAGGTGTCGATGGTTGACCAGTCGGCATTTACGGGCAGGTTCCAGTTGCCGACGTAGTCGTTATTGCCCGGCTGTTCGAGCTTCTTGTTCGTCGTGTAACTGGAAGTCATGGCTTGGCCCTTAAATTGCCCGCTGGGCTACTTCCAGCGCCTTCACGATCTGATTGTCAGGCAAATCAAGCAAAGGCTCAGTTGCCTTATTCGTTTCCTTTTTAGCATGCTTTGCCGCTCTCAGCAGGCGGTTTACCAGATATTCGTGACGGCGAATTTCCTGAACCTTGCCGCCCGTGGCGCGGCCTACTCGGCCTCCCGCGAACTGAGATTGTGGGGAACTCAATGGCGGCTGCGGAGGTTTTTCTTCTTCATTATCAGAATCAGAAGAAAGCAGTTCTTGCATTTGTTCATTTGTTAAAGTTTCAGGATTTGATGAAGAAGGCAGAGAAGATGTATTATCCGGCTCGTCCATAGAGCCCTGTCCTTCGGTTAACACGTGCATTTCTTCATTCGACATTGTTTTGGGAATTGAATTAACGACATCTGCCCCCACCAATGCGGAAGTAGGCGTTCTTGTTTTTAATAATTCGCCTACGGGTTTTAATACTCGTCCGGCCTTTTCTGCTGTTTGCCCCAAATTAAAATTGAAAGTTCCCCCTAAACGCGGAGAGCCCGCTACAACAGTTCCCGCTTTTTGTAGAACGCCTGGAGTAAGAATTGCGGGTAATGGATTTTCTGGAATCAATCTTTGAAAACCAAGTCCTAAAGCTTTAGAAGGAAAATGCGGATCGTATTGAGAAAGTATATCCATATACGGCGCGTCTGTACCGTTAACTATACGTGGAAGATTTTGCATAAAAGATTGTTTATCTTGTGTCATTTTACCAAGATCTTCTGCATGTTCAATATCATGTTTATATTTGTCTATAAAGATACCATATTTTGGATCAACATCTGAGGCAGTTTGTTTTGCTGCTCCGTAAATGTTTCCAAACATGCCTTTTTCGTTTCCATCAAGTTTATCCAAAATTTTTCCTAAACTTTTTCGCAATTTATCTGCGCCCTTTATTGTGCGCGTCATAGTATTAGGATGGGTTCTGAAATCGTCTAAACGATTTTGGGCTTTTTCAACTGCTTTTTCTAATTTAGAATATGTTCCGACCGGAAATGTTTGTATTTCTGATCTTACTTTTTGTATTTCATCATTAAGATTTGTATAATCTACAGGTTTGTGCCCTATAGAATTTATATCATTAAGGTAATTTGTTACAACTTTCTTTTTGTATTGTTCAGCAATATTTTGAGCAATGTTATATAATTTATCTATGGCAGCATTTCCTCCTGTAACGGAGCCCAAAAAAGCTTGTTTTTGCGCTTTTCCGTTAGGAGTTCTTTCTGAGTTTCTTCCTGCCGCAAACGCTTTTTTGAAAAACTCTTGATCTAGATCGGCCAGCCTTCCTTGCACTGACGCCAGAACATTTCCTGTTCCTTTGATGATAGGTTTTCCAAATTGTTTTGCAGCCAAAACCGCCCCGTTAATAGGCGTCATGGGATCGACTGCTCTTCCCGTTAAATCAACAGCTTTACCGGCCGCAGTAAGCGCAGGCGCAATAGTTGACCAGGTTGCTGCCTGTCCCGTTTTGCCAACCCTGCTCGCGCTTTTTGCGGCATTTGCGGCGTAGTCAGCGCCTTTTAATAAAGCAGACGAGCCCTTGGGGAGAATGGGAGCAGCGTCAAGAAGAAGCGGCACGGGGTCTTCATTAAATGACTTCGATAAGGTGCCGGGATTAAACCCCCATTTACCCGTTTTGGTATCGTGCTCTATGCCCCATTTATTTATCATGCCTTGATAGGCGGCATCAGCTTGCTCTATTTGTGCTTGCCTGCGTTGTTTTAATTGTTCAGCAGGAAGAGACTTTACATACTCAGTGCGAGGGTTAGGGGCAAAAAACGGAGGACGGATTGCCTCCGAAAGAGCGGTGGGATCAATTCCGGCTTTTGCGAGCGTCCCCGAATAAACATTTAATAAAGCGTCAGTTGTTCGGCCTGGATGTGTAGCGGCATCATAAAGACCCGCTCCAGCCTTTATTGCGCTGGGGACAAAATTTTCCACGAAGCCGGGAAGCAAATGTTGTTTTTCATCGTCATCCATGATGTTTCCCGCCTTGATTATTTTTAAGCCTTAACCTTAACCCACTGACCTAACCCAGTGACCTAGCGCAGACCGCCAAATGTACAATTGACCGTTTAACAATTTTTTTTCGCCGTCTTGAGGAGTTGATAATTTAGAATTACGGAGATTACTGCGTTTTCCCTCCTCACTCATTCCCATAAAATAAGGCGTGGCGTTTCTCGCTCTTTCTTTATACCCTTCTAATGGGTGCAATCTATTCCAAGCTTCGTTATATTTTGACACATCTTGAACGGAATTTTTGTAGCTATTCCAATCTTTGGCCCAATCTAATTTTTGTTTTATTAGAGCTTTATTATCTATAATAAGTGCATATCGAGCGTCAGCACTCATGGTCGGGCTTGGCACCGTTAGTTGTTCAGTTTTTATACCTGTGGCGGGTGCTTTATTAAGTCCGTTTGTCATTGCTTGCTGAATTGCCGCTTCATAAGTAATTTTTGTCGCCAAATCAAAACTTCCTTCATATTTTTTAAGATCTTCCGGCATCCATTTTTGTACAAATGGAAGAGAAGCTATTTTACCAATTATATCAGAAAATTCGGGTGAGAACCTGTTAAGGTCTGCATTTTTATAAATGTCAGCCAATTTATTTTGAAGCAAAAGACCTTTTTCAAGACCTCCAGCATCAAAAATACTTGCTACATCCGCACTTGCTTCGGTTTTTAGTTTTGATTGTGCTTCAACTTGAGCGTTATACGCAGCGAGTTGAGTGCCATAATCAACATATCTTGTATCTCCATTTGGCAACAGGACTTTGCCGCTTTCAATATCTTTGGCCTTATTTTCAAGAATCTCAGCCATCTTAGCATTTTCAGGGCCCAAGGTATTTCTCAATGCATTAGCTTGCTGACGCAAACTGTTTGGGTTGAAATTGGGATCATCAATCCCAGCAGGTTGGGGTGGCGGTGGCATTCGAAACGCATTGCTCTTTACTTGTTCGGCCAAAGATTGGCCCGCTCCGGTCGCAGTCGCGGTCGCGGGCGGAGTCTTGGGTGCTACCGCTGCGGGCGCAGTCGCGGGTGTCGCGGGCGCAGTCGCGGTCGCGGGTGTCGCGGGCGCAGTCGCGGGCGCAGTCGCGGGTGTCGCGGGCGCAGTCGCGGGTGTTCCAGACGCGGCGGAGTTATCTTGAGCCAACAGGGCCTGTACAGCCTCTTGTGACACGCCAGGAGGTAAACCGTATTCTTTAATTAGAGTTTTAATGTCGGTATTAAAGGCACTGTAAGAGGGAGACCCGGCGGGGCGATCCGGCGAACCTTTCATAATGTCAAAGTTTTGTTTGATAAAAGCATTTTGTCTAATTTGTTTTTCAAGCCAACTTTCGTTTTTGCCCGTGTACTGATTTATAAATGGAGCTGAGGGATTGGTTCCAGGAAGATAGTTATTGTTAAAAGTGGCATTCAGGTCTTGCAAAGCTTCGTGACGGACTTGAGCAGTTTTGACATCAGTTAATTGTTTATTGATGTCGAACTGGCGTTGAGCTTGTAGACGGTTTTCATAAGTCTTTGCGCCCGCGCCCACACCGGAGGCCAGCGCCACGCCCAGATTGCGCGTCGGCGCAGTTCCCATTGCGGCTATGCCCGACAACAGCGGCAACCAGGCGTTGGACTTTCCTTCGCGAAGCTCTTGGCCATACCCCTTAATGCCCGCGCCAAGGCCGCTCATAAGATCACTGCCAAAATCAGCACCCGATTGTGCAAGGCCATTTATCATAGAGCCGGGTCCGGTTTTTGACCTAATGACGTCCATGGCTTCTCCGGTTTTTTTCCTAAAGACGCCCATGGCTTTGTTGCCAAAATCATTTGCTGCGTTTGAAACAGCATTTGCGACGGGACCAAATCCGGTATCCGCGTAAGCTATTGCTGGACGATTCGCGCCAGCAAGGCCGTATGCGTCAAGGCCGTATGCGGATTGGGTGGAGCCTATATTATCGGCGCCTGGAGAACCGGCGGACTTCAAAAGCTTTACATCTTCGTTAGTTAGAGTCTGCGGAGGAACTTTTGCAGAAGCGGCACGCGGTGTTAGTTGCGTGGCGGCAGGCGGTGGTAGTTGCGTGGCCGATATTTCAGGCTGATTATTGACGCGGGGGTCGGGAATTCCGGGAATTTCGGAAGAAAATGGAGGCGGCTGATTTTCCGATTCATCGTCTGGTGAATAAGCTCCCGCCAATCCCCCTTTAGCAAAGGTTTCGTAGCGGCTTGCTCCAGCGTTTTGCATTTTATTATGCGCCCAATTTATTACGTCGCGGACGCTTTTTCCCTGCAAAATGCTTTTGTTTGCGAGAATTGCTTCTGGCGACACAATAGATGAAACGTCTTGATCAGGATGAGACTTCAGCAATTTTACGGCGCCGTGTGGCCCAAGAAAATGCGCCAGATAGACGTTCCCGGCTGTAGTTGAGATGCCGTTTTTACGCAGCATATCAGCATTATTCTGGATCAGTTTTGGACCCAGTACTTGAGAAAGCCTTTCGCCTTCGGGGCTATTTCGCAAAGTTAAAATTTGATTATTGCTCATACCCTTGGCCTGATCGCCAAAGTTTTTGCGGTACATTTCGATAAAGGTTGGGTTTGTCATCTGGTACATGCCGCGCGCAGAAGACGTGGGATTTTCCCCTTGGCCTTCTACTTTTGCAATATACTTGGACAACCCTTCATGTATTGGAGGCGACAAATCTTGATTTACAAAGTTTGAAGGACTTTGATTTTTATAAGTTTGTGCATTTTTAGAAGTATTTATTTTGTTAAGCAGTGAATTGATATCAAAACTATCGTTGTTCAAAGGATGTTTTTCATTATTTTCAGATAAATTATTGCTTTGGCCGCTTAAAAGATTTTTGATTATATCATTATACCTAGTTTCGTTATCGTCGAATGCGCCGCCGATCCCGCCACCTTCGTCTTTGCCGATCCGGCCTCCGCGCTTCATCCCCATGACCGTTGCGGCAATTGCCGCGATGTCTTTGGCGTCATCTAGGCCGCTGCGGGGTTTATCAAGTTTGGCGTCGGCCACCGCGAGCTTGGGCGTTGCTTTCTGCTCGGTCGGAATGTCCAAAGAGGGAAGCTTGCCCTCTGCGTAAGGCATGCCGCCGTCTGCGTAGCTGCCTGCAAGGCCCCCACGCGCCATTCCCATGGCCAGCATCTTCATCGCGGTTGAGGCATTGTCCTTGATGTAGTCCATGCCCGTTTGAGGCTTATCCAGTTTACCTTGGGCCGTCATAAGCTGCGGGGAGGACTTCTGCTCGTCAGGAATGTCAAGGCCGGGAGCGCCCGCGTCACTGTAAGGCATACCGCCTACGGCGTAGCCACCTGGATCATCCTCGCGCGCGTTGCCGCCGCCGACAGTTTGGTCCATTGCTGTTGTATAGTCGTAAGAGTTTCCCGTAGCGTTTTTGTTTGGGGGCGTTTTGGCTTTTTTCTTTGTAAAGTCGTCGTAAGTGTCTTTCGCGGAACTTGCCAAGTCCGCTACGTCTTTTGCGTTCTCAAGGGCAGATGGTTGCGTCGGAAGCGATCCGCTGGCGACCATCAAGTGACCCACTGGAAGTGTCGCGCTTGGCACGCGGGGATTACCGCCACCAAGGCCACCCGCAGTGAGATAAGGCCCAAACATACCCGTCTGAGCGGCCAGCATGGTTTGCGCCATCTGCGGATCGAAACCCGGCATTCCCCCGTCAGCGAAGCCCCTGTAGGCATCTTCGGCCCCGACAAGCCCACCGCCTGATGCGCGGCGCTGACGCTCTGCGTCGTGCGTAGCCTTGCCGTAATCGACCGTCTTGTAGCCGCCAGCGAGGCCCACAGCGTCGGGGTGCTTCTTCTCGACCTCTTGCGCGAGAAGGCCGATCTGAGTGCGGGGTTCGCCTTTGTAGTTGTAGCTGTAGATCGTCTGCCCGTCGTTCGTCTTGCCGATGGGCTTGATGTTTTCTTTCAGGCGTTCGTCGGAAAAGAAGCCACCCGGCTGCGCCGTCGTCGTCGTTGACCCTGACAGAGCGCCCGTGCCTTCAGCGATGTTCGCGAGGAACTGAGCAACCTGGAACGGGTATGATTGCTGCTGCAAGAACTGATTATAGAGCGCAGTGTTCTGCGCCTGATTGGTCTGCTGCTGCATCTGACCGGCGGCAAGCTGGGCTTGTGCGCCAGCGAGGTTGGCGCCCTGCGCTCCCATTCCGAGTGCGGCCAGTTGCTGCGAAGTCTGCGCGCCCGTGTTGTAGATGTTCTGCCCAAGATTGGACAACTGATTTGAGGCTCCAAGCCCCTGCGCGTACTGCTGCTGAGCGAGAGCGGCTTGCTGCTGGGACGTGGTCGCGCCCTGACCAAATAGCTGCTGAGCGAGAGCGTTCTGGCCCGACGCAAGGCCCATGCCCTGAGCGTACTGCTGCTGGCCCATCGCGGCCTGCTGCTGCGCCGCGCTCAGCCCTTGGCCAAATTGCTGCTGGCCAAGTGCGGCGAGTTGTTCTGCGGTGGTGGCGCCCTGCTGGAATAGCTGATTGCCGACGCCCATCCCCTGAGCGTACTGCTGCTGACCCAGACCCTGTAAGTTCTGGCCAAGCGTTTGGTTCTGGCCAAACGTCTGCTGCCCAAGGCTTTGCAGGTTCTGTCCGGCGGTCTGGCCTTGACCAAATACCTGCTGACCCATGGCCCCAAGGCCCTGAGCCGTAGCCTGACCCTGACCGAATACCTGCTGACCCAAAGCGCCAACATTCTGGCCAAGGGTTGTGCCCTGACCAAAGACCTGCTGGCCCAAAGCACCAAGGCCCTGAGCCATGGTTGCGCCTTGGCCAAACTGCTGCTGAGCCAATGCCGCCTGCTGCTGCGCCGCAGTCATGCCTTGGCCGAACTGCTGCTGACCGAGAGATGCGAGGCTTTGACCGGAACCCGTTGCCTGAGCGTAGGCCTGCTGGCCGATAGCTGCCTGCTGCTGCGCCGCAGTCATGCCCTGGCCGAACTGTTGCTGGCCCAGAGACGCGAAGTTTTGTCCTGCGGTTGCAGCCTGACCAAATAGCTGCTGCGCCAATGCGGCCTGCTGCTGAGCCGCAGTCATGCCCTGACCAAACTGCTGCTGGCCAAGAGACGCAAGGTTCTGACCCGCACCCGCCGTTTGAGCGTAAGCCTGTTGGCCAAGAGCCGCCTGCTGTTGCGCCAGCGTCATGCCTTGGCCGAATTGCTGCTGGCCCAGTGACGCAAAGTTTTGTCCAGTGCCGGTCGCCTGACCGTAAATTTGCTGCCCCAGCGCCGCCTGCTGCTGAGCCGCAGTCATGCCTTGGCCGAATTGCTGCTGACCCAATGATGCAAGGTTCTGTCCGGCGGTCGATGCCTGACCGAACGCCTGCTGCCCCAGCGCAGCCTGCTGCTGCGCGACCGACATGCCCTGACCAAACTGCTGCTGGCCCAGTGACGCAAGGTTTTGTCCAGTGCCGGTCGCCTGACCGTAAATTTGCTGCCCCAGTGCAGCCTGCTGCTGAGCCGCGCCCAGACCCTGACCGTAGGCCTGCTGACCCAATGCAGCGAGGTTCTGACCCGCGCCCGCCGTCTGACCGTAAACCTGCTGCCCAAGAGCGGCTCGCTGTTGCGCCGCGCCAAGACCCTGACCGTAAGCCTGCTGCCCCAATGCAGCGAGGTTCTGACCGCTTGCGCTGGCCTGCCCAAACAATTGCTGGCCAAGAGCCGCCTGCTGCTGCGCCGTGTTGGTGCCCTGCGCGTAGCCCTGCTGCCCTATGCCAAGAATCTGGTTTGCGGCGTTTTGTACTGCCGCGCGGTTTGCCTGCTCCGCGCCGAGGTTGACGCCCTGCTGCTGCTGCGCCGCGCTGAGAGCCTGACCGTAACCCTGGTTCAGAATATTTGAGTAGGTTTGCGCGTTGGCGAGTTGCTGCTGTTGGGCGAGGTTTGCCGCCGCAATTCCGGCGCGGTCGCCACCAAAAGCTCCAGCCTGTATCGCATTGCCAAGCTGACCCGACATGGCCTGCTGGTTTTGCTGATTAAGCATGCCCTGCGTGCCCTGAAGCACAGACTGGATATAGGGCGACATGAACTGCCCGATCTGCTGGCCGCCGATCTGCTGCGCGTTCACGGCATTTGCGCCAGCACCGGCCAGCCCCTCTGCCATGGCGTTGTAAGGCTGTGCGCGGTTGAGCGCCGCACCGAGCCCCTGACTTGCCATCGCATTGTATGGCTGCGCCGCGTTCCCGGCTTGGCCATAGAGATTGGCTGCGGCTGCGTTGAACGGTTGCGCGCCCTGTACGGCGCCCGTGATTTCTTGATTTGCGGTGTTGTTATAAGCGGAGCCAGCACCCAGGCTTTGATTATACAAACCTGCGGCGTTTGCGTTGAAGGGCTGCGCTGATCGCACGGCGTTGTTGATGCCCTGAGATGCGAGAGCGTTATAGGGCTGCGCCGCATTCATGCCTTGGCCGTAGAGGTTGGCTGCGCTTGCGTTGAACGGTTGCGCTCCCTGCGCGGCGCTCAGAATGCTTTGGTTGGCTGTATTGTTGTAGCCAGCGCCAACGTCCAAGCTTGTATTGTAAAGGTTCGCAGCGCCCGCATTGAAAGGTTGCGCTCCCTGCAAGGCGTTATTGATGCCCTGACCCGCCATTGCGTTGTAAGGCTGCGCCGCGCCGAGGCCCTGATTATAGAGACTTTGAGCGCCTGCATTAAGTGGTTGCGCGCTCTGCGCTGCTGCATTCATGCTTTGGTTAGCGGCATTGTTATAGCCGCCACCAACATTCAAGCTTGTATTGTACAGACCCGCAGCGCCCGCATTGAAGGGCTGCGCGCCCTGCACGGCATCAGTGATGCTCTGGCCAGACATGGCGTTATAAGGCTGCGCTGCGTTAACGCCCTGACCGTAAAAATTGGCTGCGGTCGAATTGAATGGCTGCGCGCTCTGCGTGGCATTGTTTACGCTTTGAGTGGCTGCATTGTTGTAGCCAGCGCCGACATTCAAACCTGTATTGTAGAGACCCGCAGCGCCCGCATTGAAGGGTTGCGCCGCCTGCTGAGCCTGGCTGATGTTTTCGGCAGACAACTGTTGCAGTGGCTGCGCGGATGCCTGCGCTCCGTAGTAAGACCCGATTGCGGCCTGATTGAGCGGCTGCGCGGCAGATTGTGCGCCGTAGTAAGCTGAGGCGGCATTCTGGTTGTACGGTTGCGCGGCGGATTGCGCGCCGTAGTAAGAGTTAATAGCGGATTGATTAAGCGGCTGCGCGGCGGCCTGACTGCCGTAGTACGAATTGGCCGCGCCCTGATTGAATGGCTGCGCCGCCCCAAGGCCCTGATTGTAGTAAAAGTTGGCGTTTTGATTATAGGGCTGAGCCTGCTGATAGCCTGCCTGCGTATATCCCTGACCCTGCTGCTGTGCCTGAGCCAGGGAATTGTAAGACGCATTCCCAAAGTTTGCGCCAGCGTTCTGGGCCTGAAAAAGGTTCTGGTTTGCCCCTGCCGCATACTGCTGGCCGGTGTCGTAGGCCTGCTGCATGTTGTAGGCGCCCGCCTGCTGTAGCGGCCGCGCGGCTGCATTCGCGCCATAAAGCGACCCGTAAGCAGCCTGCGTGCCCTGAGCGCCCTGCCCCATACCGGATGTCAGAGCCTGCGTAGCGGCTTCGTAATAGGGGGAGGTGGCCTGCTGGGCCCCCATCAAGGTATTTGTGGCGTTCTGATAGTAAGGCTGCGCTTGATTGGCGGCGGCGTTGGTGTTGGCGATGCCAGCTTCCTGCGTGGAAGTCAGCGGCGCCACAAACTGGCCAGTGTAGGACTGAAAGGGGGTCTGAGCAGCCTGCTCCGCGACGGCGTTGACCGAGTTATACCGGGCCAGTACTTCAGGCGGAATAGAAACCTGTTGTGATGAAGTACTGGTTTTGCCGCCCATAGTTTATTCTTTCTCTGCCGCAGGCAAAACGTCGTCATGTCCGCCGGTCGTAGTATTATACAACCAATACGCCCCGCTGGGAGGGCCCATGATGCGGGTATACATCCGTACTTTAGCGGCAGTTCTATGGTTGCTCATTACACCAATGGTAAGAGGAATTCCTAATTCATCTGAAACCTTTTTTGAGAATTCGCACAAGCGGGCCGCACGCCCTCCTTTGGAGCTTCTATAATCGGGGTGAATGAAAATAGCTTTTTCTTCAAGAATAGGCTCATCACTATACCATACCTGTCCAATACGAAGCAGTACCGCGCCCTCGATCACTTCGTTAAAATTGCCTATAATTCCCACAACGCCGTGACGAAGATTCAGTGCTGACCATATTTCCTGCAATAATTTTGCTTTATTAAGGGCTGCAAAGCTATTTTCGGACGTGGCCATGACTGCAATATCCATCATGCGATGAATATCTTCCGGCGTTCCCACGCGAACAGGAATTTTGTCGGCAGTATCTGTCATATTCAATCTTTCTTTGGTCCAGGCAATTTAGATAGTGTTTTGATAGTTTGCGCTCTGTAACGCTTTACGAAATCATCAAGCACGCGGTGACCGGCGTCCATATCTCCGCCGCCCGCATATTTTACTTCATGCGGTGAAAGTACATACTCGCCGCCAGCAGCGACAATGGGCACTGACTGGGTCGATCCGCCTTTGGCTTTCAGCGGCTCATTGTAAGGCCCCTGCTCGCCGCCATAGGGTATGTCTCCGTCGCCTCCGTAGGGAGCGCCTGAGAACATGCGGCGCATGTGCTTGAACCCGGCCATGGTGTTCCCCTCACCCATGGCGCTGATGATGTCAGCCGGGATGACGTAGGAGCCGCTGGGGACATGCATTGGCAGGTGGTCGGTACGACCGGCTACGGGAGAGTGAATCGGGCCGGTGTGAAGTTTTTCCGTAATCCGCTCATCTCCATCCCCCTCCGCGAGAAGGCCTCCAGATGCGCGGCCCTGACGCCTGACAAGTGTTTGCATGGGGTGTTCAATACCTACGCTGCCTCCAGGCGGCATGTGCGCCTGCAAGGCTTCCATTTGAGCTGGAGCGGTTTCCTCTGTGCCCGCAGCGGATGCGGCTTCGTTGCCGTCCCTGTCGCGGGAAATTACGCTTACAATATGTTCCCCGTTTTCGTTTCGCCGCAGGATGTCTTCCTTGTTGAAGGGCCCAAGGCCTAGAATTTCGTTGAGACGGCCCGCGTCGGCGGCTTGGTGAACCTGCTCCTCGGTCAGCATGTCGGGATTGTAGTGGACGATCCCGTCTTTGATGCTGGTGACGGCGTGTCCATCCGCAGGGTCTGGCGGCTTGTGACCGTTGTGGGGATACAGAACAGCGGCCTTGCGACCCTCTATTAGGGCCTGATGCTGTAGGGCCAGCGTTTGCGCTGTTTCGGGGATAGTGCGGCCTTGGTCTTCGACGCCGCCGCCGGAGGCGCGCTCAGAATGCTCAACGTCCCCGCCCCGCGCATAGGCCTTAAACCCGTTTTTCAAGATGCTTTTCCGCATCTTGGGGGTGATGATCAGACCGGGAAGGGAAGTCTTTTCGAGATCGTTATGGATATCATGATACCCCAGCGCCGCTTCCGGGTCGTGCTCACGGGCCAGCGCCAACAACCGCATGGGGACCAGCTTGTCGTAAAAGTACTTGTGGCCCTCGCCGCCGGTTTGGAGATCAAGCCCTGTCAGCCGGGTGCCCTTGCCGTCCTGCGGGCGCTGACGCACGTCCAACTCATTGCGCATGTGCTCAGGGTAGGATTGAATCTCTGCGTGCGCTTTTTCGGGCGTGTCGTGAGACCCGCCGGGGTTGCCGGAATACGTGTTGTAGACCTGATGCTTTACGCTTGGGAATTCCACCTTGTCCATGATCCGCTGGGCAATCTCCTTGCCAAAATGCGCCTCAAGCTCATTGGGGTGCATGGATGCCATGTGGACCAGTTCCTCGTTAAACTCCCCATGTTCGTTGGGTTGCGCATTTTCGCCGGGGCCATAGATGCTGACACCCAAGTGGCCGGGTTTGTCGCGAGAGGGTTCGGCGTGAATGCTTGAGACATGGTGAATCATGTCATACCGTTTGGCCTGCTCGATGCCGGGGGTCCAGATCAGCTTGTCATGGCCGTTCTGCGCGGCCTCCAGAAGGGCCCGCTTCAGGCCGAGATTGACCCACTTGTCGGTGCTGTCGATGTAAGGGCCAGAGGGGACGCTTTCCATGGCTTTTTTAGCTTCTCCGTATTCGTCAACGGCGTCGTGGTACACATTGGCAACCGCTTCGGTTTCGGGGTGGAAATAGTCGTTTGCATATTGACTGAGCGTCTGCCTATACGCCTCCTCCGTGCGGCGCATGTTCTCTAAGGACACGCGGTACCGAGCCTCCGCCGCCCGTTGCGCGGCCACGGCCTCGGGAGCGGCCAGTTGCCGCGCACGCTGCCCCCAATCGCTTTGCAGTTCTTCCAGATGCAGCGCCTTGCCGCCCTCGGGCAAGTTGCGATCCTTCATGCGCAGGTGAGCGACCACATTTGGCGTTTTCCAGTGGGGTGATCTGTAAGACCCTTCCTGCTTGATCCTCATGCCGAGTTTTACAAAATCGTCAAACGCATTTTGATCTAAGTCCATTTCATTAATAACACGGTCAAGAGCATGATCTGGTATGTTGACCACGTCTGCATCCCTGTCATTGAATTTAATAAAATCTCGTTTTTGGTTTGGAGACAGATGGGACATTCGCGTTGGGGCTGTTCCGGATTCCGGCAGATTCAGCAACACTTCCCGGTAATTTGACCCGCCAGGAAGGGTGTATTTTTCATACGTTGGCCGATCATCCCAATCTGAATTTTGGTTATCGGAATGGAGAACGGTTTCCTGAAGTTTCGGCAGGTGCCGCTCGAAGTGCTGGGCAAGTTCCTCCTTCGTCACTGACGGACGGTCGGCAAAGGCCTCGACCGCACCCGACCACTTCAACTCATCTGGCTTCACGCCCTTGAGGGACGCCAGCATCTGTTGGCCAGTGCCTTTTGCTTGCGGGAGTGCGCGAGCCGCTTCTGCGGCGGCGCTATAGAGCCCTTGAGCATTTAGTTGGCTACCTTCCACATCGCCGCCATCCGCCTTCGCCGTCCGCGCCGACTGCTTGAAGGCATCTGCCGTAGGAGCGCCGGGACTGCCAGGTTTACGCATGTGCTCCTTGGAGCCGTGCGCGATGCGCTGTTGCTTGGCGTGGATGTTGGCGTAGAGACCGCCCCCATCCGCCTTTGCTATCTTCCGCGCCGTTCTCAGCGCGGCGGCGATGGCCTGTTCGCGCGGGTGACCTGCGGCGATCATCTCGCTGATGTTGTGGCTGATGGCCTTCTGGGACTTGCCCTTGGTCAGTGGCATGTTGAGCCCCTTATGCGCTGCCGTTGAGGATCAGGACGCCCTCGACGCCGATGCCAACGGCGGCGGTGCTGCTGGGCGTGTTGGCCTGCCACTGGATGTCGGTCTTCTGGGCGTATCCTCGTGGGGCCACCCGCAGGGTGCCATACAAATTGGTAAACGGGGCTTGAAGCAGAACCTGCACAAGGCCGTTCAATTGAGTGTAGACGCGGTAGGTGCAGTAGGCACTGGATATGTTGCCTACTTGGTTTGAGTAGGCATTGGATCGCGTCAGATAGAAGGTGTAACCGTTTGGCACGGTGTAGATCATCGCCTGGCTCTTGCCGTACCCGGCGGCGATCTGAGCGTAGGTGATCGTCTTTCCGGCATTGGAAAGATAGAGCGTCCCCACGGCATTGTTGGACCCCGTCACTGATATGCCGTTGATCCGCAGGTAGCTGTTGACCGTGGTCACGCCGGTTGCGCCATTGGTCAGGACCAGCGTCTCTGAAATCTGGTTGTATAATGCGTCGAGGCCTTGGATCAGGACCGACACGCTCGTGTCAGACCCCGACGAGCTATAAAGCAGCATGGTCGTGGCCGATCCCGGATAGGTGTAAGTGGTGGCGTTCTCCCACACCGGAATGAAGGTCGTGCCGACAGACGCTTGATAGCCGTAGACGTTGACCGCCGACGCGCCAGGCACCAGCCCGCGCGCCACCTGCATGTACCATGGCGCCGTGAGCGTGCTCTCGGTCGATCCGGCGAAACTGGGGAAGGACGTAATGCTCATACTGCGTTACCCCCAGCCAGATTGAATGTAACCGTCGTGGCCGAAGCTGACGCCTGTATGGAGCCGCTTGCGGGAACGATCAGCGTTCCGGTCCAGAGCGTCGTCGTATTGGCCGGAATAACGCAATTATAGAAGATGGCATTTCCCGTTCCCGCCGTGCCGCCAGACGGCACAATGAAGATGGAAAATGTCGCCTGCGTCGTTGCCGTGTTGCAGATGTTTATAGTGTTCAGATGCGTTCGCGCACCCGACGAAGCAGTGAACAACGTGGACGTGGCCGTGGTCGCCGCGCCGCCCGCAAGCTGCTGGGTTGGAACATTGTTGTAAATGCTTTGGATGTAGCTTCCGATGTTAGAGATCGCGACCACGTTGTTTTTGAACGCGGTCAGGATGTCGGAGACGGAAGCCCCGCCCATACCCATTCCCATTCCCATCAGTATTTTCCATCCTGCTGAAAGCGATAACGAATATTTCCCAGACGCCAGAAGCTTCCAAGGTCACTGCTGCCTATGCCGATAGACATAAGTCGCGCGCGAAACCTGGGGCTGATAAAGTTGGTATTCTGCGTCAGGGCATAAGGGCCGTAAGTTGTAACTGTGCCGCCGGGATAATCTGCGGTGTAAAACGTCAGGTTTACCGTTGCGTTCTGGGTTCCGTTGTAAGTTCCCCACTTCATGTCGGGCCAGACCTGATCGACAAACACTTTGAAGCTGCCTTCGTCGGTCGCAAAGTAGCCGGTCTGAAAGCTTGTATTCATGGCCGTTCCGTCGGCGTCGTTCGACGTTTCATGCTGATAGAAGTACAGGCTGGATGGGTCGGCCCCGATGGGGTTGCCCAGTACTGACTTGTCTACCCACGCCGACCGGCCAAGGTTGCCAAAATCCCAAATGCCCAGATTGACGTTGTATTTGGCGTAGGCGCTGACTTCGCCGCCCGATGTCGTCGTTGGATAATACCATGTGATTTCTCCAAACAGAGAATTCACGGCGGTTCTGATCTTGTAGAGGTTGGTCTGATCAAGCTGCTGGAAGATGACATCCCAGATGGGGCATGCCACCGGCTGCACGCCTCCCCCAGTCAGGGAGAAGAAGGATGACGTTCCCATCCAGTAGATAGAGCCGTTGATCGAAGCCATGGCCTTGCGGCCAATCAGGCCGCAGCCAGAACCGATTTCGTTGAAGCTGTAGATGTAAGGCTGTCCGACATACTGCATGGCCCACACGCTTACGTCGGTCCAGATCAAGCCCTGCTGCGGGCCCTGCATGCCGCCAACAATTTTAGAGCCTTTAGGCAGGCGGTAAGAGCCCGCCTGGTTTGTGACCTGAGCTATCCATGTGGTGAAGTTATTGACATCACACCAACGGATCAGAAGCGGGTCTTGAATACCTGTAAAGCTGGAGCCAAGCGCAATGATCTGGCGCTGTGGCATGGCCACGAAAATGCTGTCGTTTATGGTTGGGCCTTGCGGAATACACGTAGCCTGCGTGCCGCCGGAACTTGGATCGTACAGATAAATGGGCTGAAAGCCGGTGCTGTTGATGGGGCAAGCTACAAGGTAGCCGCCCCAGTTATCCATCGTCCAGTCAGTAGCGGGAATCGGCGTGCCCAGGCTGGGAGAGATGGACGCGCCCGTGCCGTAGCCGCCGATGCCGTAGCCGTTCACGCCGTAACCAGAGCCAGCCGGATTAGCCCCGACGCCAAAACTGTAAAGGTATCGCGCAAGGCCGCTGTTAACGTATGCCGTGGTCGTAGAGCTGGCAGTTTGTGGGCCGTTGATAACGAAAGAATATGTGTTGGGTACGGATTGAACGATGTAATTGCCGTAGAGCGTTATGCCGCCGACTACAGTCGTGATCAGCAAGGGGTAAGTGCTGCCGACACTGTAGCCGTGGTTTGGAAGCGTCACGGTAACCGCGTTGAAGCCGTTAGTTGTTGTGAAGGCTGCTACACAGTAGGGCGTGCCGGTCAGCGTTGTAGAGCCGACTGTCTGGCTGTTGTTGAGCAGATAAGTTCCGACGCCGCCAACCGTGCCGGTAAGCTGTCCAAGGATGACTGTGGCCGTTGAAGTTGATCCGCCCGTCACCGTCTGGTTGGTCTGAACAATGCCGCTGGTCATCGCCGTAATTGTCAGCGTCGTGCCCGAAATTGACCCCGTAAAGATGGCCGTGGAAGTCGTTTGAGGCACTGGCAGCGGGTTTGCCAGAGCGTCCTGCGCTACAATTTGATACGTGGTCGAAGAGTTTGTGGGGTTGAAGGTCTGATAGAGGCCGTAAATTATTGTGCCGCCGACCGCGATATGCGTTTGCACAAATACCGAGTTGTATTGCGTAATGCCCGTGGTGACGGTGTCGGTGATAGTGACCGTGCTCGATGCGGCGGTTGTGGCGACGTTCAAGGCCACGTTATCGGTGGTTGACGAGGGCGTGATAACGGCCAGGTTCGCGCCGGTCAGAACGCCGAGCTGAGCATAAGACTGCCCGGTAATGGTTTGAGTTCCATAGGCAAGGTGGCTGACCAGATTGGTATCTGCCCACGCCCACAGGGCCCGTGTGATGGCGGGAAAAGATGAAGGGTAGTACTTGGTCCATCCGCCGAGTTTCTGAACCAGAGCACCCTGCGAGCGGTCGAAGATAAAGCGCACAAGCTGAGACTGCGAGAAGCCCGCCTCGTTAAGGGCAAACGTCTCGTTTTCGTCCAGACCCGGCTTAAGCTTAAGGGATGCGTGGGGCATGGTTTACTGCGGCGTTGCGACTGGCGAAGCTGACTGAGAGGTCCACGCAAAGGCCTCAAACTTCTTCCTGTATTCTTCGCCTATCGCGCCCTTTAGCAGGATTTGATATTGGCTCTCGTATGACTGCGCCATGCCAGGATCATCGCTCTGGCGTCCAAAGTTCCGCTGGTACGCGCTGACGTAAATCATGCTGGCCATTATCAGAAGGTCAGGCAGGTAAGTGGAAATAAACGTGGTGTTGGTGCCCGCGCCGCTGGTGACGTAAAGCGTGGGCGCGCGGATCGTGCCCACGAGCGTCATCGCGTAGGACTGATCTGGAATCGGCCCGACGATAAAGTTTTGATAGGTGTTGCCGCCCGATGGGTCGCCGCCGTAGGGGGCAAAGTAGTTAGGTACGCCCTGCGTTGACCCGGTGCTGTAGACGTTCTGCAACCATTCGTTGGATACCGGCAGGAGGGGAATTCCTGACGCCGTCAGGACGAGATTCTGAAGCGTTACAAAGTCGCTGGTCAATATCGATAGGGTGTTGCTTCCTGCTGTGAGGCTGTAGCTTGTGTTTGTAGTCTGCAAAGCTAGCAGATCGAGATCACGCTGAATGCGAAGTTCAGCGTAGTTCAGCATTTGCGGCAGGGCGGTTTGCATTGCCGCGTCCGAAAACACGGTCAGACTGCCATTGGTTGTGGTATTGACCACCGCCATTGTCGCGATTTGGCTAACGTAAGAATTGTACGTCAGGGCTGTTGTGCTGGCCGCCATAAATTACCCCAAAGTTCTTTTGCAGGGTATCAGATCACCCTATCTGGCGCTACAGCTTGCCGCCGCCCTGAAAGTAGGACAGGGGATGGCCAGCCGTATACTGGAAGTGCGGGCAGTCTTTGAAGGATTGCCAGTCATTACCCCACTCAAGACCTTGGGCTTTGCCCAGCGCGCCTACTTTAGCCCAGACCGGGCTTGATGCGTCCCACAATGGCTTTCCGTTGATGAGAGGCACGCAGTCGTAAGCCACCCGGTACTGGTGCATGGAGCCGCCCCCTTTGGCGTGGGTTACAATGTGTCCGGGGGCTGTGCGACCCTGAGCGTAGAGCGCGTCCTGCTCTTCCGGGGATCGGTAAGTGCATGTGACGAGAAGATCGATGCCTGCGGTCTTGCAAGACTCAATGTGAGCCATGCACTTGTTCATTACGAGCGGGTGCAAATCTAAAAGGCTGCGGCTCATCGATCTACTTTCTTTTCAAGCTTGTTATATATTCGGTCTAATTGGTCCATAACTCGGTCAATATCTGATTTATAATCTTCTTTTTGAACATAGATCAGAGGTAATTGACTTTGCAAATCAGATAAATCTTGTCGCATTTTTTGCGTGGCCGCCCAAAGTTCTCGAATGGCATACCCCAGCACAGCCGAAACCAAGGCGATAATCCACTGCAAAAGAGCCTCAAAGGACATGGTGGAAATCTATCTTAAAAAAAGAAGAAGAAATTCTGAACACTCTGCGTTGATACACCATTCACAGTAGACGTTCCGTTAACAGTTCCCGCCCCAAAGGTATTAATTGTCAGGGAAGTTCCGTTAATGGAAGACGTACCATTGACCGTACCCGCAGAGCCGCTTGCGCCAGTAATAGAGGCTACGCCATTAACCGTGCCAGCGCCCGAAGTGCTGGACGAAGGCGATACGCCCGCAACCAAGACTGTGCCGTTGACCGTACCTGCGGAGCCGCTTGTGCCCGCAATTGAAGCCGCGCCGTTGACCGTACCTGCGGAGCCGCTTACCCCGGTAATGGAGGCCGCGCCATTGACCGTACCGGCGGAGCCGCTTACCCCGGTAATGGAGGCCGCGCCATTGACCGTACCGGCGGAGCCGCTTGCGCCAGTAATAGAAGACGTGCCGTTGACCGTACCGGCGCCGATAGGGTTGTTAGACGAGCTTCCGTTTACAGAGACTGTGCCGTTGACCGTACCGGCGGAGCCGCTTCTCCCGGTAATAGAGGCCGCGCCATTGACCGTACCGGCGCCAGCAGAAACGGAAACGCCCGACGTATTGGACGTGCCATTGACCGTACCTGCTGAGCCGCTTGTGCCCGCAATTGAAGCCGCGCCGTTGACCGTACCGGCTGATCCGCTTGCGCCGGTAATAGAGGCCGTGCCGTTGACCGTACCGGCTGAGCCGCTTCTGCCGGTAATGGAGGCCGCGCCGTTGACCGTACCTGCGCCGGTTGCGCTGGACGCTGAAGCGTTAATGCCGACCGCGTAGGCTTCCAACTGAAAGCTGGGGTCCGCATACGTGTGATCAGTGGTCCAGCCAAATTGATTGTAATTGGCGTCAACCGATTCGGTTGCGGTTACTGTGACCAGACCTGGCGAGTTCGCGGTGGTCGAATTCGTAAGCTGAGTTTGCGGGCCTGTGGCCGCGCACAGGATTTCAATTTGTGACTGAATCCAGCGTGCCGCGCCGCCCGTCGTGCTGATGCTGCCTGACGCAGAACCAGCCGTCGTAAGTTCCTTTGTGCCGCCACTTTCGCGATATGGGCCAGTAGCCGAGCCGTCATCATAGTTCTGAGTCCACCCCGAAGGGGCCGTCAGGGCGGTGTTTGCGTTGCAGCTATCAAGGTAGGCTGCTGTGGAGTTGGCGCCAGTGCTGTTGCCTGACGTGGATGTGTGCGTGCTGGTAGTGCCGTTTCCGAACGTTCCAAGCGTTTTGACGGGCGTGCCGCTGACTTGGGCGTTTCGATAAAGTATGCGCTGGGCATGGCAATCAACCGCGCCAGTCCATGTAAATACAGGGTCTACGTTTGTGCCGTTATAGATGCGCCAGTAAACGGCCTGCGACCAAACGGTCGATGAGACGTTTTCAGCGAGTTTGTTCCAGCCGCTCGAAGATGTAGACGAGGTGGCGTCGTTCTCTTTGGCGAGAACGCAGATTTCAAGGTCGCCCAGAACCCGGTATGAAGGGGCGCCACTGGCGGTGAGGGTTGCAACGGATGTGCCTGTGGTGGCCGTGCCGTTGCGTATGTATTTGGGGTTCGAGTTGAACCCCGTCATCGTTATTGGGCCGCCGACATACAGCACCTGACCGGCGGCCAGAACATACTGGCCAGCCACCGGGGTAATGCCGACGCCGCATGCATTGGGGCCCGGATCGAAAGTACTTGAGCCCTGAATGGCAAACGTCTGCGGCGTGCCGAAAGGCGTTACTTGGTCAACGCCCGAGAAACCCAGACCGACAATGTTGTATACGCAGCCGGTATCGGCGGGAGACCCAGACTGCGAGACGACGATGTTGTTTGTCCCCGAGGCCGGATTTACCGTCCTGTAGACAAGCATCCACTGGTCACCACCCACGGACGTAACCGTGGTGATGAGGGACATAGGCGTCCCATTGTAAGTGGCCGTAAAGTACGTGTTAGTGTTAAAATAGCTTCCGTTAACAGTAACGATAACAACCAGGCAGCGATTAGAATTTGCCGGGATATTTATTGAAACAGTCTCTGACGCAGACCCGGTTGTTGCCGAGCCTCCGGTCGCAGAGATGTCTAATACTACCGCCACAAGCCAACCCTGCCCTAAAAGTGGTTGCGAACGACGTTACCGCCGTTCGCTTTAGTGGCCACGGGGCGTGGCCCCAATTAGGCTTCGGTGATGGTCGTTCCGGTCGTCAGTGTCGGTATGACGCCTGCCGTGGTGGCCGGAATAACAATGGAAGGCGTAATCGGTCCTGTGTAGAGAATTGTACCTGCGCCGCTAACCAGCGCGCCGACAGAGAACCATGTCGCTGTCACGCCGGTTCCTGAAGATGTGGTCGTGGGGAATGCGACGTTGGCCGCAAGCGTAGCGGTCGCTCCGCTTACCGTCCAGACACCGGAACTTCGCGCAATAGTCACGCGAGTATAGGCGCCATACTGAGCCGTGCTTACTTCGTTGGTTGTCTGAGTGCCGCCAACCCCCGGATCGGCGGTGTGGAGCGCAAGATAAAGGTTGGTTTGCGATCCGGCGGCCAGAATGTTGGTGATGCCGCTAATGGTATTGGTTAAGTTTGACGCCAGCACAAAGTTGGCGAATGTAGTACTTTTTTCTCCCGCCATAGCTGGCTCCTTTTGTTATTGCCCGACAGCGAGCACGTCCCAATAGTTGTCCTGGCTGTTATATATACAGCCAATGTATACAGCGGTCGATGCCGTGGTTGAACTGGGAAGGGTCGCCCCTGCCTTGACCCGGTATCCGCCCGCAGTCGTCGTCCATGTTAGTGCGCGGCCCGTGCCGTTATCTTTGAACCGCAGCATCAGCTTTTGTCCGTCAACCGGCGTGCCGGTAGGGATCGCCACCGTTGCAGGAGACGCCAGTGCTGTAACTTCATACTGGTCAACGGCGGCGCACGAAGGCGTAATGGTGGTTGCAGTCGTAATGGCTTGAACGGAAGGTATGCGGCCAACAGTTGGCGACAGGGCTGCAATCTGCGTGGCCGTGACCCGCACGGAGCTGCCAGACTGCACCGCAGCGAGCTGCTCAGACCCCGTCAGGGTCAATGCGACCGGCAGATTGGGTATGGTTACGTTAGCCATTATACCCCCGTCTCAGGAACCTGCGCGTAGTTATACGGCAGGCCGACATTGGCCGTGATTATTCTTGCGTTTGGTCCTAAAAGCGATCCAGACGGAACAGAGTTGTTAGCCTGATATTTAAACGCCGTGGCCGAAGTTATGGTTACGCTGTAAAGACCGTTTGCTTGTGTCATGCCCTCAACCATGACCTGATCATTTGTTGATAAACTATGAGCGGAATAACAGGTAACGCTTACAATTGGATTTCCCGTCGAGGTCACAGATAAAATATTTAACGCTACGCCGTATTTTATATTGTTTTGAAGAGGCATGACGGCGTCAATGCTATAGCCCGTGGGGATTCCAACGGGCTGCGTTGTCAGAAACGATCCATCCTGCATGATAATGTTGGAAGTAGACGGCACGGGAATGCCGGTGTTTGCGTCATAAACCGTTGGGGCCGACACCGTGAAGTAATCGCTGGAGGCATCCTCAAAAGCCTCAACGCGGGGGTTTATGATGGGCGTGGGATCGGACGGCAAAACAATCGCCCTGAGCTGCTGCTGAGCAGTATCCTGGCACATGCGACAAACAAGAATGCGGGTGTTTTGAAGCGCCGCACCGCGCCAGTCAAATTGCCACCGGAGATCAACGTGGCTGTACTTGAAACCGCACCTGTCGCAGATGGCCTGCGCCTGCGGGTTGTTTGCGGATATGCGGGCGCGGGTGGCGTATCCCCAGGACATGGCTCACTCCGGTTGCGGGAGCGGCGTAAAGCCGGTCTGGTTATAGGGAAGGCCAACAAGGGCAGTCACGATCCGGGTTGTCTGCGTCAACAGGGGCCCAACCGGAATTGCCGTGTAAGTTGTGTAAGTGAACGCCGTGCCGGTCGTTACAGTGATGGCATAGAAACCATTGGCGTTCGTGTTGGAAACGCCCTGTACAGAAATCTGGGAATTATTGGACAAGCCATGAGCTGCGGCGCAGGTTACGTTCACAGTCGTCGTGCCGTTGCCCGTGACGGACATGATGGGCAAAAGCACCCCGTACTGCACTCCATTGTTCAAAGGCATCACAGCGCCCTGTACGAGGCCGTCAGGACTGCCGTAGGACAGCCCCGTAGCAGAGCCCTGCTCCAGAGCTTCGTAACCCGGCACACGGGCGTTAGGAATTACGTCAGGGTCCGCAGGGACAACGATAGCCTTAAGCTGGGTCTGAGGGCGGTCATTGCAGTCACTGCAAACCAAAATCCGAATGTTCTGGAGTTGCGGCCCTCGCCAGTCGTATTGCCATCTCAGGTTAAAGTGGTTGAACCGGAAGCCGCAGCGATCACAAATCGCGTGTGCTCTTGGGGCGCTTGCGTTTGTGCGGGCAAACCCGGCTTGCGAGGCATAGCTCATTACGCATTCCAGTATCCAGAAACCATAGGGGCAATATAGACATTAGCCGTCTCTACATTCTGAGTGGCCGCGATTCCATAAGCTTCGTCAGCCAGCGGCTTAAGCATTTGCATTTTATCGGGAGCCCACATCAGGGCCAGACGTTCAGCAAGGCCAAATGCAAAAGCCTCCTGGAAGTAGTACGGCATTTCAACCTGCTGGCCGCTGGTGAAATTGGCGTCTGAAATCTGCCGCACACGGTAGAAGTTGAACGACGTTTCATTGCCATCAGGAACGGGCCAGAGCGTCACCGTGGGCGATAGCAGGCGGTCGAACCAGTAAGTCGTTGGAAAACCCTGCTGGTTCGGATTTGGATAGCTCGCGTATTCAGTGCGGCTGATAGGTAGGATCAGACGGTTTGTAGTTGAGGCGCCGCTGGTCTGGACAATGTAAGCATCCAGCATCGCAACGGTATTGCTCAGCACGCTGTAGGTGGATGTGCCCTGCACCAACGGGATGGTTTGCAGATCGACCGCCCACAGGTTTACGCCCTGAGACGACCACCGGCCCAGCATCATGTTGGCGGCCATGCGGGCCGACTCCATGTGCTCCTGAGCAATTTGAGTTCCCCGGATGCCGCACAGGTTGAAGGCGTAGAGAGTGATCTCACCAAGTGACGGATTGAACGTGTAGGTGTTGCTGATCGCCACGCCCGCTTCCTCTTACGACATGGCCTCTTGGCCGATGATGCTGGCGGCGACTGTAGCCGTTCCCGTTATTGCAACCGTCAGGATATCCGGCTGATTGCCCTGCACGTTGTTATACAACGGAAAGAAGTTGGTCAGGTCAAAGTTTGTGATGCCGCCGCTGGGAATAGGCGCGTAGTATACGACCTCCCCGCCAGACACCGCCGTCGCTGCTCCATCTTTTTCCGCAAAACTGTTCAGTGAGCCCGTGGAATACATCGTCGTCCACGTTGGGCTGGTCAGGACTACGGGCGATGAATAAGTCGAACTTATAAGTTCCAGCGTGCAGCCTGCGCTGGCGCTAATTGACAGGGTCTGTGGAAGAATTTGCCCACGGTCGATTACCCCGAGAATGTAGTTTGCGCTTGCGAGCGGCGGGAGCGGCATAGGACCTCCCTGCACGTTGTCTACCGCCGTCAGAGTGTTGGTTGTGTTAGCGGTGATGCGCCCGATAGAGCCCTGGCCGCTTTGATACGTAATCGTGCCCGTCACACTTCCGGTAGCGGTTGTGTTGAAGGTAAAGCTGTTTGCGCCAACGCCGGTAATAAGAACCTGTCCGTTTACCGAGCCCGTGCCAGCCGTGGCGCCCGCAATGATTACGTAACGGCCAACGGTCAGATAATTTGGGTTGAGCGCCGTTGTTGCGGTGGCGACACCGGATGTAATCGTAATGCCGGTGATGGAGGCGTTTGTGCCCCGGCAGAAAATGTATTTTCCAACCCACGCACCCGCCACAAGAGGTGTGCCGGTCAGGGTTACCAGGGTCGATCCGGTTTGCTGCGTGCCGCTGTTTACCGCGTTAACTGAAATGGCCGCGCCACCCGTTGGAAGGGCGCCGTTTGCACCAGAATAGGCCGAGTCTACGCCATATTCGAGCGTGCCCATCACGCGGTATCGCATCGAAACGACAGGAAACCGGGTTCCGCTTGCGGAGCGAGACGTCGCCCCGTAGCCATAAGTAAAACCCCTCTGATCGTCTATCTTTCCTTCAGCCAGAACCGACACACCCCAATGGGTCATGGTGGAGGCAGTGGATACACCGACATTTCGCAATTCATAGCGAACAGGAATGTTGGCGGTGCGCGCCCATGGCGCAACCTGACCTGCAAGGTTGCCGATACCAATTTGGTGCAAGATATAGGGCTCGCCCTGAATCACGACGCCCCAGCGCAACAGACCGGCGCCGTACCACGTATATTCGATATACAGCATCTGAATATTTTGCCAGTTGATCGACGACGCCCTGCCGTAGGGATCAGACCAGCTAGTCAAAGGAACGCGGATGTCAGTGGGCGAGCCGCTTACGTCGCTGCGATATACGACGCCCATGCCGCTAGGATTGGCCGCACTCGGATCGCCCTGCTCAAAGAACACGCCGTTGCCGTCATCGAAAAAGCCGACACGCTGGCGCTGGTTAGTGTAAGCGGTTCCAAACAGAAAGCCGGTAGACATGTAGACGGACTTGCCAGGCTGATACCGCACATACGCGCGGGTCTGGCGGATAGCTGCGTCACCGTTGGCCGAAGTAACCGACATGATCACGCCACCCGAGGCGCTGTTAGCCGCAATCGTGGCGCCGCCTACAGTATAGATTTCCCAGCGCATAGGCTGTGGGCCGTACTCAAAGTCGGCATCAAACAAGTTCTGGCTTTCAGATACCTTGAGTTTTCCAAGGTTATCGCGAAGGCGGTTCGGCGCCATAGAGACTGCCGAGGTCGGATCAAGAATTGCGCCCGAATTGCCGTCTGTAAGACCCGACATGCTTTAGCTCCGGTTAGTAAGATGCGTTGCCGAATTGAGTGAATACGCCAGAGACTGACCCAGTTCCGGCGGTAAGCGTCACTTTGGCGTAAGTTGGAGAATAAGTGTAATTGGTTTGTGCGGAGGCGCTCGCTCCAACCACAACAGCATCTGACGAGTTCAGGAACGTGGCCTGATAAGGCAGGACAGGGTTTGTTGGGCTGTTCGGGTCTTGCAAGGTCTGCTGGACGCTGTACGTGACCGTGCCGTTGACCGTCAGTTGTATGGCCGTCTGAGACAGCGCAAATTCATCCAGGCGAACCCACATCGTTGACGCCACGTTGTTGGTGCCCACGGTAATCGCGCCAGCAGCCGCAGTGTTGATCGAAATTGCCTTAACCGTCTTGAAGTCCAAGTTGGTGTAAGACGTTCCGACGTTAGTCAGAGCCAGAACTTCGGTGACGGGCGTGCCGTTATAGTCGGTGCCAGTCACCGTGACCGTTTTAGTGCTTTCGTTTGCGGATGTGGTGAACAGAACGCGCCTGGGCGTGTCGAGAGTGGCCACTGCGTTGGCGTATAAAGTCGTAGACGACACCGTGCCGGTGGCGGACAGGATGTAAGTGCCCGTGCTCCCAACGACAGTCGTTTGGCCGGGGCCGGGAGGGGGGCCGACTACAATCGTATTTGGCGGAACGCCAATGCCGCTGATCGCCTGACCGATCTGGATCACGCCGCTTGCGACAGCAGTTACGACCATGGTATTACCCGTAATCGACGCCGTAAAGGTTGCAAACGAGGTTGCCAGAGAGCCGTTCAGGGCAAACTGGTTTGTTGGCGTCTGCGAGGTGCAGATGTTGTTGGCGCTTGCAGTCGCGAGAGGGCCAACGGTGACTGTTACTGGGCGCATTTGTTCAACCCCTCAAATATTTCACATGCCAGATTAGCATTTAACATCCCAACGCTTAAGGGCCAGATTTATCCGGCTGTTGGGATCATGCGCCGTCTTGGCTGATGTGAGTTTATCCTTCATGCCGCACATGCGGGTACGAAAGTTCTCTCGACGTTGCGCCGCTTCGGGGCTGTGAGCCGCTTCAGAAGCCCTCACGGGCTTTTTGATGTCATGGCCTTCAGCGCGTAAACTGGCCCGCCCACGGTCGTTCAGGCCTCCCTGCGGAGACTTCCCTTCGTTGCGGGTCCATGCACCAGACATTCGCGTTTCCTTACGGCAAAACGGGGGCGCTAGGCCCCCGTCCGCAATCTTCTGACTGGCAAGGCCGGTCGGGCCTTAATCCATTCCGAGATCAACTTTGCGGCCTTTGGGGGGCGTGCCATGAAACGCAGAAGTGAAGGGGTGGCTGTCGGAGCCAACCTTGCCGCCAGCTTTGCGGGGCTTGCGACCGGCATGGTGCTTGGCGCCATCGCCGTGAACGGCGCCCACGCTTTTACCCATCTTGGCCATGCCGCCGTGACGACGCTTTTTGGTGCCCTCTTCCTGGAAGCCAAAGCCTTCGCCTTTTTGGGTGCCGTGCAGGGCCTTGCCGCCGCTTTTGCGCTTCACATGGCCGCCATGCTTGCGCTCTTCGGCTTCTTCATCAACTTCTTTGGCGTTTGTGCGGGGCTCTGGTTTCGTCTTGAGGTCCATTTCGGCCTCGTTGACGCCACCCGTTTCGCGATGTTTGCGGTGATGTTCTTTTTTCATGGCTCAACCCTTTTTAAGCCTGTGTGACGCCGAAGAGGCCGGTGGCCGTCGAGATGTTGTACACCAGCGGCATTTGGCGCACAAATAGACGGTTGGCGTTAACAGCCGCCGCCGTCTGTAGCGCATAAGTGCCACGGACATCGCCCGTGGTCGTCGTGGCGAAGGTGCTAACCGCCGCCGTGTAGCCCGTGGCAGACGTAATCTGAACAGGGTTCAGAGAAGCCGAATAGTTGATAACCAGATCGGCAAAGGAATCACTGCGGATCGGGAAACCGTAGATATCGGTGGTTCCGACCGAGTAGTTCTGAGCATTCGTGAACTGCGGCGTGACCGACACAATGTACTTGAACGCTTTCTTGCCGTTCACGGTGGTGGCCGAAGCGGGGCCCGCAATAACTTCCGACATTGGGTAACCATAGATATCGTACCCGGAGATCAGGAAGTTTCCGCCCGAAGCCGAGGCGGAACCCGTAACCGAAACCGCGCGGGCAGTCAGAGAGGTCGGGTTCCAGAGCTGGACCGAAGCAAGCTGACCAAAAGGTACGCGGGAATTGATTATGGCGTTGCTGCCAGTAAAGCTGACGTTGCTCAGCACTGCCGTAATGGTCAGCGGAGAGCCGCTGGTGCCAGCAGCCTGGGGTGCGCCGCTTACAGTGTAAGAACCAGTAAAGCCAGCGGCGCCGCCACCGTTAGTCGCGTTGACCGTTGGGCCGTAGCCGATGATCTGCGTGCCAAGCGTAATGCCAGTGCCGGAAATCACCATGCCGATGGCCAGCGGAGCGTAAGACGCAGTGCTGACAATAAGAATGTTACCGGCAGTGCCGCTGGTGCCATTCGAGATGTACCCGCTGACCGTAGTGCCGCCGTCAAGCGCAAGAAGGCCCGTAACGGCAACGCCCGTATCCGCGCGGGAAATCGTCTGGGCAACCGCAATGCCCGTTCCAGAAGCCGCAAGCGAGTTGCTGGAAACAAGCGTCATGGGCGTGTTGTTCACCACGTTCGCGGCGGCGGCGATAGCCGTGTTGCTGAGAGCAAACGGCGTTGAGTTCAGAGTAATAACGTCATTCGACCCAAGAAAACCGCAGACCGGCTGTCCCGCATCCTGACCGGGAGTGAACGTGTATGGCTGGCGCGGGTCAAGAATAGCCGAGCCATTGTAGAACAGGGACGGCGCAGCTTCGCCGTTATATTCCATTGCCGGGTAAGTGGACTGCCCGAATGAAACGAGCGGCCCAGCAACTGCTGAAATAGACATGCCGCTATCTCCTTACGAGGTCGGGAACGAGCCGTAGATCGAACGCCAGTTGTAGTATCCGAAGCTGTAACGCTCGTACCCTTTAACCAGCAGGTTATCGGTCACAAAGTCTACCTGCATGTCAGTCTCGAACTTGACCCGCTCCATGTAGGAGAGGCCGTCGATATTCGTGAGCAGGAACCATGCGAACGACGACGTAAGGTAGTCATCGACCATGTACCCTTCGGGCAGGCCGCCCGCAGTGGTCAGGATCGCGTTCACGTCGTTGTCGGCAGTGCCGGGGCGAAGTTCAGTTTTGGTGAGGCGAACCGCCACCGGCTCAAGCTGGGGCGGGATGATCAGCTTACGACCGCGAGCAAAGACCTTCAAACCAGCTTGATCTTTGAAGTTCGTGCGGATGGCGATCATGCCGTTCAGCAGGGTGCTCTCATTGAGGTCAACTTGCGTAAACGGAATGTTGGCGACCGTGCCGCCGTCAATCGGGTGAACCGTGGAGCAGAGCGCCACGCCGTCACCGCCAACCTGGTTGTTATAGGTCTGAGCGGTGTTCAGGATAGACGCGCCGTAAATCTCTTTCGTCTGCTGAAAGGACTCAATCAGACCAAGGTTCGACGGGTGAAACTGCGTCTTGTAGAGGTTGTCGTCGATGGCCTTGCGGGTGATCGCATAGCCAAGGGCGATTTCCGAATGCTCCTGGTTGTAGACGTAGCGCTCACCAGCGCCGTTATCGAAAGAGGTCTGGCCGCCTTCGGTCTTGAGCTGAGCGAGGCCGAGGTAACGCATTTCAGCGGTACGTTCGAGCGCCAGCTTTGAATCGTGCTTGGTGAAAATTTTATCGTACTGAGATGGGATCATCTCGTACTTGCCTTCGATCCCGCGCAAGCCGGGGAGGAGAAGGTCTTTAATTGCTGAAAGATTGACAGCCATTTACCTAGCTCCTGTTAGATACCGGCGAACGAACGCGGCATGGAGTTGTTGAAGCCAACCACGATGCGGTTGTATGCGGTTGTGTTGTCGTTTCCATTGATTGAAACGAGCGGACTCACTGCGCCGGGTACGTAATTTTGCAGGCCAATGATGCGGAACGGCAGGTAGTTGTTTGCCGTTGCGCCAGCCGGGTTGTTTGCAATCAGCGTGTACTGATCGGCAAAGTAGGTGCTCAGGCCAGTGGCGGAGACGCCATTGGTCGTGGTCACGCCCGACTGAAGGTAGTTGAAGCCAATGTTGTTGCCGATGTTGGCAAAGCCAACCGCCGTGGCGGTGGTGTTGCTGTTTCCGGTCATGACCGAAAACTGCGCCATGGGATCGGTGATCACGTAGGCGGTTACGTCGCCGTTGGCGTCCGAACCGGGCCAGTAGTTGCGCCATACCGGGTACTTGTTTGCGGTGGAAAGGTAGCGGCAACCGACAAACACGCCAGCGACCGGCGTAAAGACGTAGCCGGTGGTGGCCTGCGTCGATAGCGAGGCGCCCGAGTAGGCAAAGGTAAGCGTGGTGGTAGACGGCGTGCTCAGGATTTGCCATGCGCCGTTCAGTGTCGTGGCAGTCGTCAGGCCGGTCAGGACGAGGTACGCGCCGATCTGCGGCGTGACGGTCGGAGCCGTAAAGGTCGCGGTCACGATGCCGTTAGACAGGGTGAAGCCGGAAATAGTCAGGGCGATCTGGGCGTTGGCCTGCTGAATGTAGCCGGTGCCCACGCCAGTCGCGCTGACCGACTGCTGCACGGGGTCGCCAAAATAAATCGGGGTGGTGTTGCTGCTCGAAATAGCAAGCTGCGTTTGCTCGTAGGTGGGCGACGAGCCGGTGCCTTGATACTGCTGAAATCCGTTCGGCCCGAACGTATTCGGCATGACGGGTTCTCCTTTGTGAGGAAGACCATCATCGCACGCCGGGGCGACTAGGATCGAAAAATCATTGCAAACCTCCACGCCGGGGGAGGTGATAGGGCAAGCTATACGCAGTTTTTAAGAGCCGTCAAACAGAAAAGTGTTGACAGGGTTTAAAGCCCCATAATTACGAAAAAGAGGCCGGTGCGTTTTAATTCACCGGCCTCTCCCTGCCCATGCTTACCCCGGACTGGCCCTAGTCAGTCCGGTATTGGCATGGCTTCATAGGACTTGCTCACTTTCACAAGCGGAGCGTCCTTGTTGTTGCGGCCAAACTGGCCCTCCCCGGCAGAAGCCAGTTGCTGCTCTTTCTGGCGAATCTGATTGCGGGCTTTCTTCAATTCAATTGCTTTGGCTTCGTCAGTCAATTCCTTTGGGCGCTCCATCAGGACCATGCCCTTGCGCTCAATGACCGTGTATTTTCCGCTGTCGGGCATGTAAGCCGGGTGGCGGCTGGCCGGAACGGGTTCCCAGCCCATCCTGGCCAACTGGACCTGATACGCCGGGTCTTCCATGCCCACAGTCAGCTTGCGCTTCCACTCATACGACCAGCCGTCAGGGACGGCGTTCTGGTCAATGTAGAAGTCATCCGTTCCCTGATCCAGGGAGCCAACGGTGTTGCGAATTTCAGCGGCGCGGCGTGCTGCGCGGGCGCGGGGGTCTTCTTCCCGCATTTCCGGGCGCATAGATGGCCGCTCCACAGCCTCCGGCTCAGGTGTGGAGGCCACAATCTCAGCGGCTTTCTGGATCGGGCTCATTTTACGCTTTGCGCGGGGCGCCTTCAGTGGTTCTTCTGACATTAGTGAACCTTTCCTTCCTTCTGGAGGGCCAAAAGGTTTTTGGCGTACTCTTGCGGGGTCATACCCATGAGTTCAGCCATCTCAATCTGCTGAGCAGTGAGACGGACAGTGTTTGGGCGGGTTCCGGGGGCGCTTCCCGTGCGAGAAACAGGCGCTGCGGGCGGCGATGAGCGGCGCTGCGTCACTTGAGCGGCTTGTCGCGTCGGATCGGAGTCGTCGCGGACAGGATCAGAACGCTTAATGCGAAGCGTGCCCTCAATTTCCGAGAAATACTCGTCCGAATCCACCCTGTGACCGTCAGCAACGGCCAGATTGTGCGCCGCCAGCATCTTTTGATAAAGGCGCTGGTCGGTAGCGTACTCCGGGTGAGCCCTTAACCAGTTTGCAGAGCGCGGAGAAAGCTGAGACGCCAGCGCCTCCAGAGGATCAAGCTGATATGGCTGCGGAGCCTGTGGCCGACCCTGAGTTTCCAGCGCCTGCTTGCCCTGCTCAAGCTGCAAAAGCTTGGCCTGGTTGCTTGCCAGCTCAACCTGAATGTCCGAAGCGCGGTCATAATCGTCTACCGCCATCGCTTCGCGATAACTAGCCTTCAGAATTTCATTGGTCTGGTTAACCGTAGCAATTGCGTTCGTTACAAGGTGCAGATTGCTGTCGTGCGCTTCGCTTTGCGCGCTGTAGGCCGTGTGCGTGGCATGCTGGGCGCGCTGTTCAGCAGCCAGGCGGGCTGCTTTTTCCTGCTGAAGGGCGACTTTCAGGGCCTCAATGCCTTCGTCAGGCTCTAAAGCCCTCTTTTTGGCGCTTTCAGGGACAACTTCAACCTTGATTTCGTCAGAAACAGGTTTGGAATCGTTGTCGATTTCAATTTCAATCGGGTCTTCGTCTTTGGTGCTCATAATTGCTTCCTACCACACCTGATCGGGATGCTGAATGCGGCCCCGAATGTTTACGTCGTCAATCATCCGGCACAAAACACCGCGAACGACGATACTCCATCCGTCAGATGGGCGAAAAACGACCCATTCGCCGTCTTTAAACGTCGTATTCGCAAACCATTCGCCGTCATCAGCAAACGCCGCCGGACCCTTTTTCAGGATCAAGCCGACTTTTCCCTGATACTTGTCCTCATCCCGGCTTTGAGCCGTGAGATACAAACCGCTTTTGGTCTTTTCCGGGCGCACGTAAACAGCGCACAGAACCTGATTGTTAAACACTTCAATGTCTTCAATGTCGCCAACCTCTTTAAGGATACTTTCCTTCGGGTCAACTTCGTGAGTCATAACCATGTAGGGCATAGGTTACCTTTTTGAGATTATCGATGAAGCCTCTTCGCAGTAATCCAGAGCGGCTCTCAAGCCCTGAATGCGTCCAACTTGTTGTTTATAGTCTGCGTAGTCAATGGAAGAACCATTGGCCAATATGTCCGTTACCCGCTCAATCTCTGCGAGGATTATTTTCTTAATTTCACGCTCAAATAACGTATTATAGGTTTGCATATATCAATTGGGTTTGCCGTAGGCCTTGATCTTGGCGAGACGGCCCAGACCGCCGCCGCTTCCCGTATCATTTTTGCCAAGTTCGTGAGCCGCCGCGTAAGTGCGACCGCCTCTCTTGCGGGGCATGGGAGGCATCATGCCGGGTGGCATGCCGGGTGGCATGCCCGGAGGGGCGCCGGGAGGACCGCCGGGTGGCATCATGCCCATAGGGGGCATGGGCGGCGTAGGGGGAGGCACGGGAACGCCCCTAGGGGGGGCTGGAGGCGTTCCCGCTCCCGGAGATGCGGCTGGTGGGGCGCCACGCTCTCCGATGATAATATTGATGTTGGTTTTGCCTTTGGCGCGACCGCCAGACTTGCGAGCCGCGCGCTTGCCGACTTCGCGACCGCCGGTCGGGCGCGAGCCCTCTTCTTCGCCGTCTGCCACGTCAAGCGAGCCCCCGGTCGAGCGGCTCATGTAGCCGCCGCCGCACTTGGCGCAGCGACACCCTTTTTCGTGCTTTTTGATTTCAGAACGGATCAGTTTCTTATCCTGGGCTTCGTCATCATGGGCTTTGCCGCCCTTTTTCAGGCCCATAGCCTTGGTCATATGGCTTGAGCCTGACGGCCCAAAACTCATGCGGGCGGAAGGCACCATGTCTTCGCCGCCACCGGATTTATAAGCGCGACCGCCGCTTTTGCGTGGAATGCGGCCCACATTCTTTCCTGCATTTTTGCCAAGCATTTTTACAATCTTGCCGCCGGTCTTGAACATGCGGCCACGAACGGGCTTGGGCCCTGTCTGCATATCTGCGTTCAGGGGGTCTGGCGGCGAATAATTGGAGGCATCGACTTTAGTGGCGTCACGCGGGTCGTTGCGGAGAATGTTTTTGGCCCGAACACGTCCACGCCCCCCGTGGGGCAGGTTCTCCCTGATGCTTTTGTGCTCAGACATAGCAATCTCCAGTCAACCGGCGTCCCGGTTACTCGCTACAAATAACACATCTTGCATTAAGTGCGAGGGGCATTTTTACCATGCTTTAAAGGCGCATGTTGGCCCTTGTGTTTTACCATTTCGCGGAAATTGACCCGTTTCCCAGCGGACTTGTAGAAAGCGCGGGGGTGCATCGTATCCATGATGGAAAAATCCGCTTCCGTGGAATCTCGATGGTGGTCATGATTATGAAACTGATGGTAAAAATCTTCTATGGACAATTTGCTCACGGTAATTCTCCTGAGCCATCGTTGTTTTTGATAATTGAAGACGTTCCCTGAATGGGGATTTCGACCCTGTTGTTGGTCGGATAAGACACCCCGCGATATGGTTTTCCAGTGTCTGGGTTTAGACCGTATTTTTCTCCGCGCAAGATGGTGCCGCGTTCAGTTCGTTTGACCATTGGATCGTAATGAACAAAAAATCCGTTTGAACCGTTCGCCGCATTTTTAGCGGACGAAGTTATTTTTTTGTTTTTTAGCCCTACGATAACGCCGTCCTGGCCTTCCGGTTGGATATCAAGGGGGCGGAAATCATGTTCGTCTCCGTTAACGACTTTATAAGTTTTTTTGGTTTCGTGATCATACACTTCTTGCGGCAAATGTTCTTTATCAGAAAAAGCCATGGCCACGTTAGAACCCGTGTCTAACCGGCGACGCATCTGTTTCCAATTTTGATTCGGATTAAAAACGCCTTGCTTCAGGCCATTTGTCCCAGCCGGTTGGGTAATGCCCGTTGAAGAATAGGTGTAATGGTGATTTGGAGCCACCGGCTCGCTGTTGTTTTTCGTGTAATCGTAAAATGACACATCCGGGTGGGCGTTCATGATTGCCCTGTGAACAGACGGGTTGATATCGGAAAGCACATTCAATCGAACACCAAGGTGATTGCCGTTAGCTTCGGCTTGCATCTTTGCTGCTTGGATTTCATCGTGCAGGCGAACGGCAAAAGCCTCCGGTTGGCGCATCATGGCAATGGTTTTATGCAAGCTGTTCAGACGGGGGCCTTTAAAAGCAGATAAGTCTTTTCCGCCTCCTAGTTTAAAATAATTGTTTGCTGTTTTTCCCAGACATTCAGACGCGCACGATTGAGAATTGGGGCAAGTGTTAAATTTTCCTTCTTGATAAGCTGGAGAAAGCGCAAGACCAGCCGTTTCAATTCCCATATTTCCAACCATGACGGGCTCCTTGCCCTTGTAGCCAATGGTGGATTTCAGCAATTTCCCATTGGTTCCCAAAAGGGGAACAAGAGAGTTATCTTTTCGGCGTCCAACATGCGGCGCCAGAGCCTCATCAGCCTTGCGGCGGTTTTCCTGCCGCATTTCGGGGGGCAGGGACAAATGGTGCGTAATGGCTCGGTCAAAGGCTTCGCGAAGCTGGGAGATGCTTACCGGCCCTGCATAATCCGGCGGCACATTCCCGGCATATTGCGGCCTTGTAGTTTTTGGGACGTTATTTATCAAATTGCGAAAGTGCGAAGCAGATTGTGTGGCCATTGGCGGCGGCACTTGCCCCCCGGTATCGCGTCCAAGGCGACGCGCCACCATCGTCGCCCGCCGCATCGTCTTTCCCCCATCCGCAAACCCCGGCACGGGATAGTGAACGACAGGAATTGGCTTGCCGGGTTTGGGCAGGACGATATCTTCGCCTGGAGAGATTTCGTTACCGATCTTCTTGGCGAGATCGATGACTTTCTGCATGCGGTTATTGACGGTGGTGTTCACTATGACCCGCCTTTTTCAACTTTCTTGACGGCGCCAGCCGCTTCAGGGTGAAGGGCAACATCTTTCGCAAGACTGAGCATCTGTACGCGCTCGCGTGATTGACGATCCAGATCGCGGTTCTGGTCTTCCATCTGCGCCGTGGCGTGCTGGATTCGCAATTGCTCCCGCTTGGTCTGCTCGCTCATTATCTTGGCCTGAGCCGTCGTTATGGCTGCTGGGTCTGGCGGCTTCTGCTCGCCTCCAGCCAATCCACCAGACGGCGGCTTCGGTGCAAACGCGCCCTGCTGTATCTTGGCTTCCGTTTCCTTCACCCTCGCCTGAGCCGTCATTGTCTCGGCGTCGGCCTTCTGCTGGTTGATCTTCGTTTCCGCCTGAATCTTTATAAGCTCTGGCGGCGGCTGCTGCTGAGCACCCGGCGGCACAAGGAATTGCTCCGGGTTGTTCCAGCCAATTGCCTGCAAGGCTGCGCGATCCACCGCAATCGGGTCGTACATGGACGGGCTAGCAGCCTGAAGCTGTTTCAGCGCCATGATCTTCATTACACGCTGGCCGTGCGATGCCGTGTTCGGGTCAGCCTGCGGCGTCAGCTCAACGTCACGCAGGGCGCGCAGGAAAGTGTCCTCATCCCACTGCGTTTTAGAGGGGCCCTTGCGCTGCCAGAAGGCCTCCGGGTGCTCCCTGAAGCACTCCACCAGCAACTTGAATTCACGCGCCTGTGAGGCATGCAAGCGCTTGTGGACGGCGTTCATGACCTTGGTCGCCTGCTCGATCATTGCGAGCGTCGTGCCCACGGGCGCATCCGCGCGGCCCTCTCCAACCTGCTGCTCTGAGGTGCCGCCGATACGCATGCCCGTCTGAGCCATGCTGTCTGTCAACTGCATAAGCGCGGGCATGCCGCCGGTCTGGTAGGGCAGGGGCATGATGGCCTGGCTGATGGGGAGGCCACCCGTATCAATCTGCGCGCCGCCGCCGGGGGGCACGCGGAAGATGTTGGTGTTCTGGCGGGAACCAGACTTTGCCATCAGGAAGCCGGGGAAGTTCGCGTACATGCCGTTATCCAGCATCTCACGCCACGCCGCCGTGATGGCGTTGGTTGTGTTTCCCAGAATGTGAAGCAGGCCTATGCCATAGAAGCCCATGCCCGGAACAAACGTGTACTCAACGAAGTTTTCGCGAGGCTCAGGCAGGCGCTTGGTGTCATTGTAATTGCGGACAATCGACAGAACCTTGCGCGACGAAACGTCAACCGTCACCCGGTAAGGTATCTCAAGGCCAGTGACCTTGCCCTTCCACTTGTGCTCGAAGCCCTTGATGTCGAGTTCGCAGTAGCATTCGTAAATTTCGCGGTCGTAGTCGTCCGGCGTCGTTTCAGCCGTGACGCCCTGCTGGCTCTTCTCTTCACGCTGCAAGGTGTCAAGTTTCGGCGCACGCGCAGAGCCCAGATCGGCGTCAAGGTAAACGCCCAGAATCTGCATTCGCTTCACGGTCGATGGCCGCATCATAATGCGGTGCGTAATGCGCTTGGCGTTTGCCAGGTCGGTTGCGTTGTTGTTTACGATCAGGTCGTCTGCGTCCACCGTCTCGCTGACGGGGCGGTTACGCAGCGGGCAGTAGTACACCTTCTTGAACTGCGTGCCGCCAAAGCCAACCATCAGCAGCATGCGATCTGTGTCGGGATAGTATTCCGTCGCCACAGCCGTCAGGTAGTGGTTCAGGTCGCGCTCAAGGGCGTTGGCAAGCTGGTCTTCAGCAAAGTCGGATTGATTGTTGTCGTTCCTGATCTTCAGGGGGCCGTCGGTGGGCAGCAATTCAGATCGCGCATTGGCCTGAAAGCGCAGCACAGCCTCCAGCAGAAGCGGGTGGCGCACCTTGCTCATGCCCTCAACCGGTGCGCCGTCAGCGCCCCCCTGCAAGCCCGGTATTTCAATCTTCAGGCCAAGAAGCTTCACCCCGGTGGCGCGCTCCTCGATCCAGTCCCTGCGGCTGTTGATGTCTTCGCCAACACCCCGCAGCAAATCTTCCGCAATGCGGTTCAGCTCGTCCTGGCTGATGTCCTCAACCAGGTTATCAAACCACCCCTTGGGAGGGCCGTCTTCGGCATCCTTCAGCGGCCTGCCGTCAAGCGAAATGGTGATCGAGCCATCATCGTGCTCGATCTGAATGACATTGCCTTTTTCATCCAGATTGGGATTATCGCCTTCGCCCTCGGCCATCTCGACCGTGACATCGCCCTCATCCTTAAGCTCAGCAGCGCCCAAGCCCCCGCCGTGCCTGATGTTGGCATTCAAACCGGGGGTCATGGCCATCTTATACTTCCCTTAAGACCTCAAGACTTTCCATCTCTTCTACAAAGAGCTGAATGCCCGTAAACGCAGCGTCATTATCAGTTTTTGCTTTAATGGTGTAGGTGCGGCGGTAATCATAAGGCTCTTCGCCCCAGACTTCCACATTCCACACAGGCTCTTTTGCAAACCTGATCATTTCCACCTTGGCGGAAGCCTTGACGCGGGTCTGGTTAATTATTTCTTCAGACATTTTACTTGGCTAAACTTTCTGGTTGGGTCTTACGCCGGGTAAAGCGGCTGATCTTTGCCGCCGGGGTAGACCTTCATTCCTTCAATCTCTTCGATGCGCTCAGGGGCGCGCGTCATCAGGCCAATATCGCGGAGATGCCGCAGGGCCTGAGACACGGTATCGACTATGTCATCGTGCTTTCCCTTTGGGAATTGCCCGACCTGGGTCATTGTCATTTCAGCCCACGCCTTGTCGGGGGCAAAAACCATGCCCTCCGAGAAAAGATGTTGCACGGAATAAAGCCGGGATAGCTTGTCTATGCTCTTTGGGTCATGCAACTGCACCGCAAAACGCTCATTTCCGTAAAGTCGGCGCAATTCCTGCGACACGGAGTGTCCGGCTGCTTTGTTTTCAATGAGCAACTTATCCACCTTCAGCCTGCGGCAGGTAAGGGCTACTTCCTCAACCAGTTCGTGCAGTTCCAGCCGTTTCTGCCAGGCATACATCAGCATCACGCGAGGAACGTCCTCCGTGTAACGGCGCTCCACAGAGCCATCCATGCCCCGTATGTCGTTGGCCACCGTGTCGCCCGTAAATACTCCCCACACCGTCATGGCCGAGAAGTCGTTTGACGTTTTCAGCGTGTAGGCAGTGTCCAGAGACGCTATAATAAAGTCCATTGGCGGGAAAACAGGGCTGTCCCACAGCTTCCACCAGTCCCTCTTGATAACGCCGCCACCTGCGGGCTCAGGGCGCTGCTGCAACTGCCCCGCAGAACTGAACGGGCCAAGCTGCTTTTCAAGCAAATTGACTTCAGGCTCGCCAAAACGCTCCGGCCACAGCAGCTCATTTGGCTTCGTGCGGGGATCGTTCCAGCCAATCCGCGTCTGAAAAGCGCGATCCGGCTCATAGCGCATGGGCAAACACAAATGCGTCCAGTCACCCACGTCTTTCGACAAAATATGGCCAGTCAGGTCGTCTTCAGCCAGACGCTGCTGAATGATCACAAAGGCGCCCGTCTTCGGATCATTGAGACGTGTGCTCATAGCACCATCCCACCAGTCAATCGTCGCCTGAATCGTCGCCTCGGAAAAAGCCTCCGAAGCTGCGTTGGGGTCGTCAACCACAATAATAGAGCCGCCCTCGCCCGTCACGGCAGCGCCAACCGACGTAATCAGGCGCTCTCCGCCCTGATCATTGGAAAAGCGGCTCTTGGTGTTCTGGTCGCTGTTAAGCGTAAACCTCTTGCCCCAGAATTCCTGATACCACGACGACTCAATCAAACGGCGGCACTTCACACTGTCCCGCAACGTCAACTGCTGCGCGTAAGATGCATGCAGAAACTGAACGCCAGGCCCCGACGTGGGACTAACAAAAGGCTGGGCCCAGACCCACGCAGGAAAAGCCACCGACGTGATCGATGACTTGCCGCAACGCGGCGGAATGTTGATAATCAAACGCTTGATTTCGCCGTCCGTAACGGCCTGCAAGTGCTCAGCAACAGCCTCAATCGGCCACCCGTCAGTCCACGGCGATGAGTCAATATACCTCCAGGCCTTGGTCAGAAACAGATACAGGCTGTCCTCATACTCAGCCCTGTCCAGCTCACGAAGCTGAGCCCTCAGGTCGATATCCATGCCATTGAGAGTGGCAAATACGGTCATTCAGCCTGGGTGCTCTGTTCTTTTTGGGGCTCCGCCTCTTCATACTCAGCGTCAATTATATCTTCAGGCTCCTCGTTATTCTCAATTTGCAGCAGCTTGTTCTCAATAAGCGCGCGAAACTCCTCACGCGCCTCAACAGACATCTGCCGGGGGTCAATTACAGCCTTCGTCGCCTCAACCTGAATAGCGCCGCCGTCCTTACCCGTAATCTCAGTGCGGTTCACTTCACGCCAGCCGCCCCGCGTCTTCAGGATAAAGATGCTGGCCGCTAACTGCTGGCCAATCGTTTCGCGGTCATCAGCCGTAGCAATCTGCAACAGCTTCTTTGCAGCCTTCTGCACATACTCATACTCAGCCAGCTTCAGCTCAGGCAAGTAGTACTTCCGCAACGTCATATGCGAAATGCCCATGAACGCAGCAATCTGCTCCTGCGTCATGCCGTTGGCGCTGCCCTCTCGGACAGCGTCACGGGTCTTCTGATTAGGAACGTGCGGGGGATGCCCCGGACCCCTCTTTGGCATCAATCACTTACCTTCTTTATCGGGCCTTCTTTATCGGGCCTTCCTGCTTTATCGAAGCCGCTGGCCTTCTGAACCTTCATCGTTGCAATCGATGCAGCCAACTGATCCCTGTGCTTGTCACGCTCCATATTACGCCGCTGAAGCTCCGACAAAGCATCCATCAGCATCTTCATCTCATCCGCGCGCATGTCCTTGCGCCCGGTTAAAAGCTCCAGCAACTCAATGTCGCTCAAACCACGTACACTCACTGCTTTCCCCCTTCACTCGGCGCGCCCTCGTCCAAATCCTCTTCAACAACATCCTTCCTGCTGCCGTTGAATATTGTTGAAGCCAATTGCGTCGATTCGCGGTCCACACGGGCCCCGAAAATAAACCTGACCCACCTCGGAATCTTCGCAAGGTCTTCCGTCAGCTTCTTGTTAATGTCCAAAGAAACCGCCAGGAACTCATGCAACTCCACCTCATGCTCAAGGCGGTCCTCAAGATAAGCAATCTCTTCCTCAAGCTCAGCTTTGGTCTTATTAATCGCCATTATGTCCTCCTTAAGGAACCGGCTTATTTATCCGACGAACCAACCACGGCCCGTCTATCAACTTCTCATCATAGGCCATCAATATCGTGGCCACGTACTGCGGAACGGGGAACCTGCCCAAAGCAAGACTGCGAGCATGCCGCTCCCCAATGCCGCACATCCACGCAGCATCTACCTGCCGTAGATTATTTCGCTCCAGCAGGGCGCGGTACTCTTCAGTCGTCACTTATGGCTTCCCCCTTAGCGGGCCCCTTAAAGAGGGCAGCGGTAATCGCCGCGCGAGCAACCTAGCCTATTTGCCAGCGCGCTCTGGCGTGCCCGTCAAAGAACGCATTCCACACCACGTCTTTAATTTGTTCCTCGTAATCCTCCGTCCAGTGCGGACCAAGATCAACAGTTGGCCTTGCGCTGGCTTCCGTATCGGGAGCCATGTTAAAAATCTCTCTGAGCGCCTCAATCGGGGTCAGACTGAGCGCCTCAATCGGGGTCATGGAAATTTTTGCGTTTTGGGCCTCAAGGGCCGCCTGAGTCGCTTGGGGCCCCCGAGCCGCCCGAGCCGCCCGAGCCTTTTCCTCAAGGGCCGCTTGGGCCTCAAGGGCCGCTTGGGCCTTTGCCTCAAGCGCCGCTTGGGTTGCCCGAGCCGCTTTGGCCCCAAGGGCCGCTTGGGCCTCAAGGGACTCAAGGGCCTCAAGGTATGCGTTGATCGCATAGCAAGCTACGTCGCGAGCCGAAACCATAGACATGTAGCGCGGTGCATTGTCTGAAATGGCCAGCGCCACCTCCCTGATTATGGTTTCAGGGGTTCCATCTATTTTGGTCATGTTGGCCTCGCCGGTCCTGTTTCACTGCTTGTTGGTTTTTTATAGGCTTCTACGCCCTGTCTATTCCACGCTTTTTCTTTTCTGGATACCCCCCCCATGCCTTTTTATCGAAAGGGGGTGGGGGTGTTTTGGGGGTGGGGGTCTATGTATTTGTAATCGTTAGGTATTTATTTTTGTGGGGCGGTTTTTTGTGGCGCGTTTAGGGGGTGTGCGCGGTTACCCCACATAGTATCTTCATCCTGGCTCAGGGGGGGTGCCGGGGGCGCCCCTGCCCCTGCGTCGCCTGGCCCAACCGTTTGATTCCAAACGGTTTTTTGCGATGCGCCTTGCGCGCGTCCGCGCCGGCGCCGGCGTGGCGGCGGGGCCGTGGCCCCGCCTAGGGTTGGGGGCTCCAGTTGCTTGCGCGGGCGATGTCCAGTGCGCTGATGAGCGGACCATGACACCTGTACCTTTCGGCTTTGTTGAGGGCAAAGCAGTCCTGATAGGACATGCGGAGCATCTGGACAGATGCGCAAGGATAGTCGCTCGCCCACTGATCGCGCTGGGCGATCATGACGCCATCCAGCGCGGGGTCGCTGGAGCTATTTATCACTGCGCGGGCGCCGCGGAACTCGATGATATTTACTGTGAGCATCTGGCGATCTCCGATACTGGGCGAAGCACCTCGCTCCGACCCCTCCTAAATACAGGCTAGCCAGCTAAACGCAATAGCTTATTTGCATCTTTTTCAAACTATTTTACAACTGCTTGAAAACATTGTGTTTTTACGGCAAGCCACAGAATGGCGCTACAGCGCGTTCGCGAGGGCGTCGGCTACCCTAGTGGCCCAGCGCCGCCGAGCGCATCCAGCGCGTTCTAATAGGCCGTGAGAGCCTATGAGCGCGTATCAGAATGGAATTGGATCGTCCAAAGGCCAGGCTGACTCTACGTCAAGCAGCGGATCGATCACGGTTCGGCAGGCAGGCGTGACCGTCACGCCGGACACGGCGCGACCGGCGCGATCCGCGAGCGACCCCGACAGCAGCGCGGCGACCTCATCGAGCGTCACTACTCGCACCTGCCTGCCGTCTGCCCGGTAGGCCTGCGCGTCATCCGGCGTGCGGCAGAGAGCGATCACCTCGCCGTCGCGGGTGGCGCACTCCCATACTGCCGGGTGGAGCGGCAGCGCCCCGGCAGCGCGAGCTGCCGCATCGCAGGCGCGCCATGCGGCGATGCTGCGCCTACACTCGCGCACGACGTCACCGACCTCGCCAGAGTGCAATACGTGATTTAGCAGATATCGCTGTCGGTCAAATTTAGCGCGCAATTCTGGGGACACAAACAAACGCAATTTATCGACCCCCCAATATAGCTCGATGTCGCGCGCGATTATATCGACCTCATCAATCCAAGCTCGCCCCGCGATCATGTCGCCGTTAGTTTTGGTCCAAGGCGGCACAACCACTTCGATCTTAGGCAATGGTATTTTATCGTCTTTGATATATCTCATCAAACTGTCCTTTATATTTTAAATCTATTCAATTGAGCAAGTCACCGCACAATGTGCGGAAGACGTTGTTTTCATTGCATAATTGCGGGAACAAATCAAGACGCGCCGCATGCGGTTGTTTTGTAACAATTCGTGATCATCAAGGGGCTAGCCATATAAATAATGGCATGCCATAAACGCTCATCAACACGGAGACACCAGATGACCACGACCCAAGCGACCCCGACTGTAATCTACATGGAAGCCTCCCCCGCCCTCAAAGGCAAGGCGCGGAAATTCGGTCACAACTACCGCAAGATGGCGCTGGTTGAGTTGCAGCCGGGTTTCGTCGGTCGCCCCAAAATGATCTCGAATCGCGCCATTGGCGTTGCCCGGATCGTCGAGTGCAGGGTTCTGCACGTAGGATCAACCGACCGCAGCGAGGGCTTTCGCGTCCGCCACGAACTCCGCGCAAGGGCAACAGCCTAAGCCTAGCCGAAACCTAGGGGCCTCCGGGCCCCGATGGTCTGCCGGAATGACCTCCCGGCACTGATGAGGCAGGTCACGGAGATATACAATGTCTGACGATACACAGGCCCAACGTGATGCTTTTTTTGCCGTCATGTCGGCGCCGATCAACTCCCGCGAAGACGCGGTCGCCTTTCTGACGGCGCTGCACAACGCGGATCTTTCATACCATCTGGACGACGGCGCAGCGGACTGCTTGGGCAGCATTTCATGGCTGTCCAACATGAGCCGCGAAATCATAGATCGGCAGGTCAATGAGATTTATGATTTGCCCTGCTGGACCCGCGACGACTGCCCGATCGGCGTGCTGCTTGAGCTCGCGGGACACTGCGCGGGAAACTGCACGGGACACTGCGCGGGACACTGACTGGCCGAAACCTAGCCCCGCTCGCGGGGCGACGGTCTGCCGGGAAGCCGCCCGGCACTGATGAGGCAGGCACATGACGATTTTTTCGACTGACGAACTGGTCCCGCTTTTCTCCAAATGGACCGCGCTAAACGACCTGAACGAAGGCGATGCGGAAGAACTGCTTTTTCGAGACGACCTGACAAAGCATCAACGCAAATGGCTGTCGGCCTTCGTCATGCTTTGGGATGCAACTGCCCAAGCGGAAGACGAAGCGCGACGCAAATAAAGGAAGGCCCTCGGGCCTTCCAATGACCCCAAGGGGCCGCCTCCACGCGGCGGGGTTGGATAATCAACATCGGAGTGCTGCTTGTGCTCGCGGGACACTGACTAGCCGAAACCTAGGGGCTGCGGCCCCGATGGTCCGCCGGATCTGATCGCCCGGCGCTGATGATGGCAGATCAATGAGAGAGACCCTTCAAATGACCAACCTGTACGACCTGTACGTAGCAATGGAAACCTACAACAACCGCGTCGCCTACGGATCGGAGTGCCACGCCTGGCAGGATTTTGTGAACGACGCCTACCAGATTATTGGCATGGCGCCGTGGGATGATCGCAACGCCGATCCCGAAACTTCCGTCCCCGACAACTTTCTGCGTTTTTGGGGCGACGTCGCAGATGGTCGGGATTGTTCGACTTACGACTGCGACACCGGAATGCGAGTTTGAGCCGAAACCTACTGAAAACGATGAAGGAAAACGACCGATGTACGAAGTTGCCCTAGAAGACGGCCAGACTTTCTGGATGGATGTGGATCTGTCGCAAGCAAACAGCCCCATCCGCGCAAGTTTTGAAAAGACCCCCTACAAAGAGGGACATTGGCAAAATACTCCATTTCAGTGCGCCGACGCCAGACACAATCGGTTTCACGCCGCTCGCCTAGTGGCTGAATACTTCAAGGCCGACGAAGACGACTGCACGGAAGTTGTGCAGGTTCACGGGGTTTACGACACCGAACCAGCCCAGTAATAATTATCACAAACACGTGATCTAGGTCTTATCAGGCTTGCCACAAGCAAGGTGGCATGCCATAACAGATCATCAACACGGAGACACCAGATGAACACGCAGAACACGCAATATCCAATCAACATCGAATCCGCCTCCGATTTGGAATTCGCCAGCCTTGCCTCGACCGCAGAAGAGGCAATCGCTGTTGTCCGCCAGCAGATGCTGGACGGATTTGAAGAGGACGGCACGATGGGCCTCCCCACTTGCGCTCACCTGAGCGAGCGTCAGGTTTCCCGCGTGTACAGAACGCGGGACGCCGCCCGCGAATATTGGAACACCGAGCTGGAAACCGGCCCGTACTCCCTCAGCCAAGTGTACGGCGGCTGGATTGTGATGGTGGAAAGCTGGATCACCGCCTAATGATCCACCATCTCGCGCGCAGGAAAATTTAACATTTGTAGGATGAGTTTGGCCCGCGTGTGCGGGCGGGCAATAGGCCGCGCTTCCCCTGCCGACACTGTCGGCGGGGGGTAATACTTACATGAGGTAATACGATGATCGATGTGAACGATAAATTACTGGCAATTCTGGAGCGTTGGGTGCTCTTGCACGAAATGCATACTCCCGGCGTCATGGAGTACGTGATCAAGCGAACCAACCTGCTGGCCGACACCCGCGAGACCATCGCGGAGGCGCGCGAAGCAATCGATCAAACCAAGCCGCCAGAACCCGATACCCTCTAAAAGCCTCTAGGGCGCCGGCACAGGCGTTTCTCTCACAGGAGCTACCCCAATGCCAACCGAGTCACAGAAACGCGCAGAGGCCGCTCGCAGAGCCCGCCACGTATCAATACAGGTTCGACTGAGCCACGAGGACGCCGCGCTGCTGGACGCCAGGCGCGGGCGGCTGACCCGCCACGCAGCGATACAGGCCATGGTTGAGTATTTTCTGAGGAATAGTGGCCGCTAATTGGATTATGGGAAATGTTGTCAAGGTTGGTACGCGCGCGTGAGGGGGGGGAGGGGAGCGCGCGCGGCCAGAAAAAGAGGATTATTTCCCATAATAATAATTTTTAGCGGTATTAACCTCATACGCGCGTACCAACATTGCCAACCTTTTTGAAATATTTGGCGATTACAAAGCTCTGCACAGGCCAATTTGCTGACAAAACGCAAAACGACGTGCCAACATTGTCAACATCTCAGCGGCCAGCAAAACCAGGGGGTTCCTACCAACATTGACAACATGCGGCGTCCTGCCGCACCCCTGCCCTACCAACATTGACACGGTGCGACGTCCTGCCGCACCCCTACCCTACCAACCTTGTCAACATTTTGCTAGACAGGGCGTGAGGCCCTGGGTAGGGTGTTTCTGTCGAGGCGATGGTCGCCTCGCCCGCAGTATCAGGAAAATATCCATGCTCACCAACAGCCACCCGGTAGACCAGCTGGTCGCCATCCGCGCGCAGATCAAAGCCCTCCAAGAGGCCGAAGGCGCGCTCAAGACCGAAATCAGCAAAGCTATGGGCGCCGCCTCGTCGCTCGTTGGCGACGAATGGATCGCCGAACAAACCCTCACGACTCGTAAGGGCTCTATCGACGAAAAAGCCCTGCGCGCCGCAGGGATAAACCCGGACCAATACCGCAAACCGGAATTGCCGGTCTACACCCTGCGCACGGTCCTCAAGGCCTCGCGGATAGTCGCTTAATCAACCCGGCGGGGGCTTCGGCTCCCGCCCCTACTTTTCATAAGGAGATATCCAATGACTTCGTTTTCTGGGCCCCGCGCCGTCGATGTGTTTGGCATGCTCGCGCTCGCGAGCGGGCTGAGCCTGTACGCCAAATCAGGCATCCGCCCGAGCCGCATGGCCACCCCCAAGGCGATGATGGCCGCCGCATCGCGGTACACCGGCCTGCAATTCAAGCCCCGCGATTACTTAGGCGCCGCCGCCGCCTTGCGTGAGGAGGCCGCGCGTCTGGCGAATAACCTGCCTGCGGGCAATGAAATCAAGTTGAGCGCGGAAGGAAAAATTATATGACCATGCTGGAAAAGCTTCAGGGCCGCCTCCGCAATTTGGCGCAGTATCCGTGGGACTTTTCGATTGAGATGGCAAAAGAAGTGGCTGAAGAAGCAGCCGCCCTCCTCCGCACCCAGGCAGCGCGCATCGCTGAGTTGGAGGCAGTCCTACACGAGATGGCCTCACAAACACTCTCGTCACACATGGACGACGAGACGTTTGAAAATGCGGATTTCGAGGCCGGCTACGACATGCTGATTAACCTCGCTCGCGCCGCGTGGGTGAAGCGCGCCCTGTTCAGGGAGAAGCCAGAATGAGTGGCGCACCGTGGGGAAACTTGCTCGTCAAGCCGTTTCTGATCGTGCTGGCGGTCGGAATTTTTGTTGGAGCCGTGCTTTTTTACATTGGAGGAAAAATTATATGACCATGAAATTAACTATGAAGAAAATAACGACCGAAACATATGCTAAATCCATATATGCTGTTTTGGTCGATGGCCGACAAACATCCCTTAATATCAGCAAAGGCGCCCCGGCCAAATATCGCCTGCCTCAGGAATGGGATGTGTGCGTCGGCAATCACTATCTGTTTTCGGCCAAAGGCCTTAGTAATTGTATGGAGGTTATCCAGACAATCATCGGCGAAATAGTTGTTGACAGGGCGTGAGGCCCTACTGTAATGTTCTGGCGGGGCGATGGTCGCCCCGCTGATTTTATCGGAGATTGAAATGTCCAAAGTAGCTATCCTGAACATCTCATATATTCAATTTGCTCTTCCGCCTGAGGCGGCCACGAAAATCCTAAACCTGCTGTCCGAAGCCCGCCAGACCGACGACACCTACGACAGCGCGACCAAGCAGTGCTATACCTACGTCAAGGCCAGGGACCGTTGGGCCAATGTGTCGGTCAAATTGCAGAACGCCGAAATCGAGGCCTGCGAACGCCCCAGCCCAGTCGAGCCGCCGGTCCGCGCTCCAGTAGAGGAGACGGTACAGTGATATATCGTTTCTGGGAATAATAACCGAAACCGTCGCCCCCCACGGGGCGGCGGTCTGCCGGGATAGACCCCCCTGGCACTGATGAGGTAGGTCAACAGAGTAGGTCAACAGAAAGGATATCTGAAATGTTTAAACCGGCAATTTTCGAGATCAAAAACCGCTTCACCTCCGAAGTCATCTTCACGGCAGAAATCGACTGCGCTGAAGATGCCCTGCCGTCGATCAAGCTCGGCCTTGCGGTGCGGGTGGCCGTGAAAAGCGGCGCGAACCTCAGAAGCGCGAACCTCAGCGGCGCGAACCTCATCGGCGCGTACCTCAGAGGCGCGTACCTCAGCGACGCGGATCTCAGCGACGCGAACCTCAGCGACGCGAACCTCAGCGACGCGGATCTCAGCGGCGCGAACCTCATCGGCGCGTACCTCAGAGGCGCGGACCTCAGAGGCGTGTACCTCAGCGACGCATACCTCAGAGGCGCGAACCTCAAAGGCGCGAACCTCAGCGGCGCGCACCTCAGAGGCGCGCACCTCAGAGGCGGAAAGATCAAGCGCATCCTCGCCAGCGTCCAGCGCGTCAGCGACGGCTACACGTTCAATCTTTTCGACATGGAAGTTGGCCCGCCGAAGATCGTCGCGGGCTGTCGCTTCATGACGATTTCTGACTATGCCGCGCACGTTGCGAAGGAATACCCAGACACGCCAAAGGCGCGCGAGACTGGCCGCATTTTGGATTACTTCGATCAAGTTGTTTTTGCGGAAGTGAAGCCGGTTGAGGTGGCAGAGCGGTGAAACGCGTTCTTGTCGCCTGCGAGTTTTCTGGAACGGTGCGCGATGCATTTCGCCGACAGGGCTGGACCGCGTTCAGTTGCGATCTGCTGCCAAGCGAGACGCCAGGCGCACACTATCAATGCGACGTGCGCGACGTCCTGCATCTCGGATGGGATCTGATGATAGCGCACCCGCCCTGCACGCATCTGGCGGTCAGCGGTGCGCGCTGGTTCAAAAACAAGCTGCCAGAACAGGCCGAAGCGCTGGACTTTGTGCGCACATTGCTGGCTGCGCCAGTCCCGCACATCGCGCTGGAAAACCCTGTCTCGATCATCTCCAGCCGCATCCGCAAGCCCGATCAGACCATCCAGCCATGGCAATTCGGAACGGGCGAGGTCAAGGCCACCTGCCTCTGGCTCAAGAACCTCCCGAAGCTGATCCCGACTGACATCGTGGAAGGCCGCGTTCCCCGCGTCCACTACATGCCGCCTGGCCCTGACAGATGGAAAGAACGCTCGCGCACCTTCAGCGGCATTGCCGAGGCGATGGCTGACCAGTGGGGCGGATATGCGCAAGCGGAGCAAGCAGCATGACCCCCGCCGAAGCCGACCGCCTGTACGAAGCCGTCATGCTCGCCGCGCTCGACGCTCTGGCAGCACAGGAGAAGAAGTGATGTCTGCAAAAGTGATTTATCACGGCACGCCACTGACGCCACGCGCCGCTCTGCTCGATGTTCTGCCTGGCCGCGCTGGCTGCGTGTCATTCTTCCGCCCCGATGACACGGAGGCAGTGGAGGCTGTGTGTCCTCGCGTTATGTTTCGACAACGGGGCATTTAGCTTCTGGATGGAAGCACTCAGGCGCGGCGAGGAATGCGACGACAAGCCTCGCGATTGGACGCCGTACTATCGCTGGCTGGAGCCGCGACTGCACGTTGCAGGCCGATGGGCGGTGATACCCGACATGCCGGGAGCGCCGAGCCAGCTCAACGACAGCCTTCTAAACGACTGGCCGTTTGGCACGAAGTTGGGCGTCCCGTTGTGGCATATGGACGGGCCGCTGGATCGTCTGGCGCGTCTCTGCGAGCGATACGATACGGTCGCGTTGGGCTGGATTGGCGACCCGAAGCGGGAGCCTGTCGGGTGCGACCGATACCAGCGCCGCATGGACGAGGTCGCCAGGCTGCTCGGCAACCGATGGCCCAACCTGCACATGATGCGCGGCATCAAGGTCGCATTCGACTATCCCTTCATCAGCGCGGACGCCACGTCGCTAGCGCAGAACGGACACCGCTATGACAGCCCAATTGATACAGCCTGCGGCGACCAGTGGCGAGGCCGACGCGCCTACGCGGACAAGCTCGAAAGGCGTCGTCCCGAACATCATAGGTCTTACCGGCGTGACCGAGTTATTGAGCGCGAAACATTATGACCCGGTCATGAACGAAGGTCTGCACGCTCACGTCTGGACGGTGACGGCTTACTGGCGCTCAGAGAACTTTCGCGATGGGAGAATGCTCAAGGGCGCTCTGCGCACGTTGCTTGATGCGCTGCCCAATGCGGACGGAATATTGTCGCCTGAGTTGTGGTCAGGCGAGGCCATCGCCCAGCGCGTTCTTTTGCTGGCGGAATGCGTGGGCGCGAGCGTCACGCGGCCTGAAGGGTTTGAAGCATGGGCAGCACTAGCGGGAAGCGAAAAGCCATGACCCGCCCCGCCCTTGACACGCCCGCTCTTGGCGGGCCTTTTAACCGCGCCAGAGGTCTCCTCGCCTCTGGCGCGTGTTTTTCGCGTACGGGGAGGCGCCCTACACGCCTCCCCGAAATCGAGAACAGGAGCGATATATGACCGAGTTCGATCCCGCCATGACGCCTGCCGGGACGCCTGAGAGCGTGCCGCCAGTATTGCAGCCGCCGATCCCTGAGCCCGCGCCAGCGCCCCAGCCAGCGCCCCAGCCAGCGCCCCTACTATCACCGCAACCGGCGCCGGCGCCCAAGCCCGCGACCGCGTCAAAAAACAAACGCCTGACGGCGGTCAAGCTGGGCGGTTTCTGGCAACCGTTTCGGCTATTCCCTAAAAAGAATGTGATTTCCGGCGTTCGCGCTGATTTTATCACGACGACCGATCTAGTGGACACCCTGACCGGCGAAATCGAGAAGGCCAGGGCATCAATTGCGTGGCTGGATCAGGAGCGCGTCGAACAGATGGCGCGCCTGAACAGTCTCCGCCTGCGGCAGGCTAAGGCCGCGAAAGATACTATAAACTATCTGGAGCAAATTAAATCATGAAAAACTATGATGATGTAAAGGCCGCTATATGTCTGTTCGCGGGAGTTATGTTTGCGACCACATTCGCAATTCTAATAGTTCCCGAACCTCCACTGGAACACAAACATTTTCGCGTGCAGGACAGGTGCATACCTGATGACATGGAATGGAAAGATGCGACGAAAGCTATTGAGTGTATGGATAGAGAGATAGCTGCGCTCGATTATAAATAGAATGGAAGAGTATCATTATGAACATGATCAAATTCGAGGTTCCCGGCGAACCTCGCGGTAAAGGCCGTCCGCGCGCATCGCGCATGGGCGCGAATATACGTCTCTACACTGATGCAAAAACAGCGGCATACGAAAATTTAGTCGCACTGGCGTGCAAACAGGCTATGCGCGAAACCAATCAACCCGCGCTCACGGGCGCCGTTTCGCTCAGTGTCTATGCCTACGCGGGCATACCCAAATCAGCCAGCAAGGCGTTACGCACGCGCATGCTCAAGGGCGAGGTGCGACCAACCAAACGCCCTGATCTCGATAACATCATCAAGGCCGTGCTTGATGGTCTGAATGAGGTCGCATTTGCTGATGATTCGCAGGTGGTCTTTATTGCAGGCGACAAACTGTATAGCGTCGAGCCTCGCCTGACAGTGATCGTCGGCGCGCTGGATGATCAAACACATGCCGTCGTCGTGCCCTGACTGCGTGAAACTCAGAGAACAGATCGCCGTGCTGCAAGACAGCTTGCACGACTTTGAACTAATGCTGCGTTCGCCTGTCGCGGAGGAATGCAAGGCCTTGAAATCCGCTTTCGGCCTGACCGGCAATGAGACCGCCCTGATCATGGCGCTGTATCGCGCGCGAGGCAGGTGCGTGGTCAATTCGCTGTTGATTGACGCGCGCATGCGCTCGCTCAACGCCGATGGCAGTCTCGATCTCGTGCGCGCGTACGTCCTCCGTGTGCGGAAAAAATTGGGACAGGATGTGATTGTCAACAATTGGGGAAACGGTTACTCGATCTCCCCCGCCGGATACGAAAAGATAAAATCTGCCTTGACCGCTAATGGCCTGGAGCCGCAATGAAAAAGAGCCGGGCCGCCCGTCAAAGCAGCCCGGCCCGAAGGGTCAAGGAGGAAGGCCGCCCGTTTAGCAGTTTAACCCGGTAACGCAATATAATTTACTCGCTCGTCAACGAGAAAATATAACATGCTCAATTCTTTCGACCCGGAATTTGCCGGGATAACAGACTACGCTTTGTATTATCGCTCTCTGGGATTGCAGGCTGTTCCGAGCCTGCCGCCCAAAGCGGGTGAGCAGTGGAAGCGCCCCGCGATTAAATGGCGTGACCACGAAACTGCGTTGGCCGATCAGGCGACGTTCGATGGTTGGTTCCGCGCGCATCGCGGCAATGTCGGCTACATCGCCGGGACGTGTTCCAACAACACGCTCACAATCGATTACGATACCCAAAAGGGACCGGAAGCCGAGCAGTGGTGGAGCGGGCTGCTGGCCGTCCATAATAACGGAATGGACCTCGAAACGGCCACGTTACGCACGGGCGGCGGCGGCATGCAGCGTCTGTTTCGTTACCCCCCAGGCTGGCGCCCACCGACATGCAAAACGCCGATCCACATCGATGTCCGGGGTGTCGGCGGATTCGCCGTGCTGCCGCCGTCGCTGCACGAGAGCGGCAGGCGCTATGAGTGGCTCCCCGGTCTTGCGCCCTGGGAGGCTGAGATCGCCATGGCGCCGCAGTGGCTCATGGACGCCATTGACGCTCTGGTCGGCAAGTATGGCGCGAAAGCCCCCCAGATCGCCGTGGAGGGCGGTGTTTCGCCGGTCAGGACATCGACGCCCGCCACGCAGCGCACGCTCTCAGGGAGGCTTCTGGACGGGCGCGAGGCGTATATGTCCGCGCTGGTGTGGCGCGCTGTGTGCGACCTCTATGAGGAGTGCCCGATACTGGCCGACCTGACCGGCGAGCGAGACGCTGCCTATCAGCGGTATGAAGATCACGTCGCCAGTCGCCTGCCGCCAGACCGCAGGCTGGAGCTGACCGATGAGCAGGCGCTGGAGGCCGAGGGCCGGGGGAGGAGCCTGTTTGATCAGAAGTGGGCTTATGCCGTCAGCCAGTGGGACACTGGCGTCAGGGATGCAGTCGCCGCGCGCACCACAGCGCCGGAACCTTTTCCTATTGAGTACATCGACCCGAACACGGGAGAGGTGCTGCCGTCGCCGCCAGCGGCGGTCGCCACGCCCTCAATCGAGCAGCCAGAGCAGGCTGAGACGCCCGCCACGCCGCAGGACGCGATGACAAATGTGTGGGATCCCTGGGAAAGGTTTCCCGTGCCGTCGTTTCCGCTCTCTGTGCTGCCGCCTAAGCTGCGCGCCTACGTCGAGGTGAGTGCGATCAGCGTCGGCGCGGATATCAGCGCATGCGCGATGACTGCGCTCGCGGTAGCTGGCGCGGCCATTGATCAATCGTGGCGCCTCAAAATGCGAAAAGGCGGAACATGGAAAGTGCCGCCCCTTCTATGGGTGATGCTGTTTGGCGATCCCTCGACCAAAAAGACGCCGATCATCAAACAATTCATGACCGCTCTGGAGCGTATCGAGGGCGAGGCTCGCAAAGCGTATCAACTTGAACTTGCGCGATGGCAGGAGGAGGGCGGTAAAAAGAGCGACGAAGACGAACCGCAAAAGCCCATCCGATACATCACGTCGGATGCGACCGTCGAGAAAATAGCTGACATCCTGACCCGCCAGGATCGCGGCATACTCAATCACCGCGATGAGATGTCTGGCTGGTTTGCTGCCATCGACAGTTCTAAAAACGGCAAAGAGGCCGAGAAAAGCTTTTGGACAAAAGCGTACAACGGCAATTCACACGCAGTGGACAGGGTGCTGCGTGGTGAGACGTTTATCTCTAATTTGGCGGTGCCAATTATAGGCGGGATGCAGCCCGCAGAGATGGCGAAAATTCCTGACCTGACGACGAATGGCCTGATGCAGCGTTTTCTGCCGGTTGTCATGCGCCCTGCCGTAAAGGGGCGCGACGTGGACGATGGGATGGAATCGACGCACTGGGAAGGCCTGATCCGTCGCCTGACAAAACTTGCACCGCACGATCTCGTCGCCAGTGCTGATGCCAGTGCTGTTTTCGAGCGGTTTCAGGATCACTGCGCCGCCCTCGAACAGGTGGGCGGCTTAGGCACGAAATTTACGACGTTCGTCGGGAAACTGCCAGGCATGCAGGGCGCCCTGAGCCTGATACTGCATCTGATCGATCAGGGTCAGGATGAGGCTGTATCGGGCAGCGCAGCAGAGCGCGCGGAATTGATTCTGGAGAAATTCGCGATACCCCACGCCATGGCGTTTTATGCTGTAGCCGGGGATGCGGGAGACGTGGAGCAGATGCGAGGCATCGCCAGTTTTGTACTGGCCAGCGACAAGGAGCGGTTTACTCCTCGCGATTTTACATCAAACAGCCGGGCCCTGCGTGGGCTTGGCATGTGGGAATTATCCAAGCGGTTGAGCGTGTTTGTGGTCAACGGCTGGCTGGAGGAGGAGATCACCAAAGGTACCGGAGCAA
>SESG01013700.1_pt1 | contig 61156 bp, 51 predicted proteins | sample 3171421 | NCBI WGS metagenome assembly SESG01 (sample SAMN10866946, study PRJNA518727) | freshwater metagenome | biome: subpolar coniferous forest; feature: holomictic lake; material: water; isolation source: holomictic Lake 227, 6 m and 8 m depth | place: Canada: near Kenora, Ontario | collected...
TCAAAGGCATTCGCAGTGATTGCAATTATTTTCACACGCTTTGCATGCTCACTGTGCCGGGCAGATTCCAGCTTTCGGATCTCTCTTGTGGCAGTCAGTCCATCCATAACCGGCATCATGATATCCATTAAAATAGCATCATACGAGTTTGCCCTGAATTTTTCAAGTGCAATCTGTCCGTCAGTGGCGCTGTCAACATTATGCCCCGCCCTGGTAAGGGCTGCAGTGATAAGCCTGAGATTAATTGCATTGTCTTCAACAACTAGAATTGTCAGCTTCCTTTCCTCTGGCTTGCCACTGCTTTTCAACGTCTGGTTTTGATCCATAAACTCTCGGTATTATATTGGTTTATGAGAAGTAATACCAAGCTGGATGCTGAATTTTTTCAAGCTCTCCAGCAAATTGCTTCGAACATGAATAAACTCATCAACACCGGTATTTTTTAATATATCGATCTTCTCTTTAGGATATCCTGCAACTACAACAATAATTTTTGGTAAGACTGCTTTCATCTCCGGCACCCCCGCTGAAGCCAGATCTTCATATTCTTCATCGGAACTGCAAAGTACAACAATATCGGGAGACTTATCAATTACTGCCTGTATTCCTTCTTCAATACTTGAAAAACCAGGATTGTCGGTAACTGCAAATCCGGCACATCCGAAAAAATTTGCAGCAAAACCTGCCCTGGCCCTCATCATGGCAACATTGCCAAATGTGAACAGGAATACCTCAGGCCTGTGATTGCCATTTTTGGTAAATTCTTCCGTGGCAAGCCTGAGTTCTTCGATTGGCAGGGAAACCCGAAATGGACGTAACGTTTTGAAAGTACTGCTTTCTTGTTTATTGCCAGGTGTGCTCACTTCAATTTTCCCAAGCATCATCTCATGAGATTCTGGAAATTGGTTGGTACCGATAAGGATGGCTTTTCTCTGGGCCAGGTCAGCTTCTTTCTGAAGACGGTTTTTCTCAATTTCGTCCTGGATAAAGCCCGCCTTCACAGCTTCAATCATACCTCCCATTGACTCCACCTTCCTGAAAAGCTCCCAGGCATGCTGTGCAAGGCTGTCGGTAAGTCTTTCAATATAATATGCCCCTGCGGCAGGATCGCTGATCCTGTCCAGGTAAGCCTCTTCCTTGAAAATGAGTTGCTGATTCCTGGCGATCCTTGATGAAAAACCTTCCGGATTCCTGAATGCAGTATCAAAAGCGCCGATTGACAGGGAATCGGTATTCCCGATCGCAGCCGACATGCCTTCAGTGGTTGTCCGCAGCATGTTTACATAAGGATCATAAACGGTTTTATTCCATTCTGCAGTAGAGGCATGAATGAACATCCTCAGGGATTCCTGGCCGGAGGGTTTATATTGTTCGACAACCTTGGCCCATAATATCCTCGCAGCCCTCAGTTTGGCAATCTCCATAAAATAATTCGGACCGCAGGCATAGTGGAAAATCATTTTGCGGGCCAGGGAATCAATGGATATGCCTTTTGAAGTAAGAGCATTAAGGTATTCGTTTCCTGAAGCCAGACTGAAAGCCAGCTCCTGCACAAGGGTTGACCCGGAGTTCTGGAAAACATGGGCATTCACAGTCAGCGATCTGAATTGAGGCAGGCGCTTGCTGATCGTATTGATAAGGTATTCAGCCTCTTCAAGGTTGTTACTGAAGTTAACATAGAAATCACCCTTCAGTAACAGGAATGAAAGAGGATCAAAATTGAGACCTCCCTGTAAATTGCCCCCGTTCAGGTTCCCCGAAGTCATTTCATAAATGTAGAGTTCAAGGGTAAGCGGATATGACTTGGAGGCTATGAAATAGACCCATGTCTTTGCAAGGTTGATACCCTGGAGAAGGGTCGTCATCTGCTTATGCGTGGTGATCTCCTTTGCATTCAACCCCACTGCATTCGCTCCATGAGCAACAGCATCAATAGCCAGACGATTGGCTTCAGTAATATCGGAAGTCAGAATGTCCTGCCTTATGATCCAGTTATTTCCCTGGCCCTGCCCGGATATCGCCGGTTGATCTTTCTTAAGCCTGACAAGATATTCCAGCCCTTCCAGATCTTCAGTACGGTAGTATGGTTTCACCAGGAATCCTTCTCCTGTATCCCAGAGGAGCTTTTTGGCATAGTCAGCTCCTTTGAGATCTGCCATTATTTTTTTCTCCCACTCACCAGTGGTCACTTCAGGAAATTCTGTAAATAATGCTTCGTTAAGTTCGCTGTTGTCCATGATTTCAGTTCTGTTCAGTTGCCCGATTGATGGGTTTAATTCATAGTAAAGATAAGCAAATTTATATAAATATTAACTGCCCGCATTCCTATCGGAAAAAAAAATGGACCGGGGATCAGGCCCAATTGTTTAGTAACTTTACAAAAAAATGTAATGAATATATCAATCAGCGGTGCAGGCGGCTTTATTGGTACCGCCCTCAGCAGAGCTTTCCAGGCCAGGGGCTGGACAGTAAAACCGATCAGCCGGGGATCATTGAGCCTGCCTGATGATGAATTCAGGCAGAGCAGGATCGAAGGCTCAGATGTGATCATCAACCTGGCTGGTGCCGGTATTTCAAAAAAATGGAACAAAGAATACAAAGATGAGATCCTCAGCAGCCGCCTTGATACCACACGAAAGATCGTAACTGCTATCACACACTCTGTTCAGAAACCAGGTCTCCTGATCTCGGCTTCTGCTGTCGACATCTATGATAATTCCGGTACCCACGACGATGAAAGCACATCCTTTGCCGGCAGCTTCCTGGGAAAAGTTTGCAGGGAATGGGAACAGGAAGCTTTAAAAGTGTCTGCGGATTGCAGGTTGGTAATCACCAGGATGGGACTGGTTCTCGGTGACAATGGAGGAGCTCTTGATAAAATGCATCTGCCTTTCAGCCTGGGCCTCGGAGCTGTTGTCGGAAAAGGGAATCAGTGGATTTCATTCATCCACATCAAAGACCTGGTCAACGCATTTATTTTTATAATTGAGAACCCTTCAGTTCAGGGACCCGTAAATGTAGTCAGCCCTTACCCTGTGACCAACCGGGACTTCAGCAAAACCTTCGGCAAAGTTCTGAAACAACCGGTCTTCCTGTCAGTTCCTTCAGGCTTAATGACCATGCTGTATGGTGAAGGTGCTTCAGTATTACTCGAAGGGCGTAAAGTCCTTCCGGGGAAACTCACCGAATCAGGATTCCATTTCACTTACCCGACGATCACCAATTCACTTGTTAACCTGTTCGGCTAATTGGCTTAGTCCTTTACGATCTTCATTTCGGAGATAAGGCGGCTTGCCCCGGCAAACCGATCAATGATGAACAAACAGTAGCGGATATCGAGAACAATATTCCTGCATTGCTGAGGATCATACTGAAGGTCGCTCATTGTCCCCTCCCAGTTCCTGTCGAAGTTCAAGCCTATCAGCCTGCCTTGCCCGTCGAGAACAGGGCTGCCCGAATTTCCACCGGTTGTATGATTTGAAGCTGTAAACGCAACATGCATACTGCCATCCCTGTCGGCATACTGCCCGAAATCCCCTTTGTTTATAAGGTCTTTCAGCTTCGGTTCCACCACGTAATCATACATCCCCGCATCTTCTTTCTGAAGAATACCTTTTACTGTTGTATAATAACTATAATCAACTGCATCGGCCGGACTGTAATCATCCACTTTGCCATAAGCAATCCTGAATGTTGAATTTGCATCAGGATAAAACTCCTTTCCCGGCGTAAAAAGCATCAACCCCTCAAGGTACAACCTCTGGATACTGTCAATGGTCCGGTTGCTTTCAGTGATAACCGGACTGACTTTTTTATCCATGACATCCGAAGCCGATACTGCCAGCAGAAAAGCCGGGTCTGCGCTGAGCTTTTTAACGGCTTTTACAGTCGGGTTCGAAAGGACGGCCATGATCTTTGTGCTGTCGGCAAACACCGACCCTGAAAACAGGCGCTTTATATATTCCGCCCACTCGCCTTTTTGTTTTTTCTCTACGCCTTTAAAATAATCTGACTTGAATGCATTATCCATCTCCTTTGAGATCATGCCGAGCAAAACTTCTGCAACCTTGCTGTCGACCCGGGTATCGTAATCCCTGTAAAATGCTCTTGCTGCCACCCTCAGTTTCCCGGCATTTTTTTGCAGATCCTCAGCCTTGACATCTTTCTGTGATGCAAGTTTCACAATGTCTTTGTAGCTTGATGCATACCTGAGCAGCTCAACTCCCAGAAACCCTTCAGTGATGTATATGCCCGCAAGGTCATAAGGGTAAAACCTTTTGTATACAGAATCAGCTTTGCTGAAAAGCCTGGCGTATTTTTCAGCTCTTCCTGTGTCGGCACTGGCCCAGGTGTAAAACCTTTCCTCAAACTTTTTCTTTTCCTCAACAGTGTTAAGCCGTTTTATGCCTTTTGTCTCCCCCATCATTTTTTTCCAGCCATTGGCAATACCGGCCCGTTTTGAGGCATACTGTATCCTGGTCCCGGCAGCGGAGGCCATCGCAGCTTCAATTATATCAAGCCTCTGTTGCCTGAATGACACTTTTACAGGGTTTTCCTGAAATGCAATCAGGCTGACACCATACGATGTGAGATATTCCTTTGTAGTTCCCGGATAACCAAAAACCATGGTAAAGTCACCTTTTTCAATACCCCGAAGTGATACAGGGAGATATTTCCTGGGTTTGTAAGGCACATTATCCTTCGAATACTCAGCCGGTTTGTTATCCTTTGATGAATATATCCTGAACATGGAGAAATCCCCTGTATGCCTCGGCCAGGCCCAGTTATCCGTATCTCCTCCGAAACTTCCGATATCCGAAGGCGGGGCTCCCACAAGCCTCACATCCCTGAAAACCTCGTTCAGGAAAAGAAAGTAAATATTCCCGTAATAAAAGGGTTTAACCTTCGCTTCATAACCACTGCTTTTTGCTGCTTCCTTTTCAACTTTGTCGGTGTTCTTTTTTATAACAGTGGTTCTTTCCTTTTCGTTCATGCCGGCTTTGATCCCATCCAGGATCTTTGCAGTGACATCTTCCATACTTATAAGAAAAGTGACGGTAAGACCCGGGTTGGGAAGCTCATCTTCCAGCCTTTCCGCCCAGAATCCTTTGGTCAGGTAATCATGCTCAAGGCTGCTTAGTTTCTGGATAGAACCGAATCCGCAGTGATGGTTGGTGAGAAGCAATCCGCTTTCCGAAACCAGTACCCCCGTACATCCGCCGCCAAACTGAACAATGGCATCTTTAAGCGAGTTCCCGCCTGAATTAAAAAGCTCATCAGAGCTGAGCTTTAACCCGAGCTTATGCATCTCCTCTATCCTTTGCTTCAGTAAAACAGGAGGCCACATGCCTTCTTCGGCCCTTAGCAAACAGGGCAACACGACAATACTGCATAGTAAAACAAGGTAAACTCTTCGCATGGGTCAGACATTTTCAGGTTTATTGAAGCTGAACTTCAGGTAACAAATTTTTTTACCAACCTCCAGCCATTTACTCTCATAATATGTTTTCACTTTCATCACATCTTCAGTGGTTCCCGAATTGTACAGGTCGGTGGTCGCAATAATAGGTATAATGTTATAATCTGATATAACCTTCAGGGTATAATTAAAATAATCCAGGTCGTCGGTCTTCAGGTGAACCAACCCTGCTTCCTTTAAAATATTCCTGTACATATTCATAAAGCGGGGAGAGGTGAGACGCTTTCTTTCCTTACCCGGCTGGGGATCCGGAAATGTGATCCATACTCCCGAAACCTCAGATTTCCCGAAAAAAAACTCTGCATTATTCACAAGACTGCGGATGAAAGCCACGTTCCTGAGATCTTCCTCTTGTACGGTTTTGCACCCCCTCCAGAGCCTTGCCCCTTTTACATCGATACCAATATAATTTCTATCCGGATTTTCTTTGGCCAGCCCCACTGTATATTCCCCTTTTCCGCAACCAAGCTCAAGTATAACGGGATTGGAATTCCTGAAAAAATTTTCATTCCAGGAACCTCGGAGTGGAAATTCATCCCTGATCTCATGATACCTGTATTGAAATAAAAATGGAAATGTGAGATTCTCCCGAAAATGGATCAGCTTCTTCTTTGACACCGGGAATATCTATTTGGCAAGCAGCCAGGCACCCTGGAACCCTTTGGACCTGGCATCGCGAAGAAGGCTTTCAGCTTCTTTCTCTATATTGGTCGTCGTAAGTGCTACACGATAAAGTCCTGTTCTGGAACGGTCATAAATACCCGCATTCAGCCCCTTTGAACTGGCATCCTGAACACATTTATGAGCATTTTCCTCAACCTTGAACGCCCCTATGATGATAGCAAATTTATCGGATGTGTTGATGGATTGGGTATTTTCTGCCGGGTTTGATTCAGATGAACCGGAATATGATTTCTCATCTGCATCGGGGACCATCAGCGGGTTTTCCTTTACCGTTGACCCGCTTATACTGTTGTTATCAGAAATCTGCTCTGCTGTTTTCTTTGTCGAGTTCACCATCATGTCCATGTCGGGATCTGATGAACCTGCAGCAGCCGGGCTTGCCTGAGACTGTTCATTGAAGATGGAAGGAACTGCCCCGAAATCATAATTGGTTTCCGGACCGTGTGCAGGCGCTTCCTTCTTTTCAACAAGTGAAGACTCAGAGAAACGTGAAAACACCGAACTCAGAATCCCGGCATTGTTTACCGAGGGATTCCTGAGCTTGCCGTACTGGGTTATCCCGATAATGGCAGCGGCGCCAATGGGAATAGCTAACATTGCCGCCCACTTCAGCGATCGCGGAAACTGCCGTCTGCTCCCCGGGTTATCTTTTGGCTGTGTTACCAGAACCTTTTCAAACCTGTCAGTATATGAATTCCTGCTGACAGGAGGAGAAACAAAGGTTTGCAAACCAAATGCATCCAGCAGGAGATTTGAATCCTTTTCCTGCTCGAACTGCAACGTCCCTTCACTGCCTGAATAGAGCCTCCCTACCTCAGGAACAATAAACGACTTTCCGCTTTTCAGATTATGCCTGATGCCCGTGATCATCTCATTTACCGCCAAAAGGGCGTCTTCATAAGAAATGCCTTCATCGGTAACAAGCCGGTTGTACAACAAACCGTCGTTCTGTTTCAGGTTGATATTAAAAAGGATCTTTTTCGAAGGAGGGACAAACGAATGGCCCACCGGATCAATACGGGCAGGCATGTAATTGCCGATGAATCCGCCAAAACCAGGCAGTATCACGCAATCATGCTCCTCCAGCAAACGGGCTATGTTAACTCGTATATCCATAATACAAAAAGTCGTGCCGCGAAGATAAACAATAGATGGCTGCAGGCTTACTCCCTGTTAGTAAGTTTTAATAAATCGGCGGGAACATCGATGGCGATGCTTTCGTACTCTGTTTCCCTGACGACAATACTATAGCCATGGTCAAGCCAGCGAAGCTGTTCCAGGGACTCGGCAGCTTCGAGACGCGAAAGAGGCAGCTTCACCAACTTCATCAATGTGTCGGTTTTGTAACCATATATTCCGATATGCTTGAAAAAATCACATTGACCCAGCCAGTTGCTCTTTTCAGCATCCCTCACAAAGGGGATTACTGCCCGGCTGAAATACAGAGCCTTCCCATTGAGGCCGGCAAGGATTTTCACGACCGACGAACTATCAAGTTCGGCCTCCGATTTGATTCTTTTCATCAGGGTTGCAATCAGGGTATGCTCATCCGCAAAACAGGAAATAACCTGCCCGATCTGCTCAGGATCTATGTAGGGTTCATCTCCCTGTATATTCACGATCACATCGAATTCCCTGTTTTCGGCCCGAAGTCGCTCTGCCACTTCAGCACAGCGTTCGGTCCCGCTTTTATGGCTGGCCGATGTCATCATAACCTTTCCGCCAAAGAGCCTGACATGGTTTTCAATACTGCTCTCATCGGTGGCAATAACCACCTCCGATAAGCTTGTACATTTCTGTGCCTGTTCATAAACCCTGCAGATCATGCTCTTCCCGCCAATCATTACCAGGGGCTTGCCGGGAAACCTGGTCGATGCATAACGTGCCGGTATTACACCAAGAACTTTCAAAGTAATATGGATTAGAACAGTCCGTGCAGCTCAGCTGTCACCTTATCAATGACAATTCCAAGATGTTCGCTGCTTTCGCTGAATTTGAGGTTGTCAACATCGATGAAAAGGATCTTGCCCGGCTTGTAATTCTCAGCCCAATCCTCATACATATCGTTGAGATTTTTCAGGTAATCAATGCGGATGGCACTCTCGTATTCCCTTCCCCGTTTTTGTATCTGGCTCACCAGGACAGGTACGCTGGCACGAAGGTATATGATGAGGTCAGGAGGTTTGATGAGAGAATTGATCAGCCCGAAAAGTGATTTATAGTTTTCAAAATCACGGGTGCTCATGAGGTTCATAGCATGCAGGTTCGGCGCGAAAATGTGTGCATCTTCGTAAATGGTCCTGTCCTGTATGACCGTCTTTCCCGATTTCCTGATCTCGATGATATGCCTGAAACGGCTGTTCAGGAAATACACCTGAAGGTTGAATGACCAGCGCTGCATATCCTCGTAAAAACTATGAAGGTATGGATTCTTGTCAACATCCTCATAATGTGGTTCCCATTTCAGATTCTTGGCCAGAAGGCCCGTAAGCGTTGTTTTTCCTGAACCGATATTTCCGGCAATGGCAATATGCATAATAAGGAATTTAAATTCAAACCTACATGAAATTTACGAACTGGACAAATCCTGCAGGAATAATTCGCCAGTAAAAATTACATAACCTCCCCCCTCAACATTTCCAGGATTTCATCAACATACTTTCTTTCATTGGCCAGTCGGGGAACTTTGTTCTGCCCTCCGAGTTTGCCTTTGAGTTTAAGCCAGCGGTAAAATGTACCCTGGGGCATCATGCGAATGATGGGCTGTCCCAGTAACATATCATGGTAGCGCTTAGCCTCATAATCAGAATTGAGGGATTTAAGGGCGTTATCGAGGGCTTCAGTGAAAAAACCAAGGTCATCGGGCGGATGTTCAAACTCGATCAGCCATTCATGAGCCCCTTTCTCTTCACCAAAATAAACAGGGGCTGCAGTAAATTCACCCAGCAGGGCATTTGACTTTCTGCAGGCAACCGACAATGCTTTTTCAGCATTATCGACAATAAGCTCCTCACCGAAAGCATTAATAAAGTTTTTGGTCCTGCCGGTAATCTGAATACGGTATGGCTTCAGGGAAGTAAACTTCACCGTGTCACCGAGCATATACCTCCATAACCCGCCGTTCGTGGTGATCACAATGGCATAGTTCATGCCGGTACAAACACCCGCCAGGGAAACAATACGCGAGGCGTCAGGATCACCGTCAGAGAAGGGGATAAATTCATAATAAATCCCGTAATCGAGCATCAGCAGCATATCATCGGACCCCCTGCGGTCCTGTATCCCGAAGAATCCTTCGGAAGCATTATACGTCTCCAGGTAATTGACCCTGCCCGACGGAAGCAGCTTCCTGAACTGCTCGACATACGGCACAAAATTCACACCTCCGTGAATGTACAGTTCGAAATTTGGCCATACTTCAAGCAGGTTGTTTTTCCCGGTTATCTCAAGTATCTTTTTGAACAACAGCAAGGTCCATGAAGGGACACCCGAGATATTGGTCACATCATGCTGCATTGTGGCAGTTGCCATCATTTCAATTTTCGATTCCCATTCATCCATCAGTGCGATCGAGAGCCCGGGGGTTCTTAAATATTCAACCCATACAGGAAGATGCTGAATAAGGATTGCCGAAAGATCTCCGAGGTAGTAGGATTCATTATTTATCTCAACGATCTGATGAGTACCTCCCATAGCTATTGCCTTACCTGCAAAAAGGTTTGTCTCGGGATTACTGTTGCAATAGATCGAAAGCATATCCTTGCCTCCTTTGAAATGACATTCCTCAAGCGCCTCCTGGCTTACCGGGATGAATTTGCTTTTATCATTGGTGGTTCCAGACGATTTGGCAAAACACTTGATCTCAGTTGGCCAGAGAATGTTCTGCTCTCCCTGCCTCAGCCTGTCAATATAGGGTTTGAGGGAATCATAATCATACAAGGGTATGCGGCTCCTGAATTCCTCATAGGTCTGGACCGACCTGAAATCATACTGTTTTCCGAATTCGGTGTTTTTGGCCGACTGAAGCAATTTACGAAACCACTCCTGCTGCACTTCCATAGGGTACTTCATGAACAACTCGATCTGGTGAATGCGCTTTTTCATCAGCCAGGAAATAACAGAGTTGATCAGAGCCATCGGGAGTAATGAATGTTAAATGAATTCGGAAGTTCAAAAATACAATCTTAATCGGGATTTAAAATCCGGGAATTAAAATATATTGATTTTTAATCATATAACATTCACCATAAAAATTCCTTAATTATTTTTTCATTTCCCTTTGTAATTATGTATTTTGGTTGTAAGTTTGTACACCCTAACAATTCCGATTATCTAACTGTTTGTCGACTGATAATCAAACTTAAATTTACTCAAAATACTACTTAAAACACCATGAAGATTCTTGTATTAAATTGCGGAAGTTCGTCTATTAAATACCGTCTATTTGACATAGATACGGAAGCGGAACTTCTTGCCAAAGGGTTGCTCGAGAGGATCGGGCTTGAAAAGAGCGAACTTATCCACCAGGTCAGCGGTAAAGAAAAAGTCAAGATTATTAAGCCCATCCCCGACCACCAGGATGGCATTTACCTGATCCTTGAAACCCTGAAGAACCCTGATTACGGTGTTATCACTGACATCAATGAGATTGAGGCTGTCGGGCACAGGGTTGTGAACGGTGGTGAAAAATTCAAGTCCAGTGTACTTATCAATTCCGAAGTTAAGGAGGGTATTGAGAAGTGCATTGAACTTGCTCCCCTGCATAATCCAGCCAATCTTAAAGGCATATTATCGATGGAAGCAATCCTGCCCAACGTTCCGCAGATCGCAACATTCGACACATCCTTCCACCAGACTATGCCATCGTATGCATACCTGTACCCTCTTCCTTATGAATATTATGAAAAATACAGGATACGCCGGTACGGATACCATGGAACTTCTCATCTGTATGTAGCTGAAAAAGCCTGCAGGTACCTCGGCAAAGATTATAAATCAAGCAGGATCATAACCTGCCACCTGGGCAATGGCTCTTCAGTGACAGCTATCCAGAAAGGTAAATCAGTTGATACTTCCATGGGGTTTACTCCAGTCGAAGGACTGATGATGGGAACCCGCACCGGAGATGTAGATGTTGGAGTTCTGCTGTTCATTGCTGAAAAAGAAAACCTGAGTATAAAAGACACGAATAACCTGTTCAACAAACAAAGCGGGGTATGCGGCATTTCAGGCATCTCCTATGACATGCGCGACGTTGAAATGGCGGCGGCACAGGGTGTTGAACGTGCCCAGCTGGCCCTCGACATGTATGCCTACAGAGTCAAAAAATATATTGGCTCCTACACCGCTGCAATGGGAGGAGTTGACCTGATAATCTTAACAGGTGGGATAGGTGAAAACGATTTTGACACCCGAAGACGGATTTTACAAAATCTTGAATTTCTTGGGGTTGAATTCGATCCCGACCGTAACGACGGGATCCGGGGAAAGGAAGCCATTCTGACCAAGCCCGGGTCTAAAGTACTTGCCATGGTGATGCCGACCAATGAAGAGCTGGTCATTGCCATTGACACATATAATATAACAAATAACGCTGATTTCAAGTTTTAACCTCAAAACCAAAAACTATGGCACCCATCAGTATTTACATTGTTGAAGATGAGCTTATTATTGCTCATGACCTGAGGGCAAAATTATCTGAACTCGGGTATGAAATTTTAGGAATCGATACCAAGGGAGAAAATGCAGTTGAAAACATCGCAGGACTTAAGGAACAGAACAAGGAGCCTGACATAGTGATCATGGATGTTAAACTGGCTGGTAAAATGGATGGGATTGAAGCCGCCAGGGTTCTTACCGAGAACTACAACTGCGGAATAATCTTTCTCACTTCGATGAATAAAAGCGAAGTCTTTTCAAAGTCGTTCTCTCTTAAACCATATGCCTACCTTTTCAAACCCGTAGATATCGACCAGATCAAGGCGGCGATTGAAGTTGCCAATTACCAGAGAAACCTTGAAATAACAAACGAACGTATCATCTCGGAGCTTAAAAATGAGATAGAACAAAGGAAAAAGGCCGAAAAGGAAAGAAATCAAAGGCTTCAGGAAAGGATCAGGGCCGAACAGAAAGTAAACCAGCTGATGAAACAAAAGCATCAGATGGAGTTGGACCTGATAAACCGTGAATTGGCGACTTCTTCAATTTTTATCAGCCAGAAAAATAAAATTATCGGTCTTATCAAAAAAGACATCAACCGGCTTCTGAAAAACGAGAAGGTCATCACACGCAACGAAATAGCAAAAGTTCTAAAGACCATCGACGACAACATCAAGTTCGATAACGACTGGTACAGGATCAAAGCTCATTTTGAAAAGATACATCCCGGATTCTTTGACCGTCTGCGGAAGCTGTATCCCCAGCTGACTCCAAATGATCATAAGCTTTGTGCCCTCCTGAGGATGAACCTGAACACCAAGGAAATAGCGCATATCCTAAAGATCACCGCACCAAGTACCGAAATCTCCCGCATCAGGCTCAGGAAGAAGCTTAACCTGAACAAAGGTATCAACCTTACCCAGTATATTTGTGAGGTCTGAGAACAGGAATCTTATACATAAAAAAACCCGGCTGAAACCGGGTTTTTTCATTTATGAGAACATCTCAGCCATTTCATCGCTGATGCTCAGGTTGTGAAAGACATTCTGCACATCCTCGTCTTCCTCAAGAATATCTATCAGCTTTAAAGCTTTACGGGTAGCTTCCTCTTCGAGGCTTACATACGTTTTTGGGATCCTCTGCAGAGAAGCGCTTTCAGGTTCGATACTCATTGATTCAAGCTTCTTCATCATTGAACCGAAATCCTCCATTGCGGTTGTTACTGTGAAGTTATCCTCCTCAACAGCAATGTCCTCAGCTCCTGCATCGATCAGTTCCATTTCAAATTCATCCTGGACCAGGTCTCCCTTGGGTATCTCAAATACTCCTTTACGATCGAACAGATAGGCAAGTGAACCATTTGTTCCGAGTTCCCCACCATGTTTATTGAAATGAGCCCTGATGTTAGAAACTGTTCTCTGCAGGTTGTCGGTCGTACATTCTACAAAAATTGCAATCCCGTGCATGCCCTTGCCTTCATATGTTGTCTCATGAAGGGTTGCACCGTCTTTCTCAGTTCCTTTATTGATTGCCCTTTGAATGGTTTCCTTTGGCATTGAGGCGCCCTTGGCATTCGCGATAGCTAAACGGAGTCTTGGATTTCCATCAGAATCCGGTCCGCCTTCCTTAACTGCAATGGTAATGTCTTTAATAATTTTGGAAAATATCTTTGAACGCTTAGCATCCAAAGCTCCCTTTTTACGTTTTATGGTGGACCATTTATTGTGACCTGACATAGGGTGCTTGTTTATTTTTTAACAATGAATAATCTGATCTGTCGGAAATTCGCGGTCAAAATTAATAAAAAAATCGTTGATGATACCAAAACGATTGGTAATTTTGGACCTGTAAAGCAGCATTAACCAGCACTCATGAACTGTTCCAGGCTTCTTGTTTTTATTAGTTGTTCCGCGGCTTTACTTATACTGTGGGGATGCGCGAATCCTGTTGCCCCTGACGGCGGACCAAAAGACACCAGGCCGCCGAAGGTGATGAATTTTGATCCTCCGAATAACTCGGCAAACTTCAAAGAGAACAGCATCAAAGTCGATTTCAATGAATTCATCGTATTAAAGAACCAGGCAACAGAGCTTAATATTTCGCCTCCGTTAAAACATGTTCCGGATCTCAGGCTCAGGGGAAAAAGCCTAGTTATAAAACTTGATGACACCCTTGCTGCAAACACTACCTATTCCATCGATTTCGGCAAATGCATTACCGATCTTACCGAAAACAACCCGCTTACAGGATTATCCTATGTTTTCAGTACCGGCCCCTATATCGACTCCCTGAGTCTGAGAGGTGTCGTGGTCAATGCGTTCGACCATACTCCCCCGAAGGATGTCTATGCGATGCTGTATATCGATAATTCCGACACCATTGTCTTCGATTCCCTGCCCATAAAAGTCAAACCGTATTACCTTGTAAAAACCAACGAAAATGGGGAGTTCCTGTTTCATAACCTGAAATCGGCCCCGATGAAACTTACTGCGCTTTCCGATCAAAACGGCAACCTTATCTTCGACCAGGCTTCTGAGAAAGTGGCATTCTGCGACAGCATCGTTCATCCTATGTTCGTCCCCCTGCCTAAACATGACACCTCATCCGCAAAAACCGATTCAAACAAAATAAAAAAAGATTCCGCAAATTCCACCCTGAAAGTAAAAAAAGTCCCGCCGGTCAAAAAACTCACTGCCGCTGATTCCCTTAAAAAGGATTCCCTCAGGAGGGACTCCCTTTTTAAGGCCTCCCCTCTGCCGAAAAACCTGTTATTTCTGTTTGACGACATCGACTCGATTCAGAGGATACAGAAAACTGTGGTCGTAAAGAAAGGCCTTGTTCTGATTACTTTTCGTTTTCCGTCAAAGGACATTGGCCTGAAACCACTTAACATTGACTCTTCCAAAACCTGGTCCCTGCAGGAATTATCGCCCCGGCGGGACTCTCTTTACCTCTGGCTCACAAGCCCTTACCCTGATTCACTTGTACTCATGGTCAGCCAGAATAATAAAGTCCTCGATACCCTGAAACTTGAACTTAATTCAAAAGACGACAAAGCTTCAGCAAAGAAAAAAGACCAGGAAAAAGTATTTCTTGGATTCAGTAACAATACCAGCGGACCTATGCTGAACCAATATGCCGGCAACAACCTGCTTACTTTTTCGTATCCATTATCCTCTGCCAGTCTCAAACGTATCAGGCTGATCCAGGACAAGGACACCCTTGTTCCTAAAATTTATTTTGCCGACAGCCTCAGACGACGCCTTGTCATTGAGACGAAATGGAAGGAAGACAAAAGCTATTCGGTGTTCATCCCTGATTCAGTATTTATTGCCATCAACGGACTGGCAAACGACACCATCAAATACAATTTTAAAACCAGGCTGGCCAGGGAATTCGGCAACCTTATCCTTGAGGTCGACCTATCGAAACGCCCTGGAGATTATATTATCCAGCTGCTGAACGAAAGGGATGCGGTTATTGGTGAAACGAAAATCAATAAAAACACCACAGTAAGGTTTGAGTATCTGAATCCAGGTAAATTCAAGGTCAAAGCCGTCTATGACCGTAACAAAAACGGCAAATGGGATACGGGTAACTTCAGGAAAAAGATACAGCCGGAAGAGGTGTTCTTCTTTCAGAAGATCATCGAGATCAGGGCTAACTGGGATGTCGAGGAAAAATGGGCTCCGGCCTCAGCTTTCTGACGATTAAGCCTGTACACACTGATTGATACAATCAATGACCTGAGTGAGTGTCACAATTTTCAGCGAATAATAGATCATCTTTCCATCCCTTTTTGATTCAAGGATTCCTTTGTTCTTGAGAATGTTCAGATGATGAGACGCTGAAGCCTGTTCAATGTTCAGGTTTTCGTAGATTTCTGTTACCGTAAGTTTCTTGTTATCAGTTAGAAGGTCAATGATAGCAATACGCATAGGGTGAGCCATGGCTCTGAGCTTACTGGCGGCAGTTTCCAATTTCTGGAGGTCGAGAGTGGGTTTCTTCTTCATGGTAATCAAGATTTTAAAATTCGCATCAAATATAAAAAAAATATCGTACGCGTGTAAATATGTACATGTATTTTTCTGTTAAATTATAAACAGATCGGTGAAAGCAAACTTTTTACCGCTGAAAAGCCCTTTATCACTGAGTTTAAGGTTGGGTATTACCAGCAACGCCATAAAGGAAAGAGTCATAAACGGAGCTTTCAGATGGCTTCCCAGCTGCTTTACCTTTGAGGTCATGATCCGGTATTTATCAGCGACAAGGTAGCCATCTTCAACGGTCATAATTCCCGCGAACGGGAGACCCAGTACCGCTTCCATATCCCTGTCGACAACTGAAATGCCACCCTTATTCTTTATAATAAGGTTAATGGCCCTGATTATTGATTCATCGTCGGTTCCTGCTGCGACAATATTATGGCTGTCATGAGAAACGCTGGATGCTATCGCTCCTCTTTTAATTCCGAGCCCCCTTATGAATCCTACCGCTGGAAAGCTTTCGGCATACCTGTTCTGGACAATAAGTTTGAGGATGTCCCTTTCCGGATCGCTTACAACATTGCCGCTGCTTGTAGCCGGATCCAGTTCCAGGTCCCCGGTGATCAACTGTCCGTCATAAGCCTCCTGTACCCTTATTTTTCCATCCTGAGCCCTCACCCTGATCGAATCTTCACCAAGTTTCCCTGCAACAAAATTATTGAATGGCTTTTCGGCAAATTGTGAAATAAGGGTTTTGCCGTTTTCAGCCACCAATACGCCGTCAATATAGGTCGCCAGAACATTGAAACTTTTCAAATTATCAACCAGAATAAAATCGGCCTGATCACCTTCCCTCAATAATCCTGCTTCGAGCTTGTAATGCATTACAGGATTATAGGTGCATGCCCTCAGAACATTGAACAGGTCCAGTCCCATCGACAGGGCCCTTTTAATGATTTCATTGATATGCCCTTCGGCAAGGTCGTCGGGATGCTTGTCGTCACTGCAGAACATGATCATATCAGGGAACTCATCAACCAGGGTGTGCAATGCTTCGAAATTCTTGGCTGCACTGCCTTCACGGATCAGGACTTTCATCCCATACCGGATCTTTTCAAGTGCTTCCTCTTTCGTGAAACACTCATGATCAGTGCTGATGCCGGCCTTAATATATTTTTCAGCATCCGCACCCATCAAGCCCGGTGCATGACCGTCGACCGGCTTTCCGTGTTTGCGGGCAAGTTCAATTTTTGCCAGTACTTCAGGATCATCAAATAAAACCCCCGGAAAATTCATCATTTCCGAAAGGTACCTTATCTCCTTCATCGAAAGAAGTTCTTCAATCTCCTTCAGTCCAAGGCTAGCCCCCGCTGTTTCGAACGGGGTTGCCGGTACGCAGCAGGAAGCACCAAAATTAAATTTAAACGGGACTTTTCTTCCGTTTTCAATCATGAATTTGATCCCAGGTACACCAAGAACATTTGCAATCTCGTGAGGATCCGACACAGTGGCGACCGTACCGTGCACTACGGCAAGCCTGGCAAATTCAGAAGGGATGAGCATTGAGCTTTCGATGTGAATGTGAGAGTCAATCAGTCCCGGAAGAATATAATATTCCTCCACACACTGCCCTTCAGTTATTTTTCTTATAATCCCGTTTTCAACAATGACGGTACCCTTGAAAATCCTTTTCCCAACCACATCAACGATGTTGCCTGAAACGCTGAAATTTTTCCTCTCCATACTAAGTTCTGTTTATTTCACAAATTCACAATTTCACAATTTCACAATTTCCCTTTCCCTGCCAACTGTCCGCAAGCGGCATCAATATCCTTGCCCCTGCTTTTCCGGATGTTTACAACCATGTTTTTCTTTTCGAGGAATTCTGCAAATTGCTGAAGCTTTTCATGGGTACTGGGATGTAAACCCGTTCCTTCAACCGGGTTGTATTCAAGAAGGTTGACTTTGACGGGGAAATTCTTACAAAAGGCTGCCAGTTCTCTTGCATCAGCCAGTGAATCATTGATCCCGTTGAACAGGATGTATTCGACGGTGAACCGCTTACCGGTTTTGCGGTAATAATATTTCAATGCATCGAGCAGTTCGTCCAACGGGTGCTTCAGGTTGAACGGCAGCAGGCGGTTCCGTTTATCGTTCCCGGCAGAATGCAGGGAAACGGCCAGATGGCATTTCAGGTCGTCATCCGCAAATCGTTTTATTATTTTAGGGATACCTAAGGTCGAAACGGTAATCCGCTGGGGCGACATCCCCATGCCATCCGCAGACATGATCATTTCAACAGAGCGTTTGACATTTTCATAGTTCAGGAAAGGTTCGCCCATTCCCATATATACGATATTGGATAATCCTCCTTTACTGCCCGTTCGCTCAGAGGCAAGCCTGTCGAGGTGTACTGCCTGGTCATAGATCTCCCCTGCACTCAGGTTCCTGGTAAACCCAAGCATCCCTGTGGCACAAAAGACGCATCCAAGCGGACAACCTGCCTGTGAAGAAACGCAGGCGGTGAAGCGGTCGCCCGAGGGGATCAGCACTCCTTCGACCAAAGCCCCGTCATGAAGGCTGAAAGCAAGCTTCACGGTACCGTCCCTGCTCTCCTGAATCTTAGCCGGAACTGCCTTGATAAAAGTATAGTTCAACCTGAGAAGCTCCCTGGTAGTTTTGGGGATGTCAGACATCTCATCAAATGAAGCGCAAGGTTTTTTCCAAAGCCATTCAAGAACCTGGTTCACCCTGAAAAGTTTCTCGTTTTTCGAAATGAAAAATGCTCTCAGTTCTTCTGAGGATATTTCACGGATGTCGTTAACCGGTTTACCACTCATCCTTTTTAACCACAGTTGGTTTCATTTTCTCTTTCAGTGTGGAGGTAAGCCTCTGCATGGTGGTATCTATCTGGTAAAGGAAGGAATCCCAGTTCGGGCTATACCCAGGGTCCTGCTTATTCATCCATTTCTCAACCGGGAACCGTGACGCGGTTTTCAGGCTGAAGTCGGTAAGCGTGTACCTGTACTTGTTATCTTTAAACTCGATCTTTATCTGGTATACAACCATCCCCCCGTCCATCCTGGAACCGGTAGAAGCATCGTTATAATAGATTTTCATCCTTCCGATCCCTTCAACCTTGCCGTTTACCCTGTCCTGTACCGAAAACACCGAGGCCGGGCTCAGGTAGTAATAATTGAACCACTGTATCGCCTTATCATAGAGATAACCGGGGCTGCCTTCCTGGGTTACGACTTCCTTATAAGTGATCTTTTTTGTATCAGGATCAACAGGCGTCGCAGTTGATGCGGATTGGGACATTGCTGACATGCAGCTTGAACACCCGATTACAAGACCTATTATATATGCCGACAATTTCATGATTATGAGAATTTTAAACAGTTCCTGAATTGATTTTCTCAAAACTACGAAAATGGGAATAAAAAAACCCTGCAGTTGCAGGGTTTTTTTGAACAAATGATTGTGATTTTAATACATATCACCCATTCCGCCCATACCCGGGTTCATCGGGGGCATGGCAGGGGATTTTTCTTCTTTATGGGTAACGATAACGCATTCGGTTGTCAGCAGCATGCTGGCGATGGAAGCTGCGTTCTCGAGAGCAACGCGGGCTACCTTGGTGGGATCGATAACTCCGGCCTGGTATAGATGCTCATATTCCTCGGTATTGGCATTGAAACCATAGTCATCTTTGCCTTCCTTAACTTTCTGAACAATGACCGAACCTTCGAGGCCTGCATTCTCCACGATCTGGCGGAGGGGTTCCTCGAGAGCGCGGCGGATGATGGAGATACCGGTGTTTTCATCGTCGTTTGAGCCTTTCAGCTTCTCGATGGCCTTAATGGCGCGCATAAAAGCCACACCACCGCCTGGAACGATACCTTCCTCAATAGCTGCACGGGTTGCATGCAGAGCATCGTCGAAACGATCCTTCTTTTCCTTCATTTCAATTTCTGAAGCAGCACCAACATAGATTACTGCAACACCGCCTGAAAGCTTTGCAAGACGCTCCTGCAGTTTCTCACGGTCGTAATCACTGGTGGTCTTCTCAATCTGTGACTTGATCTGTCCGATCCTGCCCTGGATGTCGGCTTTCTTGCCCTGTCCGTTAATAATAGTGGTATTTTCCTTGTCGATAGTCATTTTCTCAGCCTGTCCAAGGTACTGAAGGGTGGTATCTTCAAGTTTATATCCTTTTTCTTCGCTGATGACAGTGCCTCCTGTAAGAACGGCGATGTCTTCAAGCATTTCCTTGCGGCGGTCACCGAACCCGGGTGCTTTAACAGCTGCAACTTTAAGAGTTCCGCGGATCTTGTTAACCACGAGGGTTGCTAGGGCTTCGCCTTCCATATCCTCGGCAACAATAATAAGCGGACGGCCGGTCTGAACAACCTTTTCAAGAACCGGAAGCAGATCCTTCATCACCGAAACTTTCTTTTCATAAATCAGGATGTAAGGATTTTCGTAAACCACTTCCATCTTCTCGGTATCTGTTACGAAATACGGGCTGATGTAACCACGGTCAAACTGCATGCCTTCAACAACCTTAACGGTGGTCTCTATGCCTTTTGCCTCTTCGATGGTGATTACGCCTTCTTTCTTCACTTTTTCCATTGCTTCGGCAATCATCTTCCCGATGAAACTATCGTTGTTGGCCGAAACGGTGGCAACCTGCTCGATCTTCTCCATGGTATCGCCTACCTGTTTGGTCTGGGCTTTCAGCGACTTCACCACTTCGATAACGGCCTTGTCAATACCGCGCTTCAGGTCCATTGGGTTGGCTCCTGCAGTAACGTTCTTCAAACCTGTTGTGAAAATCGACTGTGCAAGGACTGTTGCTGTCGTTGTGCCATCACCTGCAAGATCACTGGTCTTGGAAGCAACTTCCTTAACCATCTGTGCTCCTACGTTCTCAATTGCATCTCTCAGCTCAATTTCTTTTGCTACGGTAACACCGTCCTTGGTAACAACAGGTGAACCATATGACTTTTCGATGATAACGTTACGGCCTTTGGGACCAAGTGTCACCTTCACTGCATTGCAGAGTTCGTCAACGCCTTTTTTCAGAGACTCTCTTGCTTTAACATTAAAAATAATATCTTTTGCCATTTCTAATTTTTTTTAAGGGTTACAATGTGAATGCTTCTTTATTGCAATCGATGGTCAGATAATGGCGACGATATCCGATTCGCGCATAATAAGATAATTTCCGCCATCAATTGTGAGTTCTGTTCCGGAATATTTTCCATAAAGAACAACATCACCAATTTTAACTGTCATGGGTTCATCTTTTTTACCAGGGCCAACAGCCACAACGGTACCTTTCTGCGGTTTCTCTTTTGCAGTGTCAGGAATAATAATTCCCCCTGCAGTTTTTTCTTCTGCCTGTGCTGGTTCAACCAGAACACGGTCTGCCAGAGGTTTAATCTTTACTTTTGCCATTTTAACATTATTAAAAGTTAAACATTATGAATTCACTATTTAGATACCTTGTTGTCAGAAATCATGCCAAAAGGCGTATGGAATATATAAGAGACAATTTTTCAGCTAAAAACAAGCAGAAGAAAACACGCCTGTCATATTTTCTGACATTCTGACATTATTAAATAAAAAAGCTGTTCCCGGTCATTGAAACAGCTTATGATTCTCTGTCAGAAATACGTTTCTGCTATTTCTTCTTCTCTCCCGGGTTTGGCTGAAAATCCTTAACAGGAGTAGTCTTCGACTGGTCGATCTGTTTCTTTATTTCACTCTCCTGAACCTGGGCTGCTCCCTGGTTTTTCGGAATAGCGAATATTGAAAATAAACAGAGCACCAGCAGAACTATTGCCAGGGTCCAGGTTGTTTTTTCGAGAAAATCAGCTGTTTTTCTTACTCCCATATATTGATTTGAAGAAGCAAAATTCGAAGCCAGCCCGCCGCCTTTTGAATTCTGAACAAGAACTACCAGAACCATCAGGGCCGAAGCAATCAGAATTAGCACTGAAACAACAATATAAACACCCATAATTCGATTTATTAAATTATTTAACTTCTTTCAGGATAAGCTAAGCACGTTATTATGGCTGCTGAGCATTCCCTTTGAGATTTTCAATTCGGGCCGCAAAGTAACGACTTTTTTCTGAGAATCGCAAAGATAATTTCTCGTAAATGTGAATGGCTTTCTGCATATTACCCTGTTTTGCGTATAACAGAGCCAGTGTTTCGCTGATAATATCCTCTTCATCCATGTTCGATCTCTGTGAACTTGAGGTCGGACTGAAGAATTCCTTCTTAGGCCGGCTTATCTGGGGTTCCTCGCGTATGAACGTTTCAATAATTTCTTCTTTAGAACGGTTGACTGCGGATGACTGACCACCAGGGGCCTCAGAGGGTCGGGGCTCTTTGTCAGTAGCAGGGGTTTCAGTTTTCTGCACCGAAATGCTCTTTTCGGCATTGATCTCGGCAAGCCTTTTCCTTACAATCGTGAGAAGATCCTCCTGGGACAGCTTCTCCTTCGATATCTCAGTTTGGCGGTTCAGGGTATGCAGCGGCCTGCTCTCTGCATGTACCGGCACGTCCTCTGCTCTCAGATCAGGCGAAGCCAGGGCCAGCTCTTCCTCACTGATCACCGATTCTTCAATGAAATTCTCATGCTTTGGCTCAGGCACCCGCAGGAGCAGGGCAACGTCCTGCTCTTCAGCCTGGGTTTCAGCTACGATGGCTGTTTGAATTTCAGCAATTCCGGCTGCAACAGTGCCGTCCGATGCCTCAGCTGCAGGGATTTGCAATGGATCTTCATTCTCAAGTGATGCCTCAACAGCCGGTTGCTTCACCGTGACAAAAGTTCTTTTACCTTCAAGCAGTTCTTTCAGACGCCGGCGATCCCCTGCATATGCAACAGCTTTCTTGAACTGTGACTGGTAATTCGGATGATTTTGCTGAAGCAGGACCAGGGCCAGTAAAAGCTGGGCCGAAGTGCAATACGGATACTGCCTGAGAAGACTTTCAAGCTCAATCACCGATTCGGCACCCAGGGCACCGGGTTCTTTTATAAGTTCCGAAAATTGCTGCCGGTTCATGTTTTACTCTGTACCTTATTTTACTGATTACCAGTTGACTACTGATTTGTTAAAAATATCCTGAACCAATTGTTCAACGATCACAGCATCAAGCCTGTCCTGGACCGTATTCAAATCCGCAACGGGATAATCCTGGTATCGCGAAAAGGGAAGATCGAAATTCTGTTTAGGATTTTTATGGTTGATAAACTTGATGTTCACTGTTATCGTAAGACGGTTCATGGCAGCTGTTTCATTACCCTGTATAGCCACAGGGATAACTGTATAACCGGTAATATTACCTGTAAGTTCGAGATCGCCGTTCTTGTCGACATTCTGGAGGCTGGTCTGGGATGAGAAGTAATTTCTCAAGGCGTCTGTCAGGGTCCTGCTCAATGTCGGAACCACCAGCGAAGCTGTATTTGTCATGAAAGGAATAGCAACTGTTTTGACGTCGGGAGAAATACTTGCCCCGGTAAAAGAATAACTCATCTTGCAGGAGCTTTGAGGAACCAACACCATCAAAGCTATCATCAATGTAAGAAAGAAAGCAGAGTAGGTCTTTACTCTTTTAAATGATAAAAACGATTTTCTGCTGAATGGTATCATCGGGGTCTTATTCAAGATTATAATCTTTGATTTTTCTGTACAGTGTCCTTTCAGAAATTCCAAGCTCCCTGGCTGCTTCCTTGCGTCTTCCCTTGTACTTTTCGAGAGCCCTGCGGATGTAATCCTTCTCCTTCTTTTCAAGAGAGAGTGATTCTTCAATTTCTTCAGGCTCCTGAAACGACTCCGCAACAGGCACCGTCATATTATCAGCATGAACAATGATGGAGTGAGACTGATCCTTTGACTCTCCCATATCCTGGTACAACTTTTTAATCAGCTGGTAATTCTCCGACTGGGAATTCCCAATGGCCTGCTCATTCTGAAGAAGGTTCATCACAAGCTGCTTCAGGTCATTCATATCCTTCTTCATATCGAAAAGGACTTTATAAAGAAGTTCTCTTTCGGAGAAGCTTGAAGCATCCTGCCCCTTATAGAGAACCGGGAGATCACTGACATGCGCCTGGGGCATGTATTTCGCAAGGGTTACTGCATCAATTATTCTTGCCTTTTCAATTATGGAGATCTGTTCAGCCAGATTTTTAAGCTGCCTTATATTCCCCGGCCAGCGGTATGCTATAAGTATTTTCTGTGCATCCTCGTCAAGCTGAATAGCAGGCATCCTGTATTTTTCTGCAGCATCAACAGAAAATTTTCTGAACAGGAGGTAAATATCCTCCTGCCTGTCACGCAAAGCCGGTACAAAAATGGGAACAGTGCTTAGCCGGTAATACAGATCCTGCCTGAATTTTCCAGCAGCAACGGCATCAGGAACATTTACATTGGTAGCAGCAACAACCCTCACATTTGTTTTAAGGACCTTGGAAGAACCTACTCTCATAAACTCTCCGCTTTCGAGTACGCGGAGAAGTCTCACCTGCGTTCCCAGAGGCAGCTCAGCAACCTCATCCAGGAAAATACTCCCTCCGTTTGCCACCTCAAAGTACCCTTTGCGTGCTTCATGTGCACCAGTAAAGGATCCCTTTTCATGCCCGAACAGTTCGGAATCAATAGTCCCTTCAGGAATGGCGCCGCAGTTAACGGCAATGTATGCCCCATGTTTACGGGCACCAAGCTGGTGAATGATCTTCGGGAAAAATTCCTTCCCTGTTCCGCTCTCGCCTGAGATCAGCACGGTAATATCCGTAGCTGCCACCTGCCTGGCAATATCAATAGCCCGGTCAAGCAGAGGAGAATTTCCGATGATGCCAAAGCGATGCTTGATCAGTTGAACGTCCATACCTTACTATAATTACGAGTTACGAATTACGAGTTACGAATCATGAATGGAATGACAATATAATATTTATAAAGAACTCAACACTCGTCACTCGTCATTCGTAATTCGTCACTATTTTCTTACTTCCCTCTTCAGCCTTGCCAGATGTCCCCGTCCCAGGGCCTTCACCTCGCAACCCAACTCAAAATAACGGCGGATCTTCGTGTCGTCGAGAATGCCGAAAGCATCCACCACGGCAATTGGCCCGCCTGCCCATTTCACTATGTCATCAGGATTCAAATCCATATAATGCGTATGCGGAACCGCCAGAATAAGCGCATCAACGCCTTTCAGGGCTTTTTTAAGGTCTTTCGCAACCACGGTATTCTTCAGACCTTCCTGGTTGCGGAAGAACCGTTTCCATGAACTGCCCGGCGAGGGGTAGGTATCCTGCTCTTCCAGCTCATACCAGTGATCTACATAAGGGTCATGCACCCTGAGTTCCGCACTCATTTCGGTTAGCTTGCGAACCACCATTTCACTGCCGCTGTAACGGGTATCGCCTACGTCCTGCCTGTAAGATGCACCACAAAGAAGCACCTGCGAACCGGCAATGTACCGTCCCATGTTCCTTAGGGCGTCACGGGTGAGCTCAGCCACATGCAGCGCACGGGTATCATTGATATCGATCGCCGTCGGGGTTATTTTAAACACCTTATCCCCGTCTTCAAAACCCAGAATATGCTTATACGCCCAGTAACCCAGTCCGCCGTCTTTTGGCAGGCAGTATCCGCCCACGCCAGGTCCGGGGAAAATGATGTTACTATGGGTTGGCCTCATCTTGATTGCCTTGACGACCTTGATAAGGTCTACGCCGTTGCGCTCAGCAAAGAGGCTCCATTCATGCAGGTAGGCAAGTATGGTTGCACGGTATGAATTCTCGATTATTTTAGTTGTTTCCGATTCAATGGGCCGGTCCATCACTGTAAGAGGATAGTCCTTGGTGTTTAGCACCTCGTGAAGAAACTTCTCAACTCTTTTACGCGCGACTTCCTCGCATCCGGAACAAACCCTCCAGTATTCCCTTACCGAAGCCACATAGTGCTTGCCCGGCATGACGCGTTCAAAACTATGCGCAAGCAATGGGGTATCCTTCAGCCCTCGTTTCTGAAACTCCTGCTTCATAATGGGCCAGGCGACAAATTCAGTTGTACCGGGGGCAACGGTGGTCTCAATCAAAACAAGGCAGCCTGGGTTGATCTTCTCTCCTATCGTCCTCATAGTATCCTCAAGCGCAGCCATATCCGTTTCGCCTGAACGCATGTTGCCAAGTTCCTTCTTCACGAAATCGCACTGCACGTCAACCACAATGCAGTCGGCAAATTTAAGACAGTCGTTATTATATGTTGCCACGAGAGTCTTGCTCTTGTTCACACAGCGGTCAATGATCACATCAACCTCAGGGTCTTCGGCTTTTACAGGTGAAAGGCCTCTGTTCATCTTTTCGATCTTCCAGTAACTTCTGGGATTAGGCAGGTCACAACCAATAACGAATTTGATGTACCTTCCTTTCTTGTCCCTGGTATCAGCTACGGTAGCAGCCATCACTGATCCGACGAAACCAATGCCCATGACCACCACAATTTCCTTCTTTTCTTTCCTGGCCTGAAGAACCAATTGTTCAAGTCTCTGCATTTCCCCGGGATAATCCTTCTTCAGGGGAAGCTGGTATTGCTGCCCTTCAGGGCTAACCGAGTACACAAGTTTATCTTTTTTCGCCACAGCTTTGTATTATTGGTTTATTTTAAACGGGCTAACGCACCCGCGCATTCAGGCTGCTTTCAAAGGCATTGATCAGCCTTGCCATAGATTTGTCGATCTCTTTATCAGTAAGGGTTTTCCCTTCATCCTGGAGAATGAAACTCATTGCATAGGATTTTTTTCCCTCCTCAATCTTCTCTCCTTCGTAAACATCGAACAACCCCACCTTTCTGAGTAATTTTCTCTCGGTTTGAAAGGCAAGCTTCTCTATCTCCCCGAACGAAATTCCGCCATCAAGTAAAAGTGCGAGATCCCTCCTTACTTCAGGGAACTTCGGCAACTCACGGTACTGTGTTTCTTTCACAGGGATGAGCGCAAGGATCGCACTCCAGTTGAGTTCAGCATACATTATTTCCTGCCTGATGTCAAAGGCTTTTAACACTTCTGCCGTAAGCATTCCTGCATAACCGATGACCTTATTTCCGGCTGAAAACCTGATCCCTTCCCTGAACGTGAGATTTGAAAAAGCCAGCTGTTCAATTTCCGGGCCTTTGTCCTGCTTGCTTTGGCCGATTCCCAGCTTGATGAAAAACGATTGGATATACCCTTTGATATCAAACCAGTCAGCAATCCTGTCCTTTGAATTCCAGTTTTCGGCGGATGATCTGCCGGTAAGTAAAACTGAGAGATGAGTTTCTTCATGGTACCCTGCTACAGGATCAGAGTTTCCGGAAGTCCTGCTGTATACCGTTCCGAATTCATACATCTTCAGATCAGCTGATTTACGGTTGATATTCCAGACCACGCTTTCAAGGCATCCGAACAACAGTGTCTGTCTCATCACGTCAAGGTCGCGGCTTATCGGATTGAGTATCCTTACGCAGTCATCCGCCTTAAAATCTTCATTGTTTTCATAGTAACCCGAACGGCTCAGAGAATTGTTCATGATCTCATGGAAGCCGTTCGACGAAAGATAATCAGAAACAATATTCCTGACTTTATCGGGATCGGGTCTTTTGGTGTAAGACAAGGAGGACCTGACTTCGGGCAGTATTTCAATATTATTGTAACCGTATATCCTTAGTACCTCTTCAATCACATCAACGTCCCTGGTTACATCAACCTTGGAAGAAGGCACCTCCAGTTCCAGTCCTTCCAGACCCGGCTGATGGATCTCAGTAAGCTTCATGCCAAGGTCGGCAAGTATATCTTTTACCACATTCCTGTTAAGGGTTTTCCCTATCAGCCTGTCAAGATTGAACCATGGGAGGATCACTTTTGCAGGTTCAGGCGGATGAGGGTAAACATCAATCAGGGGAGAAGAAATTTGGCCGCCTGCGATTTCCTTTATCATAAGGGCAGCTCTCATCGCCGCATAAGGAGTGATATTATAATCGGCTCCTCTTTCGAAGCGGAAGGATGCATCGGTTGACAGCCCGTGGTACTTCGCTGTTTTTCTGATATGAACCGGATCAAAGTATGCGCTTTCAATGAATACCGATGTGGTTTCGGCAGTCACACCCGAACCTATACCGCCAAAGACCCCTGCGATGCACATAGGTTCTGATTCGTGGCAGATCATGAGGTCATCGGCACCCAACTCGCGTTCAATCCCGTCGAGGGTGATAAATTTGGTCCCCTGCGGATATTTTTTCACAACAACCTTGCCTCCTTTGATCTTGTTCACATCAAAAGCATGCAAGGGCTGACCGGTCTCCATCAGGATATAATTGGTAATATCGACGATATTATTGATTGGCCTGAGGCCGACTGCCAGCAAACGGTTCTTTAACCAGGATGGGGAATCGCTTACTTTAATGTTGTTAATGGTCAGTCCTGTGTACCGCCTGCATGCTTTTGCATCTTCAATGCTTATACTGACGACAAGTTCGTTGTTGTCCTGCCTGAATGCTGAAACATCGGGGTAACAAAGCCTGGCCCTCTGGCCTTCAAACGGTTGATTTCTTCCGAAATTATTTAGAACGGCGGCAACATCTCTTGCAACTCCAAGATGGGAAGAAGCATCAACACGGTTAGGAGTAAGCCCTATGGTAAAGACCCAATCATGTTCGATCCCGAAATATTCAGATGCAGCAGTACCTGTTCTTGCAGATGAGGGTAAAACCATGATCCCTGCATGGCTACTGCCAAGCCCGAGTTCGTCTTCGGCACATATCATACCCTCGGAGATCTGGCCCCTAATCTTTGTTTTCTGAAGGGTGATCTCTTTATCATTAAAATAAAGTGTTGTCCCAACGAGAGCTACGACGACCTTTTGCCCGGAGGCAACATTTGAGGCACCGCATACTATATGTAAAGGAACCTCCCCGCCGGTATCAACAGTGGTCAATGACAGATGATCTGAGTCAGGATGTTTTACGCAGGTCAGAACTTCTCCTATAACGATTCCCTGCATTCCTCCTTTAACACTGTGGAATTCTTCGGTATTCTCCACTTCAAGGCCGCAACCGGTAAGCAACTCTGCCAATTTTGCAGGAGGCAGGTCAGTGTAAACATATTGCTTCAGCCAATGATAGGAAATTTTCATAATGACAGCCTGTATTTAGGGAACAAAGGTAGGAATTATTGATCGAAATATTACGAGATCAGGCCCCAATTTTGCCGGTGTTCATCAATATGCATCAGATATTTTGCCAAAATGTCATTCTTCTCAAGACGTAATCCGGGATCCTCATCCAGAATATCAGATGCAACATTTCTGGCAAATTTCAGAATCTTCTCGTCATGGATAATATCAGCAACGCGAAGACTTAGTATCCCGCTTTGCTGGGTTCCCTGCAGGTCACCGGGGCCCCTCAGTCTCAGGTCGGTTTCTGCTATCTCAAACCCGTCGTTTGTCCTCAGCATGGTTTTAATTCTTGCCCGGGCATCGTTTCCGAGGCTATCGGTGCTCATCAGTATGCAATATGACTGGGCGCTGCCCCTGCCAACCCTTCCTCTCAGTTGGTGGAGTTGTGAAAGCCCGAACCTATCGGCATTCTCAATGACCATGATAGAAGCAGAGGGCACATCCACACCAACTTCAATCACAGTGGTTGAAACAAGGATCTGTGTTTCCTTGTCAAGAAAGCGTTTCATTTCTGCATCCTTGATGGCCTGTTTCATCCTGCCATGCACCATACCTACTTTATACACAGGCTGGGGAAATTCCCTCACGATAGTTTCATACCCTTCGGTCAGGTTCTTCAGATCTAATGATTCCGACTCTTCTATCAGGGGAAAGACAATATATACCTGGTTGCCTTCAGAGATCTTCTCCTTTATGAAACTAAAAACCTTGTATTGATCCCTGTATGTAACATGGCGGGTGATTATTGGTTTACGGCCGGGTGGCATTTCATCGATTACCGAAGAATCCAGGTCTCCGTAAAAGGTCATCGCAAGCGTTCTTGGTATGGGGGTTGCTGTCATTACCAGGACATGCGGGGTTTTCTGGTTCTTTTCCCATAGGGCTGCACGCTGGGCCACGCCGAACCTGTGCTGCTCGTCGATAACGACGAGTCCGAGATTTCTGAACTGAACATTTTCCTCGATCAGTGCATGGGTCCCGATCAGAATCTGCAGGCTTCCGTTTTCAAGAATTTCATGAATTTCCCTGCGTTCTGCTTTTTTCGTGGAACCTGTGAAAAGCCTTAGGCTTATGCCCAGCCCTTCAAGCATCCCCGAGATATTCTTATAATGCTGGTTTGCCAGGATCTCAGTCGGAGCCATGAGGCAAGCCTGGTAATTATTTCCGAGTGCGATAAGCATACACATCAGTGCCACCATGGTTTTACCGCTTCCGACATCTCCCTGCAACAATCGGTTCATCTGCTTTCCCGATCTCATGTCGGCTCTTATCTCCCTGATTACACGTTTCTGGGCTTTTGTAAGCTCAAACGTGAGATGGCTGTGGTAAAAGTCGTTAAGGAAGCTACCAACTGTTGTAAAAACGTGGCCGTCGTTTTTCTGAAGCCGGGATATCTTCTGCCTGAGAAGCCTCAACTGGATAAAGAACAATTCTTCGAACTTCAGCCGGGCCTGGGCCTTTGCAAGCATCTCGGCCCCCTGGGGAAAATGAATATTTAAAAATGCCTCCTGCCTGCTGATCAGTTTCAGCCTTTCAAGAATTGCCGGAGTGAGGTTCTCGGCGATATGGAATTTCTCATGGATTAAAAGCGTTTTTACAAGACGGGCTATGCCTTTGTGATCGAGCCCCCTGGACTTGAGTTTCTCAGTAGAACTATAAATCGGCTGTATCATCCTGCTGATAGGAAGAGGTTCTGTTTCTGGAACTTCAATCTCAGGATGGGAGATGTTCCACTGACCGTTGAAAAGCTGGGGTTTGCCAAATATGATCCATTCCTGGCCGTTCGCAAATTTATTGCCCAGCCACTTTACTCCCTGGAACCAGACCAGGTCGATACGGGAACTTTCATCCTCGACGGTAACCACCAGCCGTTGTGCCCTTGGCTGTCCGAGGATTTTAACCTTCACTACTTTTGCCCTGATTTGTACAAAGGTGTTCTCATCGGAAATATCCCTTATAAGATACATCTTCGAGCGGTCTACATAACGGAAAGGAAAATGGGTAAGGAGATCTCCGAAAGTCCCGATCTGCAGTTCGGTGAGCAGCGCTCCGGCCCTGGCAGGGCCGACACCCTTTAAATACTCTATCGGTGTTTCAAGAAATGGCTTGACGACTACCAAAACAACAGACAATTAGCTTGCTAAAAATACAGAAATATCCGTTACCAGGGAGAATGAAATCCGCAGTCAATAAAAAAAACTGCCCCGTAAATCCGGGGCAGAAATTCAAAAAAAAAAATATCAGTTCCTAATATTCCCAGAGGCTTGATTCGAACTCAAGGATTTTATTCTTTGTTCTTTCCGATTCAAGGAGTGCATCAACGCCGGTAGCATAATCGGTGATCTTGCGGTCGTATACATTCTCTTCTTTATATATGTAGCTCGAGAAGATCCTTTTCATGAACACATCATCGTAGGTGAGACGGCCGGCAACCCCATTTCTCAAATTGAACTGTTCGCTCCTGGCAAACAGATTCCTGCAATCGGGGAAATAAATCCAGAACAGCGGTTTGTATCCACGTGAAGTTCCGTCATCAGTAAAGCTCTCCATCATCGGGCATACACCAAGTATTCTTACTTCAAGAACCGATCTTTGTTTATCGAAATACCAGTCCTCTTTAATCCTGAGCTGTTTGACATCCGATGCATAGAACGGCTTGGATATCACTGTATCATATTCTTCATCAGGATTTTCGGGACGTTTCAGCCTTACTTTCTGCTTTGATTCAAGCTGGTCCATCATTTCCTTATAGGTAACGGGTACCAGGAACAGGTCGGTTTCTGCCGAATATGCCTGGATTGTGCCTTCCTTCATGGCATCCAGAAGGATCTGCATAAAGCTCTTCCACTGATTCTGGGGAGACTCAGGGAAATAAAAAGGCTGGTTCATCTTTTCCCGCATATCGATAACCCTCCATATCCTTTTCGTCCAGGTGATATCAGCCTCACGCAGGTAAGGATATGGAATGGGCTGAACCTGGGTGATCACAGTCCTGTCATAAACACCATCCCTGGGGGGGGCTTCAAGGACCTGCGCAACGGAAGTCATCCTGACTCCTGTCACAAGTATTGCCACAAATGCAATGAAAACTATCCTTTTCATGATGTGCCGGAATATAATGGTTTAATTAATTTTAAGGTTGATGGAAGAAGGCAGTGTACGGTCGCCATCGGGCCCTCTGACATTAATATTTTCAAGCCAGACACGTTTATTCTTTTTTGCATTGGTGATCAGCCTGATAACGTTAGGTGTAAGCCTGTTTCCCGCAACCTTTTCCTCGTAAATATCACCTGTGATGTCGGTTACAAAATTGAAAGAAGTGACGACATACTTCAGGTCAAAGTCGAAACCGATAGGCATTTCAGGTACAAGAATGGGACTTGCAAGGAGTATACTCTTGGAGATCACGCCGTCACTCTTTCCCCCGATTTTTGCAATGGGGTCAGGGATTCGTTTCAGGCGAAAGTTGTATGCGCCCATATTTTTCGTCTTTCCTGAGAATACGGCACTTACCGTGATTACTGCCTCCCTGGTGTTTGCAGGAAGCCCGTTTACGATATAATCTTTTCCTTCAAGCCGGATACTTCCTACTGAGATTGTCGGTGTAACTCTCTCAGGTCCGCCAGGAACTGAAATTGACACCGGGTTGTCAACACCAACATAGAAGACATTCATCTTGGTAGGTGAGATTGTGAGGGCAGGTTTTGCTACAATAAATTCATCCTTGAAATGGAAAGTCATAGTATCACCCATGGGGCTTACGATCTTTATGATACCGGCAAACTTCTTCAGGCCTTCTGATGAGCCACCGAGTTTCAGGGTAACAACACCATTTTCGCCTGTGATGGGAGTTGCATTCTTGAAATTACTAGGTGTCAGTGAATCGGCGCCTAGCACGTAGCGCACGTTAGGGTTGGCTTTAGTGTCATACGCAGCAACAAGGATCTCGGCCGAATATTCTTCTCCTAGGAATACATAGCTGCTTTTGGGGATGACCTTGGCCCGGATGGCATCAAATTTCCAGTCATCCGCTGAAACAGCCGAAAACAGGTTGTTCACGACGTCAAACTCTGCATTGTACACATCAGCCTTGATCTGGTTCAATATAGTTACGGAAGCAGCAAGGATAGTCTGGTAGAAATTATGCATTTCCCAATTCTGCGACTGACCGTAACTGTCCTTGAACTGTCCTTCGGTCTTCAGGCCAAGCTTCATTGTCCCCTGGTATTTGGGATCCAGCAGGCCTAGCATTTCTTTTTTGTATGCTTCAATCTTATTTTTCAGCTTCCTGGCTTCGCCGGCGGAACCATCATGCGATGCACCGATAAAGTAGTTGGTCGGTTCAGTGTACTTGTCTTTATTATCAACTTTCGACAAAGGAATTTTTTTTGCCTCAGCATAAGGAATCCCGTCAGTTCTTGAAACAACAGTATATTTAATGCTGTCAATATAATTTGAAAGGTTGTCCGACAACTGTCTTGCTTTTTGCGCCCTGTCCCAGTATGGCCCCACTTTATTAGGGTTCATCTGGTATTGAACCTTAAATTTTGAAAGAGTATTATCGAGTTTTTTATTGAAGTTAGAGTTTGTATTCTCCATGGTCTCATTCACCACGATGAATGCATCAAGCATTTGTTTCGAGACGTTCAGCGCGAGCAATGCCGTAAGCACGAGATACATCATCCCGATCATTTTCTGCCTCGGTGTCTCTTTATATCCAGCCATTTACTTTTTAGTTTTCAGATGAATAATCAGGTTTGTTAAAACCTTGTAAGTGTTATTTAATAGTAATGTTCATGGCTGAGAGCATATTGCCGTAAACCTTGTTCATTGCGGCAATATTATTGGCCAGGATGTCAACCTGTTCTTTGAACCTGGCTGTCTGAGTTACCGATGCGTTCATATTTTCAAGGAAACGCTTCATGCTTTCTTCCATCTGGGAAGAAGCTTCAACCTGGTTGGTGGATGTTTGTAACTGTTTTTCGACGACTTTATTTAAACTTGAAAGATTGTCTTTGTATTTAACCGTGTTCGTGACAGATTCTGAGAGGTTAGTTGCAAACTGACCTAGGATGGAATTGAACTTATTGGTATTTTCCATTTGTTCATTCGATCCCTGTAAATGAAGTTCATATAAAGCATTTAATGCGGAAAGATTGCTGGAAACCCTATGCATTTGCTTACTGTAATTTTCGTTTTCGGCAGCTGAGGTTGATAAGGTCGCGGCGGTCTTTGAGAGCATCTCGGCAGATTCATTGTATTTTTCCATGAATTTGTTTGCGGATGATGTGGCTGCGGATATGCTGGAAGTCATGTCTTTGTTCGCCTTAATCTCATCTTTCAGGGTATTGGCCACTTCGGAGTAAGCACTCGAAAGCCCGGCAGCACTCTTTGATGCTGACTGCATATGCTGCAACTGTTCCTGTGATGTCGTAACTCCCTGCTCAAGAACCGTGGCGGTCTTTTTATAGGAATCACTCAGCCTGGAAGCACCATCCGTGGCCTGTTTAACTGAGGCAACAAACTGATCATTGGTCACTGCCGCATCCGACATTTTACCCAGTTTGGAGGTAGTATCAGCAAGGTTCCTCATGCCGTCGCCCAAACTGTTTATCAGCTCAGGGCCAATCTTTGCGTTTTCAAGCATTTTATCCAGCTTTTTGCTGACGTTGTCACCTGAAGCCAAGGCCTGAGACGCATCAAAATCTTCATCATGGTACATCCCTGCAAGCTGGGGATAAACAAGACTCCAGTCAGGTTCAACGTGGGGAGGCTCAAAAGCTGAAAAGAAAAATATCAGTGATTCCGTTCCTAATCCAATGATAAGCATGGTATCAGCCCCATAATAGTGATTGATTTTAAACAACGCACCTATGATTACAACTGATGCACCCCACCCGTATAGTTTAGCCATGAAATGCTTATACTGCTTGGATTTTACAAAATTCATGAGACCCATAATTCAGAAGATTTTAGTTGAGATTGGTTGAACGTTGATTGAATAACTGATTGGCAAAACATAAAAAGCCCGACGGACTAGTTGTAAACCTTTGAAGCCCTTGCAGGATTATCATCCTTCTGGCGGCCAAGGTAATTCTGCACACAGCGGAAACCTATGTAACATTTGGCTGTGTCCTGGAATTCATATGCACGTGTTGAAACACGCAGGTAATAAGCAATATCTTTCCAGGAGCCTCCACGGATGACCTTTCGTTTGAGAGTAGGTGGATCACTGTCTTTTGCATTATAGGTATAATCGGGATTCAGATCCCATGTGAAATTGTAAGAGGAAGGATGAAATGCCGACCTGGTCCATTCTGCAACATTGCCTGCCATATCATACAAACCGAATTCATTTGCAGGATAATGTGCAACAATAACAGTATGCAACCCACCGTCATCAATGTAATTTCCTCTCAGTGGTTTAAAATTCGCAAGGAAACATCCCTTATCATTTCTTGTGTATGGACCGCCCCAGGGATATGAATTTCCATCATAACCACCTCTTGAAGCCCATTCCCATTCAGCTTCTGTGGGAAGACGGAACTCGCTGATCGAGGATTCCCCTTTTTTACCATAAAGAAAGCTGTTTTTAAGCTGGGTACGCCAGATGCAGAAAGCATTGGCCTGTTTCCAGTTGACACCAACAACAGGATAATGGTCATATGCCGGGTGCCAGAAATATTTTTCAGTGGAAGGATCGTTGAAAGAATAAACATAATCATGAATCCAGCACAGAGTATCAGGATATACATTGATGACTTCCTTACGGACGTAAACCGAACGGTCTTTCATACCCTGCGGACGGTTGGCAAGTCCGGCATCTTTGAGGTCAGCCTGGCCTCCCCATTCTTTACGCGCAGCTGCCTTCAGGTCTACGAAATAGTATTCATAATACAGTTTGCGGGAATCGATTTCTTTAACCCTGAAATAGCGCTCATTTTCAGGCAGGTACATCTGGTTTAATGCATCCCTGACATCCTGCTGCTCGGAACTCCATTCAATCTTTGTTTCCCAGTTCAGGTAAGGAGGATCAAAGGTTTCACCGGTTTTCTTATTCTCCGAGATAAAATAAAGATCGGGTTTAATTTCTCCAAGAATGCGGCGGGCAATCGAATCCCTAACCCAATATACAAACTGGCGGTATTCATTGTTGGTGATTTCCGTCTGATCCATGTAAAATGCCGCTACCGACACCGTACGCGGATTATTGAGCTGGGCATAGGGGACATCCTCATCGCTGACTCCCATGGTATAGCTACCCATGGGAATGTAAACCATGCCAAATGGATCAGGCTGATAATACCTCTTCCTTCCCTTCACCCCAGTCAGTTCTCCGTTTCCTGAGTTGCTGCAGCTTCCCAGGAAGACCAGCAGGACTAAAAACACGAGCAGTTTTTTCATTTTTCGGGCAGTTGGTTGATTAAAAGTAACGCTTCTTCTTGAGCTTTATTATGTTAATCTCGGTTTTTGCAATTAAACCGGCAAATTTAGTAAATTAAATTTACAAATACCTTGTGTTACGGTAACTTCTTCTGAATTTTTCTGATTCAATTTTGAATACATAGTTCAGCAGGATTTCAAAACTTCCATTGCTGTACTTCATCATTTTCGAAATTCCAATATCATAAGCCAGTCCAACTCTGATGCCTTTGATCTGAAGGCCGGCAAGTATCGAGGCAGCATCCTGGAAACGGTATGCCAGCCCTCCGTAAAACTTGCTGTTGTACCATACGAGTCCGCTTACACTGAACTGAAAAGCGGCCCCGTCAAACATAACAATTGCACTTGGCTGCAGCTGAAAAGCAGGATGATTGGGAATATCCCACTGGTACCCGCCTGTCAGATAAAAGGTCCTGTTAAGCCGGTATTGAGTGTTTTTCCCTTTAGACTGGAGAAGCTGATCTCCCGATAATCCTATGTAAAACTTATCCGGGACCTTGTAAAACAACCCAAGTGAAAGATCAAATATCATGTCGCTTTTTGCCTGGTCTGACACCAGCAAGGGGTCATCTTTGCTTACTGCTTTGAACTTGGAATAATCAAATTTCCCGTTCTGGAAACCAACCTGCAAACCTGCAGAAAATATCCCCGAACCAAGCTCAGCCTTATATGCATATCCCAGCTTAACGGTAGTATTTTTAAAAAACCCGATCTTGTCCTGCGAAATCATCCCTCCAACCCCGCCGTGCAGAATACGTATGGGCGCGTCAACGGTAAGGAACATCGTTTCAGGCGCCACTTTATTACCATCACTGTCTTTGAACCCGAACCATTGCTCACGTATCAGGCCTGTAATCGAGATTCCCCCGCTCTGCCCGGCGTAGGCAGGATTAAATACCATATTTGTAAACATGTAATTGGTGATGACGCTGGTTTGCTGGGCTTGGATTTCAGTCCCCCATAACAGATATAAAAAAATAAATATAACAGTAACATACTTGCAGCAAGGCTTTGCTAGAAAAAGAGGTGCTTGCATAAACATCCTGAGTGTTATGGTCATTAGTTTCAGGCGTTAAAAGTACGTTTTTTTTATTAAACCAATATAATTAAATCCCTTTCTGCTGAGATAAAATCTGAAACGAGCGGGAGACAATACCCCTGATTTAAGTTATACGGAGAAGGTTGTATTTTGTTACCAACGATCTTTTCATCAACTTTGTTTTCGTAATTGTTAATTTTTTATCAGATTAAATCCAAAATTTCCGTTTATGGCCTTTTTTATGATCCCCGAAAAACCCTTTACAAAAAAGTGGTTCCTGTCTTACAGCCTTATCGTAATCGGCTCATTTATCCTTGCAGCCGCATTTGTACTTTTCATCACCCCGTACAAAATTGTCCCGGGCGGAGTTTACGGGATCTCAATTGTGCTGCATTACATGATAGGTACGCCTATAGGTTTGATGGCGCTTTGCTTCGACATCCCACTAACAATAATAGGCATGAAAGTTCTTGGGCCCAGGTTCGGCTTCAAGACAGTACTGGGATTCTCACTGACAGCTGTTTTTACCGATACCCTAACATGGCTCTGGGGCTTTGAACCTCTTGTTCATGGAGATGCCCTGTTGTCTTCAATTTTTGGCGGATTACTTTGCGGACTGGGACTGGGCCTGATCTTCAAATCCAAAGCCACATCCGGCGGAAGCGATATCATTGCAGCCATCATCGCAAAATATACAAGGCTTCCGATCGGGCAGCTTATGATCATGGTAGATTCAGTTATCGTCCTTGTTGGGTTACTTGTTTTTGGTGACTGGAAAATACCGCTCTACTCATGGATCGTGATCTATATCACCGGAAAGGTTATTGACGGAGTGCTGGAAGGTATAAATTATGAAAAAAGCCTGTTTATTATCTCCGACAAGCATGAAGAGATCAGGGATAAGATTATCAATAACCTGAACAGGGGAGGAACCGTGATCGAAGGAAAGGGGATGTATAATATGGCTGAACGCCGTATCATCTTTACAGTGGTCAGCCGCAGGGAACTGATCATCCTCGAAGAGTATATTCACCAGATAGACCCCAAGGCATTCCTCACGGTTCTGGATGCTTCAGAGATATTGGGAGAAGGATTCAAATCGCTGAAAGAGAAAGTTGCGGAATGAATGTCGAATGTTGAACATTGAATATTGAATGTCGAATGACCTTACTTCATCATTCAATATTCAATATTCGATATTCGATATTCAAATTTTTACCTGAATAATTTCATTATATCATTCCCGTTCGCGAAAATCAGTAAGCCGAAAAGGATCACCATTCCAACGATCTGGGCATATTCTATGAATTTGTCACTGGGCTTGCGCCTGGCAATAATCTCATACAAAAGGAACATCACATGGCCCCCGTCCAGTGCCGGTATCGGAAGTACATTTAGAACCGCCAGCATGATCGACAGGAAAGCTGTAAGCTGCCAGAATGCCTGCCAGTCCCATGTCGATGGAAAGATGGAGCCGATCGAAATAAACCCACCGACTGATTCATAGGCCTTTTCCTGGGAAAAAAGTAATTTTATCGATTTCACATAGTTGCCTACCCCCTGGAAAGCCTTGACAACTCCTGCCGGAACAGCGGTGAAAACTGTGTAGGATTTTTCCCTGAACTGCAGAAAATCGGTCGGCGGTTTTGAATAAACACCGATCAGTCCGGTGGAAGGAACATTCACCTTAAATTTCAGTGTGTCATTGCCCCTCAACACCATCACACTTACTGCCTTGTTCTTACATGCCTGCAAGGCCTTCCTGAATTCAGTAAAGTATGGATGAAGGGTGTCGTTAATCCCGAGGATCCTGTCATCTTTTATTATACCTGCTTTGCCTGCAGGAGATCCGACACTGAAACTGGCAACAACGAAAGGCACACGAAAAGAAATAAAATCAGCCGAGCTGTTCTTTATCAGTTTACTGATGAAGTTTTTCGGAATATCAATGCTGATCTGCTGCCCGTCCCTTACGACCTGTATGGTCCTGGCTTCTTCAAGCACCAGTGTCTTTGGAATAGCTGCAAAGTCATCCACAATTTTATTATCAATAGAAACAATATGATCCCCGTTCCTCAAACCCATCTGATACCCCGTTGAATCGACCGAAATCCCGTACTTCAGCGCCGAAACCGGCAAATACTGTTCCCCCCATGCCATGAGCATAATAATGTAAATAGCAATGGCCAGGATCAGGTTTACCGTGACTCCTCCGAGCATGATGATCAGTCGTTGCCAGGCAGGCTTAGACCTGAATTCCCAGGGCTGGGGTGGCTGCTTCAGCTGCTCGGTATCCATTGATTCATCGATCATTCCCGAGATCTTGACATACCCGCCCAACGGCAGCCATCCGATGCCATATTCGGTCTCACCTTTCCTGAACTTGAACAGCGAAAACCATGGATCAAAAAACAGGTAGAACTTTTCAACCCTGGTTTTGAAGACCTTTGCAGCAAAAAAATGCCCCATTTCATGAAAAATCACGAGGATTGAAAGGCTTAGTAACAATTGAACTACTTTTATGAATATTTCCATCAATATTTTCCTTTGCTTTTTTTACGGTTAATAATAAATTCTTCAGCCATTCTTACCGACTCTTTATGGGTTGCAACATAGTCGTCATAAGAGGGCTGTAATCTGAACGTTACCGAATGCATACAGTGTTCAATTACATCGGTCATCTCAAGAAAACCTACGTCCCCGGATAGAAATGCCTGCACTGCAATTTCATTGGCTGCATTTAAAATGCAGGGCATATTCCCTCCCGATTCAAGGGATTTGTAGGCTAATGCCAGGTTTCTGAACACATCCTTGTCGGGCTGCTCGAAACTCAGCCGGGGATGGTCGAGGAAGCTGAACCTGGGCAGGCCAGAAGGAAGCCTGAAAGGAAATCCGAGTGCATAAAGGATTGGCAGCCTCATATCAGGAAGGCCCATCTGTGCTTTCATTGAACCATCGATAAACTGAACGATTGAATGAATGATTGACTGCGGATGGATGATCACATCGATCTGGTCGGGGCCAATGCCGAAAAGCCAGTGAGCTTCAATTACCTCAAGGCCCTTGTTCATCATCGAAGCTGAATCGATCGTGATTTTATTACCCATTTTCCAGTTTGGATGCTTCAGGGCGTCTTCCCTGTTCACCGAACTGAGATGTTCCCTTGTTTTCCCTCTGAAAGGTCCGCCGGATGCAGTAAGCCAGATCTTTTCAACAGTACCATGCCGTTCTCCGGCAAGACATTGGAAAATAGCTGAATGCTCCGAATCGACAGGTATGAGCATTACCTTCTTTTCAAGAGCTTTCCGGGTCACAAGATCTCCTGCGATAACAAGTGTTTCCTTGTTTGCGAGGGCAATATTCTTCCCGTATTCGATTGCCTTAAGGGTAGGCCTTAAGCCTGCATAGCCCACAAGCGCACTCACAACCAGGTCGGTCGTTTCCATCTCCATGACCTGGGTAATGGAATCTTCACCTGCAAAAACTTTGATTGGATATTGCCTGAGGGCGGATGATACTTTTTCATAACAGGCCGGATTACCGATTACCACTGTATCCGCAGAGAATTCTATTGCCTGCCTGATAAGCAAATCGCAGTTGTTCTGGGCAGTAAGCACGGATACCTCGAATAGATCAGGATTCTGCCTGATCACATCAAGGGTCTGCAGACCGATTGAACCGGTGGATCCCAGAAGGGCGATCCTCTTTTTAGGTAAATCCTGGTTCCCCATATCAGAAAGAAATATATTCTTTTGGATCGACCGGATTTCCTTCGTACCAGAGCTCAAAATGAAGATGGGGCCCGGTTGAATACTCCCCGGTCTCCCCGATAATGGCAACGGGTTCTCCGGCATTCACGTAATCGCCCTCCCTGGTAAGGATAGCCGAATTGTGCTTGTAAACGCTTACGATATTCTGGGAATGCTGTATCGCGACAACGTAACCGGTCTCAAGGGTCCAGCTGGCAAAAATTACCCTCCCGTCAAGTACTGATTTTATTGCTTCGTTCTGCTTGGCAACGATATCCAGTCCGAAATGTTTTTTTACCGGGTCAAACACATTCGTAATCACGCCTTTCAGGGGAGTAAAAAAAAGCACCCCTCCTATCGATCCCCTGGGTACTGAGGAACTCTCTCCCGATTCAGCCTTGTATAGGTTGTACTTTGCCTTACTCTCAACATCCAGCCTCAGCAGCGAATCCTCCTCTGACCTCTTCAGCCGGATATCACCATATTTGTGAACTGTATCCCTGATGATAGGCCTGTCTTCAGAAAGATCTTTTCCATTGATTACATCCCTGAGGTTCTGAAGATAACGGTCTTTGCGTTTCAGTGCCTTCTCAATTGAATCTGTTTTGAGAGTGAGCTCATAGAGTTTTTTCTGAAGCCCCACACTGGAATACCCGGGAATGTATTCTCTCAATGGAGTGAAAGCGATCAGAAAAGTGGTCAGGAAAATAAGAAGAATGGTTACCGTACCAAGCGCTACGAATACATTAAGACGTGAGAGCCTGAAAGTAAGCCTTTCTTCCAGAGTTTCATCGTTCATGAAGACCAGACGGTACTTATTCCTGAGCCTGTCCTTCCAGTTCTGTCTCTTCTTTTCGCTTTTTTCTCCCGCCATCCTGCAGTCTGATCCTTATTCTATAACGACTGCAAATATCGTAAAATTATACTAAATTTGCGGTTTTGATGTTATATCTGTATTAATTACCAAAGATTTGATCTCGACGAAGAAATACGCCCTCGCCGGAATTTTCTTATTGCTTGCCGGCACATTTTTTTTCAGTGCATGCTCCACCAAGAAAAATACCTGGACCCGGCGTACATACCATAACATCACTGCACATTATAATGTTTACTGGAACGGCATGGACTTGATGCGACAGGGCATCAAGGATTATGACGCCCAGATGAAGGACAATTTCTCACTGGTTCTCCCGGTATACAATTTCGGCGATAAATCGGGCAATAAAGCTGCCAATTTTTCGGATAATGCCATTAAGAAAGCTTCCAAAACCATCCAGAAGCATTCGATGTTCTTTAATCACAAAGAGTATTGCAAATGGATTGATGATGCGTACATGCTGATAGGCAAGGCCTATTTTTACAAGAAGGACTACGGTATGGCCAGGCGCACTTTCGAGTTTGTCATCAAGACATATAATGACAATGACATAAAATATGATGCCATGTATTGGCTTGCAATGGCCAATTTTCAGATGGGAGACTTCAACCGCGGAGAACCAATGCTTGATATGCTGCTGAATAAGATAAATAAAGGCGAAGCCCCGTCGAAATATGAAGAAAAGGTCAATCTCGCATATGCCAATTCGTTTATTCTGCAGAAAAACTATGAAGCTGCGGTGCCTTATCTCAACCGGGCCCTTGAGCTTAACCCAAAAGTCAAAATGAAGACGAGGATCTATTTTATCCTTGGCCAGATCTACCAGAAACAGGAAGACCCCGAACGGGCAGCAGCAATGTATACGGAGGTACTCAAACATTCCTCGCCTTACGAAATGGAATTTAATGCCAAGATAAATCTTGCCCAGTGTTATACCAACAAATCGACCGACCGGGATTATATCGTCAAGAAGCTGAAAAAAATGCTGAAGGATGAGAAAAATATAGAATTCCAGGACCAGATCTATTATTCCCTGGCCCAGATCTCTCTTACCGACAGAGATACAACTATGGCAATCCATTATCTGGGCAAATCGGTAAGCACAAGTAAAAACAATAACTACCAGAGAGCTATTTCAGCACTGGAGCTTGCCGACATTTACTTTTCTTTCCCTGATTATACCATGGCCCAGGCCTATTATGACAGTACCATGCAATTCCTGCCTCCCGACTTCGCGAATTACAAAGCCCTGAAGAAAAAAACTGAAACCCTGACCGACCTGGTCATGCAGCTGCAGCTCATCAGCAGGGAAGACAGTCTGCAGGCTCTTGCAATAATGCCTGAAGACCAGAGGAATAAGGTCATAGATAAAATCATTTCCCAGTATATCGCCGAAGAAGTAAAGAAACAGCAGTCAGAACAAACAAAGCAGCAGAACCAGATGTTTGCCACCCAGGAAGACAAATCAACCACAACTTCCTCATCCCAGGGCCGCTGGTATTTTTACAATGCTGCGACCCTTGCAAGCGGTTTTTCGACATTTGCAAAAAAATGGGGACGCAGGAAACTTGAGGACAACTGGTTTCTCACCGATAAGGCAATAACAATGCCTGCTGTTGAGCAGCCGGTCGACACTTCACAGGCGGCTGTGGCCAGGGGATCCGACACCACTGCAGGAAAAAAACCTGAGCCGAAAATTACCAATCCTAAAGACCGCAGGTTCTACACTAAGGATATCCCGTTCACACCGGCGAAAGTGACTGCTTCGAATAAAAAGATCATGGACGCATATTACAAGGCCGGGTTCATTTATATCGAGGGGCTGAATGATTACGGGCATTCGATCGAAAGTTTCGAAACGCTCCTGCAGAAGTATCCTGATTTCGCAGGTAAAGCCCAAACATATTACGAGCTCTACATTCTGTATTCTGAACTAAAAAACGACCCTAAATCAGATTATTATAAAAACCTTTTACTGACAGCTTATCCCGAAACTGATTATGCGAAGCTCCTCATCAACCCGAATTATTACAAGGAACTGGCCTCCAGGAAATCGGAATCTTCAAAACTCTACGAGGTAACCTACAAGGCATTTCAGAATCAACAGTATTACATGGTCATCAGCAATGCAGCCGAAGCCCATACAAAGTATAAAAGCGACACAGCCCTCCTCCCCCGGTTTGATTACCTGCGAGCCCTCTCACTCGGGAAAATTGAAGTTGCCGATTCGATGATCGTAGCCCTGAACAAGATCCAGAAGGAGTATCCAAAAAGTCCTGTGAGTGCTCTCGCACAGGAAGTAATGACCTCACTGACCTCTCCCGCAGGCAAAGGCGGACAGCCGGGAACCAATCCTGCTGATTCAGCGTCTGCAGTTCTGATTGCGGCTGAAAGTATTTACAAATTTGACTCAACTGCCGTTCATTTTTACATCCTGATCGTTAACAACTCAAAGGTTGACGTAAATGCCCTGAAAATCAAAATTGCCGATTTCAACTCCAAATTGCATGACCTGGATGGACTGGAGGTGAACAGCCTGCTGTTCGACAATAATCTGGAGATGGTAACAGTAAGTAATTTCGACAATGCAGGTACTGCTATGCAATACCTTCTGAGTATCAGGGACAGCAGGTACATTTTTACAAAGCTTGAAACGGCCGGCGATTACAGCGATTTTGTAATCTCTGTCAGCAATTATCCGGTACTTTACAAAAGTAAAGACATAGCTAAATACCAGAAGTTTTTTGACAAAAAATACCTTGTAAAATAAGAAGCCATGGCAAAAAACAGAGAACCTGAAATGCCCTCCATAAATATTATGGGACCGGGCACTGTTGTAAAAGGTGAAATCAGCGTAAACGGCGACTTCAGGGTCGATGGTACCCTGATAGGGAACATCGTTTGCAAAGGAAAGATCGTGGTTGGCATAACCGGAAAGATCGAAGGGGAAATCATTTGCCAGAGCGGAGATTTTTCAGGCGAGGTAATCGCAACCGTGAAAGTTGCTGAGCTGTTAACCCTTAAGGAAACTGCCAAATACAGAGGTGACATTACGACCGGGAAACTGGCGATAGAACCAGGTGCACAATTTTCGGGAACCTGTAAAATGGAAAATGCGGGTGCTCAGGAGGTGAAAGCTTTTTCGAATGAGCCCACAAACTGATCCCAAAAAGGGATTAGACCAGTATGCGAGGTACTCCGGAATAGCTTTTCAAATGATGGCTATCATTGCAGGAGGAGCTTTCGGCGGATTGAAACTGGACCAATGGCTTGACACCAGGCCGGTTTTTACTGTCACGCTGTCAATTCTCTCAGTATTCTTATCGATCTATTTTGTAACCAGGGACCTTCTTAAAAAAAAATAATTATGAAGTCAGCAGTCTCATCTTATGCTAAAAGTCTTCTTATCGTAACCATTTCAGCAGGGATTTTGGCTCTTGCGCTTTACTACCTGCTTCCTGCAGCATGGTTCTCTCCTGCATTACCTGTATTATTTGCTTTTTTTTATAGCTGCAGCCTAATATCGTTCATGATCTTAAGTAATTCTATTCAGAAGAAATTCAGCCGGTTTACCTCAATGTTTATGCTTACAACGGCGGGCAAACTTTTCCTGTTTATTGCAATAATGATCATCTACTCCTTCTTAAATAAAAAAGACGCCGTTCCTTTTCTGCTGAATTTCTTCGTTCTTTACCTTATCTTTACCATATTCGAAGTTACTCAGGTCGTAGGGCTCACAAAAAAGCCAGACGCTACCGGAAACGAACATGCATGAAATCAAGACTGTCAAGTCTTATTGTTTATACTATTTTATTCCTGGGCTGCACAAGTTACCCGTCCCTCGCCCAGAATAAAGACATCACGTCCACTTCAACCCTTGACACGAATTATGTTGAAGATTACACTGAATGGCTAACAACCAGGCTCTACCTGCTTTATCAGAATGCAACCTTCGTGATTAGCACAAATGAAGTTGACAATATTATATTCCAGCCCAATACTGATATAAAACTTGGAATTGCAGGCTTCTACAAATGGTTTGGGCTGGGTCTTTCGATAACAAACCCGTTTTATCAGTTTAATAAGGAAACATATGGAAAAACATCGGCTATCGACCTGAGGATAAATGCTTTTGGCAGGGCTATTGCTGCGGAAGTCTTCATACAAAACTTCCACGGATTTTATATCAGGAATATTCATCCGACATACAACAGATTTTATATCCTGCCCGATATGAATCTTTTCTCACTGGGGGCATATGGTTACTGGATCTACAACAGCCGAAAATTCTCACTCAGAGCGGCTTTCGTTCAGAATGAGCGACAAGTGAAAAGCGCAGGGTCATTCATGATCAGACCGGGTTTTTCATATTTCCAGGTATCTTCCGATACGGGGATCATTCCAGCGGAGATCATTAAAACATACAAGCTTGCACCTGATGAGATTATTAAAGAAGGTGATTTTTATTCCATCAGCCTTGCCCCGGGATACACCTATACCTTTGTGTTCCTGAAGCACATGTACTTTAACGCCGCCGTTTTCCCGGGGGTGGCCTGGCTTTCATACTCCTACAAAGGCAAGAACGACAACTACTCCCGTTCCGATTTCATATTCCAGCTCGGTATCAGGCTGGCCGCAGGCTACAACACAAAAAAATGGTACATAGGGGGAGCGGTGATCACCGGCTTCAATGACCTTGATGCACCCTGGAGCAATTCATCCTTCTTTTACGATGTATCCCAGTTCAGGATTTGGGGTGGAATGCGATTCGACATCTTCAGGAAGAAAAAGAAAAATTAGTCGTAACTTTGTCTTTTATCAAGCGGTTCGTTATGGTTTTTGTCTCAAGAAAAGAACATTTTAACGCAGCACACAGGCTTTTTCGCCCCGAATATTCCGATGAGCAGAACCTCAGAGTTTTCGGGAAATGCTCTAATCCTCTGTGGCACGGGCATAATTATACCCTGGTTGTAACTGTTAAAGGAGAACTCAGCTCCCAAACAGGTTTCGTGATGGATCTTAAAACACTTAGCAGCCTGATCGACAAAGACGTATTGCAAAAACTTGACCATAAGAATATTAACCTTGAGGTTGATTTCATGAAAGGGAAACTTGCCTCAACTGAAAATATAGCAGTCGGGATCTGGGAGCAACTTGAGCCCGGCATCCGCAGTGCAGGAGCATTGCTTCATTCGGTAAGGCTAGAAGAAACTGAGAATAATTCTGTGGAATATTTTGGCGGATAACAAAGACAAATTGTCATGACAGAAGAGAAATTAAGTTACGAACGGACCGATGATTATGATCCGGCAAAAATTGAGAAATTAAGTTATCATTACAAGGAGATACTCAGGCTCATAGGTGAAAACCCGGAACGTGAGGGATTGCTCAAGACTCCTTTAAGGGTAGCTAAGTCGATCCTGTTCCTGAACCAGGGTTACAACCTTGACCCTGAAGACATCCTTCTGTCGGCAAGATTCCGTGAAGACTACCGTGAAATGGTGATTGTGAAGGACATAGAGATATACTCCATGTGTGAACATCATATGATCCCGTTTATCGGCAAAGCGCACGTTGCCTATATCCCCGACAAGTACATCACCGGCCTGAGCAAGATTGCAAGGGTGGTCGAAATTTATGCAAGAAGGCTTCAAGTACAGGAAAGGCTCACGATGCAGATCAAGGATGCGATCAATAACACCCTGAAGCCCCTTGGTGTGGCAGTTGTAATTGAGGCACAACATTTGTGTATGTCAATGCGCGGTATTCAGAAGCAGAATTCTGTCACAACAACATCTGATTTCATCGGAGCGTTTGAAAGGGATAAAACCCGGGCTGAATTTTTACACTTAATATCAACAAGATTGCATTAATTAACAGGGATTAGGGATTGGGGATTAGGGATTAGGGTGATATTGCTTATCCCTAAACCCTAACCCCCAAACCCTAAAAATAATAGGAGACAACAACATGTTTGAAGACAATAACAGGAACTATTTCGGATCGGCTCAGGGAGCTGACGCCGGGGTTATCGCTAAAACATTCATGTCACAGGTATTTACATGGATGACCCTTGCAATGATCATTACAGCAGGCACCGCATACTGGTTTGCTTCTTCAGAGGCAGCAATAAGAAGCCTGGTGAATGTTGAAACCGGAGGACTTACCATACTAGGCTGGATCGTAACACTGGCTCCTCTCGGTTTCGTGATTCTTATGTCTTTTGGATTTCAGAAATTATCGGCCCTGGCCATGACTTTACTGTTCATTGCGTTCTCGGTTTTAATGGGAATGAGCCTGAGTTTCATTCTCCTGATATATACCTCAGCCTCGGTATTTAAAACATTCATAGTAGCCGCAGGTATGTTCGGCATCATGTCCGTTGCCGGTTATACAACCAAGACCGATCTCACCAAGTTCGGATCCATCCTGATGATGGGGCTTATCGGTATTATGATCGCGATGCTTGTAAATTTTTTCATGCATAGCAGCACAATGGAATACATTATCAGTGTACTTGGCGTTTTGATTTTCACCGGGCTTACAGCATATGATGTTCAGAGACTGAAAAGGATCGGGGCAGGTGCCGGAAGCTTTGGGGAGGAGAATGCAAAAAAAGCCAGTATCCTTGGCGCTCTGACTCTTTACCTCGATTTTATCAACCTGTTCCTTTTCCTCATCAGGTTCCTGGGAGACAGAAAGTAAGTTACGAATTACGAATTACGAATTACGAGTTACGAGTTACGAATTCAGAAATCGTCACTCGTCATTCGTCACTCGTAAATTGTATCACAAAGATTAACCTCTAAAAAGAGCTATATGTCAGCATACGTATTTCCCGGGCAGGGAGCCCAGTTTGTCGGAATGGGAAAGGATCTTTATGAGAAATCTGATTCCGCAAAAAATCTGTTTGAAAAAGCAAATGAAGTTTTAGGTTTCCGGATCACCGACCTCATGTTCGCCGGCACCGACGAGGACCTGAGACAGACCAGGGTAACCCAGCCCGCGATCTTCCTGCATTCTATAATCCTGGCCTCTACCCTGGGAGATTCATTTAAACCAGATATGGTAGCCGGGCATTCCCTGGGAGAATTTTCTGCCCTTGTTGCTAACAGGGTATTATCATTTGAAGACGCTCTGAGGCTGGTGTTCGCAAGGGCAAATGCCATGCAGAAAGCCTGTGAGAAAGAACCTTCGACTATGGCTGCAATCCTGGGCCTTGACGACCAGAAGGTGGAAGAGATCTGTAAAAGTATTGATGAAATAGTAGTTCCTGCAAATTACAACAGTCCCGGCCAGCTGGTCATTTCAGGAAGTCTGAAAGGGATTGAAATTGCCTGCGAGAAACTGAAAGCGGCCGGAGCAAGACGTGCTCTTCCTCTGAAGGTAGGCGGTGCTTTCCACTCTCCGTTGATGGAACCTGCAAGGGTTGAACTTGCTGAGGCAATCAACAGCACTGTTTTTCATGAGCCTATATGCCCGATATACCAGAATGCCACTGCCGAAAGAGTTACTAATCCCTTAAAGATAAAGGAAAACCTGGTTGCCCAGCTTACGGCTCCGGTTTTGTGGACACAGCTGATACAGCGAATGATAGCCGATGGTGCCACTCATTTCATTGAAGTCGGACCCGGAAATGTGTTGCAGGGCCTGATTTCCAAGATCGGGAAAGATGTAAGCGTTTCAGGCGCCTGAAAAAAGAAAGGCCCCGTGGCAGATGCACGGGGCCTTTCTTTTACATGATTTCCGGTTTCTACCTCTTGGTATACTGTCCTTCATAATACTTCTGGTATTCCCCCGAGGTGACATTCTTCATCCATTCCTCGTTGGCAAGATACCAGTCGACAGTCTTCTCAAGGCCTTGCTCAAACATGGTACTTACTCTCCATTTCAGGTCTTTCTGAATTTTGGCTGAGTCGATTGCATACCGCAGATCATGGCCGGCCCGGTCTTTCACATAGGTGATAAGCTGTTCGGAAGATCCTGCTGTACGTCGCAGTTTCTGATCCATGATCTTGCATAACAACCTGAGCAGGTCAATGTTTTTCCATTCATTATGCCCGCCAATATTGTACGTCTCCCCATTGATCCCCGAATGGAAGATGCGGTCAATCGCTTCCGCATGGTCTTCAACATATAACCAGTCACGGATGTTCTCTCCCTTGCCGTAAACCGGGATAAGTTTGTTGTTCCTGATATTGTTTATTGAAAGCGGAATGAGTTTTTCGGGAAACTGGTATGGGCCGTAATTGTTCGAACAATTCGAGATTACAACGGGGAGTTTGTATGTATGAAAATAAGCCCGTACAAGATGATCAGAACTGGCTTTGGATGCAGAGTAAGGGCTCCTCGGATCATAGGAAGTCTCTTCCGTAAATAAACCCTTCTCGCCTAAAGACCCGTAAACTTCATCCGTCGAAATATGATAAAACCGCTTTCCTTCAGTATGAGTCCATACCTCACGGGCTGCGTTAAGAAGGTTCACTGTTCCAACAATATTTGTGTAAATGAACTCCGTGGGATTTGTTATCGACCTGTCAACATGTGATTCGGCGGCAAGATGGATCACTCCGTCAAACTTGTATTTCTGGAAGATCTTCTTGACCAGCTCGGCTGCAACGATATCCGCCTTGATGAATTCGTAATTCGGTTCCTTTTCAATATCCCTGAGATTGGAAAGATTCCCGGCATATGTAAGCTTGTCGAGGTTAACAATATGGTACTGCGGATAATTTTTCACGAACCTCCGCACTACATGGGAACCAATAAACCCTGCACCTCCGGTGATCAGAATTGTTTTCATCGCAACGAAAATTTAATGTTTGAATCTCAAATGTACAAAATAATATCCTAACGCCCCTTTTCAGCAAGGACCTTTTCCCACTTCCAGGCAGAAGCCGTCATTTCGTCAAGGGTCTTCTCAGCTTTCCATCCAAGCTCCGTGTTGGCGAATTCAGTATCGGCCCAAACCTGTTCTATATCTCCGGGCCTGCGTTCCATGATCTGGGAATTCAGTTTGACTCCTGTCGTACGCTGAAAAGACTCGATGACCTGAAGTACGGAGCAACCGTTTCCAGTGCCTAGATTGAACACCTCAACCTTCTCTTTCATTTTCCCGTTCAGCATACGTTCCACAGCAACCACATGCGCCTTTGCAAGGTCGGTCACATGCAGGTAATCACGGATCGCAGTCCCGTCGGGAGTGCTGTAATCGTTTCCCCATACCCTCAGGAAGGGCCTCTTGCCAATGGCAGTTTGTGTAATATATGGCATTAAACAATTAGGCACACCAAGCGGAAGTTCACCAATGATTGCCGATTCATGCGCCCCTATGGGGTTAAAATACCTTAAAAGAATTCCAAATACATCATTGACATTGCTGGTATCTCTGATGATCTCTTCAGATATCTGCTTGGTATTTCCATATGGTGACCAGGCTGCCTGTATAGGGGCGTCTTCCTTGACAGGGAGCTTCTCTGGCTGTCCGTAAACTGTGCAGGAAGAAGAAAACACAATGTTCCGGATCCCGTTATCCTTCATGCCCTGGAGGATGTTGATCAGGGAAACAAGGTTATTGCGGTAATATTTCAGTGGTTGCTCCACCGACTCACCCACCGCCTTGAAAGCTGCGAAATGTATGATCCCGGAGATGTCGCTGTGTTTACCGAAAAAAGCCGAGGTTTTCATTGCATCGGTAAGGTCAAACTGTTCGAACATTGGCTTTTTCCCGCTGATCAAAGCGATGTTATCAAGCACGTCGGCAGAGGAATTCGAAAAATCATCAACGATGATGACTTCAAAACCCCTGGCCTGGAGCTCCACTACGGTATGACTGCCGATGTAGCCGGTTCCGCCTGTCACTAGTATTTTCATAAGTTTAGTTTTTGTAAAACGTTTTAGGGGTAGGGGGTTGGGGGTTGGGGTTTAAGGTATTACTAATCCCTAATCCCTAATCCCTAATCCCTAATCCCTAATCCCCAATCCCTAATCCCTAATCCCCAATCCCTAATCCCCACCTTTCAGAAACGGATGATAATCCCCCTTAAGCCCCACCGGGGTCTCGTTCCTGATCTGGAATGCAATATTTATACTGGGTCTGGCATCACTCAGCCCGAACCCCTGACCGCTTAAAATTTCCCTGTATGTAACAGTATGCAGGTCGGTGAATCCTTCGCTGAACTCAACGGCATCCCCGTCAAGGGTCAGCAAACGGTAAGTACGCTTTCCGGCTTTCTTCACATCATCGGGAACGTCATTATAATCAAGGCTGAGAAACCAGCGTATCCTGGCTTTTTCGAGTTCAAGATACCCTCCTGCCTTGTTCCCGTTCATCACATGGACCTTGTTGGCTTTTACATCTCCGAAGATCCAGGTAAGCATATCAAAAAAGTGAATTCCTATATTGGTTGCGATGCCACCCGATTTGGAAACATCACCTTTCCAGGAACGATAATACCAGTTGCCCCTCGAGGTGATATAAGTAAGGTCAAGGTTGTATACCTTGTTCTTTGGGCCTTTCCTTATCTTCTCACGCAAGGCGATGATCACCGGATGCAATCTGAGCTGGAGCACGGTATACACTTTTTTCCCTGTCTCCTTCTCGATCTCTTTCAAGGCATCAAGATTCCAGGGATTAAGCACAATCGGTTTTTCGCAAATGGCATTGGCATCATTGCGAAGGGCCAGCCTGATATGCGAATCGTGCATATAGTTGGGAGAGCAGATGCTCACATAATCAACCCTGTTGTCTTCCTGTCTTTTCCTGGCTATGCCCATCCTCCTGAGCTTGTCGAGGTGGCGGTCAAAACGTTCCGGCTCAATAAAAAAGTCAGCATCCGGGAAATAACTGTCAATGATCCCGACTCCGTCATATGGATCCAGTGCACAAATCAGCCTGTTTCCAGTCTCCTTTATAGCTTTCATATGCCGGGGTGCAATATAACCTGCAGCTCCAATCAGTGCAAAATTCGCCGGCCTGTTCAATTCAGTCATTTTCATTTACCTGATTTAATTACTTTACCGTTGTTCAACTGATATTTTTCACCGCTTTCAGGGCAAACTGCAATTCCCAGTTTGTCAAACTCCAGCCTGTGGCCGTATTCGCTCATCCAACCAACATGCCTGCCAGGATTGCCAACAACCAGGGCATAAGGGGGAACATCCTTAGTCACAACGGCACCGGCACCTATAAAGGCAAATTCACCAATGGTATGGCCGCAAACGATAGTTGCATTCGCACCGATTGAAGCTCCATTTTTAACAAGGGTTTGCAGGTACTGGTCTCTCCTGAGGATATGTGAACGCGGATTGATCACATTCGTAAAAACCATCGAAGGGCCAAGGAAAACATCATCCTCGCAGATCACCCCCGTATAGATAGAAACATTGTTCTGTACCTTCACATTCCTTCCAAGTTTCACCTGGGGTGAAACCACAACATTCTGACCGAGGTTACAGCCTTCTCCTATTTCGCAGTCTTTCATGATGTGGGTGAAATGCCATATTTTCACCCCTTTCCCGATCTTACAGCCTTCGTCTATGATGGCCGATTCATGAGCAAAATATTCCTTTTCCATGTCAGCCTTTTACAAATTCAAGTACTGCAGAGGTTATATGTTTCAGCTGCTCCTCATCCAGTTCTGTATGCATAGGCAAGGAAACCACTGTATTTGAAAGATGTTCTGTTACAGGAAAATCTCCCGGTTTGTAACGGGGATCGATATATGCTTTCTGCAGATGCAGGGGCACGGGGTAATAGATCATGGCCGGGATATCCCTGGAATTCAGGTGGGCTATCAGGGCTGCACGGTCGATATCTTTTGTCACCAGGGTATACTGATGGAATACATGGTTCGAATGTGAATATCTCGCAGGTGTTTGCAGTCTGGGGTTCCCGGCAAAGGCTTTATCATAGAAATCCGCAGCAGCCCTGCGTTTTGCAGCATAATGGTCAAGATACTGCAATTTGACTTTCAGAACTGCTGCCTGAATGCTGTCGAGGCGTGAATTCACCCCCACATAATCATGATAATACCTTACTGCCATCCCGTGATTGACGACCACCCTTAACTGGCTTGCAAGCTTGTCATCATTCGTAAAGATTGCTCCCCCGTCTCCATAGCATCCCAGGTTCTTCGAAGGGAAAAACGAGGTGCATCCTATCTGCCCGATGGTTCCTGCCTTCTTCATGCTGCCGTCGCTGAAAATATAGTCGGCCCCGATAGCCTGGCAGTTGTCTTCAATGACAAACAACTTATGTTTTTCAGCAATAGCCATGATCTCTTCCATAGGTGCTGTCTGCCCGAAAAGATGAACAGGGACAATAGCTTTGGTTTTGGGAGTAATGGCTTTTTCAATAGCTTTCGGATCAATGTTGAAGGTGTCAGGATCCACGTCAACGAGCACGGGCGTCAGCCTAAGCAGGGCAATGACTTCCGCAGTTGCAATAAAAGTAAAGGAGGTTGTGATGACTTCATCTCCCGGCTCAAGGCCAAGTGCCATCATGGCAACCTGCAAGGCATCGGTACCGTTGGCACAGGGGATCACATGCTTTATTCCAAGATATTTTTCCAGGTCTTTCTGGAAACCCTGCACGGCCGGACCGTTAATAAAGGCGCATGAATCAATGACCTCATGAACTGCCTTGTCAATCTCTTCTTTCATGTTCAGGTACTGACTGCGTAAGTCGACCATTTGAATTTTCTTCATCAGTAAAAGTATTTTTAGATTCTGCAAAAATAAGAATGTATGTCGAATTTGTTTTCAGGCATTGATTTTTAATAATTTTACCAGTGAAACCAGGTTAAACAATATAACGCAGGAAACATGAAAAAATTTGCTGTAGTCCTTGCAGGTTGCGGTGTTTTTGACGGAGCAGAGATCACCGAGACCGTTCTGACCCTTCTTGCCATTGAGAAAGCCGGTGCATCAGCAGGATGCTTTGCCCCGGATACCGAGCAGTATCATGTGATTGATCATCTTCAGGGGAAACCCTCCCCCGAAAAACGGAACGTACTTACTGAAGCGTCAAGGATCACAAGGGGCAATGTCAAACCTTTAAGTGAATTCAGGGCTTCTGATTTCGATGCACTTATTTTTCCCGGCGGATTCGGCGCTGCCAAAAATCTTTGCAGCTGGGCGTATGAAGGCGATAACGCCAGGGTAAACCCAGATGTCGAAAGAGCCGTCAAAGCCATGCATGAAGCAGGGAAACCCATTGGGGCCATGTGTATTGCACCGGTGATACTTGCCATTCTTTTCAAGGGAGCAAAATTAACCACAGGGCAGGATCCCGCCTCAGCTGGTTTTATCGAAAAACAGGGAAATATCAATATTACAACCGATCATGCCCAGGTTGTGATTGACCCGGTACATAAGCTTTTCACCACCCCCTGCTATATGCTTGACGCAACAATGGGACAGATCGAGGAAGGAACGAGGAATATCGTGGGGGAAATGATGAAAGCGTGCTAAAGGTAAGGGATGTAAGATGCGGGATGCAAGATGCAAGGTACAAGATGCAAGATGCAAGATGCAAGGTACAAGATGCAAGATACAAGATGCAAGATGCAAGATAAAGTAGAATCAACCATCATGCATCCAGCATACCGCATCCTATGTCCTGTATCCCGTCATCAGACTTCCGATATCGGACATCAGTCCCGGGTTCTTCTCAATCGCGTTTCCGGTAACAATGATGTCAGCTCCGGCTTCCAATGCGTTTTTCGCCTTGCGGATATCAGAGATGCCTCCGCCTATAATGAGTGGTAATGAGGTTTCCTGCTTCACTTTCGAGATCATCTCTGAAGATACCGGGTTCAAAGCTCCCGAACCTGCATCCATATAGATAAGTTTCAGGCCAAGCATCTCTCCCGCGAGAGCAGTGCAAGCAGCAATATCAGGCTTGTCTGCAGGTATTGGAAGAGTATTGCTGATATATGAAACAGAAGTAGGTTTTCCACCGTCGACAAGCATGTATGCGGTAGGGATTATCTCAAGTTTGCTGGCTTTGAGCAGGGCTGCAGATTCAACATGTTTTCCGATAAGCATTTCGGGATTCCTTCCCGATATCAGCGAAAGAAGCAGGATCCCATCGGCATCGGGATACACCTGCAAACTGCTGCCCGGGAATAAAATAACAGGAATATCGGATTCTTGCTTCAACATCCTTATCTGTTCACCACCTTCATTGCTTGTAAGCAGGCTTCCACCGAAGAAGAAATAGTCGACGCCAGCCTTTACCGCAATCCCCGCCAGGCTCCTGATCGAAGCAGGTGTCGATTTATCCGGGTCGATCAGGACGGCGAATTTTTTTCTGCCGGCCCTGGCATCTTTTGTAAGTGTTTGCAAGTGATTCATAAAAGAATGCTTAAAAAATTGCCTTTGCAATCTGCCGGATATTCTCCGAAATGCCAACGGTAAAATAGTGTAAAACCGGAACCCCGTTATCGAGAAGTTCCTGTGACTGCCTGATACCCCATTCGATTCCAACCTTGAACACATCATCGTTCGAATTGCATTTCTGAACCTCTTTCGAAAGTTCCTCGGGTATGTCAATGTAAAATATCTGCGGAAGGGCATTAAGTTCCCTCATGGTACAAATGGGCTTCAATCCGGGAATTATTGGGACGCTGATCCCTTCCTTTCGGCAGGCATCCACGAAACTGAAATACTTCTTATTATCGAAAAACATCTGGGTGATGATGAATTCGGCACCTGCGTCGATTTTCTTCTTCAGTTGCGACAGGTCGGTCGACATGTTCGGGGCTTCAATATGTTTCTCTGGATATCCGGCAACTCCAATACAGAAATTTGTCTTGAAAGTATGCTGCATTTCATCGTCAAGGAATTTTCCCTGGTTCATCTCCCTGATCTGGGAGACCAGATCATCGGCATGGGAATGACCGTTCTCTTCGGGCTGGAAAGTCCTCAGGTTCCTGGGGGCATCACCCCTGAGGGCAAGAATATTGTCGATTCCCAGGTAATGAAAGTCGATCAGGGCATACTCGGTTTCTTCCTTTGAAAAACCACCGCAGATCAGGTGAGGAACCACTTCAACCGCGGTATATTTATTTTTAATGGCAGCGGATATGGCCACGGTTCCAGGCCTCTTGCGGATGGTCTTTTTTTCAAGAAGTCCGCTTGGATGCTTCTTGTAAACAACCTCTTCCTGGTGATACGTCACGTTAATGAACGAAGGCTTGTACTCCATCAGGGGATCGATCACCTTGTAGATGCTGGTGATGTTATTCCCTCTCAGCGGAGGGAGAAGCTCAAATGAAAATAATGTTTTATCAGCTTGTTTAATGATATCAATAACTCGCATTCTTCAATAGTTTAAATTGGTATTAAGCAGTTTCTCTGCCTTTTCTATACTCAGCCCTTTTCTTCTTGCATAATCGGCAACCTGGTCGCGGCTGATTTTTCCCAGGTTAAAATACTGTGATAGCGGATGGGAGAAATAGTACCCCGAAACCGATGCTGCAGGGTACATGGCAAAATTCTCGGTAAGTTTTATATCTACTTTCGTTTCGGCTGATAGCAGTTCAAACAAAGTTCGTTTTTCTGAATGTTCAGGACAGGCCGGATAGCCCGGGGCAGGCCTTATACCCTGGTACTCCTCGCGGATTACTGAAGCCACGTCGAGGTTCTCATCTTTGGAATATCCCCAGAATTCCTTTCTGACGCGCCGGTGCATGGCTTCGGCAAACGCTTCGGCAAGCCTGTCGGCCAGGATCTTAACCATGATGGCATTGTAATCGTCAAGGTCCTTTTCGAACACTGCCGCCCATTCTTCAACTCCCAGTCCGGCGGTCACTGCGAAACATCCGATATAATCAGTCAAACCCGAATCTTTAGGAGCGATGAAATCGGCCAGGCAAAGGTTGGGGGCATTGTCTTCCTTTTTCTGCTGATTGCGCAGGAAGCGGATAACGTTCAGGGTTTTCTGCTTTTGTTCATCCGCATACACTTCCACATCATCGCCAACCGAATTGCATGCAAACAGCCCGATAGCCCCGCGTGCGATAAGCATCTTCTTTTTCAGAATGTCGGACAAGAGTGTTTGAGCATCTTCGAAAAGTTTTTTAGCTTCAGTCCCTTTCACCGGGTCACTGAATATCTGCGGATATTTTCCTCCCAGTTTCCAGGCATGGAAGAAGAAGGTCCAGTCGATATATGGCACCAGTTCATCAAGGGGGTAATCAATAAACACCTTGGTTCCCAGCAGTTCGGGTTTGACCGGCAGATATTTCTTCCAGTCAGTTTTCAGCCTGTTCCTGCGGGCATCACTGAGGTTCAGGTACTCGTAATCGGCCTTTTTATCATACAGGGAACGCATCCCTGCATATTTTAATTTAATCTTCTGGAGGAAGGCATCGCGGTTTTCATCGGAAAGGAGATTCGCTGCAACTCCCACTGCTTTTGATGCATCCTTAACGTGGATGACACCATGCGGATATTCAGGCTCCACTTTCACAGCGGTGTGGATCTCCGAAGTGGTGGCTCCGCCGAGCAGAAGGGGTATGCTGAGCTTTTCCCTTTTCATTTCCATTGCAACATTCACCATTTCCTCTAGAGAAGGTGTGATGAGGCCGCTAAGTCCGATAATATCAACTCCATGTTCTCTTGCGGCAGCAATAATCCTTTCAGTAGGGACCATTACCCCGAGGTCTATCACTTCGTAGTTATTGCAGGCCAGGATGACCCCAACGATGTTCTTGCCGATATCGTGAACATCTCCTTTTACAGTAGCCATCAGGATCTTCCCGTTGGGTTTGGCGGCGGAGGAACCTGCTTTTTTTTCAGCTTCAATCCTGGGGGTGAGATAGCCAACAGCTTTTTTCATGACCCTGGCGCTTTTAACAACCTGGGGCAGAAACATTTTGCCGCTTCCGAACAGGTCGCCAACGATATTCATGCCATCCATCAGGGGGCCTTCGATAACCTTAAGGGCCTGGTCGAATAATGGCAGGGCTTCTTCAACATCCTGCTCTATAAACTCAGTTATTCCTTTTATCAGAGAGTGCTGGAGTCTTTCGACAACAGGCAAGGCCCTCCATTCCTCGGCTTTCTTTTCCCTGTCGGGGCCTTCCTTCATGTTGTCGGCGTAGGCGAGCAACCTCTCTGTTCCGTCTTTCCTCCGGTTCAGGATAACGTCTTCAACAAGTTTAAGCAGCTCCTTTTCGATTTCGTCGTAAACCGGTAAAGCTCCTGCATTGACAATTCCCATATCGAGTCCAGCCTGAATGGCATGGAACAGGAAAGCCGAATGCATGGCTTCACGCAGGAAGTCATTTCCCCTGAAAGAGAAGGAGAGATTGCTTATCCCCCCGCTGACCCTTGCAAATGGAAGGTTCTTCTTTATCCAGCGGGTTGCATTCAGAAAATCCACTGCATAGTTATTATGCTCTTCTATTCCTGTTGCAACAGTAAGAATATTGGGGTCGAAAATGATGTCTTCGGGTCTGAAATCAGCCTTGTCAGTCAGAAGGTCATAGGCTCTCTTTGCAATTTCGATCCGCCTTTCAAAAGAGGTGGCCTGTCCTTCCTCATCGAATGCCATGACGACGACCGCAGCACCGAATTTCCTGACATACCTGGCATGTTCGAGAAAAGATTTTTCGCCTTCCTTGAGACTTATTGAATTTACTATGCATTTACCCTGAACGCACTTCAGCCCGCTTTTCAGCACCGACCATTTGGATGAATCTATCATCACGGGAACTCTTGCAATATCGGGGTCGGAGGCAATCATATTCAGAAAGCCGGTCATGGATTTTTCGGCATCGAGCATGGCTTCATCCATGCTGATATCGATGACCTGGGCTCCGTTTTCAACCTGCTGACGGGCGACAGAGAGGGCTTCTTCGTATTTTTCCTCCCTGATGAGCCTGGCGAATTTTTTCGAACCGCTTACATTCGTCCGTTCACCTATATTGATAAAATTGCTTCCTTCAAAGATCACCAGGGGTTCAAGGCCGCTGAGGTGCAGTTCATTTTTGCGGGGGGGGACAACCCTCGGAATGGCTTTGGCAGCGAGTTCAGAGAAGCGGGCAATATATTCGGGGGTGGTACCACAACATCCGCCGACAAGGTTAACAAAACCATTGTCAAGGAAATCTTTAATATACTCAGCCATCTGTGCAGGAGGCTGGTCATATTCTCCGAACTGGTTTGGAAGTCCGGCATTCGGGAAGGCAATAACCGGGAACGGGGCTTTGGCGGCGAGTTCCTTTATATATGGCCTCAGCTCCCTGGCTCCGAGCGCGCAGTTCAGTCCGATTGCAAAAAGGTCGAAATGCGAGAGGGAAAACAGGAAGGCCTCAAGAGTCTGTCCCGAGAGGGTTCTGCCAGAAAGATCCGTGATGGTTCCAGAGGCAACTACCGGAAATTTACCTTTCAGACCCCTGGCTTCAATTTCGTCAAAAACGCCGATCAATGCAGCTTTTGCATTCAGAGTGTCAAAAATCGTTTCGACCATGAGCATATCCACCCCTCCGTCGATGAGGCCACGGGTCTGTTCCCTGTAGGCTTCATAAAGCTGGTCAAAGGTTACTGCGCGGAAAGCGGGGTTCTGAACATCGGGTGAAAGAGAAGCAGTTTTATTGGTAGGGCCCATTGATCCTGCAACCCAGCGTGGTTTGCCTGATCCGGATGCGGAAAAATTATCGGCTGCCTCCCTGGCAAGCCTGGCAGCTGCAAAATTTATATCGTAAACATATTCTTCGGTATGGTAATCAGCCTGTGAGATCCTTGTGCCGTTAAATGTATTTGTCTCGATGATGTCGGCTCCGGCTTCAAGATATTTCTCGTGGATCTCGCGGATGACCTGGGGCTGGGTGAGAACCAGGATGTCATTGTTCCCCTTCAGGGAATGTTTAAACTCCCTGAATCTCTCACCCCTGAAGGCTGCTTCATCGAGCTTATACCTCTGTATCATGGTCCCCATTGCTCCATCCAGGGTAAGAACTCTTCCTGCTATTGCGGCTTTTAATGTTGTCATT
>SESG01026140.1_pt1 | contig 60578 bp, 47 predicted proteins | sample 3171421 | NCBI WGS metagenome assembly SESG01 (sample SAMN10866946, study PRJNA518727) | freshwater metagenome | biome: subpolar coniferous forest; feature: holomictic lake; material: water; isolation source: holomictic Lake 227, 6 m and 8 m depth | place: Canada: near Kenora, Ontario | collected...
AGAAAATCGATATGAATTTTTTAGAACTTGCAAAATCAAGGTACTCTGTTAGAAATTACCGCTCAACACCTGTTGAGGAGGATAAACTAAACTACATCCTGGAGTGTGGTAGGATTGCCCCTTCAGCTGCAAATTACCAGCCCTGGCTGATTAATGTGGTAAGGGAGGAGGGATTGCTTCAGAAACTATGTGAAACATACAACAGGGAATGGATCAAACAGGCACCCGTGATCCTTGTGTTTACCGGTAACCATCTGCAGGGCTGGAAACGCAGTGACGGCAAGGACCATACTGATATAGACATAGCCATCATTGCCGATCATATGACCCTTGCTGCAGCCGAACTGGGACTGGGGACATGCTGGATCTGTAACTTTGATGCAGTAAAGTGCGCTGCTGCTCTCCATTTACCTGATCACCTCGAACCCATTGCCTACCTGAGCCTTGGGTATCCGGCCGATACAACTGACCAGACATCACGCCACCTGAAGAGGAAAGCTTTCGATGAAATCATTAAATTTGACCAATGTTAATAAAGGAATGAAGGAATGAAGGTCAGAAGGTATGAATCCTTCAACCCTTCAATCCTTCAACCCTTCAATCCTTCAACCCTTCAATCTTTATAACATATGTCCAGAATCATTGATTCCATCCAGCAGTCCATCGAAACAAAACAAAAGCTCCTGAACGATACTGATTTGCTCAGGAAGATTGAAGATGTGGCAACAGCATGCACAACGGCATTCTGCAACGGGAATAAGGTGCTGTTTTGTGGTAACGGAGGAAGTGCAGCCGATGCTCAGCACCTCTCAGCGGAGTTTTCAGGCAGGTTTTATTACGATCGTCCTCCCTTGCCTTCCGAGGCCCTGCATGTCAATACATCATACCTTACAGCAGTCGCTAACGATTATTCGTACGATGAAGTGTATGCCCGTATTGTCAAAGGCTCTGGCCATGATGGCGATATCCTTATCGGTCTTTCAACTTCAGGTAATTCGAGGAATGTCATCCGCGCATTCGAAGTTGCAAACGAGATCGGGATGATTACAGTGGCCCTTACCGGGGAAGGAGGAGGGAAGATGAAAGACGTTGTGGATTTTCTTATTGACGTGCCCTCGGCCGATACACCCCGAATCCAGGAATCACATATCATGATCGGACATATTATCTGCGAGATTGTTGAAACCTCATTGTTCCCTAAAGAATAGTCCGTTGGAAGCAATAATACTTGCCGGCGGATTCGGAACACGTTTGCAGAAGGTCGTAAGCGATGTGCCTAAATCCATGGCTCTTATAAACGGCAGGCCATTTCTTGAGTATCTTCTTGATTACCTTATCGGGCAGGGGATTCAGAGAGCAGTCCTCTCGGTTGGTTACAAACGCGAAATCATCAGCTCTCATTTCGGCAACCGTTACAGGACCATCGAGCTGGATTATGCCATCGAGGAAGAACCAATGGGCACCGGCGGAGGCATCAGGTTTTCGTTTTGGAGGATCAATGGTGACCGGGCAGTTGTGATGAATGGCGACAGTATTTTCAGAATGGACATACCCGCTCTGCTGCATTCTCATCTGATAAAAAAAGCCCAGGCCAGCCTGGCTTTGAGAAAGCTTGCCAATACCGGTCGTTATGGCAGGGTTACACTGAACCGGCAAAGGAGGATTACAGGGTTTGAAGAGAAAAATGAAAACGCCGGCCCCGGACTTATAAATGCAGGAGTTTATATACTTGAAAAGACATTTCTTATGGAACCTCATTTCCGCGGAAAATTTTCCATAGAGAAAGATTGTTTTGAGAAGTATTACAGCACTGCCAGGATGTTCGGCTTCCCGGCAGATAGTTATTTCCTCGACATCGGGATACCCGAAGATTATAAAAAGGCCCAGCATGAGTTTGCAGGATTTAAAGATTGATACGAACTGGTCATTGTTTCTCGACCGTGACGGGGTTGTCAACCGCAGGATCGTTGATGATTATGTGAGGAGATGGGAGCAGTTTGAGTTCCTGCCTTCAACCCTTGCTGCGCTTAAAGAGCTTTCATCGGTTTTCGGCCGCATTATTGTAGTCAGTAATCAGCAGGGAGTTGGGAAAGGCCTGATGAGTGAAAAAGATGTTGAAAACCTTCATTTGAGGATGATGGCAGAGGTGAAGGACAGGGGAGGCCGGATCGACGAGGTGTTGTTTTGTGGAGCCCTTGAAAGATCGGGATCTTTCAACCGAAAACCCAATATAGGAATGGCATTGCAGGCGAGGAAACGATTTCCCGAGATAAGGTTCAGGCAATCGGTTATGGTTGGAGATTCTCTTTCGGATATGGTATTTGGGAAAAGAGTGGGAATGAAAACCGTATTTCTTTCAGCAAACCTTCCACACATCCGCAGAGGATTTAAGACAATAAATTATGTGTTCCCCGATCTCTATGCCTTTGCCAAAGAATTGTCATTCGTCACTCGAAACTCGTAATTATTCGCAATATTGCTAATTTTAATGGTGCTCATTTCGGCTTCGCCGAACGTCACTCGTAAATCGTAACTCGTAACTCCAATATGTCTCCCCAAACAATACTTGTCGCCTTTCTCGTATACACTGCCTTGCTCTTCGTTATCACCTGGCTCACTGCCAGGAAATCCACAAACCGGGGATTTTACATAGGGAACAAGGCTTCCCCCTGGTATGTGGTCTCTTATGGAATGATAGGAGCTTCTCTTTCGGGGGTCACTTTCATGTCGGTCCCTGGCTGGGTGGGAGATACCCAGTTCTCTTATTTTCTTGTCGTTGCAGGTTACCTTCTCGGCTATGCGGTCATTGCATTGGTTCTTCTCCCTCTGTATTACCGGATGAATCTCACATCCATTTATTCCTACCTGGAGTCTCGCTTCGGGTTCTGGTCATACAAAACCGGGGCATTTTACTTCCTGCTGTCAAGGGTGATTGGTGCCTCATTCAGAATGTTCCTGGTTGTGAATGTTTTGCAGGTTTTTGTATTTGATGCATGGAATATCCCTTTCGGAGTAACTGTATTGATTTTTATCATTTTGATACTTCTATATACCTTCAAGGGAGGAATAAAGACCATCATCTGGACTGATACAGTTCAGACCACCTTTATGTTACTTGCCGTGATCCTGTCTGTTTTCCTGATTGCCAGGAATATGGACCTGAGTCTGCCAGGGCTTTTTCAGAAAGCCGTCGACCACGGCTTTACAAAAATCTTCAATTATGACTGGAGTGACCGCCGGTTTTTCGTGAAACAGTTTTTCAGCGGCATGTTCATCACCATAGTAATGACCGGCCTTGACCAGGAGATGATGCAGAAAAACCTGAGTTGCCGCAACCTTCGAGATGCGCAGAAAAATATGTTTACTTTCAGCGGGGTACTCGTGATCGTTAATTTCATTTTCCTGTTTCTCGGTGCAACACTCTTTCTTTTCGCCGATTTCAGGGGAATAACCCTGCCTGCCCGATCTGATGAGCTGTTCCCGATGGTCGCCATTAATTATCTGGGTCCGGCTGCTGCACTTATCTTTATTATCGGGCTGATTTCTGCAGCTTACCCAAGCGCTGACGGTGCGCTCACATCGCTTACTACCTCCTTCTGCATTGACTTCCTTGGTCTACCGAAAAAAGAGAATCTCAATGAGAAAAAAAAGGAGAATATCAGGTATCTGGTCCATGTATCCTTTGCCCTGGTCCTGCTTGGCGTGATAATCCTTTTCAGGGCGATAAATGACAGGGCAGTTATCGATAAACTGTTCACTGTCGCGGGGTATACCTATGGCCCTCTGTTAGGTTTATATGCCTTCGGGCTCTTTACTCACAGGCAGGTCAGGGATAAAATGGTCCCGTGTATAGCCGTACTTTCGCCTTGCATCTGCTATGTACTCAGCAACTACTCGGTGTTGATATTTGGTGGATATAAATTCGGTTTTGAGCTGCTGATTCTTAACGGATTTATTACATTTGTTGGACTGCTTATGGTTAGCCGGAAAACATTAGTCGTGAACCATGAGCCGTAAATCGTAAATTGTAATTCGTAATTCGTAATTCGTAAATCGTAAATCGTAATTCGTAAATCCTTATCATATGGAAAATATCAGGTTCAGAGCATTGGAATTGACGATGGACAGAGTACCCAGGGCTGTCCCGTTCCCCGATAAAAAAGCTTCGGAGTATTTTGGCGAACTTACGTTTAACAGGGCTGCCATGAAGGAATTCCTTACCGAAGAAGCATATACAGCAGTAATAAATTCTATTGAAAAAGGTGAGAAGATTGACAGGCGCATTGCCGACCAGGTAGCCGCAGGAATGAAAGCCTGGGCTATGAGCAAGGGAGCTACCCATTATACACATTGGTTTCTTCCACTTACCGGGGCCACAGCTGAAAAGCATGATGCATTCGTGAGCCCGGTTGAGGGCGGATCGGGAATAGAGAAATTCAGGGGTATCGAACTTACCCAACAAGAACCGGATGCCTCAAGCTTCCCAAGCGGGGGGATACGAAGCACATTCGAAGCAAGGGGATATACAGCCTGGGATCCTTCGTCACCGGCTTTTATCATGGACAGGACCCTCTGCATACCTTCGGTTTTCATCTCCTATACCGGTGAAGCCCTTGATTATAAAACTCCATTGCTGCGTTCCCTTCATGCAGTTGATAAGGCTGCTGTTGAAGTTTGCCAGCTGTTTGACAAAAGCGTATCCAAGGTATTCTCCACCCTGGGGTGGGAACAGGAGTATTTTCTGGTTGACAAGGCTTTGTTCAGCGCCCGTCCTGACCTCGTTCTTACAGGCCGCACTTTGTTCGGACATTCTTCGGCCAAAGACCAGCAGCTTGAAGATCATTATTTCGGGACTATCCCCCAGAGGGTCATTGCATTTATGCAGGAGTTCGAACTCGAGGCACACCGGCTTGGGATCCCGGTAAAGACAAGACACAACGAAGTTGCGCCTAACCAGTTTGAATGTGCTCCTGTGTTCGAGGAAGCCAACCTTTCGGTTGACCACAACCAGCTAATGATGCACCTTATTGAGAAAGTTGCCAGCCGTCATAATTTTACCGTCCTGCTCCATGAAAAACCATTCAGCGGTGTAAATGGCTCAGGCAAGCATAATAACTGGTCCCTGGCAACCAATACCAAGGAAAATCTTCTTAGTCCGGGCGACACCCAGAAATCAGAACTGAGATTTTTAATCTTCCTTGTCAACATTGTCAAAGCGGTGCATGAAAACGCTGACCTTCTCAGGGCAATTATCGCTACACCCGGCAATGACCATCGTCTTGGAGCCAACGAAGCTCCCCCGGGAATTATATCGGTGTTCATCGGTGCCCAGCTTACTCACTGGCTGAATACAATCGAAAAAAGTGATAAAAACTTTAAATTCAACCTTGACAGTGATACTGGTCTTCTCAAGAATTTTCCGAAGATCCCCGAGATACTTCTCGACAATACCGATCGCAACAGGACTTCACCTTTTGCGTTCACGGGAAACAAATTTGAATTCCGCGCTGTAGGTTCATCCCATTCCTGCGCCCCGGCCATGATCGTTCTGAACATGATCGTTGCCGACCAGCTGAATAATTTCATGAAAGACCTCAAGACAGCAATGAAGAAAAGGGCCCAGGTGGATGAGGTTATAATCGGCCTGCTCAAGAAGTATATCAAGGAATCCAAAGCTATCCGCTTCGAAGGGAATAATTACGGTGCTGAATGGCTGAAGGAAGCCGCAAAACGCGGACTCTCAAACCATAAAAACACACCCGATGCTCTTAAAGCCTTTATACATCAGACATTCGTTGATGTTTTTGAACGTACACAGGTTCTTACACCAAGGGAAGTGCATGCCCATTATGAGATCGGACTGGAAAATTACACTAAAAAGATCCAGATCGAATCCAGGGTGCTTGGCGACCTGGTTTCAAACCATGTGATCCCGGTGGCGATCAGGTACCAGAATATCCTGGTCGACAATGTAAAAGGACTTAAACTTGTGCTTGACCTGAAGACGTATGGCAAGATCTCCCAGAACCAGATGGAGCAGATCACCGAGATATCCGAACATATCGATAAAATCATGACCTATGTGAATGATATGACTGAAGCCCGTAAAACAGCCAACAGGATACAGGATCCCGAAGAAAAAGCCAAATCATACTGCCACCATGTGTTCCCGTATTTTGAGAAGATCCGTTATCATTCCGATAAACTTGAACTGATGGTCGATGATGAAGTATGGCCATTGCCGAAGTACAGGGAGTTGTTATTTATACATTAATTTTATTCCGAAGCTATGTCTTTCAGAGTTTTTTTTCAAAGGATTACGCTCGTTTTAATGCTGCTTGGAAGTAGTATTGCTTATGCGCAGATCAGCGTTGTTCATATCGACAATAATACTTTCCCCCAGACCAATGAGGGTATCTTCTACAGTCTTCCCAGAACCGTTGTCAACATTACTGTGAAGATCGACCGAATCGAGAACTACCAGGGCCCTTATGCCGATTATGCACTAAGGTACCTGGGCCTGAAGAATGTTGTTCAGGCCAATACCATTGAATATAAAATTTCAGACATTAACATCTCTACCTCGTTTGAGCCTGATCCCGATCAGTATTATTTTGTGGAACTGGGCAGTAAAGCAAGCAAGGGAGTCAAGGCGGGGCTGCTCTCCCTCACTGATGCGGGGATCATTCTGGGAACTTTGCCGGTACCTGCCGATACAGTCACGTTGGTGAATAAGCTGCTTAATTCTGAGGAACCTCCGCTGGAGCTTGATAAAGATGCTTTTGGTGAACTATTCAGAAATTATACCGATGTAAGCGTGTTTGAAAAGATCGATACCATCCGCCGTAAAGTCAACATAGATACGATGACCCTCGAAAGGCAGTATCTGAAGAAAACCATGGTGGAAAAAACCCCGGAACAGAAGGCAAAGGAAGCAGCCGACTTTCTTTCGAAGATCAAGGATAACCGCTTTAACCTGATCACCGGTTTCCAGGAAGTGAATTACAATAAGGAAACCCTTGAGTTCATGGATGCCCAGCTGAAAAATCTCGAAAGAGAATACCTTAAACTGTTTACTGGGGTGAGGATTCATAAAACCATGACGTTCTCATACAAGTATATCCCTACACCGAATCAGATCAATACCGAGATCCCTGTCCTGAAATTCAACAAATCTAAGGGAGTTCAGGATCTTGACGCTGCTGGCGGAGGAAAGGTGATTACCATTAAAATTCAGAGAGTGGGTAATACCAATTCAGTTTCGGCTTACCTTCAGAAAGCAGGGAAATTTGAGAAATCAAATGGGTTTTTCTATCGTATCCCTGAATATGCAAGGGTGACAGTAAAAGTGGACGAGAATACACAGGAAGAGCAGCAATGCCTGATAAGCCAGTTAGGCCTTATTACCAACCTGCCGTCTTCAAACTGGAAAGTCTTATATCATAAGGAAACCGGGGGTATCAAGAGTCTCAGCATTGAATAGCCTTGCTAAAGGGCTTTCCTGATTTTCACAAGTCTTTCAAGCAGGCCCTCGAGCAGATCGAGCCTTAGCATGTTTGCTCCGTCTGATCTTGCTGTAGCAGGTTTGGGATGGGTTTCAATGAAAATACCATCGACTCCTGCAGCAATTCCTGCACAGGCCAGGGTTCCAATAAGTTCGGGTTTTCCTCCTGTCACACCGTCGGCCTGGTTTGGCTGCTGCAGGGAGTGCGTTACATCAAGGATAACAGGTACATTGAATTTCTGCATTTCAGGAATTGCGCGCATATCCACGATAAGATCCTGGTATCCGAATGTCGTGCCCCTTTCGGTAAGCATTGCGTTTACATTACCTGTACTAAGTATTTTTTCCACTGCATACTTCATGGATGAAGGTGAAGAAAATTGCCCTTTTTTTATGTTGACCGCTTTTTTTGTTCTCCCTGCAGCCAGCAGAAGATCGGTTTGCCTGCAAAGGAAAGCAGGGATCTGAAGTACATCAACGTACTCAGCCGCGAATGCAGCTTCTTCCTCAGTATGCACATCAGTCAGGGTGGGGATATGAAGGCTTTTCCCAACCGATGCTATTATACTCATCGCTTTTTCATTTCCGATCCCTGTAAAGGAATCCTTGCGTGAACGGTTGGCTTTTTTATAGGATGATTTAAATATATATGGTATGCTTAGCCTCTCACATATTTGTTTTATGCGGGAAGCTACCTCATACGGCATTGTGTCGTTTTCTACTACACACGGACCAGCAATCAGGAAGAACATATTCGGGTCCTTGACGGTTAGATGGGGAATGTTTGAGGGAATCATATGAGTTACGAGTTACGAATTACGAATTACGAATTACGAATTACGAATTGCGAATTAATGGGTAAAGTTAACTAAGTTACGAATTATAGATGCAAGTTAAAATTACATTCGTCACTCGTCATTCGTCACTTGTCACTTGTCACTTGTCACTTGTCACTCGTCACTCGTAATTAATATTTGTATTTTTCCTTCCACAGCGCTCTCAACCTCGCCCTTATTTCTTTCTCCTTCGGGTTTTCCTGCGGCTTATAAAACACAGAACCACTGATCTTGTCGGGAAGGAATTCCTGTTCAGCGAAGTTATTGTCAAAATCATGAGCGTACTTATAATCTTTGCCGTATCCTATCTTTTTCATCAGTTTGGTAGGCGCGTTCCTGATGTGTAGAGGAACCGGCAGGTCGCCCTTCTCCCTGCATGCCTTCTGTGCACTGCGGATGGCAAGGTAGGATGCATTGCTTTTTACCGATGTGGCGAGGTAAATGGCCGTCTGGGAAAGGATCAGGTCGGATTCAGGATAACCGATCACATCCACTGCCTGAAAACAAGTATTCGCGAGCAATAAGGCGTTCGGATTCGCATTGCCAATGTCTTCCGAAGCAAGTATCAGCATTCGCCTTGCAATGAACTTCGGGTCTTCGCCGGCTTCAACCATCCTGGCAAGCCAGTATACAGCTGCATTCGGGTCGGACCCCCTGAGTGATTTGATGAAAGCTGATATCACGTCGTAATGCATCTCGCCGGTTTTATCATACATGGCGAGGTTTTGCTGAATGATCCCTATTGAATTTTTATTGTCAATGCGGATGGAATCTTCCCCATGGCTCAGGGATGTGGCGATTAGTTCAAGAGCATTCAGCAATTTGCGGGCATCGCCGCCCGAGATGCGCAGGATCGCTTCAGGTTCGGCTATGCTTATCTCTTTTCCAAGCTGACGCTCTAACATCTTCCGTCCTTCCTCCATCAGCGCAAGAAGCTGAGGTTCCTCCAGGGGCTTGAGGATATATATCTGGCAACGTGAGAGCAGGGGTGAAATGACCTCAAACGAGGGATTCTCAGTGGTCGCTCCAATGAAGGTGATCACCCCTTTCTCAACTGCGCCGAGAAGAGCATCTTGCTGGGATTTGCTGAAACGGTGGATTTCGTCAATGAAAAGGAACGGACTGGTCCCGGTCTCCTTTGCCCTGGCGATTACCTCCCTCACTTCTTTTACACCCGAGCTTACTGCGCTGAGAGTATAGAAATCCCTGGATAGTTGCTTTGAGATTATTGAGGCCAGGGTTGTTTTTCCAACACCCGGAGGGCCCCACAATATCATCGATGGAATATTCCCCGATTCAATCGCTTTCCGCAGTATTGCCCCCTGCCCTACAAGATGATCCTGCCCGAGGTATTCATCAAGGGAATTGGGGCGTAATTGTTCGGCAAGGGGGATTAGCATAATGAACAAATGTACAATTATGCCTTCTAAATGCCTTTATTCGCATGAATAATTGTTAATATCTTAAAAAATGTTAAAATTATTCATGTTGATTTTCAGTGGAATAAGCCAAATGTTAAAAAATGTTAAAAAAAAGTGACCCAAAAATTTGGTCCGTATGATATTGTTGCTTTATCTTTGCATCAAATTCAAAAACAAACGAAACGATGAAAAAATTTGCAACATTATTAGTAGTAGGTGCTGTAGCTTTCATGTATGCTTGCGGCCCAAGCGCAAAAGAACTGGAAGAAAAAAGAATTGCTGACTCTATCCGCGTAGCTGATTCATTAGCAATGGTCCAGGCTGAACAGCAGAGAATTGCTGATTCAATTGCAAAGGCAGCTGATGAAAAGAAGAAAGCTGATTCAATTGCACACGAAGATTCGATCAAGAAAGGTCTGATCAAGAAAGCAAAAGCTCCTAAAGCTCCTAAGAAAAAGTAAGCTTACTCAATTAAAAAAAAGGCCGCCCTGTTAGAGCGGCTTTTTTTTTATCTTTTCAAACAGTAGGAATCAGAGGTTTTTAATCTCAGCTACAAGCTTCTGCATTGTAGTTTTGCCATCCCCGAAAAGCATCCTTGTTTTAGGCATGAAGAAGAGATTATTCTCGATAGCGGCATATCCCTTGGCCATGCTGCGTTTCATTACAATAGTGTTTTTTGCCTCCCACACCCTTATGACTGGCATTCCTGCGATAGGAGAGGAGGGGTCGTCTTCAGCTGCGGGGTTTACAACGTCGTTGGCACCAATCACAATGACCACATCGGTATTGTTCATTTCATTGTTGGCATCTTCCATTTCCATAAGTTTTTCATAGGCCACATCAGCTTCAGCAAGCAACACGTTCATATGTCCGGGCATGCGGCCTGCAACCGGATGAATTCCGTATTTTACTTCAACACCCTTGGCCTGGAGGAGATTTTCAAGCTCATGACATAGATGCTGGGCCTGGGCAACAGCCAGTCCGTAACCAGGAACAATCAGTACCTTTTGAGAATAACTAAGCAGAACAGCTGCGTCGCTCAATGAAATTTCCTTAACGGCTTTGTCTCCTGCTTCACCAGCCCCTGCTGAGCTTCCGCCGAAGGCTCCGATGATTACATTTAGAAGTGAACGGTTCATGGCCTTGCACATGAGTATGGTAAGGATGGTTCCCGAGGATCCGACCAGTATACCACCGGTTAGCATAGCCTGGTTACTGTATAGAAAACCTCCCATCGCTGCTGCAACTCCTGTAAATGAATTGAGCAGGGATATTACTACGGGCATGTCGGCTCCTCCGATAGGCATTACAAAGGTGATTCCGTAAAGCAGAGCAAGCAAAGCCAGAATATAGATCATCATGTTGCTGTCTTTCTGAGGGGTCATGGTCATTATATACACAACCATTCCCAGGAGAAGAAAAAGGAGAAACAGGTTGATGTATCTGAGAAGAGGGGTTTTGATATCACCAATGCGTTCATCCAGTTTGCCGAATGCAATCATGCTGCCAGCGAAAGAAACGCCCCCGATCATGAGTCCAAGCAAAATGGCAAGGGCTTCACCATTAAACATAGTTGTGGCCCCTGTACCAGCAAGCATGTTTTGCATTTTCGGGAATTCCATCAGTGAAATAAGGGCTGCGCAGGCACCTCCCATGCCGTTGAACAGGGAAACCATCTGGGGCATAGCAGTCATTTTTACCTTCTTTGCAGCCATCCAGCCAACGATGCTGCCTGTAACCAGTGCCGCGCAGATCCAGCCGATATTATGGATGCCCTGGTATGTGCCATCCGCAGTCTTAGTCTTATGAAAAAGAATAGTGAAGAGTATGGCAAGTCCCATACCGGCTGCAGCCCAGAGGTTGCCGCTTCTTGCAGTATCAGGATGGCTTAGTTTTTTCAGCCCCAGGATAAACAGGATTGAGGCAAGAATATAGGAGATCTCAAGAATTGAAATATATTCCGAAAATTCAAAGGTTCGTGTCAAGGTTTCCAAAGTTCCCATTTCTCCTCCTACTTTTGTTTTTTCTTCTTGCTGAACATCTCAAGCATGCGGTCGGTGACTACGAAGCCACCGACAACGTTGAGAGTACCAAGGATCACGGCAATAAAACCCAGGATCATTGAAAGAGTATTCTGTGCATGCCCCATCACGATGATTGCCCCTATGATGACCACTCCGTGGATGGCATTGGCACCAGACATCAGAGGGGTGTGAAGGACGGAAGGAACATGAGAAATCACTTCTATGCCCAGGAATATCGACAGGATAATGATGAATATTGCCTCCCTGTACTCCATGAAAAATTTCAAGATTTCGGTCATTGTCAAGAGTTTTATTATTTCATAACAGATTTGACTCGTTCGCTAATGATTTCCCCATTATGGGTTACACATGTTCCCTTTATGAGGTCATCGTCCCAGTTCAGATTGAAATCTCCCTTGCTGCTGATCATCAGTTTAAGGAAATTGATCACGTTTTTTCCGAACATCTTGCTGGAATCAGAGGGCATCTCGGCCGGAAATGCTGAATTCCCGATTATCCTGACCTGCCCGTGAACAATGGATTCATTATCCCTTGTCAGTTCACAGTTCCCCCCGGTCGATGAGGCGAGGTCGATAATCACTGCTCCGGCCTTCATTCCTTCGACAGTCTCCCTGCGCAGCAAAAGAGGTGCTTTACACCCTGGGATTTGGGCTGTGCAAATCACAACGTCAGACTTCAGAGCATGATCATGTATAGCCTGCGCCTGTCTTTTCCTGAATTCCTCACCCTGTTCAACGGCATATCCCCCGGCAGATTTATCTTCTACAGCTCCTTCAACATCTATGAATTTTCCGCCCAGCCCCACGACCTCTTCCTTTACCGCTGCACGTACATCAAACACCTCGACCACAGCACCCAGCTTCCTGGAGGTGGCAAGTGCCTGAAGTCCTGCAACACCGGCTCCAAGAATCAGGACCTTGGCTGGAATAATGGTACCTGCAGCAGTCATGAACATGGGGAAGAATTTGGGCAGGTTGTTTGCAGCAGTCAGCACGGCTTTATATCCTGCAACAGTTGCCATGGATGAAAGAATGTCCATTGCCTGTGCACGGGTGGTACGAGGCAGTATGTCAAGACTGAAACTGGTTATACTTTTGGAACATAATTCCTTGACCAGGCCTGTGTTGATCAGAGGACTGAATACCCCCAGGAACACCTGTCCGGCCTTCAGTCTCTCGAGTTCAGCCTTACCTGGCCCCTGTACCTTGATCAGGACGTCAGCGGAGCTCAGGATATCTTCCTTTTGCTTAACAGAAGCACCTGCGGCCTCATAATCCCTGTCTGAAGCAAATGCATTCATCCCTGCATCAGTCTCGACTATCACTGTAACTTTCATATCAGTCAGAGTCTTGACAGCTTCAGGTAAGAGAGCAACCCTTCGTTCGGGCAATTCATCCTTAAGTAATCCTATGATCATAAATTCTAAATTTAGCTGCTATATGCCTTCTGCCGGGAAGAAGCATATTTTAGTCAATGAATCCTATTTTATGATGGGTTCCGTCGCAGAAAGGCTTCTTTTTGGATGCTCCGCAACGACATATGGCGGCAACCTGGTTAGGAGATTTGATCTCAGTGCCGTCAGTGCCGGTAATGATATAGTTGCCACGGATAAGTGCAGGCCCGTTTTTAAGGATCTGAATTTTAACTTCGGGCTCCCTGGCAGGCTGCGCTTTTTCAGTGCCTGAAGCCGCACTGCCACAGTTTTTCATATACGTAAGCGCTCTTGAAGGACATGTGTTTACAACCCTGATAATCTCATCACTTGTTGAACCCTGGGGGTTGATCCATGGCCTGACCGTGTTGTTGAACACCTTAGGCAACCCAATCAGGCAGTTTGCAGAATGAATGCAATGATCAGGTCTCCAGTATACAGTGATCTCACCATTGGTATATGAACGGCTGCCTTTGTTCTTTTCCTTGATTTCACTGAGTTCCGGTTTGGTGATTTTATTGGTCATGCCAGGAAATTTAAATTTGTGTAAAGATAGGAATTAATTATTTTTGGTTTAATTTTCAAAGGCAGAATATACATTGAAAACAAAAGCCATTATAAAGTCATCACTTCCAGGAATCCAGCAGAACATTACAGGTGAAAAACAACCTGCGGATCCGTTGAAACTGTTCAGATCATGGTATCATCTTGCGAAATCATCAGGAGAACATGAACCTGAGGCAATGGCCCTTGCTACTGCTGACATCCAGGGGAAGCCATCATTGAGGATGGTGCTCTATAAGGATGTTCTCCCCTCAGGGTTCTGCTTTTTCACCAATTACGAGAGTCGTAAAGGCATAGAGATTTTATCAAATCCCAATGCCTCCCTGTTGTTTTACTGGCCCGGGCTTTACCGGCAGGTCAGGATTGAAGGAAACATAAAAAAATGTCCTTCAAGGATCTCCGACAATTATTTCAATTCACGTCCGCTTGGCTCACGCATCAGCGCCAGTGTCTCACCACAGAGTGCTGTGATCCCCGACAGGTTGTTCATTGAAGCTATGGCGGAAGCTTTTCAACGGGACCTCAATCAGAATGAACCGAAAAGGCCGGCCAACTGGGGGGGATTCGTCCTTATACCCAATAGGATGGAGTTCTGGACCGGGAGGGAAAACCGCCTGCATGAAAGGATTCTTTACAGGAAATCGGGGAAGGTTTGGATTACCGAAATACTGGCTCCCTGAATTTAATCGACTTTATCGAAGATAGCATCTTTGATCGGGAGCTCTTTTTCTCCGTTTTTAGCCCATTTGATGACCTGTTCACTTGGGTTCCAAATGGCCATGATCTTCCAGGTGAGGTCAACGAATTCTAACCCAGGAGTTTTATACCCGACCTCCCATTTTGAAACTACCATGATCACATTATTGGCTTTTCCAATAGCATCCAGCTTGTCTTTATAGTTATCAAGGATAAGATTGATTGAGCCTTTACCGAAGATCCTGTCGTTCATCATCCTCTGCAAAACAGGTCCCCTGACCAGCATTTTTTTAATAGTAACTGAATCTTTCTTTGATTCTGCAACTTTATACTGCCGGTTGAAATCAGAAATGAATTTATCGTAGTCTTTCGAATTGTAATAAGCAAGGGCTACAAGTCTCGAGTCGAATGTACCCACCCTGATCCTGGCCGTCTGGGCTGAAAGATTTTGAAATATCAGAATAGCAAAAATGAAAAATACAAGCTGTTTGAAAGTTTTTGTATACATGCGAAACTTTTTTAAGACAGCAAAAGTACTGTTATTTTTTGCTTCTTTATCAGGCAGGAATAGTGGATTTGTTGACTCCGTCATCAAGGTAGCCGTCGAGCATCTTAAGCAAGGCATGTTTGGCAATAGGCTTTGAAATGTAATTGTCACAGGAGGCTTCCTCGCTTTTTCTTCTGTCGCCTGACATGGCGAATGCGGTTTGCGCGATAACCGGGATATCAAGTCTGACCGCCTTGATTTCACTTGCCAGTTCCCATCCGTTTGCATCCGGTAATCTCACATCCAGAAGCACAAGATCAAACAAATGTAGAGAGTTGTAATGTTTCCTGAGTTCTGCGCCTGATGTAACGCCTACAGTTTCGGCTCCAGTGTTCCTGAGGATGATCATCAGGAATTCCATATTTGCACTTTCGTCTTCAACGATCAGCAACCTCTTGCCTTTCCATGAATAACCGGGTGTTTTTTTAAGTTGAATACCTTTCGGAGCCGGCTTGTGCTCCTGTGCCGGGGCAGGTTCAAAAGGAAATGCAAAGTAAAACGTGCTTCCTGCACCTGGTTTGGATTCAACCCAGATCGTCCCGCCGAGAAGTTCCAGTGAGCCTTTGCAGATTGCCAGGCCAAGGCCTGTTCCTCCGTAACGGTGAGGATCCGAAATGTCGGCCTGCCTGAAGTGTTCAAAGATCACAGCCTGGTTTTCGGGGGAGATCCCGATCCCGGTGTCTTTCACGAAGCAGGTGATGGTGCCATTCTCAGGCGGGCGGTAGCCGAAAATGATATGACCCGAATCAGTGTATTTAATCGCATTCTCGACCAGGTTTGAATATACCTGTTTCAGGATATACGAGTCGGTTAAGATCCTGGTCTGAGCAGAGTCAAGCGGCTTATCGGCAATCAGCCTGATAGTTTCAGCCTTGTTCAGAAGAATCCTTCTCCGGAACTCAGATTCAAGGTCATCGATAAGGTCATTAAGAACAACTGTTCCTTTGACTACAGTTGCATTCCCTGATTCAATGCGTGATATCTCAAGCAGGTCATTGATGATATGCATCAGGTCGTCTGACCTGGATTGTACTATGTTGGCGAATTTGATCCTTTCATCCTGAGAATGGTCCGAATCGGCAATCATACCAGAGAAACCAATAATCGCATTCATGGGTGTTCTGATCTCATGCGACATGTTTGCAAGAAAAGTCGATTTCAGCCTGTCGCTGTCTTCTGCTTTTTCTTTCGCTCTGACCAGCTCGTCTTCAGTTTTTTTCTTTTCAATAAAAATGCTCAACTCATGGGCGATCAGTTCCATGAGCGCGGCACTGCTTTTATCATATGCCTGAGGATCGGTGTAGCTTTGGACAACCATGACTCCTGCCACCTGTCCCGACTGCCATAAGGGAACACCAAGCCAACTTTCGGCAGTTGTGCCGATAAGGTTCAGATTCTCAGTTACGGCAAATTCTCTGATCTGCTGCCTGTTCAGTAATATTGTGCGGGCTTTCCTCACAACCTGGCCCGACAACGAGTTTTCGGCTTTCCATCGGGTGTAGGCATCTTTCTCATCAACCCATATCGCCTTCGAAAGCATGTCTTTTTGCTTGTCGTAAAGCGCGATAAAGAAATTTGTAGTATCGATGACCTGGTTTAATTCGCGGCGCACAATAGTGAGAAGCTCTTCGAGATTTCCCGAAGTGACCACTGCACTCGCAATATTATATTGTATCTCCTGGATCTTCTCACTGCGCTTACGTTCAGAAATATCCCTGAAGTTAATTACAATAGCATTGATTTCAGGAATATGAAGCATGTTTCCGAAGGTACTCTCAATCCAGATCCACCTCCCGTCACGATGCCTGAAGCGGTAATGTATTGTTGGAACTTTTAATGGATTCTGAAGCAGGTAATTCAGGGTTTGAAGAACCATCGGTAAATCCTCCGGATGTGTCATTGCATCAGGATCACTGTGTAATATGTCATCGGAAGCATATCCGAAAAGTCTAAGGGCCGTCGGGCTCACATATTCAAATTTTCCCCCGGCGCTTACAAGTACAACTCCTTCGGTAGAATTCTCAATAAGTGCCCTGAAACGACTTTCAAGCCGTGAAATGCTTTTCTCAGCCTGCTGCCTGAAACCTATGAACTGCTCAAGCTTCTTGGTCTGGTATGCTTTTGACGACAGTTCTGCGGCAAAGGCATAAAGCATGTGGGCGATCTTTGTAAACCGCTCCAGTGACATCATAGGGACTTCCTCCAGGGCATTCATGAAAACAGCACGCTCAATACCGATCTCATCGGCATAATGCAGGATCTTCTCTTTATCCAGCTCCTGGTTCCTGACCTGGCCAATAAGCCAGTTCGCAACATGCTGGCCTCCGACAGTAATGCTGGCTCCTGCATCCCATAAGCCTCCGCTCAGGCATGGCATGATAACAGGTCCGGAAGTACTTTGACGCCCGATCACGGCATCTGATTTGAAGCAGTTATGTAATCCTTTTTCGGTCTGACGGATAATATTGTTACAAAGCCTGCAAAAGTTGCTGGGTCTGGTGATTGGTGTTCCGTCGGGCCTTGTAATAATTGAAGCAACGCCTGTGGCATCCGAAAAAAGATCCTGGATTTTCTGAAGTTCATTAAGGTCAAAGAGGTCAGAAAACTGAATTCCTCCGATTATAATGTCAGTTTGCTCGTCAAACATTCCAGGTGCGTATTCCATTAATCAGGTATGAAAATCAATATCCGGATTTTTACAAAATTTAATGACCATCACAAAAATATAAAAATACCAGTTAGTCCGGATTTGCTATCTTTATTTTCTTAAACTGATATCCCGTATTTATGTTAAAAAAAGTGTCACTTGGAATATTTCTACTACTTCTTTCGAATAGTTATGTTCTCGGGTGGATCTATCCTGAGCACAGGGACATCGCTGTTCTTGCTATTCGGAAGATGGATCCGGCTCATCGTTCTGCACTTGAGCAGTTCTGGGCAATTGCACGTAAAGGGCATGAGTTAAGGCTTTATCCATTATCAATTGATACAAGCCTTTCGCTTACACAAAATTATCTTGATTACGCATCCTGGCCTGGTATTGCAGGAGACCATTCAACCTCATCTGCCAATATGCTGCATAATATCCTTGAGACAAACTGGATTATGAAGGTTTCTGATGTGGCAGCTGAGCTGAAATATGGCATTGCAACTGCAAGAGACAACAGTGAAAGACTTAATAAACTAAGGGATTCGGACCTGAAACTGCTTCGTGTCGACCCCGAATACGTTACCAGGGCGGGTTCCAATAATGTGCACTTCATGCTTGCCCGGCCTGATGTAAATACAATGCTCGATCAGTATTTCAATACCTGCCTCGCCCCGGGCTGTGAGCTTAATGCCATGGGTACCTATAGCTGGTATCATATAAGCGCTTTGTTAAAAGCCGAAAAGTACGCACAAGACACAGCAAAGGGAGCGCAATCTTCAGAGTTGATTCTTTCTGCTTTAGCTGATGAAGCATTCGCAATCCATTTTCTTGAGGATATGTTTGCATCAGGGCATGTGGCCGGAACATGGGGGAATGCAGCACAGAGAAAAGGAACCCATGATTATTATGATGAAAAAGGACTTGAAGTTTCAACCTGGGATGGCCATAAGATGGTCCTTATGGGGGATGCCTATATGAGACCTGAAGATGCAGAGACTGCAGCTATTACCATTCGTAAAAGCCTTGAGGAAATCATCGATGCGGCATCCGGCAGAGGCAGGATCTTTCTCCGGACCTCCGAAGTTGTACCCAGCACACCTGACACATTCAATGTGTCAACAACAAATTACATGCCTTCGCGCAAGATTGATACCATTTCGGCAGACTGGTACAAGAACATACTGCTTCCGACCGCGGTTCCGGGACTGGCAAAAGGTCTCGGGCAATTACCAAGGTTCAGGGCCGAGGTTGGGCCATTCATTGGGCTTACAGCCGATGCAAGAGCGTTCCCGGTTTTCAGCGGTTTCGGATCACTGCAGAACCAGGCAGGTATGATTGGAGGACTGGGGCTTGCTGTCAGGGTAGGCCTGGGATTAGAAGGTGTACTGAATGAAGCAGGGGATGGACTAATATTTCTCGACTTCGGATGGAGGCAGGACGGGGCCTCTTCAATGAAACTCGAATCAGACCCCGACCTGAAGCAATACGGAAGCATACTCTCGGCCATCCCCAGCAGGGATGCATTCTTTCTTCGCCTGAGGCTCCCCTTCTACCTAATACCAGGAGACCTCCTGCTGATTGCTCCTTTTCTATACCTGTTCGACAAGAACTCAATGAATAAAATGGTCACAACTGCCGCTAATGGAGGGCTGATCCCCTGGCAATCAGGTATTGTCACTTCGATCGGGAGGTTCCAGTTTATCCTGGGAAGGGAAGTTGGGGTTTATCTGTACGGATTCCCCAAGGATCCTGACAGGTATATTATGCCTATGACTGTGAATGACCTGCCTGACCAGGCCCTCATTGCCATGAGATCAACACAGCTTGAATTTCCAATAGTGGAATACCGGCCATTCCATACTTTCTCAACCAATCAGACAGCAAGCCTGGTTGTTCAGATTTTCGGCGGGTTTGATATTCCTGGTAAGGTAAAAGTGGTCCTCCCCGAAAATAGTACTGTAGCACCTGAGGTGAGGACGGTCTGGTTCGTGGGATTAAGGCTGGGTTTCGACTGGAGACATTATTTTGGCAGGAAACAGTTGTGATGAGGACCGGTATCTGATGCCTAAACTTAGTTGCATCTGGACACGGATTATTTGACGCCTCCGGTTTTGTGCAGGATAACTGTTGTTTTTTCAACAGTGATCAATCCTCCTTTAGGTACCTTCTCAAAATATGGAAGGATTGTCTCGAGGAACCCGTCGATTTTCGCTTCTTCGTCAATGATCTCGATAACGACAGGCAGCTTTTCGGAAATTTCCCAAAGCCTCATCGAATAAACAACACTGCTTGAGCCATAACCCATAAATCCTTTAAGAACAGTTGCCCCTGATAGTCCGTATCTTTTAGCGGCATACACTATCACTTCGTATAAAGGCTTGTGCCTGAACATGTCGGTGGAACTGATAAAAATTTTTAAAAGCCTGCCTTCTCCGAGGATCTCCATATATCAAAGCATTTTATTGATAACCATGTTTCCCATGAATACTGCAATCAGGCCCAGAAATACGCTGAGGCCGGTATAGAGTGAAAAATACAGGATATTTCCATCCTTAAGAAGTACCATGTTTTCGGCGGCAAAGGATGAAAATGTCGTAAATCCACCACAAAATCCAACTGTCAGAAACATCCGCATTTCAGGACTGAAAAAATTGCCCCTTTCCGAAATGCCATAAAAAATACCTATTAAAAAACACCCGAGGATGTTCACAGTTAAAGTCCCAAGAGGGAAACTGCTGTCGGTAATGTTATGAATATACCTCGACATCAGAAACCTGGCCACGCCTCCTGCAAAACTGCCGCTGCCTATAATGAGAACCAATCTGAGCATAAAAGTTTTCCTGTTAACCGGGGTTAGAGGGTTAGAAATTACATACCGATGCCGTATCTTCTAAGTTTTCCGAGCAGAACTTCCTTCACGACGGGTTTGGCAATATAATCGTCGCAACCTGCTTCAATAGCTCTTTTTTCATCGCCGCTGAGGGCAAAGGCAGTGATTGCTATAATCAGGAGAGATTTTCTGAACAACTTGATCTCGCGGGTGGCCTGCAAGCCATCCAGTCCCGGCATTTTAAGATCCATAAGAACCAGTGAAATTTCAGGATTGGCACGACATTGAGCGACAGCTTCTGAACCGTTCCTTGCCCTTATAACTTTCACATTACTTTTCCGGAGCATAGCATGACTTAATTCAAAATTTGCATCGTCATCTTCAGCAATAAGGATGAGTTGAGACCTTGCAGAAGTCATTGCATGATTGACAGCAGGCTTGCTCAATTGTTCATCTGCAGATTCATTGAATGGAAGTTTAAAAAAGAACCTTGAACCTGAATGCTTTTCTGACTCAACTTCTATCTTGCTCCCAAGCAGGTTAACCATTCCCTGTGCAATCGATAATCCCAAACCACTGCCTTCATGGCCGCTTGTGGATGAGAGTTTTTCCTGTACGAAACTCTCAAAAATGGCTGAAAGTGAATCCTTACCGATTCCAATCCCGCTGTCTTTTACAAACAATGTACAGATCCCTTTATTTAACTCATAGCCAAATGAAATTTCTCCCCTCTGCGTGAATTTGACAGCATTATCAATCAGGTGCGACATTATCTTGTGGATGATTTCAGGATCGGAGTCAATGATCACTGCTTTAGCCTGGACAGGGATTTTAAGCCTGAGATCCAGGTTCTTCTCATTGCAGACAGGCTTTGATTGTTCAAATAAGAGATTCAGAAAGCGGTTCAGATTAAATGGTTTACTCTTAACCTCCGTGGTCCCGGAAGCAATAAGGGAGATATCCATGTAATTTGTGATAGTGCCAAGAAGCCTGTTGCTGCTCGCTTTAATAAGTGAACAAAACCTCTCCTTTTCCTCTTCGCTAATATCAGGCTGTGTGACCAGGTCGGTAAAACCAAGGATTCCATTAAGCGGAGTCCTGATCTCATGCGAGATATTATTCATGAAAGCAGTTTTCAAACGATTCCCGGCTTCGGCTTTTTCGCGCGCTTCCTCAATTTTAATAAACATCTCTGCCTGCCTGAGCTCTGCATTTTTCCGCTCAGTAACATCACGGCAGATAAATACAATCTGTTTTGGAAGCTTATCTGCTCCGCGGATGAACTCTGCGTTTACCTCAATATAAAACGTACTGCCGTCATTGCGAAGGCCCAGGTATTCTGCCGGACCAGTCATAGTTCCCTGAAACATAAGCGCAACATTATTGGCTGCACGTTCCCTGTGTTCGGGATGGATAAACTCAAAGACCGGGTGACCTAAATAGTCTTCTTCATGGATATAACCGAACATCTTTATCGCAACCGGTGAGAACATTGTGACTCTTCCTTCAAGGTCGGTTATCGTGATATTATCGGGAGAAGCATTTAATACAGTCAGGTACCTTTCTTCGCTCTCTCTCTTCTGCTCTGTGGATCTCCTCAGATCGGTGATGTCGCGGGCAATGCATAACACCTGCCCGTTACTGTATGGAACGCTTCTGGATTCGTAATAGCGGAGGTCGCCCCTTATCTCGAGCTTATAAGTCCAATAATCAGGTTTGCCACTTTCATGCACTGCTTTAATGCTTCTGTTAGCAAGCATGGCAAGCTCATGTGGGAGAACTTCATCGGGCTTTTTTCCTAGGAAAAACTCCGGGTCGACAAATAAAGTATCAGTCTTTTCGGCATGGAAATCTAAAAACCTGCCGTCAGAATCAAACATAAATATCAGGTCGGGAATGGCATCAAGAAGTGCTTTGTTCCTCTGGAAACTTTCGTTAAGTGATTTAACTGCTTTCTCCTTCTCGGCAACCTGAAGTTTCAGCAACTGGGTGGCAGTTGCGTTTCGTGCAAGCTCATTGGCAAAGGCGACAAGCATCTCCGACACCTTTCCAAATTGTTGTATCGTCATCACCGGGACTTCATTCAAAGCCTCAATGACTTTGTTACGGTCGGCCCCGAGATTATCGGAGAATTCCATCATCCATTGCAAATTCACATCTTTGGTCCGCACCTGGCCGATAAGCCAATTGGCCACATGGCATCCTCTCACTGTTATCCGGGCAATGGCGTCAAGAAACCCATGGTCGTTTGAAATAGTCTTTTCTTTTAAAGATGCCGAAAGTGGTTCATCCTGGGGCTGAAGTCTGAAGTTTTTGGTCAGACCGTTTTCCTGAGTCAGGATATAGTTTGTATAAAACCTGCAGAAATTACTGGGCCTTGTCAATGGTCTTCCGTCAACAGCAGTAATCAATGACGCAACGCCAGCAGCTCCTGAGAATAAATCCTGCATCCGCTGAATGTCGTCAAGGTCGAAAAGCTCTTCAACCCTGATGTCATTCAGGTTCTCAGACTTTACTGTGTTTTTTTCATCCTGATCCATAGTCCGCTATGTTACATGATTTCAGGCAACAACAAATGAAGTCGGCAATATAATCGTTTGTTGGTTTCATCTGAATAAAATCATGTAAAAACGATATAAAGAATTATTGCAATTCCTATGGGAATAATGATCCACCATTTGTGTTTGTTGAGTTTTTCGAACATACGTTTGTTTTTTTGATTTTACTTCCTGTGTAATCAAGTGATTCCAAAAATACAATTTAATTTGCAAGAATGCCTACTTTTGCGTTCGGTCTTCACTAACTGATAAAACTATTTTCACTATGTCGCATGGACGTTTTGATAACCCGGTAATTGCTTCCCTTGCCGGCTTTCTCGATCTTTTCAGGAAGCAGGAAAGGGCTTCACGCTTTAGCTCTGCCGATCGTTTTGAAAACAAAACATGTATTGTCACAGGAGCCAATTCGGGTCTGGGGTTTGCCCTGGCCGTTGAATTTGCCAGGAGGGGTGCGAGGGTTATAATGGCCAACCGCAACAGGAGTAATGAAGCCCTCGAACGTGTTCGCCGGCTCAGCGGTTCCGATAAGGTTGAGCTGAGATACATTGATATGACAAGGATTAGCAGCATTCATGATTTTGTTGACGCACTTTCGAATGAAGGTATAAGACCCGATGCGACTGTTCTGAATGCAGGAGTTGCTCTTCCCAAACCCAGGAAGATGGAATCGGGTCAGGAAGAAATGTTCCAGGTAAATTATCTCTCGAATGTGATCCTTACAAATGCGATGCTTAAAAAAGGGGTTATACCTTTTGAAAAAGCCTCAGTTTTTCTTCCCCGGATAATATTTATCTCTTCAGATTCTCACCAGGGAAGTTCAGCTATTGACTATAGTGAATTTGGGCGCTATTACGATTATGGCGTATCCAAAGGGATTGAGAATTACAGCTATTTTAAACTGGTTCTGAATACCTATGCTGTGGAACTGTCGAGAAGGATAAACAAAGATAAGGTGAGGGTAGGAGTGAACGTGATCTGTCCGGGTCCTGTACATTCCAATATCACCCGTGCAGCTCCATTTGCCTTACGTATGGTGCTCAACCTGATATTCAGCCTGATCTTCAGATCACCCGGCAAGGCTGCCCTTCCTGTGATCTATATGAGCATTTCACCTGATTATGAAGGGAAAACGGCCGAATACCTGCATATGTTCAAACTCAAGCAGATGGATAAGAAGGTTTATGATGAGGCTGAAGGTGAAAAATTGTGGAATGAATCACTGAATCTGTGTAAAAAGATCGACCCTCAGTTTCAAGGACTGTAGCGGTTCAGATAAAGCATGGGTATTCACAAATTTGTTTGTGATATGAATTCAAAGTTCAGGTTAAAAAGTCTTTTTCCTGCAGCTGAATGGCTGAAAGGGTATACTTTGAAGACTTTCGCAAGCGATTCAATCGCCGGGGTCACACTTGCCGCTTATGCTATCCCGGTTTCACTCGCTTATGCAATGCTTGCCGGTTTGCCCCCGCAGTATGGTATATATGGTTATCTCCTCGGCGGACTGTTTTACGCCATGCTTGGAAGTGGAAGGCAGCTTGCCATTGGCCCCACTTCTGCTATTTCCCTTCTGATTGGGACAACAATCGCAGGAATGGCCAACGGAGATCCCCAGCGCTGGGCCGAAATAGCCTCACTTACTGCAATCGTATTTGCTTTTATGAGTTTTCTTGCCTATTTGCTCAGGCTGAGCGGTATTATTAATTTTATCAGTGAGACGGTTTTACTTGGGTTTAAGGCAGGGGCTGCAGTGGCTATTGGACTCACCCAGCTACCAAAGCTCTTCGGAGTCCCCGGAGGTGGAGAGAATTTTTTTGAGAGGATCATTGCTGTTATCTCCCAGTTGCCGCAAACCAACCTTGCTGTTTTAATATTCGGGATCTCAGCAATTGCTGTGCTGATCGCAGGGGAGAAAGCCCTGCCGGGAAGACCTGTAGCTATAATCGTTGTAATCATATCAATAATTCTTGTTTCTCTTACATCACTGGGAGAAGAAGGTTTTAAAACGGTAGGGATAATTCCCAGTGGACTGCCACAGTTTCGGCTGCCAACTTTACACATAGGCGATGTTAAAGGGATAATTCCTCTTGCGTTTGCCTGTTTTCTCCTGGCCTATATTGAATCAGTTTCTGCAGCCCGGGCGATTGCGCGAAAAAACGGGTATGACATCGATGCACGACAGGAACTGCTTGCCCTTGGCGCGGCGAACCTGGCTACTGCCCTCGGACAGGGTTACCCTGTGAGCGGAGGTCTGTCACAATCGGCAGTCAACGAAAAAGCAGGTGCAAAAACACCTCTGGCATTGGTCCTGGCATCAGTCACCATCGCATTTTGCCTGCTGTTTTTAACCGGGTTACTGAAGAATCTTCCGAATGTCATCCTGGCTTCTGTTGTTCTCGTTGCCATCAGGGGCCTGGTCGATGTAAAAGAATTCGTTCATCTCTGGAAATTCCACCGTCTCGATTTCCTTATTGCTATAGTCGCCTTTACAGGGGTTATCGTTTTCGGAATACTCGAAGGAGTATTGATTGCTGCAGTAATGACCTTGGTTTTACTTATTAAATCAGTCTCAAGCCCGTATGTCGCGTTTCTTGGCCGAATCCCAGGTACAAACAGATATTCAGATATGGTCAGGCATCCCGATAACCAGGAGATCCCTGGCATGCTTTTATTCAGGGTAGAGTCTTCGGTGCTCTATTTTAACGCCGAAAACCTCAGGAAGTTGATCATGGCCAGGATCCAGAGCCTTGACGGATCGCTTAAAACTGTGATCTGGGATATGAGCACTTCGCCCTATGTTGACAGGGAAGGGGCGAAAATAATTATGCGCCTTTACCAGGATTTAAGGAATATGGGTGTTGTTTTGAGGCTTGCCGAGGCCCATGCCCAGGTGCGTGATATGCTTCGTGCCGAAGATGTGGAAGTGCTATTCGGACATATCAGCAGGAAAGATTCACTGGATGAGCTGGTGAGGGCTTCTTTGAATGAAATAACCGATAACGAATAAGCATCAGTATCGCTGGTTCGGCACAATCAGAAAGTCTCGTTGAGATTGAAGAATATCCCCTTGGTGCCATCCGCCCCAAAACCAAAGTCAACACACAGGTTTGACAGGGTCTTCCTGCTGAACATGATACGTAATCCAAATCCGGCAGCCGGATCAAAATACTGAAAAAGTTTCCGGGTATCGTCACCAGAGCTGGCTGTAGTCGCATTCACAAATACGACCCCGCTTAAAATTCCTGAATACGGACTGATAGGAAACCTGTATTCTGTCTCACCATAAACGAAATTCACACCCCTGATACTACCCTGGATGTACCCTCTTCCCGCCCGGTTATACATATCCCAGCAAAGAGCAGGCAATCCCAGGTAAGGAACTGCTCCTTTCTGATTGAACTGGCCAAGGTACCAGAACCCGATAAGATGATCAGGACGACGTTTTGAAAAACTGATATAGGTTCTGAATTCTGTATTCAGCATCCAGCTGCTCTTTGAGCTTCCCAGGAATGTGAAATTAGGCCTTACAGCGATGTTTGCCATGTATCCTTTTGTGGGGCGGATGGTATTGTCCCTGCTATCCAGCAAAACTTCAAAACTGAGTCCTGACATGACATAGCTTGTCGCATCAAAACCGTTATCAATGCTGTATTGGTAGTGACTTGTGAGTTGAGGGGGGACACTGTCAAGGTGCAGGTTGTGATCCACGATATTCCAAAAATCATCCAGGCAGTATCCTATTCCAAAATACCAGTTCTTTGCAAACCTGATAAAAAATGTTTCATAAAGCCTGATGTATTCATAATTAAGAGGTTGGGCATCAGGAGGCAGTGAGGCAGTTTGTCCGCCGTCATTAAAAATTATCCCACGGTTTGTATGCATTTTGATGCCCGTTCCCAGCCCGTAAGTAGGCTGTGAAAAAATCAGGTATCTCCAGTCACCGCGTAAAATAAATTTTGAATCCTCGGTAATTATGTTGCTTCGGACTGTAATTATTGTTTGCTCGGCAGTAGTAAGGTTAATGGCAGCGCATACTGAAGAGACTGGCGTCGTGCTGAAATCACCCAGGTGAATTGCCATGGTTGTTCCCACGCCGATCAGCATTCCATAGGCAGGATTGTAGCCAATGAACGGAGTTGTGGCAAAATATGGCTTCTTGATTACAGGAGGCAGAAACGTAATGCTGTCGCGTTTTGCCCGATTCGCTTTTTTAACAAAAATGCTGAAAACATCGTCCTGTTTAAATGTTTTTTCGCTTTTCTGGGCGGATATCGGGAAGGTTGTTAAAAGGAATGTAATCGTCAGTACAAAATTACAGAAGGCAGATGATGCCACTTTGAAAACTTTAGTTGTAGTTTCTTTCATCTCTTCTGACTGTGTAAAGTGAACAACTTAAAGGAGTCAAAAATAATAATATCCGGAAATTATTTTATCTCGGGAAACCTGTCTATGTTTTGTGTTTAAAAGACTTTTTGCTACCCACCCCCTGTAAATCACTAACATCAGCCATTTCCTGATCTTCGGTGTCAGGGAAAAAACGTCTTGCGGATCTCGTCAGCAGGCTTAATTCCAGTTGAAGAACAGCAGCTCTTTTTTCGGTTAACGTCATAATAAGTGATTCAAGCATTGCCCTTAATCGTCGTGCGATCTGTATGCTTGTCCCTCCGAAATGACGTACTTCGGTTACTGCCAGCCCAACGAAATCTTCCCAATCGGGGGTCTGGTAAACAAGTCTTAATGAGCCTTTTGCATCCATTCTCAATCCCTCATCCAGACGACGGCCGCCCAGGTGGCGAAGCAGGTATTGAATCTGGTCAATGGCCTGCACAGCGGTAGTCGGGTCGTTGATTGCCGGCGAGAGTCCCTTTGATGCAATATCGACGATAATGCGGAACGCAAAGCCGGGGTCTTGCTGTAAGGTTCGCTCGGGCCCTACAGCAACCGATTGGTAAAGTGATTTGGAGGCCGGCATTTCACCTTCTCCGTAAATCCTGAACAGGGGTTGGTCGGCCGCAACGAAATCACCTACCTGGGGTACCATCTCAATTACACAGTCGTTGGTTTGAGCTAAGGAAACAAGTCCTTTAATATCAAAAGCCAGTATGACCCCTTCCCTTGGATTCAGAATGGTGGCCCTTGGTCCCTTGTCAAAGATTTGCAGAGGCTGAAGTGCAGCTCCGGATAAATTGGAAAGGAGTCGTGGATAAACATTTTTTATAACATCACGGCCCATCCTTGCTACCAGGGTCAAAGCCCCGCTTGGACGGAGGGCTCTTCCAACCTCATCTACCAGATAAATAAAAACCCCCAGGCTCAGAACACAACTGTAACAAGCAACATATGCAGTAAGCATAGGAACGGTGCTTTTAATTCTCAGCAAAGCAGCCAATGTGAGAGTGAATGTAAAAACAAATAAGGTCAAAGAAAGTTTGATGGAAGGGTTACGGAACACCAGGCTGATGAAGCGGGGTGTGAGAGAAGCGCTGGCTAATTGCACCGATATCAGCAAAGCGGAACAAACAAATACAATGAGTGTGAACATGGATGCCGCAAGGGTACCCATTACTGTCATGGAGGTTGATGGATCGAATTCAGCTATCCATCCCATTTCCACTTCAATTCCGTTAAGAATGCGAACTGTTGCCATCGCAACCAGCATTCCAAGGGAAGGAAGAATCCAGATTGAATTCCTGAAATAATTTAGAATACGATATCGCTGAAGCCAGGTCATTTTGCAAATTATATGTAAATGTAATTAAAAATTTGTTCCATTGAATCTGGGCGGGGTATAGGTCTCAATGAACTTAAGGAATAATTTGTAATCCGTACCGTCTTAATTATCTGTAGTATATGAATTTTTTTTGATATTGCCATATGACAAAAGTTCTTTAAAAATACTCATTTATCAGTATTGTGCCTGCTTCAATGCGGGAATACCTTTGACTTGAATATTTTTCATTTTCTCGTCCTCTTCGGTTTATGATCCTTTGAGTCTAAGGAAATATTTTACCAGGTATGCTGAATGGAACTTGATTTTTTGGAACTTTACAATAAACTAAACCTTAAATACAAAAATTATGAAAAAAGCATTTACATTATTCGTTTTGGGTATTCTGTTAACCGGGCTTATCCAGGCTCAGGAAAAAGTAACCATGAATTTAAAGGACCTAGACTCAAAGATTGAGAAATACATTAAGAAAAATTTTGATGGATACAAAGCAGTGGAAGCATACAAGCATCTGCCTTTCTTTGAAATGAAAGCTCAGAAGGGTAATGCTTCAGAATGGTTTATCTTTGATCAGAAGGGGAAGTTTCTGAAATCGGAAACAGAAGCTGATAAGGCAAAAAATCCGGTGCAGATCAGAACCACTATGGCTGTCAAGGATGTTGATAATGACATTTCGAAATATATTAAAAAGATGGAGTATAAGCTTACGGAGGCCTATGCCTACGATGAAGCATATGAAGTTAAAATCATAAAAGGTAATGATGCCCAATCACTTCTGTTTGATAAAGAAGGGAAGTTCCAGATGAAATTGGCCGCTGCCGTGCCTGCAGTTGTACCTCAGAAGACTGACACTGCTGCTGTTAAAAAGGAACAACCAAAAAAGGCAGATACTGCCAAGAAAAAGTAAATATTCAATTATACACATTGTTTTTTAAACCTTGCAGATAGAAGAGGATGTTTTTACATTCTCTTCTATTTGTCTTATGTATTTGTCAGGGAAAACCGTAAGAACTATGGAAAAGATCAGATTAAAGGAAGCCAGGGAAAATACAAGCCCGTGGAAAAAATGGGGACCCTATTTAAGCGAACGCCAATGGGGAACTGTTCGCGAAGACTATAGTGAAGGCGGAGATGCCTGGAATTTTTTTACCCATGATCATGCCAGGTCAAGAGCATATCGTTGGGGAGAAGACGGGATCGCTGGTATATCTGACGACAAACAGCGGCTTTGTTTTGCTCTTGCACTCTGGAATGGGAAGGATCCCATTCTGAAGGAAAGGCTTTTCGGACTGACCAACAGCCAGGGCAATCACGGAGAGGATGTCAAGGAGTATTACTTCTATCTTGATTCCACGCCCACCCACTCTTACATGAAGTACCTATATAAGTACCCTCAGGCAGCCTATCCATATGAAGATCTTGTAAAAACGAACGGTCAGCGTTCCCGGGAGGAGATGGAGTATGAACTACTCGACACCGGGGTCTTCAATGAGGACCGCTATTTCGACGTCTTTGTAGAATATGCCAAAGACGGACCGGAAGACATCCTTGTAAAGATCACTGCATTCAACCGCGGACCTGAGGAGGCCGGATTGCATATACTGCCAACCCTCTGGTTCAGGAATGACTGGTCGTCCTGGATCGATGAATCGAACAGGGCTTCAGTAAAACCGAAGTTGGAACAGGTAAAGGCCGGGGCAGGTTCAAGCGTTGTTTCTGCTGCTCATAAATTGCTTGGTGAATTCATTTTTTCCTGTGAAGGAGATGTGCCCCTGCTCTTCACCGAGAACGAGACAAACCATGAAAGGCTTTTCCTAGGGACAAAAAATGAAAGTCCTCATGCGAAGGACGGTATCAATGATTTTATCGTACAGGGTAATCAGCAATCAATAAATCCCGAGAAACAGGGCACCAAAGTCTCTGCGCATTATAACATAAGTATCGACGCAGGTAAGTCCGCAGTGGTCCGTCTTAGATTAACTAAAATGGCTGATGGCAAAAAGGCCAGGCCTTTTGGTAAAACATTTGATGAAGTATTTGCCGACAGGCTGCGTGAAGCCGATGAATTTTACAAGTCCGTCACTCCTCCTTCAGTCAGTGAAGATGCAGCCAACGTGATGCGGCAGGCCATAGCCGGCATGCTATGGAGCAAGCAATTCTTTTTCTTCGATGGTGACAACTGGCTTGACGAGCATAAATCCAACCCCCTGCATAAAGGATTCCGTCAAAGCAGGAACTTTGAATGGTACCATATGCTTAACGAGGACATCATTTCCATGCCTGATAAATGGGAGTACCCCTGGTATGCTGCCTGGGACCTGGCCTTTCACACTCTCCCGATCGCAATCGTTGATCCTGATTTTGCCAAGGACCAGATGCAGCTTATGCTCAGCGGCTTATACCTTCACCCAAACGGGCAGATGCCTGCTTATGAATGGAACTTCAGTGATGTGAATCCTCCCGTACATGCCTGGGCTACACTTTTCCTTCATTTCTCACAAAAGGCATTGACAGGGGAAACTGATGTGGATTTCCTGAAAACCACTTTCAATAAACTTCTGCTGAATTTCACATGGTGGGTGAACCGGAAGGACCGCTTTGGCAAGAATGTGTTTGAAGGCGGATTTCTTGGTCTCGATAACATCGGGGTTTTCGACCGCTCTGCTCCCCTTCCTACCGGTGGTCATCTTGAACAGGCCGATGGAACAGCCTGGATGGCTCTTTTCAGCCAGAATATGTTAGAACTTGCAGCGGAACTTTCAGTTCATGATCCCAACTACGAGGGCATGGTCATAAAATTCATGGAGCATTTCTATTATATTGCAGCCTCCATGAACCATCCCGGTGAAGACAGCATGTGGGACGAAGAGGACGGCTTCTATTATGATCTTCTGAGGCTTCCCGATGGCAGGGCGGCTAGGCTAAAGGTACGGTCCATGGTTGGGCTGCTGCCGTTATGCGCTACAACCGTGATAGAGAAAGCGCAACGGGAGCAGGTACCCCAGGCAATGGCACGTCTCAGGGAACGTTTGCGAAGGATGCCCGAACTGCTCCAAACAATCCATCCCACGGGACCTGGCCACTTTGGTGTGGCGGAACGGGGGATCATTGCCCTGGTAAACCCTGAACGGCTCCGCAGAATTCTTACAAAGATGCTCGACGAGAACGAATTCCTCGGCCCTCACGGTATTCGCTCCCTTTCAAAGTTCCATGAAAAGAATCCTTACGTCCTCCATTTCGGGGGACAGGAATACAGGGTCGATTACCTGCCTGCCGAATCGAATAACGGCATGTTCGGAGGCAACTCAAACTGGAGGGGACCTGTATGGATGCCGGTGAATACCATGATCATAAGAGCGCTCCAACAGTTCTATCTCTATTATGGAGACAATTTCAAGATCGAATGCCCAACAGGTTCAGGTAAACTGATGAACCTTTTCGAGGTAAGTAAGGAGATTGCCAACCGTATTGCAAGTACCTTTCTTCGCGATGAACATGGCCGCAGACCGGTATATGGCGGTACTGAGAAGTTCCAGGCTGATCCTCACTGGAAAGACTACCTCTTGTTTTATGAGTACTTTCATGGCGACAATGGAGCAGGGCTTGGGGCCAGCCACCAGACAGGCTGGACCGGGGTAGTTGCGAAGATCATAGAGCTTTATGGGATTATGGATCCCGGGAAAGCGCTTGAAGTCGGGAGAAATGCGGCATTCGTAAAGGGTGCCGGCACAAAGAAGATTCAATAACAGGGAGATACGGTCAGAAACCGTAGAAAACATCATGAAGAGACCGAAGTATCCATCTTTGTACCAGGTGAACACCAGGGTTTGGCTCACAGAACTGTCACAGGACCTTGGCCGGAAAGCCACTCTTGATGATATCCCCGATATCGAACTGGATCGCTTGGCAAATCTGGGTTTTGACTGGATCTGGTTTCTTAGCGTGTGGACCACAGGTGAGCTTGGGCGGAAAATTTCCCGCGAAAACCCTGAATGGCTTGGTGATTTTGAGAATACATTGCCGGATCTTCACGAGGAGGATATAGCTGGTTCCGGATTTGCAATCGCAGCTTATCATGTACATCCTGAACTTGGCGGAGATCCCGCCCTGAAGAAACTCCGTGCCAGGTTAAAAAAGCGTGGACTTAAACTCATGCTCGATTTTGTACCGAATCATATGGGACCCGACCATCCCTGGCTTGAGGACCACCCTGATTATTTTGTTTCAGGAACTGAGAGTGACCTTGAACATTATCCGCAGAATTACATAAGGGTAAAACGTAATCAGGGTGAATTGATACTCGCATACGGCAGGGACCCTTATTTTGCAGGATGGCCCGATACTCTTCAGCTGGATTATAGTAATCCTGCAACCGTGAAAGCAATGACCAAGGAACTTCTTCGGATCTCAGGACAGTGTGACGGCGTACGTTGCGATATGGCGATGCTTATCCTCCCCGAGGTTTTTGAAAAGACATGGGGACGCAAGGCTCAAGCCTTCTGGTCATCCGCTATAAAAGCAGTTCGCGAAAAAGTTCCCGGTTTCTGCTTCATGGCCGAAGTATATTGGGAAATGGAGTGGGACATGCAGCAACTGGGGTTTGATTATGCTTATGATAAACGGCTATATGACCGTTTGAGAGAAGGCCATACGAAAGCTGTACGAGAACATTTGTTTGCAGTACCGGATTACCAGGATAAACTTGCCCGCTTCCTTGAAAATCATGACGAACCGCGCGCGGCTGCAACGTTCGATCTGAAAAAGCATGAAGCTGCAGCCGTGATAACATTCTTATCACCCGGCTTAAGGTTTTTCCACCAGGGACAATTTGAAGGGCGGAAAAAACGGATTTCCCCTCACCTGGTGCGAGCCCCGCAGGAACCAACAGAACCGGCATTGCATAAGTTTTACACAAACTTTCTTTCTCTAATAAAAAAACCTGTTTTTCGAGACGGACATTGGCAACAGCTCGAATGCAAATCGGCCTGGGACGGGAATGGAAGTTCGGATTTCTTCCTGGCATTTGCCTGGGAGGGAAAGGATAACGATCGGGTCCTGGTTGTAATAAACTATTCATGCCATGCCGGTCAGTGCCTTGTCCGTCTGCCCTTTTCTGAGCTGGGAGGCAAACCGGTCAGGTTCAGTGAAATGATGAGCCCTGCTTTTTATGATTGGGAAGGCAGTGAGGTAGTGTCAAAAGGTATTTTTATTGATCTGCCTGCATGGGGGTATCACATCTTTGAGATTGGTGTTTAGGAATCTTTATCAATACAAACGTTAAGCGTCATGATGAAAGCAATTACTGTCGAACCTAAAAAGCCGGGAACGGCGAGGCTTATGGATATGCCGGAGCCGGATTTGAGGGATGGGTCAATCCTCGTGGAGGCTATTGCCGTCGGAGTATGCGGTACAGATGTCGAAATTGTCGAAGGGAAGTATGGCTGGGCCCCTCCGGGCCAGCAGTATCTTATTTTGGGGCATGAATCCCTGGGCCGGGTAATAGATCCCGGCACTGCAGGCGGTTTCAAAAAAGGGGACCTGGTTGTAGGGATCGTGCGCCGTCCCGATCCTGTCCCTTGTCCGAATTGTGCGGTGGGGGAATGGGACATGTGCCGTAACGGACTTTATACAGAACGGGGGATCAAAGAGATCCACGGATATATGTCGGAACGATGGAGGATAGAGCCTGAATACGCTATTAAAGTCGATTCTTCACTGGGTATCCTGGGTGTTCTCCTTGAACCTACAACGGTTGTAACTAAAGCATTGGAGCAGATAGGTATGATAAGCCGCCGTTCTTTCTGGGAGCCTTCCAGAGTGCTGGTTACAGGTGCAGGTCCGATAGGACTGCTGGCGGCCCTCAGTTTGAAGATCTGGGGGATAGAAGAAATCCATGTCCTTGACAGGATGGAGTCAGGGTCCAAACCTGACCTGGTTAGAGAACTGGGTGCTATCTATCACTCTGGCAATGTCGCTGATATCGGATTTGAACCGGATGCAATTGTAGAATGTACGGGAGTGGGACCAGTAATTGAAGCTTGTATCCAGCAATTAGCTGCAAATGGAATTTTATGTCTGACAGGCGTCGGCCATGGAGGTCATATGACAAAGGCCGCAACTGCTGATATGGCTGCTTCCGCAGTCTTAAGAAATACTGTAATCGTTGGTAGTGTGAATGCAAATAAGCGCCAATGGTACCGAGCCGGTCAAACGCTTGCAAAAGCTGATAAAAACTGGCTGGCAAAACTCATCAGCAGGCGGGAAAAACCTGAGGATTTTACGCTTGCCTTGCAAAGACGGCCTGAGGACATCAAAGTTGTCATCCAGTTCTCGGAAATATAGCAGTTTTTTTTAAGGTATTTCAAAAGAAGATTTTAACATTATCCCCAAGAGAATGAAGCACAATCGGATTTTAAATCTGGCATTTATACTATTTCCGATCCTGTTTCTACATGCGTGCTCCGAACCCCATCATAAATGCCTTGTTTTTGTAGGAACGTATACCGGGAAGGGCAGTGAAGGAATTTATGCCTACAGTTTCAATCCTGCAAAAGGGAACATGAAACCTTTAGGGCTTGTCGCAAAAACGGAAAACCCATCCTTTATCACCATTGATTCAAAAGGACGATTCCTATATACAGTTAATGAGACAGATTCTTTTCATAATAAGCAAAGCGGGGCAGTTAGTGTATTTGCAATCAACAAGGAGTCGGGTAAGCTGACATTGCTTCAGCAGATTTCTTCACTGGGAGCAGCTCCGGCACATTTGTCACTTGACAAATCAGCCCGATACCTGATGGTCGCAAATTACAACGGTGGTAATTCAGTTGTGTTCCCGGTAGGAAGGGATGGTAAACTTGGTGAGCATACAGCATTCATTCAAAATACGGGGTCAGGTCCTAACCCTAAACGGCAGACCGGACCGCATGCTCATTATATCAGGGTGACCAACGACAACCTGTATGTCATGATAGCCGATCTTGGAATTGACAAAATCTTAAAATACCGGTTCGATGCCGGCAATGGTTCTCTTTTCCCCATAGACTCAGGGTTTGTAAAGTTGGATCCCGGCTCAGGTCCAAGACATATTGCGTTTCCACCATCAGGGAAATTTATTTACGTATTGAATGAGTTAAGCTCAACAATTACCAGCTTTTCATATGAATCAGAAACCGGTAGGATGCTGGCGAAGCAAACCATCTCAACGCTTCCCAAAATCTTCCACGGTGAAAATACTGCGGCGGAGATAGCTCTGGACGCCACAGGAAAATTTCTTTATGTTTCGAACAGGGGGGCTGATAATATCGGACTCTTCAGTATTAATTCAAAAAATGGAAGCCTGACACCGGTCGAATGGGTTTCAACCGGGGGTGAGACCCCGCGCAGTTTTGAAATCGATCCAACAGGTCACTGGCTCTTTGTAGCAAACCAGAACTCGGATAATATTGTTCTCTTCAGGATCGATCAGGCCAGCGGCCAGTTGAGTCAAACATCTCAAACGGTCAAAATAGTTTCTCCTGTTTGCATAAATTTTACATTGTATGAATGATGTAAATGATCTAAGATACCGCGTTCAGTTTTTTGTTGCCGAATTCATTGGTACTGCTCTGTTATTGCTGGGCGGCCTGTCACTCGTTATTATTATGTTCGGGAATGGTAGTCCTTTAGGGCAGCTGATCCCGAATGTTAAAGTAAGACAAATGATCACCGGTTTCCTTTTTGGATCTATAGGCGCATCGATTGCACTATCCCCGATAGGAAAAGTCAGCGGGGCGCATATCAACCCGGCAGTTACAATGGTATTCCTGTTGTTTCGTAAGATTGAACCACGCCTGGCAATCACATACATACTGGCACAATTGACCGGTGCTGTTGCTGGCTGTCTGCCCCTCCTCCTCTGGGGTGATATGGGGCGGAGTGTTTTGTTCGGTGCAACCGTGCCGGGAGAAGGATACTCCGTTTATACCGTTTTGTTTGGCGAGGTTATCACAACTTTTGCCTTGGTCTCACTTCTTGTAATTTTTATTGGATTCAGACACCTCCGGCAGTTTACTCCGTTTATGATTCCGTTTCTCTATGCGATAATGGTTCCCCTGGAAGCAGCAATCTCAGGAACCAGTACAAATCCTGCACGTAGTCTTGGCCCGGCAATTATATCCGGTGAGTGGACGGGATGGTGGATCTATTGGATCGGTCCGTTTGCAGGCGCCTTCCTTGCAAGCCTTGCCTGCAGCCTTCTCGCAAAGCGCATAACCGTAGCCAAACTGTATTATTTCGACAGCCACAGCGATGGTGATGCCTTGTTGCGAAGAACCAAATCCTGATGGAATATGACCCTGCAAGGATTTAAGATAAAGTGTTTAATTCTATTCGTTGCTATCTTTTTTGTTTCAAAATCATCCCTTGTCCGGGCCCAGGATCTTGAGCCCAGAGCCTATTCAAACACCCCAGTCGGATTGAATTTTTTGATCGCTGGTTATATATACCAGGAGGGAAGTGTTTTATTTGACCCTGCAATTCAACTTGAAAATGCACATATTCAGGTTCATGGTCCTGTATTAGCTTATGCCCGTTCCATTGATTTTGGAGGTATTTCAGGCAAGATCGACGTGATCATACCCTTTGCATGGCTTAGTGGTTCTGCAGATTTCCAGGGACAACAGTTAACCCGGAATGTTGAAGGATTTGCTGATCCCCGTGTTCGGATAACAGTGAATTTCATTGGAGCTCCGGCATTGCCTTTATCTGGCTTTAAGAATTATAAACAGAATCTAGTCGTTGGTGCGAGCCTTCAGATTAATTTGCCTTTCAGTCAATACGATCCTGAAAGACTTGTTAACATCGGAACGAACAGGTTTACCTTTAAACCCGAAATAGGCGCATCCAAAAAATTCGGCCCCCTGTTTATGGAATTGGCTGTAGGAGCTTCATTTTACACTGTTGACCATGAATTTTACCAGGGGAATTCCTTGTCCTTATCTCCAATAGGATATATCCAGGGACATGTGATTTACAACTTCAGGTCTGGCATCTGGGCAGCAATTGATGGCACCTATTATTGGGGTGGCCGGCCTTCAGTGAATGGCGCTGAGGGAAACGCTATGCAGAAGAACACCCGCCTCGGCCTTACCTTTGCACTGCCGTTAAACATCCACAACTCACTGAAATTATACCTTAGTACCGGTGTTTCAACACGCACAGGAAGTGATTTCAATACGATAGGAATAGCCTGGCAATATCGCTGGGGCAGGGACTTGTTAAAAAGGAAATAAAATCAGATGGCATACAATACTCAGTATTAAGTATTGTACATTGTAAGGAAAGAATGTACTTTTAATGTGTTTTAAATATTTAAAACAATGGATGCAGAAGTCAAAACAAAGAAAACCTTTAAAGAAAAATTTAAAAAAGAATTTATTGAATATTGGATCAACGTGGCATACCTTGCGGTTTTTTTTGCGGTATTTATCACTTATAAACGTCTGGTCCTTGCTGAACAAAACATTGTTTATACAGAATGGGGTTTCGGGCTTATCAATGCATTGGTACTTGGTAAAGTTGTTTCAATAGGCAGTATGATGAGGCTTGGCCATTGGTTTGAAAACAGGCCGCTGATCTGGTCAATACTTGGCAGATCATTAATGTTTACAGTCTGGCTTGCAATTTTTAATGCAATAGAATTATCGGTAAAAGGTTTTTTTCATACCTACACAATGCAGGGTATTACGGATTCCTTATCTCATATCGGAACTTACGAGTACTTCGGTGGTTCACTGATCGTGTTCACCGCCTTTATTCCTTTTTTTGCCATTCACGAACTTTCCAGAGTGCTTGGGCCCAAAGTGGTTCTCGACATTTTTCTGAAGGGAAAGCCGTCGGCCTGATAAAAGACAGAGGATTATATGCCAACAATTGATGCATGAGCCAGCCTGGTAAATTATTTTTCAGCATTTTCGCATTCTGTCTTGCATTTTACTGCTTCACTTGCTTTGCTCAGGTAAGCATCCCTCTTGTGGATTCGGTCCATGCCCTGGATTTTGAAATGCACGCCAAACAAAGCAAGGCTAAAGATCTGGCTGACCTGGGTTTAAAACAAAGCCAGGCAAACTACCGGCAACACCAGTTGGTTCTTAAACAAAGCAGGAATTTCTTTCTGCTTAAAAATGAAATCGAGAAAGCAAGGAATTTTCTCAGGATCGGCTTTAAATATCATGAGATCAGGGATGAATTAATTCAGTTAACGCGCTGGAGAGAGCAGGCTGTTGATGGCGTTATTACAAATGAGGACAAAATTCAGACGGTGCCTAACCTTACGACAACCAGCCGCCTCCTGAACGAATTGTTGAAGAGAACGGACAACCGCCTGCAGCAAATATTGGCTTACCACAGATCATTAGGTCACTCACAGTCCAGGCTTGATTCTCTTGCCATGGATAGTATAATATACCAGGTCCCGGTCGATTCAGCTTCCATGACAAGTTATCTGCAGAAACTCCTCTTTCTGACCCGGGATATCAACCCCGTTAACACGAAACTCAAGACTTCATTGGATAGCATTCAGAAACTTGAGATCCAGGTAAACCTGCTTAAATTCGAACTTGAATCAGATATTATTGAAACGGAATCATTACATTCAAAAGTATTTCAGCAATTCAGGACAAACGAACTCGGCTTTTTTGGAGAAAACCTCATCAATGACAGGCCTTTCGGTCAGATCATTACCTATTCATACGGAAAGGCTAAACTTGCAATATTTTTTTATAGCGTAAATCATCGTGATAAAATTATTCTGATACTTGTTTTTGCCTTAGGACTCTACTTGTACCTGCTCATGCTGAGGCGAAAAGTGAACAACGAGGGATCCCATGGGCACCTCACCGGTAGCGGACATGTGTTAGGAAACCCCTTGGCGTCTGCAATCCTGATCTCCCTGACCATTTCACAGTTTTTTCTTCCATTGCCACCTTTTATTTTCAATTGTGTTATCTGGATTCTCATCACATTTTCGCTTATTTTGATTTTAAAAAAATCGTTCACACCGTTCTTGTTCAAAACCTGGTTGTTTTTCATTCTTTTATTCCTTCTTGCCCTGATCAGTAATTTGATTTTACGGCATTCATCATTCGAATTGTGTAGCATGCTTTTACTGAGTTTTTCAGGAGTTTCAGCAGGTATCTTCTTCCTTGTATCAAAGAAAAAAAAGGAAATCAAAGACAGGATCATTTTTGTGCTAATCGGATTGCTGGCCTTGCTTCAGATTCCGGCTATCTATTTTAATCTTACCGGCGGTTTTAACCTAGCCAAAATCTTCATGACCAATGGAATATTTACTTTCATTGTTGTTTTACTCTTTTGGACTGCCCGCTTTGTAAACGAAACCCTGCTTATCTCCTTTTATTTTTACCAGGGATCTGAAGGAAAAACACGCTTATTACCCGATGAAAAAGCCAGTAAAGATCTACCATTCTTCTATTATTTGATCTGTTTCGCCGGCTGGTTTGTCCTGATCTTACGGAGTACCTATTATTTTCAAACTTTGTTCCTGCCATTTCGAGATTCATTGACAACAACCCGCACGATTGGCATGTTTTCTTTCAATTACCAAAGTATTCTCATCTTCATGCTGGTTATCTTCCTTTCAGCCTTGATTTCCCGGATTGTCCTGTTCCTGTCGTCTGATAATATGTCTATACATAAAAACTCTAAAAAAGGTGGACTTGGCAGTTGGCTGGTACTGATTCGGATTGCCATAATCACTGCAGGGGTTTTGGTGGCATTTATTGCAGCAGGATTCCCCATGGACCGTTTTGCCATAATCCTGGGAGCTGTGAGTGTAGGTATCGGTTTTGGCTTACAGACCCTGGTCAATAACCTGATAAGCGGGCTTGTCATTGCCTTTGAAAAGCCTGTAAATGTTGGAGACATCGTGGAATTTGCAGGGCAGACAGGGAGGATGAAATCGATCGGGATCCGAAGCAGCGTCGTCACTACCTGGGATGGTGCCGACGTCATAATTCCCAATGGTGATTTATTAAACCAGCACCTTGTGAACTGGACATTGGGAAGCAGTCACAGGAGATTTGAACTGCTACTCGGTGTTGCCTATGGAACGGATCTTGACAAGACAAAACGCCTTTTACTTGACCTGATGCAAAATGATTCCCGGATTTTGAAGGATCCGCAACCTCTTGCATTTGTAACCAAATTCAGCAGCAGTTCGGTACACATCAGCTTAAAATTCTGGGTGCCGCATTTCGATATCGGCTTCGATGTGAGGAGTGATCTGATTGTTTCAATTGACAGCCTCTTCAGGGAACGAGGGATCATCATACCTTTTCCTCAGCAGGATGTACATATTCGCAAGGAAGTTAACGGCAAGGGAGATAAAAAAGAAGATGGAGATCATATAATCAAAAGGTCCCCTGAATGATCATTGTTATGGTTTTTACATAGGTTTGACTGTCAAAGATTTAGAAATATACTGAGTGTTAAGTATTGTCAATGACAGCATATGAGCGTATTTTTATCTTTGGAAAAGTTTGTGGACTATTACAATGTATTATAAGATATAGTAACTAATTATCTAGCAAAGCAGTTATGGCAAACGAAACAACAAGAACGGCTCCGACCATGGAAGAAATTATTGCCAATGCGAAAAAGGCAGGCAAACTCAAAACAGTGCCGCTGGATTGGAATGAGGTTTATTACACTAATTGTCCGCTGGTTTCAGCAAGCAATGTAGACCAGGAACTGGGCTGGACCAAGGAAATATATAAGAAGATGGATGTGAAGTACCTTTATCTGCGGGCTCGCAAAGAAAACGACTGGTATCCTCACTACATACATAATATGGATAATATTATCCGCTTTGGCGGCTTGTTCCCTCCGATTCACGTACAGGCAGATATTCGCAGAACCAGGCTTTTAGGAGTGACACATGTGCCAAAAGAAGGCGGAGTGATGATCGTACGCTCAAGGGACGATATATACCGCATGGCTGACCTGAAAGGTAAAAAGATAGGTTTATCCAGGAGCCAGAATAAAATAAAGACCGACTGGTGGGGCATCCAGGAAGAGCAGGGAATCGAGCTGATGCTGAGAATAAACGGCATGACCCGGGATGATGTTCAGATCGTTGAATTCCCTTATCCGGATGATTGGTATGACATACCTGAAATGATGGGCCCTGAAATGGAAAATCCGTCAGAATTATGGCTTCGCCGCGATCATAAACATGACCTGGCATTCCGCCCATTGGAAACAGCTCTTGAAAAAGGAGTAATCGATGCCATGTACAGCCAGAGCAAGGTGCTTAGTATACTCTCCGAAACAACAGGAAAATTTAAATCCATTGAAGACCTCTCGAGGTATCCTGACTGGACCTTGCAGGTGGCCAATATCCCTGCTGCCATCACCTGCAGCGATGTTATGGCAGAAAAGCACCCTGAATTAGCTGTTGCCTTCCTGAAAGGCATGATCAAAGTCGGGCGCTGGGCCAATGAGCACAAACATGCTGCAGCAGCCATCCTGGACAAACAGACCTTCTATCGTGATGTTGAAGATACCTATGAAGGGATCAGGCTTGTCGATATGGTGCCGAACCTGTCATCGCAGAACCTGGTTTCAGTTGAGATAGGGAAGGACTTCATGCTGAGTCACGGTTACATTAAGAACAATTTCGATGTGCGAAAATGGTCCGCACCCGAATTCCTGGAACAGGCTGCCAGGGAACTGCTGGAAGATGAATGGAAGAAGAGGACTACATCGAAACTTCCACAGGCAGCAGATCCTTTGGCATCTGGAATGCGGATTGGATAGCCGGTAGTATTCACAAATGATGAAATCATAATAGCCATCCGCAGTGAACTGATACAAAAAGGACTGATAAAAGAATGATTTAACCCTGAAACCTGATCTTGCATTTATGAATAATCAATCTTCAAATAATTCCGTTTACGACACCACAATCAGGCTTTTCATCCTTTTGCTCATCATTGCCTGGTGCCTGGCGATTATGTATCCGTTTGTAAGTATCATGCTGTGGAGTATGGTACTCGCCCTTGCGCTTTATCCGCTCCACAGCAGTCTTTCAAAGAAGATGGGAGAAAAGCCTAAACTGGCCTCTTTCATTATTGTTTTTTCTATCCTTGTCATTATTATCCTTCCCACCTGGTTACTGGTAGATTCTCTTTTTGATGAAGTGAAAGCACTCAAAGTAAGCTATGATAGCGGTACTCTGAGCATTCCTCCCCCACCAGAAAAGGTAAAAGAATGGCCGGTCATCGGGGAAAAATTTTATGCTTTCTGGAAGGATGTAGACACCGACATCAAACCAATCGTGCTAAAATACCAGGACCAGCTTCTGGAATTCGGTAAAAAAATGGCACAAGGTCTCCTAAGCGCTTTTAGCAGCATAATCCAGATCATGGTTTCGCTTTTCATTGCAGGGATTCTGCTGGCGATTGGTGGCACAGGTGAGAATATTCGTAAATTTTTCAGGAAAGTTGGAGGTGACAGGGGGGATGAATTTGCTGATTTGACCCTGAAGACAGTATCAAGCGTTGTAAAAGGGATCCTTGGAGAGTCTCTCGTGATGGGCTTGTTAAATGGAATAGTGTTCTTTCTGGCAGGGGTTCCCTATGCCGGGATATGGGCATTGATCGCATTTATTTTTGCAGTCCTTCAACTACCTGTATTCATTGTCACGGTACCCATCATTATTTATTTTTTCGCAGTGAAAGCCATTCTGCCGGCCATATTATGGACTATTGCCCTGGTGCTGGTTGCCCTTTCAGACAACGTACTTACTCCTATAATGCTTGGCAAAGGCGCTCCGGTTCCCATGGTGGTAATTTTCATCGGTGTGATCGGCGGATTCATATTCTCCGGATTTATCGGGCTCTTTACAGGAGCAATTGTGATGTCGCTTGGATACAGATTATTTGTCGGATGGATTAATTCGAATAATGAAGTGAAGCAAGCCTGATTATTTTAAAACTGAGTATAGTTAAAGCAGTCCCTGTTCCTTAAGGTGGTAAATCAGATCCGAAATTTGTGATTTACCTGACTTCTCCAAAATATTGGAACGATGTGTATTCACGGTGTGCATGCTCAGGAATAATTTTTCCCCGATTTGTTTACTGCTAAGGCCCGCCTCAATCAATTTGATGATTTCCAGCTCGCGTTGGGAAAAAGGAGGTCCCATCTTCAACAATTCCTCATCAGGATATTTAAAATAGGATAAGTCCTTTCCTTTATAATAGTGATAGTCCTGTTTTTTCATTTTGAACCAGCCAACATTGCTGATAACCTGGATCAGATAAACTACCTGGCGTGGAACCGGAGAATAAAAAAAATAGGCCTGGCATAGATGATTAGAATAAATTCCGGCCGGATTGCGCAACCTGATTGTGAATGACACCAATGCACTCCCCTTGTTTGATTGCAATACCTCCTTTTCCACAATGAATGTCTGTGCCCTTAACAAACCCATCCGGCTCAGATCATCCGGGTGGGTGACTTCCACAAAATGCCCTGGATTAAGCTCTTTTGGCTCTACCCCGATCATTTGCCGGATCCGTTCACTGGCAAACAGGAATTTAATCTGCCCCAGATCTGAAACAGTGAAGAACTGGTCATTCTCTTCCATGAGATTCCCGAGCTTCAGCATGATAGGATCGTCAGCATGAATATCAAGGAACCCCGATGGCAGGTAGGATTCAATAAAATCAAAAAATATGCTGTAACTATAGGGAGTATTATGCATAAGATGAAATTTGCCTATTCTACTTTTGACTTCTTGCAAATGTAATAAAAATACAGAACTGTCAGTATTGTTCCTGGTATTAGATCACGGTACATTTGACAAAAGGGAATCGATACTGTTTTTTACGATTACACATGATAAATACAGGATTATGGCTGAATTAACGGCAAAATTATTTCGTGACTTTTTTGGGGGAAGCTGGATTGCCAAACTTACCAAAAACGGGGAATTTCAGCGTGAGGTTGTTTTCAACTGGCCGAAAACACAGGGAACATTTTCATCCCTGGGAACCGAACCTGGATTGATTGTCCCTGTGGGGGAAGGAGTTATCGACGATACTATACAGGTAGCCATTTCAGGCTGGCGCTGTGATCTCCGCAGGTGGGTCCAGTTATGGCACAATGAATTCGGAGGTTATGGAGAGATCACGTGGACTTCACAGACGGTTAAAGATGAAATAACAACTCTTTACGGGGCATGTCACGAATGTAAACAGGAAAGCGATAATCCAACCGATCATATAGTAAAGTGCGAAATTTTCGATCAAAATAATTTCAAATACACCATCCAGAGTTTCCGTAAAGGGTTGACCGAGGTTGTTGCAAGGCGGATCAGAACGGCCAATGAATTAAATACTCTTCTGGAGAAACAGGCTCAAACAGCCATCCATTTTGAAGAATTGCTCAGATGATGAAATCCAAAGTAAGCAGTTAAAAAGCAATAGAATCCTTAAAAAAATAAGAAAAACATTCAAAGGAGAAAACAAAATGACAAATGAAAGCAACATTTTCACAGCAAAGGTCAACACCGATACGAAGCGTATCGACCGGCTGAAAGAACAACTCAGGAGCACGGAGCCTGAACTCGACTTCGAGCGGGTTAGGATCATGCATGATGTCTATGGGGAAACCACTGGAGATAACCAGGTACTCCGACGTGCCAAATTCCTGGCAGCCGTTCTGGATCGTAAGAAACTGTATATCGACGACAACCTCTTTGTCGGCGCCATGGCCGGCAAGACCAATGCCATGTACCCCTATCCCGAATGGCAGGTGGATTGGATGATAGAAGAGAATACGGTAGAAAAGTCGCCGACTCCGGAAGATAAGAAGGCCAACCAGTGGGCGCTCGACTACTGGGGCAAACGTGCGATGAAACCCCGGGTCGACGAGATTTTTCAGAAGCGATATGGATACGACCCAAAGCTATCTACCGACGCCGGCCTTTTTGGATCGTTCTCTGACTGGCCGGCCGGCGGTGGCAATCTTAACTACCCGCGGGTTTACCGGGAGGGGCTTGCCAGCATAATCAAGGAGGTAGAGGAACGGCAGATGGCTCTCGAGATGCGTATGCCAAACATGTCCAAGTTCTACTTCTATGAGGGAACCCTCATCGTGATGAGAGCAGCGATCCGGTTTGCCCATCGTTATGCCGGGTTGGCAAGGGAGATGGCTGCTAAAGAGAAAAATGAAGCCCGGAAAGCCGAGTTGATCGCGATTGCAGAAACCTGCGAATGGGTTCCCGAGCATCCTGCCCGGAATCTGAGGGAGGCAATCCAAAGTCACTTCTTCAGTCACCTCGTGGCAGAACTCGAGCAGATCGGCTGCGGGTACTCTGAAGCCTTCCTGGGACAGAATCTGGAGCCATTCTATCAGGCCGACAAGGCCGCCGGGCTTGTTACTTATGACGATGCTGTCTACATGTTCCAGAATCTCTCCATCAAGCTGAATGAAATCGGCTACTACTATGGCGAGAGAATCGCTAAGCAGAACTCCGCCGATCTGGGACAGAGCATCACCCTCGGCGGTTATACCGGGAATGGTGAAGATGCCACTGCCGAAATGGACTACGTGATTCTGGATTCAGCAGCCTATCTCGCTCTGCCGCAACCTCCGCTTTCGTGTGCCTATACAGAGCAGATGAGCGGCAAATTCCTGGAAAAAGTACTCGATGTTATAGGTACTGGTATGGGCATGCCTCAGTTCGTGAATGCCGAAGTGATGTTGAAGCGGGCCCTGAACCTTTGGGGCTGGACCGAAAGGAATGGTTATCTCCCGTTAGAGAAAGCCCGACGTACTTGCGTCGGAGCCTGTGTGGGAAGCTACATCCCTTATGAGACTGGTCACCCGGTGGAGGGCCAACCCAACCTCGGCAAGATCATCGAGTTGACGATGAACAACGGCTTCGATCCCCGCACCAAGAAGCAGATAGGACCCAAGAGCGGGGATCCTGAGAGCTTCAAAAGCTTCGAAGAACTATATACCGCATTCGAGAAGCAACTTCAAGCCTGCGAGGACACGCTTCGTCGTTCAGCCTGGATTGCAAGCATCCTTCAGGCAGATTTCCTCCCTTGCGCCTGGCGCTCCGTCCTGACCGGCGGATGCCTCGAGACCGGTAAAGAGGTCTGGGAGGGCGGGGCCAACTACTACACGGTTGCCCAGATCTCCATCGGAGGCGTGGATGCGGCCAACTCGCTGATGGCAGTGAAGAAACTGGTGTACGACGACAAGAAGGTGACTATGGCCGAACTAAAAAAAGCCCTGGCTGCCAACTTCGAGGGAGAATATGCTAAAATAGGGAAGATGTGTTTTGAAGCACCCAAGCATGGCAACGACATCCCTGAAGTAAACAAGTTTGTCCGCCGGATTTACAACACCATCTTGCATGCATTTAACAATGTGGATGGCGGTGGTAACCACATCAGCAAGGACATCAAGACCTCGCTCGATGCCTATACCAAGAGTGCCCACAACCCATTTGGTATGGTGACCGGGGCGCTGCCGAACGGCAAGAAGGCCGGTGTGGCGCTCACCGACGGAAGTATCTCGGCCATGCCGGGCACCGATGTCAACGGACCGACTGCATTGGTAATGTCTGGAGCAAAAGGAATTGATGCAGTTGCATATTGTGCAACGCACATGAACATGAAGCTTCCACCGGATCAGCTCGATACCCGCAAAGGCCGGGATAATGTGCTGCGTCTGGTCAAGACGCTGTTTGATAACGGTGGATACCATATCCAGTTCAATGTACTGAACACCGAAATCCTCAGGGATGCACAGAAACACCCCGAAAAATACCGCGATCTCGTGGTCAGGGTTGCCGGTTTCAGCGCATTCTTCACCAAACTGCACGTAGGTGTACAAAACGAGATCATCGATCGTACCCTGCAGCGTTGTGAATAGAATAAAACCAGGATTTACAAGTAAGGCATGACCATATGTCATGCCTTACTTTTTATAAGAACAAAAAATAATCAATAATAAATAATTATGAGTACAGATACAGGACAAAAACGCATTGCCATTATGGTAGGCGCCGGCTACATTCCCGGGATAAATGCCGTTGTTGCAGGAGCCTCTCTTGCTGCCGGAAAATTGGGATGGGAACTTGTCGGCATCCGCGATGGATTTGAAGGCTTGCTTCATCCCGAAAAATACCCCAATGGCGGATTAATTCCAATCGATCCGCGGGTATTGAATATGGATCCGAACACAAGCAGTGTTCTCGGCCAGTCTTCCAGGATAGATCCGTTCAATGTCCGCACCATCAATGAACTTGAAATGGTGGAGGAAGTTGACATGTCGGATGAATTGCTGGTAAAATTAAAAGCAGAAAATATTGATGCTGTAATTTCGATAGTTGGCGGAAGAGGACTGAGTATTCTTTACCAGCTTCACAAAAAAGGATTGAATGCGGTGTGCGTACCACGCTCTATCGAAAATGAAATTGCATCCACTTCGGTGTCATTCGGGTTCAACACGGCGCTTACTTTTACTATCGACATGCTCGACCGTGCGCGTTTGGCAGCAAAGGCCGCCCATAAAATTGCAGTGGTCGAAGTGCAGGGAGAGGAAGCCGGATGGATTGCCTTACAGGCCGGTATTGCCGTTGCTGCCGATGCAGTGCTGATTCCTGAAATTCCGGTGGATTTGAAAAATGTGGCAACACATCTTAAAAATAAAATGCTTGGTAAAAAATCCTGGGGCCTGGTAGTAGTGGCTCAAGGTGCAAAAATTTTGAATCAGAAGAAACAAGAAGAAAAAGTATCCTCTCTCAAAGCTTCTTTATCGCCTTTGGCATCCAGTGATTCCAATAGTGAATTCGTTATTCATAAGTCAGGCCAGGCAGCACAGGCAGTTGCCGATGGCTTGCAACTGAGGATAGCCGAAGAAACTTTTCCAATGGTAATCGGCCCCTGGGTCAGGGGTGGCGCACCATCGGCAGTCGATCGCCAGTTGGGTGTGGCTTACGGCGCAGGAGCCATTCAGGCGCTCGAAGCCGGTAAAAACGGGGTAATGGTGGCGTTTGTTCCTCCGGATATTAAGTTCGTTCCACTTGCCGAGGCCATCAACAAAGTAAGAACGATACCCTCTGAAAGCATGTTTTTCCAGGTAGCGGATTCACTTGGTATTTACCTTGGAAAATAAGGAGGGAAGAATCATGACAAATCAGACAAATAACAGATTGGATATAACAGGCCGTGTACTAAATATCCAGCGGTATTGCAGCCACGACGGCCCCGGTATCCGCACAAATGTGTTCATAAAAGGTTGTTCCCTGCGTTGCAAATGGTGCGGCAATCCTGAAAGCATAGGGATGAAGCCTGAGGTTTCTTATGATCCCAAAAAGTGCAAAGGAAAAGAATGCAGCATATGCCTTAAGTCTCCATTTCCTGAAGGCGCTTTTTATTTTGTGGAGGGAGACGATTCAAAGGTAAAAGTCAACTGGCAGCTGGCCAAAGGCATTACGGAAGAAATCACCTCACTTTGCCCCACCGGCGCCCTCGAAATGTTTGGCAAAACAATGACGGTTGGCGAAGTAATGGAAGAAGTAGAAAAAGATGCTTCCTTCTATCGCAATACCGGAGGCGGCATGACGATAAGCGGAGGTGAAGTTATGCTGCAACCCGACTTCGCAGCAGCTTTGCTGCAGGAAGCCCATAGCCGGGGAATCAATACAGCCGTCGAAACAGCGTGTAACGCTCCCTGGTCCTTCCTCGAGAAAGTACTTCCACATGTTGATACCATGCTTCACGACCTGAAATTGATGGATTCCGAAAGGCATAAAAAATGGACAGGCGTAGGTAACGAGCGTATTCTGGCCAATTTTAAAAAAGCCTACGAAACGTTTCCTCACATCGATTTTATTGCCCGTACGCCTTTGATTCCCGGTGTGAATGCCGATGATGAACATATCCTGGGTGTACTGGAATTTATCAAGCCGCACAAGAATGTGATTGATTATGAACTGCTGCCCTATCACCGTTTTGGACTTGGCAAGTATGAATCGCTCGGTGTAGTTTACGAACTTGACGATTACAAAACACCTTCGAATGAAGTTGTTCAGCGCTTTCAGGTTATGATTGACGAGGCTTTTGGACGGACTGACGGATCAGCAGGATAGAAGTGATATTCGATGCCCTTGATAAAATACTCATCGTTAACTATTGCTCATGACTTGATATGCGCGTATTTTTGAATCTCTAACAATTGTTTAACTAAATTCTCTTAATCATGAAAAAGTACATTTTTATTATTGCAGCATTATTCCTTTCATCGTTTGCGTATACTCAATCGGATAAGGAAGAGATTGACCTGATGCAGGCCGCATTCGGGATGGATAAAAAGGCAGTTGTAGCCGATTTTGTAAAACCTTCAGCCACGCAAAAAGATGCTTTCTGGAAGTTGTATGACCAATATGAAACACAACGGAAAAACCTGGGGAAACAGAGGATCGAACTGTTAAAGCAGTATGCCAGCCAATACCAGACAATGACTGCGGCACAGGCTGATGCCTGGACAATGAAGGTGATTGACCTCCAGAAAAAAACTGATGCACTGATTGTAACTTGTTATACGAAGGTAAAAGCAATATCAGACGGTTTGGTTGCAACCCAATTCTACCAGATCGAAAATTACATTTTAACGGCAATTCGTGCCCGACTGCTCCAGAATATTCCATTTCTGGAGAAAAAACAATAATTCTCTTACCGTTGATTATGGAAGCTGAACCCTTAGCGGTTTAGCTTCCTTTTCTGATGTTATAAAGAAATGCATTAAACAAATAAATTCTCATAAAGATGAAAGTAATTATTGTTGGCGGAGTAGCAGGTGGCGCCTCCTGTGCTGCACGGCTGCGGAGGCTGGATGAAAAGGCCGAAATCCTGATGGTGGAACGCGGACCCTATGTTTCTTATGCGAACTGCGGATTGCCTTATCATGTTGGCGGTTCGATTGAAAAGGAATCTTCTCTCCTGGTTGCCACGGAACAATTGTTTCGGAACCAGTTTGCCATAGACTGCAGAACGAATTGTGAAGCGATCAGTATTTCGCCGGAAAAGAAAACTATAGAGTTGAAAAACCATATTACAGGTGAAGTCAGTACAGAAAAATATGACAAACTCGTGCTTTCTCCCGGGGCAGCTCCGATCCGTCCTCCCTTGCCCGGTATTGATCTTCCGGGTATCTTCTCGGTGAGGACTGTGCCTGATGCAAGGCATATACGTGAATGGCTTGAAAGGGATTCAGACCGTAATGAGGTCACGAACCCATACTCCGGCATCGATACGGTATCAAAACCAAAACGTGCAGTTGTGGTAGGTGGAGGATTCATCGGACTGGAGATGGCCGAAAACCTTGTCCACCGTGGCCTGGAAGTGACGCTGATAGAGAAGCTCGACCAGGTTATGCCTCCGCTGGATCGCGAGATGGCGCGACTGGTTGAGCGTTATATGACAAAGCACGGTATTCATGTCGAACTGAACGACGGAGTTGCCGGATTCAGGAAGTCGGCCAAAGGTTCGCTTGAGGTTTTAACAGAATCAGGCAAAGCGCATCCGGCCGATATTGTGATCATGGCAATAGGTGTGCGCCCTGAAACGGCGCTGGCAAAGTCTGCCGGTCTCGAGATAGGTAAAAGGGGTGGGATTCGCGTGGATGATCAGATGCATACTTCCGATCCTGATATTTTTGCAGTTGGAGATGCTATTGAAGTAAAGGATTTTGTGACCGGACAATGGGCGCTTATTCCTCTTGCAGGACCTGCAAACCGGCAGGGACGCATAGTCGCTGATGTGATTGCCGGTCGCAATGCACATTATCGCGGGACCCAGGGGACTTCAATCTGCCAGATCTTTGATGCAACGATCTCGCAAACCGGTGTAAGCGAAAAAGTACTAAAGCAGCTCGGAGATACCGACTATGAAAAAATATATTTATATCCTAATTCTCATGCCGGATATTACCCCGGGGCAAAGATGCTCATCATCAAAGTACTCTTCCGGAAATCCAATGGGCGTCTTTTAGGAGCCCAGGTGCTTGGGGAGGATGGTGTTGCCAAACGTATAGATTCATTTGCGATGGCCATTCAGATGGGTTGTACAATTTACGATCTCGAAGAATCGGAACTGAGCTATGCACCACCTTACGGAAGCGCAAAAGATCCTGTCAACTTTGCCGGGATGGTTGCCGTTGATGTACTTAATGGTGATATGCCTCTCACTCATTGGGACAATTTGGGCGATGGTTTCCTCCTCGATGTTCGCAATCCCCAGGAATTGGCTGTTGAATCAGTTCCCGGAGCCTTAAACATTCCGCTGCCAGAGCTCCGTTCGCGAATCGGCGAACTCCCACGCGACCGTGAAATACTCGTGATCTGCCGTTCGGCACAGAGAGCTTACTATGCCACAAGAATCCTTTTACAGAAGGGGTTCAAAGCAAAGAATATCTCCGGCGGAATGCTTTCACGTTCACATTGCAGCCAGGATTAAACTTAAGCATTAGTTATTTAGATTTTCAATTATGCGTTTGCTTCGCCGCTATTTTCCGATTTTTGACTGGGGGGCTTCATATTCCCGGCAGATCCTTGTCAGCGATCTGATTGCTGCCGTGATCGTCACGATCATGCTGATCCCCCAGTCCCTGGCTTATGCGATGCTGGTTGGGCTGCCGGCACAAGTCGGTCTTTATGCTTCAATGGCACCTTTGCTTCTGTATGCGATTTTCGGTACATCCCGAGCCCTTGCCGTTGGTCCTGTTGCAGTCGCCAGCCTCATGACAGCGGCTGCTGCAGGGCTTGTGGCAACCCAGGGAACCCCTGAATATCTGGGAGCAGTGATTGCATTAAGCATGGTCACGGGACTCTTGCTAATCGTGATGGGGGTGTTGCGCCTGGGTTTCCTGGCTAATTTTCTCAGTCACCCGGTTATTTCAGGTTTTATTACTGCTGCTGCAGTGCAGATAGGTATTGGTCAGTTTGCACCTCTGCTTGGCATCCGTGGAAGCGGGGAGAATCTTTTGGATCTGCTGATCTCGATGGGACCAAATCTTATTAAGATCAATCCATATACAGCCGGGATAGGACTCGCTGCTTTGATCTTCCTTTTCTGGGGGAGAAAGGGGCTCAAGCCTTTTTTACTTGGAATAGGAATAAATGAGAAACTGGCCGATATCCTGTCAAAAGTGGGACCGGCATTAGCCATACTTATTACAACACTCGCCGTTTGGGGTTTCGGTCTTTCCAGCCAGGGTGTCGCAATTATTGGGCTTATCCCGAAGGGATTACCTAAGATTTCAATACCTCCTTTGGAACCTGTGCTCTGGAGCAAACTTCTTGTTCCATCACTCCTGATTTGCATCGTGGGTTATGTAGAATCTATATCGGTTGCTTTGACTCTCGCTGCCAAGCGCAGGCAAAGGGTCGATCCTAACCAGGAAATGATCGCTCTCGGAATTTCAGACGTCGGATCATCAATATCAGGAAGTTTCCCGGTAACCGGCGCTCTTTCCCGTTCAGTTGTTAATTTTGATGCAGGAGCACAAACGCCGGCAGCCGGCGCCTATACTGCGATCGGTGTAGCTCTTGCCACCTTGTTCCTGACGCCCTTGCTTTTTTTTCTTCCTAAAGCAGTCCTTGCCTCAACAATTATCGTTGCCGTGTTTTCACTGGTCGATCTGAAAGCACTGAAGAAAACATTTGCTTATTCAAAGACCGACTTTGCAGCAATGGCTGCAACCATCCTCATGACCTGGGTTGAAGGTGTTGAAATTGGATTGGTTGCGGGAGTCGGACTGTCAATTTTACTCCACCTTTATAAAACCTCCCGTCCGCATGTTGCAGTCGTTGGTCAGATCCCCGGGACCACCAGTTTTCGAAACGTTAGTCGCCATACGGTGATAACCGATCCGGAGATACTATCGCTGAGAGTAGACGAAAGCCTGTATTTTCCGAATGCCCGTTTTCTTGAAGATCTTATTAACGATTCAGTGGCAGCGAACCCTGCCATCCGCCATATAATACTTGAATGTCCGGCAGTGAATACAATCGACAGTTCTGCACTCGAAAGCCTTGAAGCTATAAATCACAGGCTCAAAGACGGAGGAATTACTTTTCATCTCTCAGAGGTCAAGGGACCGGTGATGGATCTGTTAAAGCGTTCCCATTTTCTCGATGAGCTTACAGGCAAAGTTCACCTGTCTCAATTTGAAGCTGTTTCAAGTATTAATCCCGAACTCGCAAATAAAACACTTCGGAAAGGAACTTAAGAGGAGCTTTGTCACTCAGAGCAGATGTGTGATGGTTTGGAGCAGGTTCTAAAATATCCTGAACCACATCCTTGTTTGCAGGTTATACGATTTCACGTGCAATTGATCTAATTGCGGGTTTTAATGTATACGGATTTAATTACCAAACTAAAACGTTACACGACAGACCAATCGGACTGACTACTGTGTTTTATGGTTTTGACCTGGGTATTAAAATCCATCTTCCTGGAAGGGCTAAGGACCCTGCAGTTTTTAAAAAGTTCAGGAAGGAAAAAGCATAAAAAGTAGTACTGGCCTTTGTAATACTCAGGCTTTGCATCGAAAAGCCTGAGTATTACTGCCAAATTTATTTCTTTTGCTCAATGGTCACTCTTGCAATCTTGCCATTGAACTTCGAGGATTTTCCGTAATCGGCAACAGGGGTACCTTCATCCATTCCGATGTCGGCCAGGTCGTCAACAGAGAAAATACCAGGCTGGGTTTTTTCAATCCGGACTTCCGCAACCTTTTTAGTATTTACGGTAAGTATTCCAAGGCCTCCCTTGCCAGGGCCGCCGCCATCATATTTAAAGTCATAAACCAGCAGATAATTTCCAGGTTTAAGAGCCTCAGAAGACATTATCCGTGTCGACTGCAGCCCCAGGTAATTATAAGTAAAGGCAGGTTTACCGTCTTTAAGATAGAATGACAAGCCGCCAAAGCGGCCGCCCTGGCATACTATTACACCGTTTCCTTTGGTATCGACCGTTACTTCGGCAGTAATGGTGTAGGATTTGTTCCTCAGGTCAATGAATATATCAGTCCCCATCCCTTTCATACCTTCTCCGTATGTGACGGATGTTCTTTTACCCATAACCGTCGGCCTGCCCATCAGCTCGGCATTGGTTCTTTCGAGGAGGCGGTCATCCAGGGGCAGAACATGATATTTTTCAGCTTCTTTCATGAACAATGCCTGCATGTCTTTCAGTTTGTCAGGATTTTGCGCTGATAAATCATTAGCCAGGCTGAAATCATCAGTAGTATTGTAAAGTTCCCACTGATCTTCCTTTAGCGGATGGGATATTTTCAGGCTCCATGCCGGCCTGTGAATTGTGCGGGCAAACCAGCCATCCTGGTAAACAGCCCTGTTGCCGAACATTTCGAAATACTGTACTTTATGTTGCCCGGCTGCTTTAGCATCATCGAATGAATATGCCAGGCTTGTTCCCTCAATCGGATCCTGCTGAATACCGTTCACCATTTTTGGAGGAGGTATTTTCGAAATTTCATAAACGGTAGGAGCAATATCGATGACATGGGCGAACTGCGAGCGTACCTCGCCTTTAGCCTTGATGCCGGCGGGCCATTGGATGATCATTCCGTTACGGGTACCTCCGAAATCAGATGCGACCTGCTTGGTATAAGAGAAAGGAGCATCAAGGGCTACAGCCCATCCTGCAGAAAAGTGCGGATAGGTGCTTGGTTCGCCCCATTCGTCATAATGCTTTAACATATCCTCAATGGTTTCGGGCACAGCATTGAAATAAGTCATTTCATTGTACAGGCCGTTCATCTGTCCTTCAGCGCTTGCCCCGTTATCACCGGCAATGAATATAATTACGGTGTTATCCATAACACCAAGATCTTTGATAGTCGAAATCAGTCTCCCTGCTTCGTAATCGGTTTGTTCGGCAAAGCCTGCATACACTTCCATCTGGCGGGCAAACAATTTCTTTTCATCGGCCGACAGTTTGTCCCAATCTTTGATATCTTGAGGTTTTGGTGCAAGTTTAGTGTTTTGAGGAACTATACCCAGTTTTTTCTGGCGTTCCAAAGTCATTTCACGCAATTTATCCCAGCCCTGGTCAAACTTTCCCTTGTATTTTTCGGCCCAGGCTTTTGGAACATGGTGAGGTGCATGTGTAGCACCGGGAGCATAATACAGGAAGAATGGTTTGTCAGGCGATAAAGCCTGCTGGAACCTGACCCATGAAATTGCCTGGTTGGTCATATCGGTGGTAAAATGATAATTCGGATCTTCAGGCGTTTCAACAAGTGTCACCCCGTCATAGATCAATGGGGAATACTGGTTGGTTTCACCGCCGATGAAACCATAAAATTTCTCAAAACCCGAACGTGTCGGCCAGCGGTCCTGGGGCCCCGAATTCGATATTTCCCAGGGCGGGGTTTCATGGTATTTTCCGAAGGCTGCCGTATTATACCCGTTCTGGCGAAGCACTTCAGCCATTGGTGTAATGGTCTGAGGCCTTACCGAAGTATTCCCGGGAAAGGTTGTAGCAGCTTCCCCGATACAACCCATATTGTTGCTGTGATGGTTATACCCGGTAAGCAATGCCACCCTTGTAGGCGAGCAAAGCGAAGTGGTGTGAAAACAATTATACTTTAAACCGTTATCTGCCAGTTTGTCCATGTTTGGAGTAGTGATTGGTCCGCCAAAAGCTTCGGATACACCAAAACCCATATCGTCAATTAAGATAATCACCACATTTGGAGCGCCTTTCGGGGCAGTAACATGAAAGCGCGGAGGTGGTGTCGCATTCCGGGCATCAAGTTCTTTATATGTGGGCCGGATAGGTTCTTTGATCGGGAGAACAGTGCGGTCAAGATTGTTTTCAGTGATCTTTTGGGAGTCCGTTGATCCGGCCCCCGGATTTTGATTGCAGGACATTAAGAGCCCGGCAATGAAAATAAGTATAAACAAATGTTTCATATCATGTGTTGTTTACTGAATTTTTTACAGAGTTATCCTGTTATCAGAGCTTCTTTGCAAAATCCGTGTTGGTCATGTTGACCTTGATTTTCTTTGCAGGGAGGTCAAGTACAACCTTGTCCACCGTGTTCACATCATCCACAAACTTAAATGTAACCGTTGCTTTAACAGGCTCACCGTTGAGCATAGTAGAAATCTCCTGGCCTTTGTATTGTAATGAAGTTTTATCAAAAGAATATTTTAAATGGTCACCCTTAGTGATAAAATTGAATGCTTCGGCATTCAGATTATCATTCAGCAACGATAAGGTCCCTTTGTTGAACAAGTCAACCATCTGGCCTGTTGACATAAAAACATATTTTCCAATAAGTTCTACAGCATTTTTAATGTATTCAGCAGCTTCCGCCTGTTTTTTTGATGGTTTTTTCTGGCCTGCTCCTGATTTCTCGATGATCTGGTTTACAGGTTTCCCGTCAGGCCCCATTGTTACGGAGCTGAGGATTGAAACAACCTGGTTCCCTTCAGAGAACCCTTCAATTGTTCTTTTCCAGGTGTAAGAAGAAAGAAGTTTAATATTATGATCATTGGTTTTTGATACTTCCAGGCTTAACTTGGTTTTGTCTAACTGTGCATAGGTTGATAAACAAACAAAGCCTGCAATGGATAATAAGAATAATTTTTTCATAAGTATATCATTTAATTTAGGTTACAGATTATATTTTTTTGGCCCATTCAAAGTTCACTAATTTAATTGTCACTTTTGGTCCTGCCATGTTTATCGTCACTGAAGTCACACGGTTCACCCCGTTCGACGTTTCATACTGGACCTTGGCGGTCACCGCTTCACCTCCAAGCACGGTCGATATATCCTGAGATTGGTAAAGGAGAGTTGACTGGTCAAACTTATAATTGAGATGGTCGCCCTGGACCAGGAGGTTGAACCCTTCGGCCTGAAGCGAGCTACCCAGGATTGAAAGAGTACCTTTATTAAAAAGGTCAACCATTTGGCCCTGGCTGAGGAAAATGTATTTCCCTACCAGTTCAACGGCAGACTTTACATACGCATTGATGTCAGAAACAACACCAGCCTGTATAGCTCCCCTTATGCCGCGTTTCTTTTCAGTGTAAGATTGCTGACTGATCACAATGGCCTGCATTTTGCCATCAGGGCCCAAAGTAACCGAGCTTACTGACATTGTCGCAAGATTCCCACCAACATACCCTTCGGTCTTTCTTTTCCATGTAAGTTGTGACAGCAGTCCGATGTTTTGAGCGTACTTTTTTGATACGTCCAGGCTCATCTGTGTTTTATCAACCTGGCTGAAAGATTCCGGGACCAGGCATACCATGATTAAGATTAAATTGATCAGAGTTTTCATGCTTCATCAGTTATGGTTATTATTTTATCAAATCGGTCATCCGGAATACTTATAAAGTCATAAATGGCCTGCAAGAATTAGCAGGACAGGAATTATTTGATTATTGTTTATAATGAAGTTGTTGATTAAAAGTTTAAAGTTAGCGTATAAAAGCATGAATCAAATCATCTGTATGATAATTTCGTTTAAAAATACTCATTGGTAGGTATACTATAATTTGTATTTGGCAGGATTAATGAAATATATTTGTTGAGTGAATTCAGGACCCGCTGATTTAAGGAAAAGGCATAATGCCAGGTTGGGAATTTATTTTTGTCAAGCCGGATCCGGCTGATTTATTTGAAAGGGAAAAATGAAATTTATTTTTGCTTTACTAACTGTTTGTTTGCTTGGAATTACCATGCAAATCCGGGCTCAGAACAAGGACGGTGCCATCCATGTCCCTGATACACTCAACGCTCCGTATATTAAAATCTCAGGAGTTGAGATAACAGGAAACAAGCTCACCAAGGCCCCGATCCTGATCAGGGAACTTGATTTCAAGGTGAACGATTCACTGGCTACTTTTAAACAGGGTAAAGGCGGCAACTTCAACGACAGGAATTTTTACCCGGGAGATTCGAGTGAATTAAGGCTGCGGATGAATTACAGCCGTGAAAACCTGATAAATACAAAGCTTTTTCTTACTGTGAACCTGTCCCTTAAAAAGGTGACCGATAAAGAATACATCCTGCTCATCGATGTGACTGAGAGGCATTACTGGTGGCTGTTCCCCATTGCGAAACTGAATGCCCCAAATTTTAACGAATGGCTGCGCGACATACAGTGGTCGGACCTGAGCATGGGTCTTTTCTTCAGCCATAATAATCTTTTCGGGCTTAATCATCAGACATCCATCATCGTGCTGTTAGGTAAATCCTGGGCTATTACGGCCGGGTACAAGATCCCCTGGATCGGCCATGGCAAGAAAATGGGCTTACTCTTAGGGGCAGGCTATGCAAATATGTACACGGTCGAATATGCCTCGGTTGAGAATAAGCGCCAGATGCTTTATTATCCGAACAGTCAGCAAACAGTAAAACTTACCGCAAAGCTCACACTCAGGCCCGGACTATATCATTATGGAACTGTTCAGCTGACAGGTGAATATATTGCCTTATCCGATACTATGTATAAACTGGATTCGAACTATCTGGCAGGAAAGCAGCATACCAATACTTCAGTAAGTCTTTATGCTGATTACTATTATGATTCAAGAAACTCGAAAAGTTATCCGCTTAAAGGAAATATGCTTAAGGTTTTCGTGAATAAGCTTGGTCTTGGCATCTTTTCCAAAGACGTGAACCTGTTTTATTATGGTGTAGATTTTCATTTTTACCAAACCATAGGGCGAAAATGGTATGTGGCCGAAATGTTCAAGGCTGAAAACTCTGCAGGAGAAGACGCCCCGTACTATTATCAGCTGAACATGACCCAGGGAAAGAATTTCATACGTGGTTATGACCTTTACACTCTCAAGGGAGACCAGATGTACTACACAAGGAACAACATCAAATATGAACTTGTTAAGCCAAATGTAAAAAAAGTGAAGGAAGGGCAGGAAAAGAACAAATTCAAGGCTCTTCAGTACGCCTTTTATCTTAACGCATTTGCGGATGCCGGATATGTTGTAAACAAATTCACCACCGATAACCCTTATAACAATAGATTCCTGTTGAGTTGGGGGCTGGGCATTGACTTTGTCACCTATTATGACATGGTTATCCGTTTCGAATATGCCTTCACCTCCATTGGGACCAATGGTTTCTTTTTCGGATTCGGTATGCCAATTTAAATCCTGACTGCTTATAATCAGCTTTAATTTTTAAACTTTGACGGGCACGGGTAAGAGGACGTTAATTGTTCATATTCCTGTATCGCACCGCATTGTCAAGTGCATCGAGGATCTCACGCACGAATCCCGGAGGAGGGGTTTGAGGAAGGTCTGCGGAAGTGTCGGTAACAGTCACCCCCATTGATGACATAACCCTGTCGCAGCTATTCAAAAGATGGTCTTCCTCTGCCTTGTTGAATTGCATAAAGGTTTTTCCAAACCTGTCATTAAAATCGACCATGGCAGATATTACAGCCGCATACACATCTTCTTTTTTTGAGAACTGTTTGCGGATATGATTGTAGGCAAAAGTAAACAGGGGAGAAGCTTCTTCCCTAATCGTTTCCGAAACAGGAATTTCTGCCGTATCGATAAGGATCTTTTCTGAATTTTCGCGTTCCCATTTTGCATGTTGGCGGGCCACTCCAGCATCATGAAGAGAGCGTTTTGAATCTACAAGGTAACAGCTGTAAATATATATGATCTTTGGCAGGAGG
>SESG01000774.1_pt1 | contig 60534 bp, 51 predicted proteins | sample 3171421 | NCBI WGS metagenome assembly SESG01 (sample SAMN10866946, study PRJNA518727) | freshwater metagenome | biome: subpolar coniferous forest; feature: holomictic lake; material: water; isolation source: holomictic Lake 227, 6 m and 8 m depth | place: Canada: near Kenora, Ontario | collected...
AGGCCGGGTCCTCGTCGGAGGGGGGCGGGATGATGGCGGCGAGGTGGAGCACCACGTCCATGCCCTCCACGGCGCGGGCCACGGCGCGGGGGTCCCGGACGTCACCCCAGACGATCTCCACCTTCTTGCCGAACTCCTTGGCCACCTTGCGGGTGGCCGGGTTGTCGAGGTCGAAGGCGCGGACCTGGTGCCCCTCCCGGAGGAGCTCGGGGATGGCGTGGGAACCGATGTTGCCGAACGGGCCCGTGAGGAGGATTTTCACTGTGGTCTCGCTATGCCGACGTTTGAGAATGCCGAATGAATGCAAGGCTGCGGGAGCCGCCGATCCTCACCGCCGCAGAGCCTTGTCGACGATGCCCCGGGTCATCCGGATCAGCGACACCATGGCACGGGCCACGATTTCGGGATCGGTGTCGCTCGTGAAGAGTGCGCGAATCCGTCCTCTGCCCTTCTGCCAGTCCTGGTCCCACACGAGCTCCGGCATCTCGGGCGTGGCGATGAGCTTCGCATCACGAACGGCCGCCGCCGCCCGCCGCCCGTCATCGGCATCCGACTCGAAGTGGAGCTCGGCCCCGAGTTCGTTTCGAGTCTTCCGGTGCATGAACTCATAGTGAAAAGTGGAGGGCCACCCGCTCACGACAACGAATCGAAATGTGGGATTGGAGCCGGTCATCCTCGTGTTCGGTTCCATCATGCGTGAGTACGCTCCGACGGCTCCGGCAATTTGCGGCTGGGGCACGGCGGCCACACCGCTGACGGCTGCCATGTTGGCCTGTACTTCATCCTGCGGCGTCACCCTGGCGGACACCCGCTGGCCGTCAGCGTGGACGCCAGTGACCTCGACGACGGTCCGGGCGACGACCTCGGTCCGCACCATCTCCGTAGGCACCAGGAAGACATCTCCGACCATGCCCGATGGGCCGATGAACGGCGTGAGTTCGCACACCCTCAGCTCGTAGTTGCCCAAGGCCTGCTGCGCCGTGACGGAGGCCACGAAATCCCGCAGTCCTTCTGGAGCCTCGTCGCATGCAACCACCAGGTGAATCTCTGCCGCCCGGATCTTCCGGACCACCTCGGCGGCCAGCTGAGACGGCGCAGGGCAGGTGGGCAAGTGCTTTCTCACCAGGTCGCTGAACCTCGCCCCGACGGGGAGGTCTCGATCGAACAACACGGTCAACTCTTCTTCGGTGTACCTCGCGATGGAGGCCGCGTAGTCCACCACCTGCGCCACGACATCCCGGCCCTTCAGGCCCTGGTTGTCCGCCAGCTTCACTTCCACGACGATGACGTGCCCGCTCTGGGTCAGGAAGACGATGTCGGGCGCAATGACGTTGCCGAGCGGCGTTTCGACCTCCAGCTGGTGAAACGCAGCGTAGGGACCCTTCACATGAGTCCGGAGGTCTTCGAGGCCGAGCAACTCGGGGGCTTTTCCAATCAGGCCTTCGAGGAACTCTTCGTTCTTGCCGAGCGCACGGATCGTGGTGGGTAACCACGCCTGGGTGTGACCGTGGCTGATGGCAAGTAGAGGAAGTCGCATCGTTACCTTGAGGCCCCCTCGAGGCGAACCAACCTTCGCTTCGGATGTCAGCGCCCCGCCAGCGAGAAGCGATACGGGCTGCTCACACCTCGCCGCGACAATTCCGCGAGCAGCCGCAGCACGTCACTCTCCGGGATGTGCCGCTGCTCCAACGCGCGCTTCACGTCCTCTCGTTCCACAGGAGGAAGGCGGACCGCGAAGAAGGGCCAGAGATCCTCGCTCCGGTACTCCTGGTCGAGATCGGGAAACGCGGAGATGGGCATCGCGTCCTGCGCTCGCGCGAAGGTGGGATCGTATCGGAACACGAACTCTCCACCTTCCTTGGTGAGGAGCCCGAGAACCCGCTTTCCTGCTCGCGTAGAGACGGCGACCTCGACGGCCGTGGTCCCCGTGACCTGTCGCGCCTTCGGCGGCTGTGTGCCCCAAGCTGACAGTTCTCGCTTGAGCGAGCGGATGGCTTTCCGAAGGCGCGTCATGGTGTCCGTGTTTCTTGAAGAATAGCCCGAAGGCGGGCATGCCGCACGCGCAGGAGCGAGCATACGTACGCCAGCCGGAGGGGAGATATCAATCGGCCGAACTCTCGCCGGAGCATCACTTCGGTGTCAGGACCTCTGTAAGCATGGATAATCTGGGAGATTGGGCCACGCAGGACAGGCCCGAAGCGTCGAATGGCATAGCGGACCAATTCGAAGTGGTTGACCTTCTCCGGGCCGTCCGCGCATCCAAAGACCGGGCGAGACCGTTCCGCGTAGTTCCGGATGTGCTGGTCCCGGCCTCCTCGCGCCTCGACCGCCAGGAACTTCTGCTCCTTGTGATCCGCGAAGAGCCCACGTGCCGTGTCGTAGATGGGCGCGAAGCGTCGCGGTGCTTCGGGCGCACCTGGGTGTTCGATGACTCCCCAATTCTCCGCATGTCGGTCCTGGGCACCGACGAGGGCATCGAACGCGAGCATCCGGCCAAAGCTCTCATGGAGCGCTTGCCTGTCCGCATCGGTTCGCGCCCACCACTGCAGGACCGAGACCACGGTTTCCAGGGTGTAGAAGCGCCGTTCCGAGAGCGGGTCGCCCAGGTTGAAGACCTCGTTCAGTTCCGTCCGGCTGGCACCGACGTAGTCGGCCACGAGCTCCACTCCATGCTTGAGCGCCGTCTTGCCGGGGGTGAGAAAGTTTCGCGACAAGAAGCGAACGTCGGCGCTTGCTTCGGATGTCGGTAAGCGAACGAGCATGGAACTCGCTACCTTCAGCGGCAGGAGGCGCCCAACACGGGCGATCATGTGCTCGGTCACGCACTCGCGGGGCCCGTATACCCGAGGTTGCTTTGCGATGAACGCGGGCGCCTTCGGATCGTCCAGCTCGCCGAACACGAGGTAGTCCTTGGGAACCGCTCCACCGATCTGCATCTCTTCGACGGGGTAGAGCCGCCACTGACCTCTCGGCAGGAGAGGGATCGCGCCCACCCGAATCTCGGCCGGGCCATGGCCTGACCCTTCTTCCACGAGTGAGTAATCGGCCAGTCGGCCGATCCAGTGGCGGGGGCTGCGCTTTCGTCTGGAGGGCATTGTCCGAAACCGAAGCCGCGCATGACGTCGTCATCGGTCCTCAGCGGAGAAATTACTACAGACCTCTGCCAAGGCGTTCCGATGCGCGCCGCGCTCGAACGACAGACTCGGCGTTGGTGCAGCTGAGGACGACTAGAGAAGAAACGGAACGATCGCCTTGCGGTCCGGCGGGTACTCGGGGAAGCGATCCCGGTACCAGCGGTGGTGGGAGAGGGCCCGGGGGGCCAGGTTGGCGAAGGTGTAGAGGGCGAAGGCGAGGCCGGCCGGCGACCAGGAGGCGATGGCCCAGCCGGTCCACTCGACGATCTCGCCCAGGTAGTTGGGGGAGGTGACCCACTCGAAGGGGCCGCCGCGCGGGATCTTGTAACCGGTCTCCCCGGGCGCCCGCAGGTTCCGGAGCATCCGGTCGGAGGTGACGTTGAGGCCGAAGCCGCCCAGGAAGAGCGCCGAGCCGAGGAGGAACTGCCAGGAGGAGAGCCAGTCGGCCGGATAGCTGCCCACCGACGAGAGCCAGCGCGCGTTCACCCAGTCGTTCAAGAGGTTGAAGGCGATGGCCATGGCCGGGATGGTGAGCGGCATGCGCTTGCCCTCGGCCCGGATGAGGAAGGGGAAGAGGAAGGAGCGGTAAAGGTAGTGGAGCTGCCACATCGCGAGGAGGCAGAGCGGCACCGGCTGCATCGCGTTCTCGCCCAGGAAGTAGACCCAGGCGAAGAACCAGACCGACGGCGACTCCATCACCACCCAGCCGAGGCGGGCCGGGATGGTCGGCCCCCAGCCCTGCCGCGCGTGGCGCCCGTACGGGGCCACGACGAAGAAGAGGGAGAGGAGGGTGGGGACGGCGAGGGCGATCTCGGTGAGGACGAGCCAGCCGTAGGTGTCGAGGTGCACGGGGACGCAGGCTAACCCGATCCGGGGTCGGGCGCCTCAACGGCGTGGGGTATCCTCACGACCACGGTCCGGGAGCGGGCGCTCCGGGACGGGTTCGAGGAGGTATCGCGGGAGGACGTCCCCGAGAGCATCCGGGCCGGTACACAGTTCCAGGGTTCGTGCCCGGCCACCGCGTCCTGCATGCGGCTGACCCTGGGTTGAGAATCAGCCACCGCGGAGGATGTCGTCCAGCCGCTGGACGAACTGGCCGCGGGTGAGCACCTCGTCCACCCCGGCGAGCCGCGACCGTTCCATGAGGTCGGTCTGGAGATGTCCCAGGAAGCCCACCACGCGCGTGGCGCCGGCTCCCTTGGCGGCGGCGACCTGCTCCAGAACGCCTGCTTCGCCGAGGTCTACGATCAGCGTCCCCGGCCCGAGCTCGCGTGCCGCCTGATCGAGCGGAGTTCCGCGGGGCGCGATGCGGACGTCGGCGCCGAGCCGCTCCGCGGCGGCGAGGATCTTGGAACGGAAGACGAGGTCGCGGACGGCCAGGATGACGGGCATGACGGAGTATGACGCCCCGCCCCCCAGCAGCGCGAGCAGCCGCTTCGCCGCCCGCTCCGCCCCTCCCAGGTCGGGGACCGGCGGGACCGGCCGGAGGAGCACCCTGCGCACCGGCTCCACGATCCGCCCCGCCAGCAGCTCCTCGTTCCCGACGTGCTCGCAGGCGAGGAGCGGCTCCATCTCCCGCACCATCACCGGGTACTCCGGGAAGTCGCCCCGCTCGGTGTAGACGAGCCGGGTGCCGGCGGCGATGGCGTCGGTGACGATCCCGTAGCCCGGTTTGGTGACCACCACGTCCACCGCGTGGACCACGTCCGGGTAGGTGAGGCCGAGCGCCTCGATCCGTCCGTCCACGTCGGAGGGGGTGAGCCAGCGGAACTCCGGCGCGTGAGGCGGCGCGAGCCCCTCCATCCCCACCCCGCCGAAGGAGAGGAGAACCGCGGGGCGCTCGTCCAGCCCGAGACGGCGCCGGGCCTCGCCCCGGGGCAGCCGGGGCCGGCGGACGACGAACCCGATCCGCTCCCGGTGCGGGAAGGCGGAGAGGTCGCCCGCGAAGGGAAGCTCGAGGAGCAGGGTCGCCCCGGCGTAGGCCCGGGCGGCCCGGTCGGCGGAGGCGGCGAGCGAGGGGATCCGGCGGGAGAGGTGGCGGTAGATCCAGTCCCAGGAGAAGTTTCCGAGCCCGACGGCCGGAAGGCCGGCCCGGCGGGCGGCGTCGAAGGGCATGGCCGGGATGTCGGCCAGGACGAGGCGCGCGCCCACCGTCCGGAGCCAGGCCTCCTCCTCGCGGGCCCGCACCTCCCAGCCGGCGTCGAAGGCCGCGCAGGCCTCGGCGGTCCGCTCCTCGTCCACGCGGAGTGCGTCCCTCTGCACGAGCCCCACGTCGCAGGTGGCGCGCCGGAAGAGGAGCTCGCCGGGGATGGCCCGGCGCACCAGCGGCTCCGGGACGGTGCCCACCACCGCGAGCGGAACCGACGGATCGAGGCGGCGCACCTCGGCCAGCACCTCGCAGGCGCGGGTCATGTGGCCGAAACCGTGGCCGGAGAGGTAGAGGGCGATCACGCCCGGGTGAAGGAGGCGTGGAAGGCGGAGAGCTTCTCGATGACCAGCTCGATCTCGTCGTCGGGCGGGAGGATGGTGGTCCGGAAGTGGAACGTGCCGGGGAGCTGCCCGAAGCCCGACCCCGGCACGACGCAGATCCCGGTCTCCTCGAGCAGGGCCAGGCAGTACTGCGCGTCGGTCCTGCCGGGCGGAAGCTGGATGCGCGGGAAGGCGTACATCGCGCCGGTGAGCCCGTTGCACTGGATCCCGGGGATGGCGGAGAGCCCCTGCTGGAGCCGCGCGGCGCGGCGCCGCAGCGACTCGAAGATCTCCTTGCACTCCCGGTCGTAGAGCGGGAAGGAGGGGTCGCCGGGACGGGGCGGATTCACCATGACCCAGGTGACGAGCTGCCCCGCCGAGTTGGCACAGAGGGCCACCGACTGGAGCTTCTCCACCTCGGCCATCACCTCGGGGTGGACGTTTCGGGATTCCAGATAACCGCCGCGGTGCCCGCACTCGCCGAAGAGCCCCTTCGACACCGAGTGGAAGCTGAAGAGCGGAACGTCGTCGATGCCGCGCCGCACCAGCACCGACGCGAAGGAGACGAAGCGGTCCTGGGGCCGGTAGACGTTCTCCTGGTAGACCTCGTCGGCCAGCACCGCGAGGGAGTGCTTCCGCGCGAAATCGAGCAGCATCTCCACGTTGGCGGCGTCGAGCACCGCACCGGTGGGGTTGCCCGGGTTGATCACCGCGATGGCGCGCACCCGGATCCCCTTCGCCACGGCCTGCGCGTGGGCGGTCTCGAGCGCCTCGCGGGAGAGGCTCCACTCCCGCGCCTCGTCCAGGTAGTAGGGGACCTGCGTGCCGCCGAGGAGCGTGATGGAGGCGGAGTAGAGGGGGTACTGCGGAATGGGGATCATCACGCCGTCGGACGGCCCGTCCACGAGCAGCCGCAGCACCGACTGCACCCCCTTGCTGGCGCCGTCGGTGAGGAAGACGTGCTCGGCGTCGGCGGGGATCCCGTCGCGCCGCCGGATGAACTCGACCACCGCGTCCCGAACGAAGCGGAAGCCCTTGCTCTCGGTGTAGGCCCCGAGGCCGTACGGACTCTCCGTGAGCGCCCTGCGCGCCGCCGCCCGGGCGTCCTCGGGGAAGGCCGAGGCCGCGGGGCCGTCGAGCAGCGCGGGCCACTCCGCGAGCGCCAGCACCTGGCGCAGGAAGGTGAGCGGCCGCTGCCCCAGCGACTGGGGGTTGCCGATGTTGCAGTAGATGATGCGCCGCCCCTGCCGTTCCAGCTCGGCGGCGCGGGCCACGATGGGGCCGCGCACCGCGTACTGGGTCTCCCGGACTCCCCGGGCGACGTCTGCGAGGTGGAGCGGCATGTCTACTCCTTGGAGAGCTGCGCGCGGGCCATCGACAGCTCCTCCCGCTGGGCGTCGGTGAGGCGGGGGAAGGCGATGTCGAGCCGCTCGAGCGTCTCCACGATCGCGGCCGCCACCACGAGGCGCGTGAACCACTTGTTGTCCGCGGGAACCACGAACCAGGGGGCGTGCTCCGAGGCGGTGGCCCGGATCGCCTCCTCGTAGGCCTCCATGTAGCTCTTCCAGTGGTTCCGCTCGCGCACGTCGGCGGAGGAGAACTTCCAGTGCTTCTCCGGGATGTCGAGCCGCTCCAGGAACCGGCGCTTCTGCTCCTTGCGCGACACGTTCAGGAAGAACTTGAGGATGGCGAACCCGTTGCGCGCCAGGTAGCGCTCGTAGGCGGCGATGTCCTCGAGCCGCTCGTCCCACACCTGCTTGCCGACCAGGGAGGGCGGGATCCTCTGGCGCGCCAGGATCTGCGAGTGGACCCGGACCACCAGGACCTCCTCGTAGTAGGAGCGGTTGAAGATGCTGATGCTCCCGCGCTCCGGCGCGACCCGCTGCGACCGCCAGAGGAAGTCGTGGTCCAGGTCCTCGGCCGAGGGCTGCTTGAAGGAGTGGACCTGGCAACCCTGCGGGTTCACGCCCGACATCACGTGCTTGATGGTGCCGTCCTTGCCCGCCGCGTCCATGGCCTGGAAGACGACCAGCATGCCCCACTCGTTGGAGGCGTAGAGCCGGTCCTGGAGCTCGGCCAGCCGCTCGACGCCGTTCGCGAGCAGCCGCTTCGCCTCGGGCTTGTCCGCCGAGCCCAGTCCGCCGGTGTCGGCCGGGTCGTGGTCCTTCAGGCGGAACTTCCCACCCTTGGTGATCCGGTACGGCTCGATGAAACGGGCGAGCTCCCGCCTGTCCTTCCTGGCCTTCTTCATGCCCCGATCCTCGACCGCGCGGCCGCGTGGGTCAAGGCCGCGGAAGGGTGCGGGGAGGCCGGGGGGAGGCGAGCCGCTCCCAGGAGGCCCGGATCGCGTCCGGCCCGTGCCGCCGCTCCAGCCGGCGCACGGTGAAGTGCCCCCAGGCGGTCCGCTGGTAGTGGTGCATGAAGGCCAGGTTCACGGCCGCTCCCCCGGCCGCCCCCAGGAGCGGAACGAGCTGGGCCGCGGCCTTCTCCGAGACGGCCACGCCGAAGCGCTGCCCCACCGCCGCGATGAGCCGGGCCAGCGCCGGCACGCTCCGGTCGGCCGCGACGCGCGAGGCCCCCTTCGCGGCGAGGAACTCGGTGGCCTCGGCGACCGAGCGGGCGAGCGCCGCCCGGACCGCGAAGTAGCCGGCCTCGGCGGCGTCGTCGGAGGCGCGGGGCGAGCCGTAGGCGAAGACCGCCAGGCACTCCAGGCGGGGGGCCGGCAGCCGGAGGTCCTCCCCCTGCGCCCGCGCGTGGTCGGCGATGGCCCGGAGCATGAGGGTGGTGGAGATCGGCAGCTCCACCGCCAGCCCCGCGATCCCGAAGGCCCCGCCCCCCGCGCCGGCCGCCCCCGCCGCGAGCCTGTGGAGCCAGTCGGAGGGGGGGTCGGGGTCGGCGTCCATGGTGCGGAGCGCCACCGACAGCGCGCGGTCGAGCGCGGCGCCCGTGGCCCGGTGGATCTGCCGGGAGGCCGCAGCGGGGAGGGCGGCGACCGCCATCTCCACCGGGCGCCCCAGGAGGTCGGTCAGCCGGATGGCGAGGCCGGGGCTCTCCAGGACCTCCCTCGCGCGCGCCAGCGCTTCCCTGTCGGTTCCGTTCACGCGGCGGGAATCATCGCACGGGACGGGATACGATGGACCGATGTCCGAACTGGCCAGGGTCTTCGCGGGGGACCGCTTCGCAGCCCGCAACGGGATCGAGCTCCTCTCGGTGGAGGTCGGGCGGGCCGTGGCGAGGATGGCGCTGGGTCCTGAGCACCTGAACGCCGCCGGGGTGGTGCAGGGTGGGGCGGTCTTCACGCTGGCCGACTTCGCCTTCGCGGCGGCCTCCAACTCGCGGGGGAACGTGGCGCTCGCCATCGAGGCCCACGTCACCTTCCTGCGCGCCGTCCGCGAGGGGGTTCTCACCGCCGAGGCCCGGGAGGAGGGGGGCTCGCGCCGCCTCTCCACCTGCACGGTCCGGGTCACGGACGGGTCGGGAACGCTGGTCGCCCTCTTCACCGGGACGGCCTTCCGGAAGGACGATCCGCAGCCGCCGCCGTAGGCGTGCTACCTTCCCTGGGGTATGTTTCGCGCGACCCGACTGCTCGCACTCGCCCTCCTCGTCGCCGCGTCCTCGGCGCGGGCGCAGTCCTCCACGGCGGTGCTCCCGGCCGGCGCCGTCCTCACCAACTACGACCGGGTCCTCATCGGCCAGGAGGAGGCGCTCGAGTCGGGCGCCTTCGTCGCCCGCGTCGCCGACTCCACGGCCGGCTGGTACAACCCCGCCGGGCTGGCGCTGGTGCGCCGCAGCGTCATCGGTGCGAGCGCCACCGGCTACGAGCTCAACATCACCGACCTCGGAAAGGTCCAGACCTCGTCCGGCGGCGTCTCGCTGAACCAGCTCCCCAGCTACTTCGGCGCGGTGCTGGGAGGGGACGTCATCGCCTCCGACAAGTGGCGCATCGGATTCTCCGCCACCAAGCCCACCTCCTGGACGGCCACCATCAACGGCGCCACGCTGGCGGGGGCCGATATCAACTACTCGTCCAGCGTGAGCATCTCCACCCTCGTCCCCACCATCTCGGCGGCCTGGGCCCTCCTCCCCACGCTGCGGGTCGGCGCCGGTTTCGGCGTGGCCATCACGAGCATCTCCCAGAGCCAGATCCTCTCGGAGGGATTGGCCTCGGACGGGGGGGATAATTCCCTCCTCCGCACCGCGGTCGGCACGGGCACGACCTGGGGCGGCCAGGGCTCCTTCGGCGTGCAGTGGGACATCACGGATCGGTTGGTGGGGGGCATCAGCCTGCGAACCCCCACCTTCACCATCATCCAGACCGGCGCGCTCACCTACCAGAGCGTCTACACCGACCACGTCGGCAGGACCTCCGACGAGCGCTACTTCAACGATCCCAACGCCACCTTCACCTACAAGCTCCCGTTCAACCTGAACTTCGGCCTGGCCTGGCGCGAGCCGACCTTCGACGTCGAGGTCGACATGCGGTTCCACTCCGCCATCCCCCAGTACGTGCTCCTCGCCTCGAGCGAGCAGGTGCACAAGACGGTCACCGACGCGGCCGGGAACCAGACGACCACCTCCGAGCCCTTCCCGGGGCTCACCTACGGCGCGGCCCAGGTGTGGAACATCGCCATCGGCGGTCGCTACCAGCTCAGCGAGGCCTGGAGCCTTCACGGAGGGTTCTACACCGACCTCGCGCCCACCGATCCGTCCATCACCAACGTCTTCCGCAGCGTGAACCTCTTCGGGCTCACCGCCGGGGCCAAGCTGAAGGGGGAGCACCTCTCCGGATCGCTCGGCCTGGGCTTCTCCTGGGGCAGCTCGCAGAACTTCGACATCGGGCAAAGCGTGGCCGCCGAGGGCGGGACGCGCCTCTCCATCCTGAGCATCACGCTGCTCTACGCGCTCGCCTACCGGTTCTGAGCGACGCTGCCGGCCGGTACCCGGCCGCTGCCCTTGGCCGAGAGCAGCCGCACGTCGTTCCGGATCCGCCAGTCGATCGCGACCCACACCTCGCGGGGCAGGGCCTCCAGGTAGCCCGGAGCCGTCACCGAGATGTCGTACCGGTTGGGCGGGAGCAGCGGGATCACGTACTGCCCGCGAGAATCGGTAGTGACCACCTGGGCCACCCAGCTCGGGATGGCTGCGGTGACCTGGGCCCCGGCGATGGGCTTGCCGGTCTCGGCATCGAGGACGCGCCCCACCACCTGCCCGGTGATGTTCTGGGCCGACGCGATCCCGGCGGCGAAGAGTACGGCGGCAGCCACGGCGATGCGGATTCCGTTCCAGGTATTCATGAGATCCTCCCCCTCCGCGATCATGTCCCCGCCCCGCCTTCCCGGCAAGGGGAGGGGAATGGCGGGAGCCGTCCGCCCGGTTATGGGATCGGCCCCGGAGGAGGGGTCCCTGGATGGCGCGATGGAAGCCTGACCTGAAGGAGGGTGCGGTCACCCCCGAGTCGATCCATCTCCGTCGCAGGGAGTTCCTGCGGCTCGGCGCCGCGGGCGCCCTGGGGGCGGCCCTGGCCGGCCTGCCCGACGCGGCGCTCGCCGGTGGCGACGACCCGTCCGGAGAGGCGCTGCCGGTTTCGCGCCGGGTGGAGATGGCGGGCGGCGAGAAGCCCACCCCCTGGAAGTCGGTCACCACCTACAACAACTTCTACGAGTTCGGCACCGACAAGGCCGACCCGGCCCAGCGCGTCGGCACGTTCCGTTCCCGTCCCTGGTCGCTCGCCATCGAGGGGGAGGTGAAGCGGCCGCAGCTCCTCGCGCTGGAGGACCTGATCAAGCTCGCGCCGCTCGAGGAGCGGATCTACCGCCACCGCTGCGTCGAGGCCTGGTCGATGGTGGTGCCCTGGCTGGGGTTCCCGCTCGCCGAGCTGGTGAAGCGGGTCGAGCCCACCTCGCGCGCCCGATTCCTGGTCTTCCAGACGCTCCTCGACCCGGCGCAGATGCCCGGGCAGAAGAATCGCGTGATCGAGTGGCCCTACACCGAGGGGCTCCGGATGGACGAGGCCATGAACCCCCTCACGATGCTCGTGGTGGGGCTCTACGGCCGGGTCCTGCCGGGCCAGAACGGCGCACCGATCCGGGTGGTCATCCCCTGGAAGTACGGCTTCAAGGGGCCCAAGTCGATCGTCCGCATCCGCTTCGTCGAGGAGCAGCCGCGCACGAGCTGGGCCTTGCTCGCACCCACCGAGTACGGCTTCTACGGCAACGTGAACCCCTCCCTGGACCACCCGCGCTGGAGCCAGGCCAAGGAGCGGCGCATCGGCGAGTTCCTCCGCCGCGACACGCTCCCCTTCAACGGCTACGCCGCACAGGTGGCGGGGCTCTACGCCGGCCTCGACCCGAGGAAGCTCTATTGAAGGACGGCGGGAAGCGCTGGCTCGTCCCGGCGGCGGTGGCGGTGCTGCTCGTCCCGCTCGCCAAGATCGCCTGGGACGGCGCCCGGGACGGCCTGGGCGCGAACCCCATCGAGGCGGTGCAGAACCGGCTCGGGTTCTGGGCCATCACCCTGCTCGCGCTCTCGCTCGTGCCCACGCCGGCCGCCGAGCTGCTCCGGGTCCGCTGGCCGCAGCGGCTCCGCCGCGTGCTCGGCGTGACCGCCTTCGCCTACGCGCTATTGCACTTCGGCTTCTACGTCGGGGTGGACAAGTTCTTCGACTGGCCCACCATCTCGCAGGATCTCACGAAGCGACCGTTCCTCATGGTGGGCTTCGCGGCGCTCCTCTGCCTCACTTCACTTGCCGTCACATCCACCGACGGCTGGGTGCGTCGGCTCGGGTACCCGCGCTGGAAGCGACTCCACCGGCTCGCCTACCTCGCCGCGGCGCTCGCGGTGGTCCACTTCGCCTGGCGGGTGAAGGCCGACCTGCGCCGCCCGCTCCTCTTCGCGGCGGCCTTCGCGCTGCTCCTCGCCGCGCGCGTGCCGGGCTGGCTCAGGCGCGGGGCGGGGAGGGTGGGCTCGCGGTAGGGTTCGCGACCGGTGGCGCCACCCGGTGGAGCGTGTTCCGGTCGATGTGGCGGAAGGGCGCCGGGCGCCCGGGCATCTCGAGCAGCGTCTCCTGCTCGTAGGAGAAGGTGCCGTCGCCGTTCACCGAGACGGTGATGGAGAACTCCAGCGTCCGGAAGGCCTCCTCCAGGAACGGGTTGGAGCAGATGCCGTCGCCGGTGCTCCCCCGCACGGCCCGGACGGTGAAGCGCCGGGCGTCGGGCCGGGCCCGCCCGGACGCCAGCGCCACCTGTGCGCGCGGGATGGCGAGCGTGTGGAACACGGTCCCGGTGGCCGGCTCCCAGAGCCAGTAGCCCACCTGGTCGTGGAAGGTCTGCACCTCCCCGGGCTTCACGATGTGGACGTGGTAGCGCAGCCCGTAGAGGAGCTGCGGCCCGTTCGTCTGCGGGTCGATGGGCTGCAGATCGTACCGCTCGACGTAGGCGTCGTTCTCGGTGCCCCCCGCCACCGGGTGATCGTCGGAGCCGTGCCGACCCTCCCAGGTACCGGCCATCCCGGAGAGGGGGCCCAGGTTCCGCAGCGTGTCGGGGTCGAAGTCGGGCTCGGTGAAGAAGTCGCGGGGGGCGTCGGCCATGGGGTGATTCTACGATGGGGTTGACCGGCGCCCTCCATCCTGATAATGATTCTCAACATCCCCATGATCGTCTGTTCCTGCCGCGCCGTATCCGACCGGGAGCTCCGCAGGGCCGCCGAGGCCGGGCGGCCGCTCGCCGAGGTGCTGCGCGTGACCGGGGCGGGGACCGACTGCGGTTGCTGCCGCGCGTCGGTGGAGCGTATCGTGGCGGACCGCCGCCTGGCGGCCGAGGAGAGACCCCATGAAGGGTGACCCGAAGATCATCGCGCTCCTGAACGACGTGCTCTGCAACGAGCTCACCGCCATCAACCAGTACTTCCTCCACGCCCGCATGTGCCAGAACTGGGGCTACGAGCGGCTCTGGAAGAAGGTGCGCGCCGAGTCGATCGACGAGATGCAGCACGCCGACCAGGTGATCGAGCGCATCCTGTACCTCGACGGGCTGCCCAACCTCCAGAAGCTCGGGAAGCTGGAGATCGGCGAGACGGTGCTGGAGCAGCTGAAGAGCGACCTGGCGGTGGAGAAGCGCGCCATCCCCACGCTCAACGCCGGCATCCCCCTGTGCCGCGAGAAGGGGGACGCCGGGACGGCCGAGCTGCTCGAGGAGATCCTGGTGGACGAGGAGGAGCACGCCGACTGGCTGGAGGCGCAGCTCCACCTGGTCGAGCAGGTCGGGATCCAGAACTACCTGGCCGAGCAGATCAAGGACTCGAAGGAGTAGACCGCGGTACGCTCGGGCCATGCCCGGGCCCGCGCAGCCAGCAGGTCTCACCGCAGTCGAGGCCGCAGCACGCCTGGCGGCCGAAGGCCCGAACGTCCTCACGCAGGATGCGCCGCGCGGGTTCCTCCGGACCGTCGCGGAGGTGCTGCGCGAGCCGATGCTGCTGCTCCTGCTGGCCGCAGGCAGCGTCTACCTGGCGCTGGGGGACAGGGCGGAGGCGGTCACGCTCCTCCTCTTCGTCGGCGTGGTCATCGCCATCACGCTGGTGCAGCAGCGGAGGACCGAACGGGCCCTGGCGGCGCTGCGGGACCTCTCGAGCCCGCGGGCGCTGGTGGTTCGCGACGGCGAGCGTCGCCGGATCCCCGGCCGGGAGGTGGTGCGCGGCGACCTCCTCGTCCTCGCCGAGGGGGACCGCGTCGCCGCCGATGCGATCCTGACCGACGCCACCCATCTGGAGGTGGACGAGTCGTTGCTCACGGGCGAATCGGCTCCGGTACGGAAGCGGGTGGCCGACGCACCGCAGACGGAATTGCGCCCCGGGGGAGACGATCTGCCGTTCGTGTTCGCCGGGTCGCTGGTGGTGCGCGGGCACGGGCTCGCCGAGGTGCGCGCCACCGGGAGCCGGACCGAGATGGGGCGGATCGGTACCGCGCTGGCCCGGCTCGACTCGGGGCGAACCCAGCTCCAGGTGGAGGTGTCCCGCCTGGTCCGGATCCTGGCCATCCTCGGGCTCGCCCTCTGCGGAGCCCTGGTCACGGCGTACGGGCTGCTGCGCGGGCAGTGGCTCGAAGGTCTCCTCGCCGGAATCGCGCTCGCGATGGCCGTGCTCCCCGAGGAGTTCCCGATCGTCCTCACCATCTTCATGGCCATGGGGGCGTGGCGCCTCTCGCGCGGCCGGGTCCTCACCCGCCGCCTGCCGGCCCTGGAGGCGCTCGGGGCCGCCACGGTCCTCTGCACCGACAAGACCGGAACCCTCACCGAGAACCGGATGAGCGTGGCTCGCCTCTGGACGCTGGCGGGATCCCACGTCCTGGGGCCCGACCCGCTTCCGGAGGAGGTCCACGAGGTCGTCGAGTTCGGCATCCTGGCGAGCCAGCGCGACCCGTTCGACCCGATGGAGAAGGCCTTCCACCACCTGGGTCGGCAGGCGCTCGCGGGCACCAGCCACGTGCACGAGCGCTGGAGGATGCTGCGCGAGTACCCGCTCTCCCCGGCGCTCCTCGCAGTGGCCCACGTCTGGCAGGCCTCCGAGGGAGAGGGACGCGTGGTGGCGGCGAAGGGGGCCGTGGAGGCCATCGCCGACCTGTGCCACCTCGACGAGGCCGCGGCCCTCGCGGTCCGGGATTCCGCTGCCGAGATGGGATCGGACGGACTGCGCGTCCTCGCCGTCGCCCGCGCCGACTTCGACGGAGCCGACCTTCCGACGAACCGGCACGCCTTCGAGTTCCGCCTGGTGGGGCTGGTGGGGCTCGCGGACCCGGTTCGCCCGGGCGTTCCCGCGGCGGTGGCAGAGTGTGCCACGGCCGGGGTCCGCGTCGTCATGATGACCGGCGACTCGCCCGGTACCGCGCGCGCGATCGCCGCTCAGGTGGGGCTGAAGGCGGGGGACGTCGTCACCGGCGCGGAGCTCGAGGACGCCGATCCCGCGACGCTGGCCCGCAGGATCCGGGACGTCGACGTATTCGCCCGCGTGCTCCCGGAGCAGAAGCTGAAGCTGGTCCAGGCCTTCCGCGCCAACGGGGACGTGGTGGCGATGACCGGCGACGGGGTGAACGACGCACCGGCGCTCAAGGCCGCCCACATCGGGATCGCCATGGGGGGTCGGGGCACCGATGTGGCCCGGGAGGCGGCGGCGCTGGTGGTGACCGACGACGACTTCTCCTCGATCGTCGATGCGGTGCGGATGGGGCGCCGGATCTACGACAACCTGCGCCGCGCGATGGGATACGTGCTCGCGGTCCACGTCCCCATCGCCGGGCTCTCGCTGCTCCCGCTCTTCCTGGGGTGGCCGATGGTGCTCTTCCCGGTCCACATCGCGTTCCTGCAGCTCATCATCGACCCCGCCTCGTCGACCGCCTTCGAGGCCGAGCCCGAGGCCCACGATCTCATGCGCCGCCCGCCCCGGTCCCCGGGCACGCGCCTCTTCGATCGGAGGCTGCTCGTCGTCTCGATCCTCCAGGGCGCGAGCGTCCTGGCCGCGAGCCTGCTCTGCTTCCGGCTCGGGATGCTCCACACCGGGGTCGCCGCCACGGCCCGGGCGATGGCCTTCACCACGCTCATCGGCGGAAACGTGGCGCTCATCCTGGTCAACCGCTCCTGGGAGCGCAGTGCGTTCGCGACCTTCGCCACCCGGAACCGGACCGCCTGGGTTCTCGTGGCGGGGGCCGTCGCCATGCTGGCGGCGGTGCTCCAGATCCCGCTCCTCCGGGACCTCTTCCGATTCGCGAATCCCGGCGCGCACGACCTGGCGGTCTCCGCCGCCGCCGGCCTCCTCAGCGTGTCCTGGTTCGAGGTCTGGAAGGTGCTGCGGCCATCACCTCGCTAGAGCCCCTGGCCAGGCGGTGACCCGCTGCATGTCGTACAGCTTCGTGTAGCCGGCCCTCCGGAGGGCGTCGACGGCCTGGCCGCTGCGATTGCCCGAGCGGCAGTAGAGCACCATCGGAGTCGTGGGTGGCCCGATCTCCCCGGCCCGCCGGGGCAGCTCGTCGAACGGGATGTTGATGGCGCCCGGGACGTGGCCCGAGCTGAACTCGGCTGCGGTCCGGACGTCCACGACCCGCACGCCCGAGGCGACGAGCGCCTGGGCGGTGGCGCCGTCGATCCTGCCGGGACTCACCCCTGCGGTCGCCGCATCGACGGAAGGAGCGCCCAGCGCCAGGCCGGGGGCGGCGAGGAAGATCAGCGAAGCGAGAACGAGAGTCTTCATGTCCCGGAGTGCCATGGCCATGAGAGCCAGGGCCCCGCCGAAGGATTCGGAATTCGCTACCCGCGCCTGCCCGGGAACGGGCGTCCCTGGATCGACGCGTCGAGGATCTCGATGGGGTGGGCGGCCTGGACCGACGCCCCCTGCTCCCGGAGCACGCGCAACACTTGAAGCGTGCATCCGGGGTTGGCGCTGGCCAGGAAGGGCGCCCCGGTGGCGAGGACGTTCCGGGCCTTTCGGGCCCCCAGCTCGTCGGAGGCCTCCACCTGCACGAGGTTGTAGATGCCGGCGCTGCCGCAGCACTGGTCCCCCTCCGGGACCTCGACGAGCTCCACGCCCGGGATGGCGCGCAGGAGCGCCCGGGGCGGCTCCTGGACCCCCTGGGCGTGCCCCAGGTGGCAGGGGGAGTGGTAGGCCAGCTTGCCCGGGAGCGGGTGGCGGGGCGCCCGGGCCGGTACCGCGGCCAGGAACTCGGTGACGTCTTTCACTTTCCGTGAAAATGTGACGGCGCGGTCGTGCCAGGCCGGGTCGGCCGCGAAGAGGTGGCCCAGGTCCTTCAGGTGGGAGCCGCAGCCGGCGGCGTTCACGAGGAAGGTGTCGGCCCCCGAGGCCTCCAGCCGTTCCACGAGCGCCCGGGTCATGCCCCGGGCCTCCTCGTCGCGTCCGGCGTGGACCGAGAGGGCGCCGCAGCAGCCCTGCCCCTCGGGCACCACCACCTCGTACCCCTCGGCCGAGAGCACGCGGAGCGTGGCCGCGTTCACGCCGGGGAAGAAGACCCGCTGCACGCAGCCCCCCACGAGGGCCACGCGGCCGCGGCTCGCCCCGGTGGCCGGCGTGTGGGCCGGCAGGCTCGCGGTGACCTCGGCGAGCCCCAGGTCGGGCGCCAGCGCGTCGAGCCTTCCCAGGAAGGGGAAGAGGCGAACCAGGCCGCTCGCCCGGGTCAGCCAGCGCAGCCCGGAGGCGCGCCAGAGCCAGAGGAAGAAGGCCGCCACCCGCAACCGGCCGGGGTGGGGGAAGAGGGAGAAGATGGCCGAGCGGCGCCCGGCGTCGGCGGGGGTGCGGGTGCCGGAGGCCTCGACCCGTGCGCGGGCCTCCTCGATGACCACGTCGTAGCGCACGCCCGACGGGCAGGCGGCGATGCAGGCCATGCAGCCCAGGCAGGAGTCGAGGTGGCCCACCATCTCCGGCGAGGGGGCGGCGCCGTCCAGCATGGCGCGCGCGATCTCGATCCGTCCGCGCGGCGAGTCGGGCTCGCGCCCCCAGGACAACCAGGTGGGGCAGACCGGCAGGCAGAAGCCGCAGTGGACGCAGTCGAGCGCGGGGTGGCGACCGGAGCCGGACATCAGATGCCCCCCACGAAGCGGCCGGGGGCGAGCCGCCGGTCGGGATCGAAGCGCTGCTTCAGCGCGCGCATCAGGTCGATGGACGGGGGCGGCGGGCCCCAGGGGTCGAGGACCGGCCGGATGACGGCGGGGGCCCCCTCCAGGACGAGGGATCCGCCCGCGGCGCCGACGGCCTGCCGCGCGTCCCGGAGCCCGGCGGCGAGCCCGGCCGGCGAGGCCGGCTCCCCCGAGGCGAAGGCGATCCCCAGGGTGGGGTAGATCACCGCGCCGGAGGGGGAGAGCTCGCCGAGCAGCGACGGGAGCCAGGAGCGGGCCAGGTCGCCGAGGTGGGAGGGGGTGGAGGCGATCTTCACGCGCAGTGAACCACGCTCCCGGACCGCGTCGTGCCTCCGCCAGAAGGCGGCCGCACCATCGGCGTCGAGCTGCTCGCCGGCGCGCCCCGACTTCCGGGCCAGCTCGAGCAGGCGCGCCGACTGGTCGGCCACGCCGGTTGCGAACCCCTCGAATCGGACGCCCAGGTCGAGCCGGTCGGAGGCGAACACCGCCACCGCGGAGCTGGGCTCGAGCTGCGCCGCGCGCCAGGCCGAGGCGAGCGCGCGGACCTGCTCCGGGGTCAGTCCGGGGAAGAGGAGGGTGACCTCGGTCTCCGGGAGCGGGTGGACGCGGAAGGTGACCGTGGTGAGGAGCGCGAGCGTGCCGAGCGAGCCCACCAGGAGGCGGGGGAGGTCGAAGCCGGCGACGTTCTTCACCACCTTGCCGCCGCCCCGCGCGGGCGTGCCGTCGGCACGGACGAGCGAGACGCCGAGCACGAGGTCGCGCGCGCCGCCGAAGCGGGTGCGTCGGGGCCCGAAGGTGTTGGCGGCCACCACCCCGCCCACGGTGGCGCGGGAGGAGAAGGGGACGTCGAGGGGGAGCCGCTGCCGGTGGAGGGCGAGCGCCTCGTTCAGCGCCGCGAGGGTCATGCCGGCCTCGGCGGTCACCACCTGGTCGGCGGGGGCGTGGTCGACGAGCCGGGAGAGGGCCCCGGTGCGGATCACCGCGTCGAGCCGGGCCGGCCGGGCCCCCAGCCCGAGCATCGTGCCCCCCCCCACGAAGGCGACGGCGAGCCGGTCGGCGGCGCAGCGGGCCATCGCGCCCACCGCCTCCTCGACGGTGCCGGGCTCGAGGACCAGCCGGGGGACGGCGCCCTGGATCCCGTCGTCGGCGGTGGCGGTGCGATCGCGGATCACCATCGCTGCACCTCGCCCGAACGGACGGCCGGGTGCTCGACCCCGCCCGGGCCGGGCTTCTCGCCGCAGAGGCGCGAGGAGGGGAAGACCTTGCCGGGGTTGAAGCAGCCGTCGGGATCGAAGGCGGCCCGCACCCACTTCATGGTCTCGAGGTCGTCCGGGCCGAACATGTCGGCCATGTAGGCGGCCTTCTCGGACCCCACGCCGTGCTCGCCGGTGATGGAGCCGCCGCGCCGCACGCACATCCGGAGGATGTCGCCGCCCAGCTGCTCGGCCCGCTCCTCCTGACCCTGCTCCCGGGCATCGTAGAGCACGAGCGGGTGGAGGTTGCCGTCGCCGGCGTGGAAGACGTTGGCCACCCGCAGCCCTTGCTCCTTCGCCATCGACTCGATCTCGCGCAGCACCGGCGCGATCTCGGAGCGCGGGATGACCCCGTCCTCCACCATGTAGTTGGGGGAGATGCGCCCCACCGCGGCGAAGGCGCTCTTGCGCCCCTTCCACATGAGCTGCCGCTCGGCCTCGTTGCGCGGGAGGCGCAGCTCGAGGGCGCCGGCGTCCCGGGCGATCTGGACCGCCCGGGCGGAGAGGTCCTCCACCTCGGCGGTGGGGCCGTCGGCGTCCATGAGGAGCGCCGCGCCCACGTCCGGCCAGTCGAGGCCGGTGGCGGCCTTGGCGGCCACGATGGCGAGCCGGTCCATCATCTCGATGGCGGCGGGGAGGATCCCGGCGGCGATGATGCGCGACACCGCCTCGCCCCCCTCGTCGGTGGACGGGAAGGTGGCGAAGAAGGTGCGGGTGGCCTCGGGCTTGCGGAGCAGCCGCAGCGTCACCTCGGTGACGATGCCGACCATCCCCTCGCTGCCGACGAGCGCCGCGAGCAGGTCGTGGCCGGGGGTGTCGAGGGCCGGCCCCCCGATGTCCACCACCCGCCCGTCGTGCAGGACCACCCGGGCGCCGAGCACGTGGTTCACGGTGAAGCCGTACTTCAGGCAGTGGGCCCCGCCCGAGTTGAAGGCCACGTTCCCGCCGATGGAGCAGATGCTCTGCGAGGAGGGGTCGGGGGCGTAGTAGTAGCCGGCGGCGGAGACGTGGCGAGTGACGTCGAGGTTGATGACCCCCGGCTCCACCCGGATCCAGCCGTCCTCCAGGTTCACCTCGAGGATGCGGCGCATGCGGGAGAGCGCGACCACCACCGAGCCGGGCACCGGACGGGCTCCACCGGAGAGGCCGGTCCCCGAGCCGCGGGGGACGATGGGGCGCCCCGCCGCGCGGGCGAGGCGGACCACCTCGGCCACCTCCTCGGTGGAGCCGGGCAGGACCACCACGTCGGGGCGGGTGCGACCGTGGGTGAGCCCGTCGCACTCGTAGGTGAGGAGCTCGGAGGCGGAGGTGTAGCAGTTGCGAGCCCCGACCACCGCCGAGAGGCGGCCTGCCAGCTCCGTGACGGAGGCTCGCCCGCTCATGTCCTCGCCTCAGGTGTCGTACACGCGCAGTGCGGCCGCGGCGGCGGTGCCCGGTGCGACGGGCCGCCCCTGCTTCCGCATCCCCTGCTCGACGGCCGAGAGGACGGCCACCACGTTGGAGGGGGAGGAGCCGTAGCCCATGAGGCCGATGCGCCAGAGCTTTCCGGCCAGCGGTCCGAGGCCGCCGCCCACCTCGATGTCGTGCTCGGCGAGCAGGTACTTGCGCACCGCCGCCTCGTCCACCCCCTCCGGCGGGGTGAAGGCGTTGAGCGAGGGCAGCCGCTCGCCGTCCTTCGAGAGCGGCTTCGCACCCAGGGCGGCGAAGCCGGCCACCAGCGCCGCGCTGTTCCTGCGGTGGCGGGCGAAGCGGGGCTCGAGCCCTTCCTCGGTGACGAGCCGCAGCGCCTCGCGCAGCGCGTAGACCATGCTGATGGGGGCGGTGTGGTGGTAGACCCGCTTCCCCTCCGCCCAGTAGTCGGCCACCATCCCGGCGTCGAGGTACCAGGACTGCACCTTGGTCTTCCGGGCGCGCACGACGTCCAGCGCGCGGGGGGAGAGCGTGAAGGGTGCGAGCCCAGGCGGGCAGGAGAGGCACTTCTGGGTGCCGGAGTAGACCGCGTCGGCCTCCCAGTCGTCCACCGTCACCGGGATGCCGCCCAGCGAGGTCACGGTATCGACCACGAGCAGCGCGCCGTGGGCGTGGCAGAGCTTGCCGAGCCCGTCCATGGGCTGCTGCGCGCCGGTGGAGGTCTCGGCGTGGACGATGGCCACCGCCTTCACGGGGGCGTGCTTCTTCAGGGCCTCCTCGATCGTGGACGGCGAGAAGACCTGGCCCCAGGGAACCTCGAGCTTCACCAGCTTGCCGCCGCAGCGGCCGACGATGTCGGCCATGCGGTTCCCGAACACGCCGCCGGCGCAGACGATCACCGTGTCGCCGGGCTCGATCACGTTGACGAGCGCCGCCTCCATGCCGGCCGAGCCGGTGCCGGAGACGGCGATGGTGAAGGGGTTCTGGGTCTGGAAGACGTAGCGGAGCTGGGCCTGGACCTCGTTCATGATCACGAGGAACTGGGGATCGAGGTGGCCGAGCTGCGGCGTGCCGAGCGCGCGGTAGACGCGCGGGTGGACGGGGCTCGGGCCGGGGCCGAGCAGCAGGCGGACCGAGGGGACGAGTTCACCGACGACGGGGGCGGGGATGGACATGGCCCGGGATGATAGCGTTCCCGGAGGCGGGATGCGAGGAGCCCGGTGGGGTCTGGCCCTACGACGCCGGCTCGCCGAGAAGCTGGTGGGCCGCCTCGATGAAGGGGGCCGCCGCCCGGTGGTAGATGGAGCGGCGAGCCCGGAGATCGTTCACGATCTCGAGGCCGGTTCGGTCGCAAGGGGCGAGCTCCACGTCGCTCGTCCCGAGCGGGGTGACCCGCCGCCCCCAGCGCACCACGTGGGCGCACCAGGTGAGGCCGCCCCCGAACGCCGGCAACAGCAGCGTGGCCCCGGGCTTCACGCGCCCCTCCTCGAGCGCCTCCACGAGCGCCACCGGGACGGTGGCCGCCGACATGTTGCCGTAGCGGTGCACGTTCACGAAGACCCGGGACGGGTCCACGCCCACGCGCTTGCCCACCGCGTCGATGATCCGCCGGTTCGCCTGGTGGGGGACCACGAGGTCCACGTCGCCGATGGTGAGCCCCCGCTTCGCGAGCGCCTCCTGGCTGGCCTGGGCCATCCCGACGACGGCCTTCCGGAAGATCTCCTGTCCGTCGAAGTTCCAGGAGGTGTAACCCCCGGGGATGCCCTGGTTCGCGTAGCGGGCGCCCACCCCGCGGATGTCCAGGATGGAGCGGGCGTCGCCGTAGCAGCCGAGCCGCTCGGCGAGCAGTCCCTCCTCGCGCGGGCTGGCCTGCAGCACCACCGCGCCGCACCCGTCGCCGAAGAGCACCGCCACGTTGCGGTTGTCCCAGTCCATGTAGGGGGAGGGGGCCTCGGCCCCCACCACCAGCGCGGTGCGCACCACGCCGGTGCGGATGAGCGCGGTGGCCGTGGAGAGGCCGTAGAGGAAGCTCGTGCAGGCGGTGTTCACGTCCATCACCGCCGCCTTCGTGGCCCCGAGACGCTTCTGGGTGCCGGAGGAGACGTTGGGGCAGATCTCGTCCCCCAGCGTGCTTCCCACCACGATGAGGTCGAGCGCGGCGGCCTCGACGCCCGCGCAGGCCAGCGCCCGGGCCGCGGCCACGTGGATCAGGTCGCCGAGCGGGACGTGGGAGATGCGCCGCTCCTGCATCCCGGTGCGCGAGACGATCCAGGCGTCGTCGGTCTCGAGGAAGGTGGCCAGGTCGCCGTTCGTGATCACGGCGGGCGGGAGGCACTTCCCCCAGCCGATGATGGCGGCGTGGATGGCCGCGGGTGCTTCACTGTGAGTCACTGATAGATCTCCCGGATGAGCGGTGCGAACTTCTCGTAGATGGTCTTGCGCCGGACCTTCATGGTGGCGGTGACCTCGTTGTCGTCGTGGTCCAGCTCCTTCTCCAGCAGCCGGAACTTGCGGACCTGCTCCACCGGGGCGAGCCCCTGGTTGGCACGGTCCACCTCGGCGGTGACGAGCTCGATCACCTCCGGCAGCGCGGTCAGGCTCCGGAAGTTCGTGTAGGCGAGCTTCCGCTCCGTGGCCCACTGCCCCACGTTCTCGAAGTCGATCTGCAGGAGCGCCGCCACGAACTTCTCCCCCTCGCCGAGGACCACCGCCTCCTTGACGTAGGGCGAGACCTTGAGGGCGTTCTCCACCAGCGACGGCGAGACGTTCTTGCCGCCCGAGGTGACGAAGATCGCCTTCTTGCGGTCCACGATGCGCAGGTGGCCGTCGGGGTCGAGCTCGGCCACGTCGCCGGTGTGGAGCCAGCCGCCCTCCAGCACCTCGGCGGTGGCCTTCTCGTCCCGGTAGTAGCCGAGGAAGACGGTCTCGCCTCGCTTCAGCAGCTCGCCGTCCTCGGCCAGCCGGAACTCGAGCCCCGGGATGGGGCGCCCCACCGTGCCCAGCCGGACGTCGCCGTCCCGCTGGACGAAGGAGAAGCCGGTGCACTCGGTCATGCCGTAGCCCTCCCGGACCGGGATGCCGAGCGCGTGGAAGAAGAGCAGCACCTCCGGGGAGATGGCGGCGGCCGCCGAGAAGGTGGCCCGGGTCCGGCGGAGCCCCACGAAGTTCTGCAGCGCGCGCCGGACGAGCAGGTGATCGAGGCCGGAGAGCGCCCGGTCGAGGAGCCCGGGGCGCTTCCCCGAGAGGCGGGTCGCGGTGAGGCGCCGTCCCCGCGCCAGCGCCGAGGTGAAGATGCGCCGGCGCAGCGGGCCGGTCTCCTGGATCTTCACCTGGATCCCGGCCTGCATCTTCTCCCAGATGCGCGGCACCCCCAGGAAGACCGTGGGCGCGATCTCCCGCAGGTCCTCCTGGATGGTGCGGATGCCCTCGGCGAAGTTCACCGTCATCCCCAGGTGGAGCGGCAGGTGCACCGAGAAGATCTGCTCGGCCACGTGGCAGAGCGGCAGGTAGGAGACCACCGAGTCGGCGCCGGTGATCCCGGTGGCCTCGGCGGCCGCGCGGGCCTGCCCGAGCACGTTGCGGTGGGAGATCATGGCTCCCTTGGGGAAGCCGGTGGTACCCGAGGTGTAGATGAAGAAGGCCACGTCGTCGGGGCGCGTGGCGGCCACCATCTCCTCGAAGCGCCCCGGGTGCTCGGCGTCGAGCTTCGCCCCCCGAGACTCCAGCTCCTCCCAGGAGAGGAGCCGCGGGTCGCGGTACCGGCGCAGCCCCTTCGTCTCCGGGACCACCACGTGGCGGACGTCCGGGAGCCGGTCGCCCACCTCCAGGATCTTGTCCACCTGCTCCTGGTCCTCGGCCACCACGATGGTGGCGCCGGAGTGGGCGAGCACGTACTGCACCTCGTTCGAGGGGCTGGTGGGGTAGACCCCCACGCCCACCCCGCCGGCCGCCATGGAAGCCAGCTCCGCGTAGAGCCACTCCCGCCGGTTCTCCGAGAGGATGGCCACCTTGTCGCCGGCCCGCAGCCCGAGCGCGGTGAGGCCCATGCAGGCCCGGCGCACGTGGGCCAGGTAGTCGCGCCAGGTGACGCGCTGCCAGATGCCGTACTCCTTCTCGCGCAGCGCCACCGCGTCCGGGTGGAGGGCGGCGCGCTCGGCGAGGAGCTTCGGCAGCGTGTCGGCGGTCAGCTGAGCCAACGCTTCCTCCGCTTGTAGTGCTTCACGTCCCGGTAGCTGCCCCGGCCCCCGGCCCGGCTGCCCAGGTAGAACTCCTGCACGTCCCGGTCCTCGCGCAGCCGCTCCGAGGGGCCGTCCAGGACCACCTTGCCGTTCTCCAGGATGTAGGCGTGCCGGGAGATGGCGAGCGCCATGCGGGCGTTCTGCTCCACGAGCAGGATGGAGACCTTCTCGTCCTTGTTGATGGCCTCGATGATGCGGAAGATCTCCTGGCAGAGGAGAGGGGAGAGCCCGAGGGAGGGCTCGTCGAGGAGCAGGAGCGACGGCCCGGCCACCAGCGCGCGGCCGATGGCGAGCATCTGCTGCTCGCCGCCGGAGAGGTAGCCGCCGAGCTGCCGGCGCCGCTCCCGCAGGCGCGGGAAGTAGTGGAACACCTTGCGCAGCGAATCGCCGAGGTCGGACCCGTCGGTGCGCGCGTAGGAGGCGACCTCCAGGTTCTCCTCGACGGTGAGGTGCTCGAAGATGCGCCGCCCCTCCATCACCTGGAAGAGCCCGTCCCGGGCGATGCGGTGGGGCAGCTTCCCGGCGATGGAGGCTCCGCGGAACTCGACGTCCCCGTCGACGATCTCCCCGTCCTCGAGCGGCAGGAGACCGGAGATGGCCTTCAGGGTGGTGGTCTTCCCGGCCCCGTTGGACCCGAGGAGCGCCACGATGGCGCCCTCGGGCACGGAGAGGGAGAGTCCCTTCAGCACCTGGACGGTGTGGTGGTAGACCACCTCCAGGTTGTTCACGCGGAGGAGAGGCGGGCTCACTTCACGTAGATCCAGTCGGAGGCGGGTTCGAAGATGCCCTTCTGCGCGTTGGCCCGGTAGACGCGCCCCACGCCGGCCTTGTGCTCGGTGAAGGTCACCTTCCCGGTGACCCCGCCGGTGTCCCAGTCCTTGATGGTGTCGAGGACCTTGGCCAGGTTCTCGCCCGTGACCGGCTTGCCCGAGGCCACCACGCGGCGGACCGCCTCCACGTAGACCATCCCGGTGAACCAGCCCTGGATGTAGGAGTTGGGCTGGTACTTCACGTCCGGGTGGGCCTTCTGGTTCCAGGCCCGCATCGCCGCGATGCCCGGGGCCGTGTCCTCGTAGTAGTAGGCGAAGGGATTCACGCCCATGTAGCCCTCGGCGTCCTGGCCGAGCTTGTCGATGATGGTCTTGTCCATCGACCAGAAGGTGCCCATGAACTTGGTCTTCAGGCCGAAGTCCTTGGTGGCGCGGATCACCTCGGGGATGGGGGCCAGCACGAAGCCCTGGAAGATGACGTAGTCGGGGTTGGTCTTCTTGAGCTGGAGCACCTCGCTCGTCACGTCCACCGCGCCGGCCTTGGTGACGATCTCGCCCACCACGTCGATGCCCAGGTCGGCGGCCCGCTTCTTCGCCGAGGCGATGGGGTCCTTTCCGAACTCGGTGTCGCTGTAGAAGAAGGTGACCTTGGGGCGCGCCGCGCCCTTGTTGCGGGCGATGTACTCGAGGAGGATCCCGAACATGTCCGAGTAGGTCGGCCCGGAGATGAACGAGTAGGGATGGGTCTTCGGATCGGCGAGCTCGCTGGAGAAGGAGGCCGAGGCGTAGAGGACCTTGTAGCGGGCGTTCAGCTCGGGGGCGATGGCCTTCCCGAGCCCGGTGGACTCGCCGTACATGATGACCGGGCTGTGCTGGGCCATCATCTTCTTGAAGCAGGCCACGGCGCGGTCGGTGTCGTACCCGGAGTCCTCGTACACGTAGTTGAAGCGCTTGCCCGGGACGAGCTTCTTGTCGTTGGCCAGGTTCAGGTAGTCCTGGAGCCCGGCGTTGATGGCCACCCCGGCGAAGGCGAACCGGCCGGTGATGGGCTGGCAGGCGCCGACGGTGACCACGTCGTCGGCGGCCCGGGCGGCCGGTGCGAGGCCGACCAGGGCGGCGAGGAGCAGAACGGAGAATCGGATCGTGTGCTTCATGCGGGGTTCCTCCTTCGTGTCACTTCGCGAACGGCCACAGCGAGAAGAACCGCTTCACGCGGTTCCACACCTCGGCGAGCCCGTGGGGCTCGAAGATCAGGAAGACGACGATGAGCAGGCCGAAGACCACGTCCCGGAGCGGGAACAGGTAGGACTGGGCGTCCGGCCAGACGCCGCGCACCAGCCCCGTCCCCGCCTTGAGCATCTCCGGCACCAGCGTCATGAAGACCGTGCCGTAGACCGTTCCCGGGATGGAGCCCAGGCCGCCCACGATGACGATGGCCAGGAACTGGATGGAGAGGGAGAGCGGGAAGTTCTCCGGGGTGAGCACCTTGGTGAAGTAGACCCACAGGCCGCCGGCGATCCCCGCGTAGTAGGACGAGACCATGAAGGAGAGGATCTTGGTCCGGAAGAGGTTCACGCCCACGATCTCGGCGGCCACGTCCCGGTCGCGCACGGCCACGAAGGCCCGCCCCCAGCGGGAGCGGCGCAGGTTGGTGGCGAGCACGAAGTGGAGGACCGCCACCCCCAGGATGAGGAAGTAGATGCGGGTGTCGGTGTCGAGCGGGAAGCCCAGGATCGAGGCGGGCGCCACGTTGATGCCCCGGATGCCGCCGGTCACCGACGTCCAGTTCGTGAAGACCCATTCCAGGATGACCTGGGCCGCCAGCGTGGCGATGGCCAGGTAGAGGCCTTTCACTCTTAGTGAAGGAACGCCCACGACCATCCCGCCCGCGCAGGCCAGCGCGCCCCCGGCCGGGATGGTGATCCAGAAGGGCAGGCCGAAGCGGGAGGCCAGGATGGCGGTGCCGTAGGCGCCGATGCCCATGAAGGCGGCGTGCCCCAGCGAGATCTGCCCGGTGAACCCGATGAGGATGTTCAGGCCCAGCGCGCCGATGGCGAGGACGCCCATGAGGTTGACGAGGTAGAGCAGGTAGTCGCCGGCCAGGAACGGGAAGGCGAGCGCCGCCCCCAGCGCCACCACCGTCCAGACCCGGGTGGCGGGCGTGCGGAGGATGGCCTCGTCCGCGGCGTAGGTCTCCTTGTAGTTCCCGATGAGCACGTGGTTCCGGGGCGGTCAGAGCCGCTCCACCTCCCGCGTGCCGAAGAGGCCGTAGGGGCGGACCATGAGGGTGAGCACCAGCACCACGAAGGGGACGACCTCCTTCAGCGAGGCGCCGTCGAGCAGCGGGTCGACGTAGCCGCCGGCCAGGTTCTCGAGGACGCCGATGACCACCCCCCCGAGGAGCGCGCCCCCGATGCTGTCGAGCCCGCCCAGGATCACCACCGGGAAGGTGCGCAGCCCGATGGCGCCGAGCTGCGGGCTGATGCCGCCGATGATCCCCACCACCACGCCGGCCACGGCGGCGGTCATCGCCGCCAGGCTCCAGGAGAGGGAGAAGACGCGCCGGATGTCGATGCCCATCCCGAAGGCCGCCATCTGGTCGTCGGCGGTGGCCCGCATGGCGGTGCCGGTGCGGGTGAAGCGGAAGCCGAGCCCCACCAGCGCGATGGCGGCCAGCGCGATGAGGAACGGATAGAACTGCCGGGAGGGGAGGAGCAGCGGACCGAGCGCGATCGGCGCCCGCGGGAAGATGGCGGGATAGGAGCGGTAGTCCCCCGACCAGACGATCTGGGCCAGGCCCTTGAAGATGGCGGCCAGCCCGATGGTGACCATGATCACCGAGATGGTGCGCTGCCCGAGGAGCGGTCGGAGCACGAGCCGCTCGGTGGCCATGCCGAGCAGGGCGGAGGCGAGCAGCGCCGCCACGAGCGCCACCGCGAAGGGGGCCGACAGCGCGCTCATGGCGGTCCAGGCGAAGAAGGCCCCGAGCATCATGAACTCGCCGGTGGCGAAGTTGATGACGTGGGTGGCCTTGTAGACCACCACGAATCCCATGGCGACGAGCGCGTAGATGCCACCGGTGACCACACCGGAGACGAGCAACTGCAGGAGGTGGACGAGCCCCTCGCTCACGCCGCCTCCTCGCCGAGGTAGGCCCGGATCACCTCGGGGTGGCAGGCGATCTCGGCGGGCGTGCCCAGCGCGATGCGCTCCCCGAAGGAGAGCACGGCGATGCGGTCGCAGAGGTCCATGACCACCCCCATGTCGTGCTCGATGAGGACCACCGTGACGCCCCGCTCCTCCTGCACGTCCAGGATGAATCGGGCCATGTCCTCGGTCTCCTCCTCGTTCATGCCCGCCACCGGCTCGTCGAGGAGCAGCACGCGCGGACGCATGGCGAGCGCGCGGGCCAGGTCGACCCGCTTCTGGAGGCCGTAGGCGAGGCTGCCCACGGTGCGGTGGCGCAGGTGCTCCATCTCCAGGAAGTCGAGCACCTCGTTCTCGACCTCCTCGCGCAGCCGCATCTCCTCGCGGCGTGCCCCCGGCGTCATCGCCATCGTGGCGAGGATCCCGGAGCGCAGCCGCGCGTGGGCGCCCAGCTTCACGTTGTCGAGCACGCTCATGCCCTCGAAGAGGGCCACGTTCTGGAAGGTCCGGCCGATGCCCAGGGCGGCGCGCCGGTCGGGCGCCACGCGGCTCACGTCCCTCCCGTCGAAGGAGACCCGCCCGCTCTGCGGCTTGTAGAAGCCGGAGATGCAGTTCAAGAGGCTCGTCTTCCCCGCGCCGTTCGGGCCGATGATCCCGGTGATGGAGCCCGCCCGCACCGAGAGATCGACCGCCGTGAGCGCGGCCAGGCCTCCGAAGGAGAGCGAGAGCCCCTCGACGCACAGGATGTCCCGGTCCTCGGTCGTCGCGACCGGTATCTCCGCCATGCGCTCCTTCCCTGGAATCGGTGCGGCGGGGGAATCCTAGTGATGGATCTCGCGCCGATCACGGCGCGACGCGTCATGCGAGCCTGTAAAATCCGGCGCGAAGTCCTTGCCGCCATTCGCGCGGCAAGTCACAATCCGCATCCCTTTTTCCGTTCCCCGAGATCCCCCCGCGTTCCGGAGGTCCCGAGCCCCATGTCCAAGCGCCCCGTGAAGCCGACGCTCGTCAACCCGCTCGATCCCGTCGAGAAGGTGGAGTTCAACATCCCCGGCGAGATCGTACGTGCCACGGGCGCCTACGAGGAGGCGATGAAGGAGGGATGGGACCTGATCCAGCGCCCCATCCGCTCGGTCGCCATCGACCAGATCGAGAAGCAGCACTTCAAGAAGCGCATGACGGTCTGGGAACGGCTCCGGGTGCTCTCCGACAAGGACCCCATCGTCCTCTTCCAGAACTGGGGCAAGAACCTCGACGGCGCCTCGCTCGTGACCGTGGTGATGAACATCGGCGGGCGCGACGTGGCGGTCTACGGCCACGATTTCACGGTGCGTGCCGGGTCCATGGACGCCACCAACGGCACCAAGCTCGCCAAGCTCTTCCGGCTCGCCGGGGAGCGGGGCATTCCCCTCCTCGGCATGAACGACTCGGCCGGCGCCTTCGTGCCCGCCGGCGTGGGCGGTCTGGACGGGTACGCCGAGGCCTTCACGGCGCTGCGCAAGATCAGCGGCGTGGTCCCCTCCATCATGTGCATGTTCGGCTTCAACGCCGGCGGCGGCTCCTACCTGCCGCGCCAGGGCAGCTTCGTCATCCAGCCGGCCGACACCTTCTTCGGCCTCACCGGGCCGGGCGTGGTGAAGTCGGTGCTGGGCGAGGACATCACCCCCGAGGAGCTGGGCGGTCCCAAGGTCCACGGCAACTCGGGCGTGGCCGACCTCACCGTGGGTGACGAGCTGGCGGCGCTGCGCCAGGCGGTCCGTCTGCTCGCCTACATCCCCGACAACAACTCGGTGATGGCCCCCTACCAGGAGACGACCGACCCGCTCGACCGGAAGACCTGGGAGATCAACACGCTGCTCAAGAAGGCCTTCAACTCCTCGACCGGGTTCAACACCCCGTTCGACGTGTCGATCATCATCCAGCAGATCTGCGACTACGGGGACTACTTCGAGCTGCAGCCCGAGCGCGCCAAGGAGGCGGTCACCGCCTTCGGCCGGCTGGGCGGGCACGTGGTGGGCTTCGTGGCCAACAACAGCGCCGTGGGCTCGGGCCAGATCGACTGCGACTCGGCCGTGAAGATCGCCAGGTTCGTGCGCTTCTGCAACATCTACAACATCCCCATCATCTTCATGGAGGACACCACCGGCTTCCTGCCCGGTCGCGAGCAGGAGGCCCGCGGCATCGTGCAGGCCGGCCGCTCCATGCTCGACTCCATCGTGGACGTGCGCACGCCCCGCATCCTCCTCATCCTGCGCAACGCCTTCGGCGGCGCCTACGCCTCCTACAACAACTACCCCACCGGCGCGGACCTCGTGCTCGCGCTCCCCACCACGCGCCTCGCCGTGATGGGGCCGGCCGGCAAGGAGTTCGTCTACAAGGACGAGCTCCGCAAGATCCGCGCCGGCGCAGCCGACCTGGTGAAGAAGGGCGTGGCCGCCCGAACCGCCGCCGGCATGGAGGGCCCGCAGGCCAAGAAGGATGCGGAGAAGGAGGCCGTGGACTGGCTGAAGCAGCAGGAGGCCGCGCTCAACAAGCGCTACGAGAAGGAGCTCATGAACCCGAAGGAGGGCCTGGCGCTCGGCTCCATCTCCTCGCTCGTCATGCCGACGGACCTGCGCGAGGTGCTGGGCAAGAACCTCCACTTCATGCTCCGGCACTACAAGCCGTCGCCGATGACCGGCCCGCAGCGCGAGTTCCACTAGGCAGCCACCCACCGACCGCCCGACACCGGAGATTCCACGATGGCCGCCACCCAAGACCTCTACCGGAACAACCCGCTCATCCACCGCGACCGGCGGCTGGGCAAGTCCCCCTCCCCCTGGGTCCGCAGCTTCGCCTGCCAGGACCTGAAGCCCCTCATCGTCTGTCGAGGCCCCATCCGCAAGGAGGCCATGGACGTGTTCGAGGAGATGGGGATCACCCACTACGGGATCCTCCTCTCCGAGAAGGACTCCATCGTCTATCCCAACGCCCTCGCCCCCGAGCTGCGCCAGCTCGCCGACAACCGGCGGGTCCACCGGGTTCCCGACTACTCGGGCGCCAGCAAGGAGGAGCGCGTCGAGCGCATGCAGCAGATCGTCCAGATCGCGCACGACAACGGCTACGACTCGGTCTTCGCCGGGTACGGGTTCATGGCCGAGGACGAGGAGTTCGTGGCCACCATCGAGAAGGCCGGCCTCAAGTTCATCGGCCCCAACTCGAGGACCCAGGCCCGCGCCGGCAAGAAGGACGAGGCGAAGCGCACTGCACTCGAGGTGAAAGTCTCGGTCACCCCCGGCATCAACGACGTCACCGCGCGCACGCTGCTCTCCCGCTACCCCACGCTGAAGCAGCTCCGCGCCCTGGCCGAGTCGAAGCAGCTGGCCGTGGACCCGAAGGTGCTCTCCGACGAGAAGCGGCCACTCGTGGAGGTGGCCGACGTGGTGCTCATGGCCTCCTACGCCAAGGGCATCGACCTCTACACCATCGACGAGCTGGGCGAGCAGGTCCGGCGCGAGGTGGAGGACATGTTCACGAAGTACCCGGCCAGCCGCGTGCGCATCAAGGCCATCGGCGGTGGCGGCGGGAAGGGGCAGCGCATCCTGGGCGGGATGCTGCTCACCATGAAGGACCCCGACGCGCGGGCCATCGCCGAGGCGGCCGCCGAGGCCCCGACGCTCGTTCGCGAGGTCCTGAACGAGGTGAAGGCGAACGGCGTCGGCGACAACAAGAACGTCCTCGTCGAGCTCAACATCGAGCAGACCCGCCACAACGAGATCCAGCTGCTCGGCAACGGGTCCTGGTGCATCTCCCTGGGCGGCCGCGACTGCTCGCTGCAGATGCACGAGCAGAAGCTGCTCGAGATCTCGGTGACCCAGGAGGGGCTGGCGGCCGCCATCGCCGCCGCCAAGGCGGCCGGCCGGACGGCGGAGGCGAAGTCGCTCGTCACCGACCTCGAGATCCTCCGGCGCATGGAGGACGACGCGGCCCGATTCGGCGCGGCGGTGGGGCTCGACTCGGCGTCCACCTTCGAGTGCATCGTCGATCGGGATCGCTACTACTTCATGGAGGTGAACACCCGCATCCAGGTGGAGCACCGGGTCACCGAGCTCTGCTACAGCATGAAGTTCACCAACCCCGAAGACCCGAAGGATTCCTTCGTCGTCGAGTCGCTCGTGGAGGCCATGGCGCTGCTCGCCCACCACAAGAAGCGGCTGCCCAAGCCCACCCGGGTGCCCCGCTTCGGCGCCTCGGCCGAGGCCCGGCTCAACGCCACCGACGCCTCGCTGTCGCCCCACGCCGGCGGCGTGATCCGCTTCTGGTCGAAGCCCATCGACGGGGAGATCCGGGACGACCAGGGCATCAGCCTGGTGAACCCCGACACCGGGATGTTCATGCGCTACCGGGTGGCGGGCGCCTACGACTCCAACATCGCGCTGCTCCTCACCCGGGGCACCGACCGGCTGGAGAGCTACCAGCGGCTCTCCGAGGTGATCTCCCGCACCAGCCTGCGCGGCGTGCAGCTCGCCACGAACCTCGAGTTCCACTACGGACTCGTGAACTGGTTCATCGGTCACAACGTGATGGCCAAGCCCACCACGCGCTTCGTGGTGCCCTACCTGACGCTCGTCGGGCAGCTGAAGGACGAGGCGAACAAGCTCGACCTCGTCTTCGCCTTCGGGGAGATGAAGAAGCACTACGCGAAGAAGGCGGCCGCCGACTTCCCCGACGACCCTTCCGCGATCAAGGCCGTGAACGAGGTGCTCGACCGCAAGGGCACGCTGCTCACCCGCCCCATGGAGCGGCTCCTCGAGGACCCGCACCTCTTCTCCGGGTGGCTCTCCCTCAACCGGCAGAACTACGAGATCCGGAACGGCAAGATGGTCTGGATCCGCAACCCGCTCGGCGTCCTCCACGACACCTACGACTACCTGAACATGGGCTTCGACCCGAAGGCGCCGGCGGCCGAGGTGATCTGGCTGCACGACCATGAGCTGCTGCAGAAGTCGATCCGCTTCTACCAGGAGCTCCGGAAGACCTTCGCGCTCGACAAGCAGGAGTTCTGGAAGCTGAACGAGATCCTGGGGAACGAGGCTCCGCAGGGCGGCTACGACGCCGAGGCCTGGGGCCGGATCCGCGCGGCGCACGAGGGCTACGAGGCGGGTAACGAGCTCCTCGGGCTCCTCTTCATGCTCGCCGAGCAGGTGAAGTTCTTCGACTTCCGGGTGGAGGAGGACCTGGACGTCACCATCCCGGCCTATCTCTCCGACCCCGACCTGCAGGCCCGCATGAAGAAGGTGCTGGTGCCTCCGCCGTCCACCAAGGCCGACGAGATCGTGTCGATGTGCGGCGGCATGTTCTACGCCCAGGAGGCCCCCGGCAAGCCGGCCTTCGTCCACGAGGGCATGCACTTCGAGAAGGGGCAGCCGCTCTACATCATCGAGGTGATGAAGATGTTCAACACCGTCCGGGCGGCGTTCTCGGGCACGGTCGACAAGATCATCCAGACCGGCCCCGACGGCACCATCGTCCAGAAGGGACAGCCGCTCTTCAAGGTGACGCCCGACGAGAAGTTCGTCGCCGTCGATCCGAAGGCGGTCGAGCGGGAGCGGCGGAGCCGCACCGCCGAGTACCTGAAGGCCATCCTGGCGTAGCCGGCCCCGGCAGTCGCTACACGCGCATCTCCCGGTTGAAGGCCCTTCCGAGGGCCGTCGGGCCGATCGTCCGCGATCGGGAGAGCGCCAGCACCACGATGACGAGCACGTAGGGAAGCATGACTGCGAACTCGTACGGGAACCGGATGCCCCAGACCTGAAGCGAGAGCTGCAGGGACTGGGCGAGGCTGAAGAGCAGCGCGCCGGCGGCGACGCCCCAGGGGCTCCAGCGCCCGAAGTAGACGAGGGCCACGGCGATGAAGCCGCGCCCCGCCACCAGGTCGTCGGCGAACATCTTGGCCTGGCAGAGCGACAGGTAGGCGCCGCCCATGCCCCCCAGTGCGCCGCCCAGCATGAGCGCCTGGTAGCGCACGCGGTTCACGTCGATCCCCAGGGTGTCCGCGGCGCGCGGGTGGGTGCCCACGGCCCGGACGCGGAGGCCCCACGACGTCCGGTGGAGCAAGTACCCGCTCGCCGGGACGAGCAGGAAGGCGACGTAGACCACCGGGTTGTGGTTGAAGAGCACGCCGCCCAGGAACGGGATGCGGGAGAGGCCCGGGATGGGAAGGTTCGCGACCCCCTCCACCCCCGTGACCCCGCCGATCTCGTGCCGGAAGAGGGTGCCGGCCACCCCGGTTCCGAGCATGGCGAGGCCGATCCCGGCGATGCCCTGCGGGGCGCGGAAGGTGACCGTCACGAGGCCGAAGAGGAGCCCGAGGAGCATGCCCACGACCGCCGCGAGCGCGAAGCCCAGGAGGTCCGCCCAGGGGCCGAGCGAACCGGAGCGGGCCAGGTAGGCCGGGAGGAAGCCCACGAAGGCCCCCAGGCTCATGATGCCCTCGCAGCCGAGGTTGAAGACCCCGGCCCGCTGGTTGAACATCTCCCCGAGCGCCGCGAGGAGGAGGGCGACCGAGAAGGGGACGCCCAGCGACAGGATGTCGTAGGCCATCTGACCGAGCGTCATGCGCCCGCCTTTCCGCCCGGCAGGAAACGTCCGAGAAGACGGGCGGCCCGCTGCCGCGCGTACGGGTCGTCCACGTACATCCGGGCCGACACGATGGCGAGGATGATCGCGCCCTGGAGGACGAGCACCATGTTGGCGGGGATGCCGGCCGAGCGCTGCGTCATGTCGGCGCCCACGAGGAGGAGCCCGAAGAAGATGGCCGCGGGAACGATGCCCGCCGGATGGAGGCCGCCGAAGAGCGCCACCACGATGGCCGCGAAGCCATACCCCGACGAGATGTTCTCGATGGCCCGGTGGTGCACGCCCAGGACCTCGACCGCCCCCGCCAGCCCCGCGAAGCCGCCGGCGAGGAGCATGGCCACGACGAGCGAACGCTCCACGCGGATGCCGGCGTAGCGGGCGGCCTTGCTCCCGGCCCCCGAGGCACGCATGCGGAATCCCAGCGTGGTCCGCCAGAGGAGCACCCAGACGAGCCCCGCCAGGACAAGCGCGAGGAGCAGGCCCGAGTGGAGCCGCGTTCCCGGGACGAGCCGCTCGAGCCAGGCCGAGCGGGGGAGGCGCATCGACTGCGGCGTTCCCGATCCGGTCATGAGCTCGGCCGGGTCGATGAGCGGTCCCCGGAGCATGAAGGTGTAGAGCTGCGCGGCGATGTAGTTGAGCATCACCGTGCTCAGGATCTCGTTCACGTCGAGCTTCGCCCGCAGGACGCCGGCGATCCCACCCCACAGGGCCCCTCCCAGCGCGCCGGCGACGAGGCACAGCGGGAGGAGCACCGGGCGCGGCCATTCCGGGACCGCGAGCGCCACACCGGTCGCGCACAGGATCCCGATCAGGATCTGCCCCTCGGCGCCGATGTTGAGGATGCCGCTCCGGAACGAGATGGCGACCCCGAGGGCCACGAGGATGAGCGGCACCGACCGGACCAGGATCTCGGTGATCCCGAAGCGGTCCTGGAGCGGGCCGGTGAGGATGACGCGGAAGGTGGCCCAGGGGCTCGCGCCGATGGCCTCGAGCACGAGCGCGACCACCGTGGCGGCCGCCAGCGCGGCCACCGCGATCACCGCGGCGGCGTAGAACGCGCGGAAGCGTCTACCCAAGGGGCACCCCCGCCATGAGGAGCCCGAGCGTCCTCCGGGTGGCGTCCCGGGAGGCGAGCACCTCGAGGATGCGCCCCTTGTAGATGACGGCGATCCGGTCGGACAGGGCCATGACCTCCTCGAGCTCCTCCGAGACGAGGAGGATGCCGGCCGAGCTCCGGCGCAGGGCGAGGAGCTGCCCGTGGATGAACTCCGCCGCTCCCATGTCCACGCCGCGCGTCGGGTAGACCGCCACGAGCGCCTTCGGCCCCCGGGCCAGCTCCCGCGCCAGGATGACCTTCTGGATGTTGCCTCCGGAAAGGGTCCCGGCCGCCGCCGCCGTGGACGAGCAGCGGATGTCGAAGCGCTCCCGGAGCTCCTCCGCATTCCGGTGGAGCTCCCCGGGCCGGAGAAAGCCGTGCCGGCTGAACCCCGCCTTGCCGACGTCCTTCAGCACCAGGTTCTCCTCCACCGAGAACGGACCGACGATCCCCTCGTGGTGCCGGTCCTCGGGGACGTAGCCCATGCCGCCGTCGATGATCCGCCGCGGGGAGGCGTGGGCGATCTCCGCGCCGTCGAGCCGGATCGAGCCGGACTCGACGGGTCGCAGCCCGGCGAGCGCGTCGGCGAGCTCCCGCTGCCCGTTGCCGGAGACCCCGGCCAGGCCGAGGATCTCGCCGGCCCGCACGTCGAGGTCGAGGCCGTCGAGCGCCAGGTTTCCGCGATCGCCGCGGACCCGGAGCGCGCGAACCGTGAGGACCTCCCGGCCCGGCGCGCCGGACTGCTCGTTGCGGGGCTGGACCACGTCGCGTCCCGTCATCAGGGCCGCCAGCTCGGCGGTGGAGTGGTCGGCCGTGCTCCCGTGGAAGACCACCTCGCCGTGCCGGAGGATCGTGACCCGGTCGGAGAGGGCCTTCACCTCGTTCAGCTTGTGGCTGATGAAGATGATGGAGAGCTCCGCCATCATCCGCCGGAGACGGTCGAGCAGGTCGTCGGTCTCCTGCGGGGTGAGGGCGGAGGTGGGCTCGTCCAGGATGAGCAGGCGTGCGCCCAGGCAGAGGGTCTTCACGAGCTCGACCCGCTGCTGCTCTCCCACCGAGAGCTGCCACACCGGGGCGTCCGGGTTCACCGGGAGCTCGTGGTGGGCCGAGACCTCGAGGACGCGCCGCCGCGCCTCCTTCAGGTCGAGCCGGATGCGCCGGTGGAGGGCCTTCATCCCCAGGGCCACGTTCTCGGTGACCGTCATGCTGGGGACCAGCATGAAGTTCTGGTGGACCATGCCGATCCCGCGGTCGAAGGCGTCGGCGGGGGAGGCGAAGCGGACCACCTCGCCGTTCACCCGGATGGAGCCCTCGTCGGGCTGGTAGAGCCCGGCCAGGATGTTCATGAGCGTCGACTTGCCGGCGCCGTTCTCGCCCACGAGCGCGAGCGCCTCCCCGCGGCGCACCTCGAGGGAGACCCGGTTGCAGGCCAGGATCCCCGGGAAGCGCTTGGTGATCCCCTCGAGCGCCAGCTCGCGGATCGGCTCGTTCATGCGGGGCCCACGGGCGACCCGTCAGAACTTGACGCTCTTCCAGTCGAGCGGGAGCTTGCCGGAGACGAGGCCGGCCTTGGCCGCGTCCACCCGGGCGCGGAGCTCCTTCGTCAGGACCGGACCCACCGCCCCGTTGAACTCGAAGACGAAGCCCCCGTTCGCGAAGTGGAGCGGGATGTTCTCGCCGCCGAGGACGCCGGCCGACCGCTTGTCGATGATGGTCTCGATGACCGGGGCGTAGTTGTAGCTCGCGGCGGCAACGACCCAGGCCGCCTCGGGCATCTTGAGCTGGGCCACGTCCTGGCCGACCCACCAGATCTTCTTCTCCTTGAAGGCGGCCACCGCCCGGAGCGCCCCGAGGGCCTGCTGGGACGATCCGGTGAGAACGTCCGCGCCGGCCTTGATCTGGGTCTGCGCCAGCTCGCCGGCCTTCACGAAGTCGCCGAAGCTCCCGGTGTGGGCCACCTTCACGTCGGCCTTGGGGTTCGCCGACTTCACTCCGAGTACGAATCCGCGGTCGTAGCGGGCCGCGTCGCCGCCGTCCACCGGCCCCACGAGCCCGACCACGCCCGACCGCGTGAGCGCGCCGGCGATGAGGCCGTTCAGGTACCCGGTCTCCTCGCTCTGCGGCATGTAGGTGAAGACGTTCTTCGGGCCGACCTCGGCGCTGGTCCCGAAGACGAAGGTGGTCTTCGGGAACTCCTCGGCCATCTCCAGGATCAGGTTCTTGTACTGGGCGCCGTGGGCGATGATGACGTCGAAGCCCCTGGAGGCGTACTGGCGGGCGGCCGAGCCGGCGTCCACCGGCTTCATCTTCTCGCTGTACCCGTACTCGACGAGGGCCGGGCCGTACTTCTTCTGCACCGACGTGATGGCGTCGTGCATCGCCTGGCACCAGCCCTTGTCGTCGACGGTGGATTCGACGATGAGCGCGATGCGCACCTTCGACTTCGGCGCCGCGGCACCGGCGTGGAAGGCCAGGAAAAGGGCGGGGACGGCGAACAGCAGCTTGCGCATGATGCTCCTCCTCGTCGGGGCGGGAGAATCTAGCGGAATTCCGTCGGGCGGACCACAGCTCGTCCGGCCCTTCCTTCGTCGACCTTCACGCAACGTCCGATGCCTGCGGAGGGAGCAGGCAGATGCGCGAAGATCGGGCGGCCGGGTTACCCGCTGCTTCGCCATGCCATCAGGTGGAGCTCGGCGGCCTCCTCCTCGAGGAGCGGTCCCACGACCTCCACCCGGCGCTGGCCACCCCCCAGCACGACCCGGCAGGGCACGTCGAGCGTCGGGTTCTCGGGGTGGTTTCCTGTGATCTCCTTGAGCCGCTTCTCCCCCAGGGCGTAGACCACCCGCCCGAAGCCGGCCCAGTAGGCGGCCCCGGCACACATCGCGCAAGGCTCGGCGGAGGCGTAAAGGGTGCAAGAGGCAAGGAATTCAGGGCGGTACGCCGCCGAGGCCCGCGTGGCGAGCAGCCGCTCGGCGTGGGCCGTCATGTCCCGCGAGGGCAGGTAGCCGTTCTCCGCTTCCATGAGGACATTTCCCCGCGCATCGACGAGGATGGCGCCGAACGGGTGGTTCCCGTGCCCCATGGCTCGACGCGCGACGTCCATGCACCTTCGCAGCATCATTTCGTCGATCGGGGACCCCATCCGCGCCTCCTGGATCGTAGTATGCCGCCCTTCGATGGCGGCGGCGAGGGCATCCCGAGCGTGATCCCACCCAGGCTCCAGCTGGAAAACATCACGAAGCGCTACGGGACCCTCGTGGCGAACGACGGCGTCTCGCTCTCGGTGGAGCCGGGCGAGATCCACTCGGTGCTGGGGGAGAACGGGGCGGGCAAGTCCACCCTGATGAAGGTCGTCTACGGCGCGGTGCGCCCGGACGCCGGGGTCATCCGCTGGAACGGCGAGGAGGTCCACGTCCGGTCCCCGCACGAGGCGCGGGCGCTCGGCATCGCCATGGTGTTCCAGCACTTCTCGCTCTTCGACACGCTGACGGTGGCCGAGAACGTCTGGCTCGGCCTCTCCCCGGACCTGAGCCTCCAGGAGGTGACGGCGGGGATGCAGCGGAAGGCCGAGGAGTACGGCCTGGAGCTCGATCCCCGGCGCCCCGTGCACACGCTCTCGGTCGGGGAGCGGCAGCGCGTCGAGATCGTCCGCGCGCTCCTCGCGGAACCCAAGCTCCTCATCCTCGACGAGCCCACGTCGGTGCTCACGCCCCAGGCGGTGGAGCGGCTCTTCGTGACGCTCCGGAAGCTCGCGTCCACGGGCTGCTCGATCCTCTACATCAGCCACAAGCTCGACGAGATCCGCTCCCTCTGCCACCGCTGCACGGCGCTGCGGGCCGGCAAGGTCACCGGCACCTGCGACCCCACGGTGGAGACCACCGCCAGCCTGTCCCGGCTCATGATCGGGTCGGATCCCCCGAGGCTCATCCACCGCGAGCCCCGGCTCGGTCCGGTCGCGCTCGAGGTCCGCGACCTCGACCTCCCGCGGATCGACCGCTTCGGCGTCACGCTGGAGGGGGTGTCGCTCGAGCTCCGTGCCGGGGAGATCGTGGGGATCGCCGGTGTCTCCGGTAACGGGCAGCAGGAGCTCCTGGCGGCCATCTCGGGCGAGGACCCCCGCGCCCCCCGCGCCGCGATCCGGCTCCTCGGCGAGGAGATCGGGAGGCTGGGGGCCGGGGAGCGCCGGCGGAAGGGGCTCCACTTCATCCCCGAGGAGCGGCTCGGCCGCGGGGCCGTACCCGCCCACTCGCTCGCCTCCAACCTGCTGCTCACGCGCCGCGAGTCGGTGCACCGACTGGGCTGGATCGACCGGAGGGCGCTGGGCAGGCAGACGGAGGGCATCCTCGGCCGGTTCGGCGTGAAGGCCTCCGGCCCGGCCGCCGTGGCGCGGAGCCTGTCGGGGGGCAACCTCCAGAAGTACATCGTGGGGCGGGAGATCGACGCCGTCCCCCGGGTGCTCGTCGTCGCCCAGCCCACCTGGGGCGTGGACGTGGGGGCGAGCGCGCAGATCCGGGGCGAGCTGCTCGCGCTGCGCGACGCCGGCTGCGCCGTCCTGGTGGTCTCCGAGGAGCTCGAGGAGCTCTTCGAGATCGCCGACCGTCTCCACGTCATCGCGAAGGGGCGCCTCTCGCCGTCCCTCACGACCTACGAGGCCACCCGGGAGCTGATCGGCGAGTGGATGAGCGGCCTCTGGCCGACCCAGGCAGCGGTGTCCGGCGGAGGCGCGCCGTGATCGTGCTCGAGGCCCGGGCGGCCCCCTCGCGATGGATGAGCGTCCTGTCACCCGTCATCGCGCTCGCCATCACCATCGCCGTCGCGGCGCTCCTCTTCGCCTTCCTCGGGAAGAGCCCCGTCGAGGGGCTCCGGATCTTCCTCGTGGAGCCGTTCCACGGGCTGCGCGGGCTGACGGAGCTCGGCCTCAAGGCCACGCCGCTCATCCTCATCTCGCTCGGGCTCTCCCTCTGCTTCCGCTCCAACGTCTGGAACATCGGCGCCGAGGGGCAGTACCTGGTCGGCGGCATCGCTGCGGGCTGGCTCGCGCTCACCGTGACGGAGGGGCAGATCGCCATCCCGCAGTGGGCCTTCTTCTTCCTCGCCGTCGTGGCCGGCGCCATCGGCGGGGCGATCTGGGCGTCCATCGTCGCGTTCCTGCGCGACCGGTTCCACGCGAACGAGATCCTCGTGAGCCTCATGCTCGTGTACGTGGCGAACCTGCTCCTCAGCTACCTGGTCTTCGGACCCTGGAAGAACCCGGAGGGCTTCAACTTCCCCCAGACGGTGAACTTCGCGGCGAACACCGACGTGCCGAGGCTGCTGCGGGGGATGCGGCTCAACGCCGGATTCGTCCTCTCGCTCGTCACCGCGGTGGTGGCCTGGTTCTTCATGTTCCGGACGCTCGGGGGGTACAAGCTCCAGGTCGGAGGTCCGGCTCCCGCCGCGTCGCGATACGCCGGCTTCTCGGCGCGCTCCGCGCTCTGGTCCACGCTGCTCATCTCCGGCGCGCTCGCCGGCGTCGCGGGAGCCCTGGAGGTGACCGGCCCCATGGGGCAGCTCACCCCGCACGTGGCGTCCGGGTACGGGTTCACGGCCATCATCGTGGCCTTCGTCGGACGGCTGCACCCCATCGGCTGCGTGCTCGGGAGCTTCGTCCTCTCCTCGTTCCTCATCGGGGGGGAGCTCGCCCAGTCCCGCATCGGGCTGCCCTCGGCGGTGTCCGGCGTATTCCAGGGCGTGCTGCTCTTCTCCCTGCTGGCCTGTGACACGCTCATCCTGTCCCGGGTGCGCTGGAGGAGGTCCGCATGAACGAGATCGCGCTCCTCGTCGCGGCCACCTTGAGCTCGGGGACCCCGCTCGCCATCGCCGGTCTGGGGCTCCTCGTGAACGAGCGGGCGGGCGTCCTCAACCTGGGGGCCGAGGGGATGATGCTCGTCGGCGCGCTCGCCGGCTACGCGGTCACGTTCCACACCGGGAACGAGTGGATCGGGTTCGCCGCCGGGGCGGGTGCGGGCGCCATCCTGGCGGCCTTCTTCGGATGGCTCGTCATCTGGCTCCACACGAACCAGTACGCGACCGGGCTCGCCGTCAGCCTCTTCGGGGGCGGCCTCTCCGCGTACCTGGGCGCGGGCTACGTGGGGCAGAAGCTCGGGGAGCACCCCGACCTCTCCATCCCGGGGCTTCGCGACGTGCCCTTCCTCGGCCCCGCGGCGTTCGACCAGCACCTGCTCGCCTACCTCACCATCCTCGGGACGGTGGCGCTGGCCTGGATGCTCCAGCGGACGCGCGCCGGGCTCGTCCTGCGCGCCGTCGGGGAGAATCCCGAGTCGGCCCACGCGCTCGGCTATCCGGTGCGGAGGATCCGGCTCCTGGCCGTCGTCGTGGGAGGGGCCCTCTGCGGGATCGCCGGCGCGTACCTCTCGGTCGTGTATGCCCCGCTGTGGGTGGAGGGGATGGTGGCGGGGCGAGGGTGGATCGCGCTCGCCCTCACGGTCTTCGCCACCTGGCGCCCGGTCCGGTTGCTCCTCGGCGCCTACCTCTTCGGCGGAGTCACGATGCTCCAGCTCCACCTCCAGGCACGGGGGGTGCAAGTCCCGCTGCAATTCATGAGCATGCTGCCCTACCTCGCTACAATAGTGGTCCTCGTGCTCATCTCGCGGAATCCGGCCTGGATCCGCCTCAACATGCCCGCATCCCTGGGAAAGCCCTTCTACCCTGGCTCCTGAAGCAGCAGCACCCCACGCCGTAGATACCCGTACCCGGAAGAGGAGAAACGAATCCATGAACCGTCGCTCGTCGTTGAAGAACCTGGCCCTCATCGCGGTGCTGGGCGCAGGCACCCTGCTCGCCTGCGCCAAGGAGGAGCCGAAGAAGCCCGAGGCGCCCGTCGCCGCTCCGGCGAAGCCCGAGCCGCTCAAGGTCGCATTCGTCTACGTCGGTCCCGTGGGAGACGCCGGATGGACCTTCGCCCATGACCTGGGGCGCAAGTACGCGGAGTCGAAGTACGGAGACCGCATCAAGACCACCTTCGTCGAGAAGGTGCCCGAGGGTCCGGACGCCGAGCGCGTCATCCGCGACCTGGTCGCCCAGGGCAACAAGGTCATCTTCGCCACCTCGTTCGGCTTCGGCGACTCGATGGAGAAGGTCGCCAAGGACTTCCCGGACGTCTACTTCGAGCACGCCACGGGCTACAAGATGGCCCCGAACCTCCGGGTGTACGAGGGGCGCTTCTACGAGGACGCCTACCTCGCGGGCATCGTGGCCGGCGAGATGACCAAGACCAACGTCATCGGCTTCGTGGGCTCGTTCCCCATCCCCGAGGTGCTCCGCAACATCAACGCCTTCACGCTGGGTGCGCTGAGCGTCAACCCGAAGGTGAAGACCAAGGTCGTCTGGGTGGGCAGCTGGTTCGATCCCCCGAAGGAGGCCGAGGCGGCCCAGTCGCTCATCAACCAGAAGGCCGACGTGCTGCTCCAGAACACCGACTCCACGGCGGTGCTGCAGACGGCCGAGAAGAACGGCAAGTACGCGTTCGGCTGGGACAGCGACATGAGCGCGTTCGCCCCCAAGGCCCACCTGGGCTCGGCACGGCTGAACTGGGGCCTCTACTACGACAAGGCCATCGGCGACGTCCTCAACAAGACCTGGAAGACCGAGGCGACGAAGTGGGGCGTGAAGGAAGGGCTGCCCGAGTTCGTGGCCCTCGCCACCTTCATCCCGGATTCGACGAAGAAGAAGGTCGAGGACGCCAAGGCAGGCATGAAGGCCGGCACGGTGGCGGCATTTCAGGGTCCGCTCCTGGACAACACCGGCAAGGAGGTCCTCGCGAAGGGCGTGGTCGGTGACGACAAGTGGAACGGCGCGGTGAACTTCTACGTGAAGGGCGTCGAGGGCAAGGTTCCGTCGGGGAAGTAACCTCCACGGCAACCGCAGTCCTGGACGGGGGCCTCGCGGCCCCCGTTCGCATTTCCGCCACCGGAGGAGGACCGAGAAAAGGGGCGCCTTCCGTACTACCATCCCTCCACGCGGTGACGGCGTGGCGCCTCGCGCGGATCGGAGCGGGGAAGGGGACCGGGATGGACGAGAAGGATTTCATGCGGCGGGCCATCGCGCTCTCCCGGCAGGGGCTCGAGGAGGGGCGAGGCGGCCCCTTCGGCGCGGTGGTGGTCCAGGGTGGACGCATCGTCGGCGAGGGGTTCAACCAGGTCACCTCGACGAACGATCCCACCGCCCACGCCGAGGTGGTGGCCATCCGCGCCGCCTGCGCGGCGCTCGGGCGCTTCGACCTCTCGGGCTGCGAGATCTACGCGAGCTGCGAGCCCTGCCCCATGTGCCTCTCCGCCATCTACTGGGCGCGCATCGGGCGCATCTGCTACGGGAACGGGCGTGCCGACGCGGCCCGGATCGGCTTCGACGACGCCAGCATCTACGAGCAGGTGGCGAAGGGCATCGCCGAGCGGAGCATCCCGATGGTCCAGCTCCTGCCGGGCGAGGCGCGCACCCCCTTCGAGGACTGGGAGCGGAAGGCCGACCGGGTCCGTTACTAGCCCGGGCGCAGCTGCAGGAGCTGGGCCGCGACCGAGATGGCGATCTCGGCCGGCTCCTTGCCTCCGACCCCCGGCAGCCCGATGGGGCAGACGAGCCGGGAGAGATCCGCGTCGGAGAACCCCCGCTCGCGGAGCCGGGCCTCGAAGCGGGCCCGCTTGGTGCGCGATCCGATGAGCCCGAGGTAGCCGAGATCCCGGCGCCGGAGCGCCGCGGCGACGATGGCCTGGTCGAGATCGTGACTGTGAGTGAATATGACGAGGTCGCACCCGGGCGGCAGGTCGCGGACCTCCCCCTCGGGATCGTCGGTGACCACGGCGCGCACGTTCGCGGGCAGGTCGCCGGGGAACTCGCCCGGACGGGAATCGAACCAGTCCACCCGGCAGGGCAGGTCGCCGAGCAGCCTCGTGAGCGCCCGCCCGACGTGGCCGGCCCCGAAGAGCGCGACGTTCCAGCGGGGCGGGAGGATCGCCTCGAAGAGCAGGGTGACTGCGCCCCCGCAGCACTGGCCCAGGCTGGGCCCGAGGCCGAAGTCGCGCGAGAACGGAGGCGGGGGCTCGCCGACCGCCGAGGCGGCAAGCATCTCCCGGGCCGCGCGGGTGGCCTCGAGCTCCAGGTGCCCTCCGCCGATGGTCCCCTGGGCCCCCGCGGCGGAGATCACCATCTTCGTGCCCGCCCCCCGGGGCGTGGACCCGTCGGCGCGCAGGACGGTGACGAGGACGGCCGGCTCGCCGCGAGCCGACAGGCCCGCGAGCGCCTCGATCCAGGTCGTCACCGGGAGGTCTCCGGAGGGGGCGCGGCGAGGCGCTGGCGAAGCTCCTCGACGGCGAGGAGGACGCGCTCCGGCGTGGCCGGCGCGTCGAGCCGGGGGCTGGCCCGGTGGTCGGCGGAGGCGGCCACCGCGTCCTTCAGCGCGTGGAACACGGAGATGGCCAGCATGACCGGAGGCTCGCCCACCGCCTTCGACCGGCGCACGGTCGGCAACCGGTTCCCCTCGTCGAGCCGGAGCGTCACGCGGAAGTCCTCGGGCACGTCGCTGCAGGCCGGGATCTTGTAGGTGGAAGGTGCGTGGGTGGCGAGCCGCCCCTTCGGATCCCACCAGAGTTCCTCGGTGGTGAGCCAGCCCATGCCCTGGACGAAGCCGCCCTCCACCTGTCCGCGGTCGATGGCCGGGTTGAGGGAGCCGCCACAGTCGTGGAGGATGTCCACCCGCACGACCCGGTACTCCCCGGTGAGGAGATCGATCTCCACCTCGGAGACCGCGGCGCCCCAGGCGAAGTAGTAGAAGGGGCGCCCCCGGAACGTCCCGCGGTCCCAGTGGACGAGCGGTGTGCGGTAGAAGCCGGTGGACGAGAGGGAGACCCGCTCGACGTGAGCGAGCTTCGCGACCGCGGCGAAGGGCATGGCGCGTCTCCCGATGCGCACGCTCCCGCCCTCGAAGACCGCGGCCGAGGGGCGGCCGCCCAGGTGCCCGGCCGCCAGGCGGGCCATGCGCCGGCGGATGTTCCGGGCCGCGGCCTCGGCCGCCTTGCCGTTCAGATCGCTCCCGGTGGAGGCGGCCGTCGGCGAGGTGTTCGGCACCTTCTCGGTGCTGGTGGCCATGACCCGGACCCGGTCGATCCCGACGCCGAGCTCGTCGGCCACCACCTGCGCGACCTTCACGTGCAGTCCCTGCCCCATCTCGATCCCGCCGTGGGAGAGCTGGACGCTTCCGTCGGTGAAGACGTGGACGAGCGCGCCGGCCTGGTTCATGTGGGTGGCCGTGAAGGAGATCCCGAACTTGACGGGCGTGAGCGCGAGCCCCCGCCGGGAGAAGCGGCTCGCCGCGTTGAAGGCCGCGATCTGCTTCCGCCTCGCCGCGTAGGAGGCGCTCCGCTCCAGCTCGGAGAGGATGGCCGGCATGGGGTTCTCGTCGAGCCTCATCCCGTAGGGCGTGGTGTTGCGGGTCCGGGTCCCGTAGAGGTTCCGCCGCCGGATCTGGAGGGGGTCCTTGCCGAGCGCCCGGGCCACCTCGTCCACCACCCACTCGATGGCCATCACCCCCTGCGGCCCGCCGAATCCCCGGAATGCGGTGTTGGAGACCGTGTTCGTCCGGCAGCGGTGCGACGTGACCGAGAGGTGAGGGAGCCAGTAGCAGTTGTCGGCGGAGAGCATGGCCCGGTCGTTCACCGCGCCGGAGAGGTCGGCGGAGATCCCGCAGCGGGAGGCGAGCACGAGGTCGAGGCCGAGGATGCGCCCGGCGCCGTCGAACCCCACGTCGTAGTCGACGAGGAAGTCGTGCCGCTTCCCGGTGAGCAGCATGTCGTCGTCCCGGTCGAGCCGCAGCTTGACCGGGCGGCCGGTGCGGTCGGCGAGCTGCGCGGCGATCACGGCGATGAGGGCGGCCTGCGTCTCCTTTCCGCCGAAGCCGCCGCCGAGGCGCCGGACCTCGACGGTCACCTCGCCGTAGGCCTTCCCGAGCGTCCGGGCCACGAGGTGCTGGACCTCGGTGGGGGCCTGCGTGGAGCTGAAGACGTGCAGCGCGCCGCCCTCGCGGGGGATGGCCATGGCGACCTGCCCCTCGAGGTAGAAGTGGTCCTGGCCGCCCATGTGGAGGCGCCCGGAGAGGCGGCGGGGGGAGCGGGCGAGCGCGGCCGGTGGATCGCCGCGCCGCATCACCTCGGTGGGCAGGACGAACGAGCCCTGGGCGAGCGCCTCCTCGATGGTGAGGATGGCGGGGAGATCCTCGTACTCCACCACCGCCCGCTGGGCGGCCCGCCGGGCGTTCTCCACCGTGTCGGCGGCGACGGCGAAGAGCGACTGGCCGAAGTACTCGACCGTCCCGTCGGCGAAGACGGGGTCCCAGGGGAAGGCCGGGCCGATCGCATTCCCGTGCCGGAGGTCGGAGGCGGTCATCACCGCCGCGACGCCGGGCGAGCCGGGCACCGGCCCCACGTCGAGACGCAGGATGCGCGCGTGCGCCCTCTCGCTCAGGCGGACGAAGGCGTGCAGGAGATCCCTGGGCTCCGGGAGGTCGTCCACGTAGAGGGCGTCGCCGCGCACGTGCCGCTCGGAGCTGTCGTGGGGGAGAGGGGCGTGGACAGCCGGGCGGGTCTTCCGGGGAGCGCTCACGTCGCCTCCGCCTGGAATCGCCGCAGCAGGTTGCGGGCCACGAGCGTCCGGTAGGCGGCGCTCGCCCGCATGTCGGAGAGGGGCTGGAACTCGCCGTCGAGCACCGGGAGCACGGACGCCACGGTCTCCTCCGTCCAGGGCTTCCCCAGGAGCGCGGCCTCGCAGGCGACCGCCCGCCTGGGCGTCGCGGCCATCCCGCCGAAGGCGAGCCGCGCCTCGCGCACGCGCCCGCGCTCGAGGGTCACCGCGAAGGCGCCGCAGACCGCGGAGATGTCCTGGTCCCGCCGCTTCGAGACCTTGTAGGTGGCGAAGCGAAGCCCGGGCCGGGGCAGCGGCAGGCGGATCCGCTCGATGAACTCGCTGCGCTGCAGGGCCGTGCTGCGGTAGGCGAGGAAGAAGTCGTCGAGGGGGATCTCCCGGCGGTCCGCTCCCCGCCGGAGCACGGCGGAGGCGCCGAGGGCGAGGAGCGCGGGCATCGTGTCGCCGATGGGGGAGGCGTTGGCCACGTTGCCGACGAGGGTCCCGGTGTTCCGGATCTGCTGGGAGCCGATGCGGCGCACGAGCGCGGCGAGAGACGGGAAGGGACCGGAGAGGACGGCGAGGGCGTCGGTGTAGGTGGCGGCCGCGCCGATCTCCACGTGGGTCCGCGTCCGGACGGCCTCCGAGAGCTCCTCGACGGCGCCCAGGGAGACGAGGGTGTGGAGCTCCCGGTGCTGCTTCGTGACCTGGAGGCCGACGTCGGTTCCGCCGGCGAGGATGTGCGCCTCGGGGTGCTCGAGCAGGAGGTCGGCGAGGGCGTCGGCCGTCCGGGGCGCGAAGAGGCGCCGTCCGGCGCCCTCCACCACGAGGGTACCGGTGCGGGCGATGGCGAACAGCTGGGCCGCGAGCGCCGCCTGGTGCGCGGCGAGGCGCGGTCCGCCGCCCCGCTCGAAGGCGCGCCCGGCGGCCTCCACGATGGGCCGGTAGCCGGTGCAGCGGCACAGGTTCCCCGCCAGCACCTCGTTCACCCGCTCCCGGGACGGTGCGGGCTCGCTCTCGTAGAGGGCGAGGAGCGACATCACGAATCCGGGCGTGCAGAACCCGCACTGGGAGGCGTGGCACTCCACCATGGCCGCCTGCACCGGATGGAGCGCCTCTCCCGGCGAGGAGAGGCTCTCCACGGTGAGGAGCGCCTTCCCGTCGAGGGCGGGCACGAAGAGGATGCAGGCGTTCACCGCCCGGTAGCGCAGCTCGCCCCGGTGGAGCTCCGCGAGCACGACGGTGCAGGCGCCGCAGTCCCCCTCCCGGCAGCCCTCCTTCGAGCCGCAGCGGCGCTCCTCCCCCCGCAGCCAGTCGAGGACCGTCCACGTCGGGTCGATCCCGTCGAGTTCCCGGACCTTGCCGTCGAGGAGGAAGCGGATGCCTGCGGGCATGCGCCCAACCTTAACCCTGCCGCGCCGCCGGCGCGACGACGGTGAGCGCTGCGCTCACGAAGTTCACCGCGTCCGGAGCGGTCACCGCTTCGCGGAGTCGCTCCATGATGCGGAGGTAGCCGAGGTCGACGGGACCGCTCGCCACACCTCGAGCGGTCCGGGCCGGATCGGACGGGTCGAGCCGAAGGTCGAAGCCCTCACCCTGGTAGCGCACGGGGCCCGCGCCGCTCTCCACGACGAAGGTGCGGGTCCCGAACCGGCCGTGCATGCGGATGGCGTCCCCGCTTCGCTCGAGGGCGAACCCGTCGCGGGCGGGGGCCAGCGTCCAGGCCTCCACGCTGCCGAAGAAGCGGGGCTTCACCACGTAGGGGCCGCCGTCCTCCGGGCACATCACGTCGCAGTGGCCGCACTCGTTGCAGGCGTCGGCGAAGTTGGCGATCTGGTGGGCCTCCTCGACGGGCGTCTCCCCCACGAGCTCGAGCGTGAACCCCGCCGCGCCGGGGACGAGCCGCTCGAGCCGCACCGCCCCCTTCGGCATGGGGAGCGCGAAGTTGGCGTCGTTCGGGCAGACCGGGATGCACTTGTCGCAGGTGAGGCAGTCGAAGAGCGTGAGCGACGAACCGACCTTCTTCGGCGGCGTGGAGTTCTTCGCGGCCGCGTAGCGCGGGTCCTCGAGGGCCCGCTCGAGGTGGACGTCGGTGTTCCGGAGCCGGGCGGCGGAGACCCAGGCGTCGAATGCCGGTCCAGCGGCATCGCGCAGGTCGCCCTTGCCCTGGAGCGCCGCGCGGCACGCGGCGGCAGCAGCCTCCGGCAGGCCGAGCGAGGCGAGCGCGGCCTCGCCCTGGCCGAGACCCCGGATGGCGAAGGTGTCGAGGTCGGTCGCCCCGGCCGCGTCCATGCGACGGAAGAGCTCGGCGTGGTAGTTCCGGGTGCGCCCGTATCCGCCGGCCCGGAGGAGGTCGGTGCAGACGCTCACCGGCTTGAGCCCGAGCGCCACCGCGTCGGGGAAGTTGGCCGCGTCGATCCCCGCCGAGAAGGAGATCGGGTACCGATCCCCGAACCGGCGGCGGAAGCGCTGCACGAGCGCCATCGCGAGCACGTGGAGGGGGGCGCCCGAGAGGTACATCTCCTTCTCCGTCGCCGGGAAGAAGGACTTGTGGTTCCGGACGAGCAGCGTGTTCGTGAACTTCACTCCGAAGCCGCGCCCCCTCGCCTCGGCCAGCGCGCCCAGCCGCTCGACGAATCCGACCACCTGGCTCCACCGCGCGTCCTTCTCGAAGGCGGAGTCGGGGACGGCGAGTTCGGCGAAGCCCAGCCGGTCGCGCAGGATGGCGCGGAGCTCGTCCGGCCCGAGCAGCGTGGGGTTGAGCTTCACCACGAGGTGCAGCCCCAGGTCGCGCAGCAGATGTTCGCCGATCCCCTCGATCTCCTCCGGGGGGCATCCGTGGAACGTGGAGAGGGTGAGGGTGTCGGAGATCCGGGTCGGGAAGGGCAGGTCGCGCAGGTGGCGCCACCCGGCGGGAACCTGGTCGCGGAGCCGCTCGATCACCCTCCCGGCGTCGAGGAGTCCGTCCACGAAGGCCTGGACGCGAGGCGATCGGATGCCGGCCAGGTCGTAACCCACGCTCATGTCGAAGACGGTGTCCCCGAAGCCCGGCGAGAGCCCCGGGAGGACTCCCGAGCCCTTCAGCATCTCGATGAGCATCGACGCCTTGACGTACTCCTCCAGCGACCGCTCGAGCGTGAGCTCCTGCGACCACTCGACGTTGAAGCCCACCGTCTGCATGTCGATGCAGGGGCGGGGGATGACGAGATCGTCCTTCACCTGGACGGTCTTCAGCTCCATGACCCGGCAGCCGGCGAGCCAGGAGAGGACGATGTTCTGCGCGAGCTGGGTGTGCGGCCCGGCGGCGGGGCCGAGCGGGCTGGACGCCCGGTGGCCGTGGATCGAGACCGACAGGTCCCGCGCCGGGTCCCCGAGGGAGAAGTGGCGGGCCGGCAGGTCGAAGGCGGCCTTCTTCCGGGTGATCTCCGTGAACAGTCGGTTCACGAGGACGCCGAACGGGACCGGTACGAGTTCCATTGCCCTCCTTCTCCCCGATTTCGGCGCAGGCGTCGAGGGCGACGCTCGCATAGAATGGAGGGCCAGCGATGATCACCTTCCACCTGAACGGCGCACCCAGGCAGGCCGAGCCACGGCCGGGCGAGTCCCTCCTCGAGCTCTTGCGCGAGACCTTCCGGATCACCTCCCCGAAGGACGCCTGCTCGCCCCAGGGGCAGTGCGGCTGCTGCCTCGTGCTCGTCGACGGGAATCCCAAGACCTCCTGCTCGGTCCCGGCCGCCAAGGTGGACGGCAAGGCCGTCCTGACGCTGGAGGGGGTCCCGGCCGCGGAGCGAAAGCTCTACGCGGAGGCCTTCCAGGTGGCGGCCGGGGTCCAGTGCGGCTTCTGCACGCCGGGCCTGACGCTGCGGATCAAGTGGCTCACCGACCAGGACCGCGTGCTCACGCGCGACGAGATCGCGAAGGGGCTCGACGGCCACCTGTGCCGCTGCACCGGCTACGTGAAGATCGTGGACGCGGTGGAGCTCATCCAGTCGGTGAAGCGCGGCGGCGCGATGCCGCCGCTCGTGACCGACGGGGGCGTGGGATCGCGGCTCGTGCGCTACCAGGGCGGGGAGCTCGCGCTCGGGGATCGCCCGTTCGTCGCCGACCTCTCCTTCGCCGGCATGCTGCACGGGGCGGTGACGCTCTCCGCGCACGCGCGCGCGCGGGTGGTGCGCATCGACACGGCGCGGGCGCGGGCCCTGCCCGGCGTGGTGGCGGTCGTCACCGCCCGTGACGTCCCGGGCGACCGCTGGGTGGGGCTCGTCTACAGGGACTGGCCCGTGCTCGTGGCCGAGGGGGAGGAGGTCCGCGCGGTGGGCGACGTGGTCGCCGCGGTGGCTGCCGAGAGCGCGCACGTCGCGCGGCAGGCGGCCGCGCTCGTGGAGGTGGAGTACGAGCCCTTGCCGCCGGTGCTCGACCCGGCCGACTCCATCCGTCCGGGCGCGCCGCAGGTGAATCCGAAGCATGCGAACGTGCTCTCCGTCACCCGGATCGAGCGCGGCGACGTGGAGGCGGCGCTCCAGGCCTCGGCCCACGTGGTCAGCGGCACCTGGGCCACCCAGCGGATCGAGCACCTCTTCCTCGAGCCGGAGGCCGCCATCGCGGTGCCGCTCCCCGACGGGCGGCTCCACCTCTACACGCAGGGGCAGGGGATCTTCGACGACCGGCGCCAGGTGGCGGCGGTGCTCGGCGAGCCCGAGGACCGGGTGTTCGTCGAGCTCGTCCCGAACGGCGGCGCCTTCGGCGGCAAGGAGGACATGAGCGTCCAGGCCCAGACCGCGCTCCTGGCGCGGAAGACCGGGCGCCCGGTTCGCCTGGTCCTCGACCGGGAGCAGTCGATCCGGATGCACCCGAAGCGCCACCCCATCACCATGAACTACACGGTCGGATGCGACGCCGAGGGGCGCCTCACCGGCGCGAAGGTGGACCTCCTCGGCGACTCGGGCGCCTACGCGTCGGTCGGCGGAAAGGTGATCGAGCGGGCCGCCGGACACGCCTGCGGCCCCTACCGCGTGCCGGCGGTGCGGGTGGACGCCGTCGCCGCCTACACGAACAACCCGCCCTGCGGCGCCATGCGCGGCTTCGGCGTGAACCAGACCGCCTTCGCGATGGAGGGCTGCATCGACCTCCTGGCGGCCAAGGTGGGTCTCGACGGCTGGGAGATGCGCTTCCGGAACGGGCTGCGCGTGGGGGACACCTTCACGACCGGGCAGGTCCTCGAGAAGTCGGTCGGCCTGGAGAAGACGTTACTCGCAGTGAAAGTTGCCTACTACGAGGCCCGGGGCCGGGGGCGCGCCGTGGGGATCGCCTGCGGCGTCAAGAACTCCGGCATCGGGAACGGCGCCATCGAGTCCGGCAAGTGCCGCCTCGTGGTGGAGCGCGACGGCACGGTGGGGCTGTACGCCGGGTTCACCGAGATGGGGCAGGGACTCCTCACCATCCTCGTCCAGTGCGCCGTGGAGGTGACGGGGCTTCCGGCCCGGACCTTCCTCCCGCGCATCGACAGCCGCTTCGAGCTGGGCGCCGGGCAGACCACCGGCTCGCGCGCCACGCTGCTCGCCGGGCGGGGAGCCGTGGAGGCCGCGCGGAAGCTCCGCGCCGACCTCGACCGGGGCCACTCCCTCGACGAGCTCGCGGGGCGCGAGTACGCGGGCGAGATCGTCATCGACGACACCACCGCGCCGGGCCAGACGAAGAACGGCAAGGTGAAGACCCACACCGCCTTCGGCTGGGCCACCCAGGTGGTGGTCCTCGACGAGAAGGGGGTGCTCGAAAGGGTCATCGCGGCCCACGACGTGGGGCGAGCCATCAACCCCCAGCAGTGCGAGGCCCAGGTGCAGGGCTCGGTGCACATGGGGCTCGGCTACGCGCTCACCGAGGAGCTCCCCTGCAAGGACGGCATGCCGGTGACCTTCCGTCTCCGCGACATCGGCGTCCTGCGCGCCCAGCACATGCCCGAGGTCGAGGTGATCCTGGTCGAGGACCCGGAGCCCGAGGGTCCCTTCGGGGCGAAGGGGGTCGGGGAGATCGGCCTCGTGCCCACCGCCGGCGCGGTGGCGGGCGCGCTGGCGGCCTTCGACGGCGTCCGGCGCATGCGGCTGCCCATGAAGGACTCGCCCGCGGCGCGGGCCATCAACGTGGGGCGCATCCCCGACGCAGACCGGTCGAGCTGGCACTGACGGAGCGAGAGGAGCGCCGGATGCAGGACGGACTTCGAATCGACGGAGAGCGGCTCTGCCGCCGGATCGCCGAACTCGGGCAGGTGGGGGCGATCGCCGGCGGCGGCGTGGCGCGCCTCGCGCTCACCGACGAGGACCGGGCCGGGCGCGACCTCGTGGTGGGCTGGATGCGGGAGATGGGGCTCGCGGTCACCGTGGACGCACTCGGGAACGTGGTCGGCGTCCGGCGGGGCCGGGAGGATCTGGCGCCGGTCATGATGGGCAGCCACATCGACACCGTCCGGACCGGCGGGCGCTACGACGGCAACCTGGGGGTGCTGGGCGGCCTGGAGGTTCTCGCCACCCTGGACGACGCGGGGATCGTCACCCGGCGCCCGCTGGCGGTGGCCTTCTTCACGAACGAGGAGGGGAGCCGCTTCCAGCCCGACATGATGGGGAGCCTGGCCTTCGTCGGCGAGCTGCCGCTCGAGAAGGCGCTCGCCACGGCCGGGATCGACGGCGCGACGGTCGGCGCCGAGCTGGCCCGGATCGGCTACGCCGGCCCGGCGCCCGTGGGAGGGAAGAAGGGGAAGGTCCACGCCTACGTGGAGCTCCACGTCGAGCAGGGACCGGTGCTCGAAGCCGAGGGCTTCACCATCGGGGCCGTCGAGGGCGTGCAGGGCATCTCCTGGTCCGAGTTCACCCTCACCGGGCAGTCGAACCACGCCGGGACCACCCCCATGCGCCTGCGCCACGACGCCGGGCTCGTGGCGGCCCGGATCACCACCTTCGCGAGGCAGGTGGCGACGGAGATGGGCGGCCATCAAGTCGCGACGGTGGGGCTGCTCACCCAGTTCCCGAACCTCGTCAACGTGGTGGCGAACCGGGTGGTCATGACGGTGGACCTCCGGAACACCGACGAGACCCTCCTGAAGGAGGCGGAGCGTCGCGTCTTCGCCTTCGCGGAGGGGGCGGCGAAGGAGGAGGGGGTCGGCCTCTCCCGGCGCACGCTGGCCCGCTTCGAGCCGGTCGCGTTCGACGCCGCGCTGGTCGGCCGGGTCGAGGCCATCGCCCGGGAGCTCGGGCACGAGGTCCGCCGGCTGCCCTCCGGCGCCGGCCACGACGCGCAGATCCTCGCGTCGGTCTGCCCCGCCTGCATGGTCTTCGTCCCCAGCGCGAAGGGGGTGAGCCACAACGTCGAGGAGTACACCTCGCCCTCCGACATCCAGGCCGGCGGCGACGTCCTCCTCCGGCTGGTGCGAGAGCTGGCCGGGTGAGCCGCCTCCTCATCCGGGATGCCCGCATCGTCACGGGCGACGGCGTCACGCCGCCCCAGGCGGGCGACGTCCTCGTGGACGGCGACGTCATCGTCCACATGGGCTCGGTCCCCCCGTCCGACGCCGCCTCGGCCGATCGTGTCGTGGAGGCGCGGGGGAGGGTTCTCGCCCCCGGCTTCGTGGACACCCACAACCACGGGGCGCTCGGCGGAACGGCCCCCGGCGAGAGCGGCCTGCCGCGCGCCTGCGAGCTCGCCGTGCTCGGCGGTGTGACGCGCCGGATCTGCGGCGTGGACGGCCTGTCACCCGCGCCGGTGGCGGAGGCCCAGCGATCCCAGTACGCGGCCCAGCTGCGCCCGCTCGACGGTGCCATCGACGGAGAGTGGACCTGGTCGTCGGTGGCCGGCTTCCTCGACTGGCACCGGGGTCGCTCGGTGACCGACATGGGGCTCTACCTCGGCCACTCCGCCGTTCGCCGGGTGGTGATGGAGAACCTGGCCCGGGTCGCCACCGACGCCGAGGTGGCGGCCATGGCGGAGGTGGTCCGGCGCGAGGCCCCCCTCACGCTGGGTCTCTCCACCGGGCTCGTCTACAACCCCGCGGTCTATTCGGACCAGCGCGAGATCACGGCGCTCGTCCGCGCCTTCAACGACGTGAAGCCGGGCGCCCTCTTCCCGCACCTGCGCTCCGAGAGCGACGCCATCGTGGGGAGCCTCCGGGAGGTGGTCGAGGCGGCCATCGACGGCGGGGGCGCGTACTGCAACGAGCACTCGAAGATCGCGGGGGTCTCGAACTACGGCAAGGTCGGGGAGCTCGAGTCGATGCTCGCCGACGCGGCCGCCTCCATCCCCACGATGGAGAACATGTACCCGTACACGGCCGGCTCGACGACCGGGGACGCCATCTTCCCGCCCGACGTCCGGGCGGGTTCCCGCGCCGAGTTCCTGGCCCGGCTCGCCGACCCGCTGGCCCGGGCCCGCATCGCCGAGCGGATGCGCCACGACACCACCACCTGGGACAACTTCGTCCACTTCTGCGGCGGGCTCGGCGGCATCCAGATCGCGGGCGTGAGGGCCGGGGTCGGGGACGCCTGGCTCGGCAAGCGGCTCGCCGACGTGGCGCGGGCAGCCGGGGTCGCCGACGTCGAATCGGTGGCTGCGTACGAGGCGGTGTTCGACTTCTTCCTCGCGAACCGGGGCGAGGTGGCCATCATCACCCACTACGGGAACGAGGCCACGGTGGAGCGGTTCTTCCGGCGCCCGACCATGGCCATCTGCACCGACGGCCTCATGCCCGGCCCGGGGCAGAAGCCGCACCCCCGGGCCGTGGGCGCCTTCCCGAAGGCGCTGCGCATGGCGCGGGAGATGGGCATCCCCGTCGAGCAGATGGTCTTCCGGATGGCCACCCTCCCGATGCGCTTCCTCCGGCTGCCCGATCCGACGCTCCGCCCCGGGGCCGATGCCTCGCTCGTGCTCCTGGACGCCGAGAGGGTCCGGGAGCGGAACGACTACGAGTCGCCGCTCGTGCCGCCCGAGGGGATCGACATGGTCTGGGTCCACGGCGAGCTGGTGCTCGACCACGGACGGCTCGTCGTCCCCCGCCGATTCCCGGGCCGGACCCTCACGAGCCCGCCCAGCGCCTGATCGATCAGACCAGCCGCTCGTACACCGGTCCGAAGGGGCGCCGCGGCAGGAAGCGTCCCCAGCCGGGCTCGGCGCGCAGGTCGCCGTCGGCCCAGATGTGCCGTCCCCGGGAGAGGGTGTGGACGACCACCCCCTTCACGGTGCGCCCCTCCCAGACCGAGAAGTCGGTCCGCTGATGCTGGGTCCGCGCGGAGAGGGTCTTCTCCCGCGTGGGGTCTAGCACCAGCACGTCGGCGTCGGAGCCGACGGCCAGCGACCCCTTCCTGGGCCAGAGGTGGAAGGCGCGGGCCGCGTTGCCGGAGGTGAGCGACACGAACTTCTCGGGCGTGATCCGCCCGCCGTTCACGCCCAGTTGCCAGAGGACGTGAAGCCGGTCCTCGACCCCGCCGCAGCCGTTGGGGATGAGCGTGAAGCGCTCCAGCCCGGCCCGCTTCTGCTCGCGGGTGAAGCAGCAGTGGTCGGTGCCGGTGGTGCTGAGCGCCCCGCTCTCGAGCGCCCGCCAGAGCGCCTCCAGGTGCCCCTTCGGTCGGTAGGGGGGGCTCATGACGTGGCCGGCCGCCTGGTCGAAGTCGGGGGACGCGTAGACCGAATCGTCGATGGCCAGGAAGCCGGGCAGGGTCTCGCCGACGATTTTCACTCCGCGTGAACGAGCCTCGCCGATGGCCCGGGCCGCCTGGGCCGCCGACACGTGGACCACGTAGAGGGGCACGCCCACCGTCTCGGCCATGGTGACGGCCCGCAGGGTGGCCTCCCCCTCGAGCTCGGGGGGGCGCGAGAGCGGGTGGGCCACGGGACCGGTCCTGCCCTCGGCGAGCAGCTTCGCCTGCAGGTGGGCGATGAGCTCGCCGTTCTCGGCGTGGACCTGCGGGAGCGCGCCGAGCTCCCGGCAGCGCAGGAATCCCTTCACGATCTCCTCGTCGGAGAGCATGAGGCCGCCCTTGTAGGCCAGGAAGAACTTGAAGCTCGTGACGCCGTGGGCCTGGACGAGGCGCGCCATCTCGGCGGAGAAGCCGGGCCCCCACCAGGACACGGTCATGTGGAACCCGTAGTCGATGGTGGAGCGGGAGGCCCACCCCCGCCAGGTGTCGAGCGCCTCCACGGGGGACTGGCCCCGTTCCGGCCCGACGAAGTCGAGGATGGTGGTGGTGCCTCCGGCGGCGGCCGCGGCGGTTCCGCTCGCGAAATCGTCCGCGACCACCGTGCCCATGGTGGGGAGCTGCATGTGGGTGTGCGGGTCGATGCCGCCCGGCATGACGAGGCAGCCGCCCGCGTCGATCCGCGCGGCCCCGGCGGGCACGTCGAGCGACAGCCCGACCGCTGCGACGACGCCGTCCCGGACGAGCAGGTCGGCGCGCCGCCGCCCCTCCTCGGTCACCACCGTGCCCCCGGCTATCCAGGTCGCCGCCATCCCGATCCTCCCCGATCGACGAGTCCGGTCTCCCTTGAACGAGCCCGCCCTTCCCCTGATACTGCGGGACCGTGCGCCGGGTCCAATCCATCTTCCCGAGGGACCCGGCCTGAGCGAGCCCCTCCTCATCGGCCCCGACCGTTCGGGCACGACGGTGGCCGTCGCTGGCGGGCGGGTGGTGACGACCGGGGAGCCCGGCGCGCGCCGCCTGGACTGCACCGGCGCCGACGTCGTTCCGGGCGCGGTCTGCGCCCACACGCACCTCTACAGCGGGCTCGTCCCTTTCGGGATGCCTCCGCCCGCCCCTCCGCCGGGGAGCTTCCTCCAGATCCTCGAGCGGGTCTGGTGGCGCCTCGACCGGGCCCTCGACGCGGAGAGCCTGCGCGCCGCGGCCCGGGACGCGGTGGCCCGGGCGCTCCTCGCCGGCACCACCACCGTCGTCGATCACCATGAGTCGCCGGAGTTCATCGAGGGGTCGCTCGAGGTGCTGGCGCGGGCCTGCGAGGAGCTCGGCATCCGATCCCTCCTCTGCTACGGCGCCACCGAGCGGAATGGCGGCCCCGCCGAGGCCCGGCGCGGTCTCGAGGAGTGCCGCCGCATCGCCCCCTCGCCCACCCGCCGTCCCCTCGTCGGCCTGCACGCGAGCTTCACCGTCTCGGACGGGACGCTTCGCGAGGCCGGCCGGCTCGCCCGGGAACTCGGCACCGTTGTCCACGTCCACGTGGCCGAGGACATGGCCGACGTACTGGACGCGCGGGGGCGCGGCGCGCCGGGGCCGCTCGAGCGGATGCTGGCGCAGGACGCCCTCCCGCCCGGCTCGATCCTGGCGCACGGCGTCCACCTCTCGCCGGAGGAGGTCGAGCTCGTGAACCGCGCGGGGCTCTGGCTCGTCCAGAACCCCCGCTCGAACGAGGGGAACCGGGTCGGCTACCCCCGGGCGCTCCGCTTCGGGGAGCGCGTGGCGCTCGGCACCGACGGCTGGGTCGCCGACATGGCGGTGGAGGAGGCGGCGCTCCTGCGGCTCGCCGGCGACGCCGGGGATGAAAGGGCGGCGGGCCGGCTGGCGGCAGGGCATGCGCTCGTCGCCGGGGCCTTCGGCGCGGCTCCGGCGCCTCTCGCGGAGGGGGCCCTCGCCGACGTCGTGGTACGGGATGGAAGGGGCGTTCGCCACGTCGTCGTGGACGGGCGCGTCGTGGTAGAGGACGGGCGGCTCGTCACGGGCGATCCGGACGAGATCACACGGACGGCGCAGCGGGAGGCCGTCCGGCTCTGGCAGCGAATGGAATCGATCCGGTAGGGACATCGGGAAGGGGCGTTCACATGGCGCGGCTGGGACTGGAGCAGGCGGTCGTGGACAAGGACACCTACGAGCGCACGGTGAAGCGCTTCCGCGAGGCGGGGGTCGTGCTCCCCACCCTCGGCCAGCTGAAGGACCCCGGGACCATCCCCGCCGCCATCCGGTCGAAGCTCCCCTCGGTCGATCCCGACACCGCCCACCCGCTGAACCTCTTCCGGGTGCACTGGTTCAACGACGCATCCCGCCGCGCCGTGGCCGATGTCCCCGGATTCCTCGAGTTGCCCAGCGCCCTCACCGGAGTGAAGGCGCGGGTCGTGCTC